>Ga0164290_1000631_pt1 | contig 99980 bp, 102 predicted proteins | sample Micstemetagenome_FD_108782 | JGI IMG/M metagenome (GOLD analysis project Ga0164290, IMG submission 108782) | Contaminated culture microbial community from soil near Moab, Utah, USA - Microcoleus steenstrupii SON62 (Illumina Assembly) | ecosystem: Environmental > Terrestrial > Soil > Soil crust...
ACACTTTCATCACCACGGAAGTGGGCCAACACCAGATGTGGGCGGCGCAGTTCTACAAGTTCGAACAGCCGAACCGCTGGATGACCTCGGGCGGCCTTGGCACCATGGGCTATGGCCTGCCGGCTGCCATCGGCGCTCAACTCGGCCATCCCGGCAAGCTGGTGGTGGATATCGCCGGCGAAGCCTCGATCCTGATGAACATTCAGGAACTCGGCACCGCCGCGCAGTATCGCCTGCCGGTGAAGGTATTCATCCTGAACAACGAATATATGGGCATGGTGCGCCAGTGGCAGGAATTGCTGCATGACAGCCGCTATTCCGAAACCTATTCCGAAGCGCTGCCGGATTTCGTGAAGCTGGCGGAAGCCTTCCATGGCGTTGGCCTGCGCTGCACCGATCCGGCCGATCTCGACCGCGTGATCGACGAGATGATCAAGATCGACCGCCCCGTGGTGGTCGATGTCGCCGTCTCCAAGAGCGAGAACTGCTTCCCCATGGTGCCTTCGGGCGCCGCCCATAACGAAATGATCCTGTCCAGCCCACAGGCTTCCGACCGGGAGCCGTCCGTGAGCGCGGAAGGCATGGCGCTGGTCTGAGCGCCACTAAGAAAAACGGGATTTTCCATCATGTCTGCGCAAGCCGCTTTGCCGATTCAATCGCATATCCTCTCCGTGCTCGTGGATAACGAGCCGGGCATCCTGGCCCGCGTGGTCGGCCTGTTCTCGGGCCGGGGCTATAATATCGAGAGCCTCACGGTCGCCGAGGTCTCCACCGACGCGCATCTCTCGCGCATCACCATCGTCACCTCCGGCCCGGCGCCGGTGATCGAGCAGATCAAGGCGCAGCTTGGCCGCCTGGTGCCGGTGCATAATGTGCATGACCTGACGGTCGAAGGCCCGCATATCGCCCGCGAACTGGCCCTGGTGAAGGTGGCCGGCACCGGCGAGAAGCGCGTGGAATCCCTGCGTATCGCCGATATCTTCCGCGCCCGCGCGGTGGACAGCACCACCGAATCCTTTGTCTTCGAGCTGACCGGCACGCCGGAAAAGATCGATGCCTTTGTGAAGCTGATGCAGCCGCTCGGCCTGATCGATGTTTCGCGCACCGGCGTGGTGGCGATCAGCCGCGGCCCGCAACCTCTCTAAACTCAAGACCTGTTTTTGATAATCCACGACGCATCCATAGGAGAATAAAATCATGCGTGTGTACTACGACCGCGACGCCGATCTGAACCTCATCAAGGGCAAGAAGGTCGCCATCGTTGGCTATGGCAGCCAGGGCCATGCCCATGCCCAGAATCTCAAGGATAGCGGCGTGAAGAACGTCGCCGTCGCGCTGCGCAAGGGCTCGATCGGCAACAAGAAGGCCAAGGATGCCGGTTTCAAGACCATGACCCCCACCGAGGCCGCCAAGTGGGCCGACGTGATCATGGTGCTGACGCCCGATGAAGGCCAGGCCGACCTGTGGACCAACGATCTGCGCGACAACATGAAGGAAGGCTCAGCCCTTGCCTTCGCCCATGGCCTGAACATTCACTTCAACCTGATCGAGCCGCGCAAGGACATTGACGTGTTCATGATCGCGCCCAAGGGCCCGGGCCACACGGTGCGTTCGGAATACCTGAAGGGCGGCGGCGTGCCGAGCCTGGTAGCCGTGCATCAGAATCCCTCGGGCAACGCGCTTGAGATCGCGCTGTCCTACGCCTCCGCCATCGGCGGCGGCCGCGCCGGCGTGATCGAGACCTCGTTCCGTGAGGAATGCGAGACCGATCTGTTCGGTGAACAGGTGGTGCTCTGCGGCGGCCTGGTGGAACTGATCAAGGCTGGCTACGAGACCCTGACCGAGGCCGGTTATGCCCCGGAAATGGCCTATTTCGAGTGCCTGCATGAAGTGAAGCTGATCGTGGACCTGATCTACGAAGGCGGCATCGCCAACATGAACTACTCGATCTCCAACACCGCCGAGTATGGCGAATACGTCACCGGCCCGCGCATCATCACCGCCGAGACCAAGGCCGAGATGAAGCGCGTGCTGGCCGATATCCAGGAGGGCCGCTTCGCCCGCGACTGGATGCTGGAGAACAAGGTGCATCAGACCTCGTTCAAGGCCACCCGCGCCAAGATGGCCGCGCATCCGATTGAAGAGGTCGGCTCCAAGCTGCGCGCCATGATGCCCTGGATCGCCAAGAACAAGCTGGTTGACAAGGCCCGCTCGAACTAAGCCCTCGCAGCACCAAAACAGACGGCCGCCGGAGTGATCCGGCGGCCGTTTTTTGTTGCCTGATTATATAAATTTTTGTATAATTAGGCTGGATGCAGCGCCAAAAACCCATCATCTTCTGCGGCGGATCACTGGAAGACCTCAAGGCATTTCCGGTTTCGGCGCGGCGGGCAGCCGGTTATCAATTGGATCGCGTGCAGTCCGGCCTGGAGCCGGATGATTGGAAACCGATGACTGGTATCGGGCCGGGGGTGCGGGAAATCCGGGTTCGGGATGCGGATGGGGCATTCCGCGTGATCTATGTTGCCAAGTTCGCCCAGGCGATTTTCGTACTGCATTGCTTTCAGAAGCAGGGCCAGAAAACGCCGCGACAGGATTTAGAAATGGCGGGGCGTCGATATCGCGCCTTGCTCAAGGAGATGGAATGATGGCCAAGCAACGTTTTGTCTCAGTGTGGGATGCCATCGAGGCCGATCCGGCGGAAGCCGAGAATATGAAGCTACGCGCACGGCTGCTGACGGTTCTGCGTGATCATCTTGAGAAACAGGCCCTGAGTCAGGCGCAGGCGGCCAAGTTGCTCGGGGTCAGTCAGCCCCGGATTTCGGATTTGATGCGCGGCAAGATCGATCTGTTCGGCCTCGACACATTGGTCAATATGCTCGCCCGGATCGGGAAAAAGGTGGAGCTGCGTGTCGCCCGCGCGGCGTGAGCCGGCTGATTACTCTAGCGCCCCCTCGTGGCGCAGCAGCCATGCCTTGCGCTCAAGGCCGTCGCCATAGCCGGTGAGGCTGCCATCCTTGCCGATCAGGCGATGGCAGGGCAGCGCCACGCTGATCGGGTTGGCGCCATTAGCCAGGCCCACGGCCCGGGCCGAGGCGGGCGAGAGGTTGAGCTTTGCCGCCATGGCGCCATAGCTGAGCGTTTGGCCCATGGGAATGGCGCGCAAGGCGGCCCAGACGCGGCGCTGGAAATCGGTGCCGGCGGTCTCGCAGGCAATGGTGTTTAGCGCTGCGATATCGCCGGCGAAATAGGCCTGCAGGCTCTGGCGTGTGGCGGCAGGGGCGCGGCCGGATTTCAGCTCCAGCGCGCCGCGATATTGCCGCCCCACCAGGCGACGCATGCGCGCCTCATGCTCCTGCCAATCCAGGATGCGCAGGCGACCTTGCCCATCGCTGGCAATCAGCGCCAGGCCGATGGGTGTTTTCAAGTGATCGAGAGTGAAGGCCGTGTCGCGCATCGCCGGCATTGTCGCCAGCGCGATGGATTTAGTCCACTTCCTCGGCCAAGGCGGCCACCACTTCGCCTGGCGCGGCGCCGGCGGCCTTCACCAGATCGAAGATATGGCGGCGCAGGCTTTTGGAATCGATGCGGCTGAAATAGCGCACCAGTTCCATGGCCTGGCGCTGCGACACGCGGCCGGCGGTTTCGGCATCGATCTCGTCGGCGCCTGCCGTCAGCCCAAGGCTGCTGGCATCATCCACCTGGCCTTCGAAGAAATAGGCCGGCGGCACATTCAGGATATGGGCGAATTGCTGCAGCCGGCTGGCGCCGATGCGATTCATGCCCTTTTCGTATTTCTGAATCTGCTGGAAGGTCAGGCCCACGGCCTCGCCCAACCGGGTCTGGCTGATGCCGGCCAAGGTGCGGGCGGCGCGCAGGCGGCGGCCGACATGGCTGTCAAACTGGTTCGGGACGCGGCTCTTGGTGCCCCGTACTCGGTCATCCCCCGGCATCTCACTCTTGGTTGGCACGTCGCTCTCCTCGTTTGTCCACAACGCACGCTCCATTATCAACAGTTGTATACTGTTATTTAGCGCGCGATATTTGCCGGGATTTCTATCCAGTGCGAATGCGAAAATGATTTTATCAATTAATTTAATGGCTTAGGTGTTAATTATCGCTAATATCGGGCGCTCTGGCATATCTTTTCAGTAATCTTTTTGGCCTGAGCCGCACAACCAGCCGGACAAATAGCGGCTTGAACCCAGGCAACCATCAATTTGCCGCAATCTTTCTGCAACTTAATGGAATAGCCCGTTCACGCTCTTTTAAGCCTGGCAGCGCAGAGTAACCATGCGATCAACCGTTATCCGCGCCGCGCCCGGCTTTGCCCCGGGATCATCTTTGCCGAGGACCCGCCGAAGCGTGTATACTAGGGCTAAATCACGGAAATATGGGCTGGATCGGGTTATGTGCGGCTTTCGTGGCACTGGCCTGAGGCTGCCGCTATTTGCCGTGCCTGAGGGTGGGAGGGCCCAGCCATGAACCAGACCGCATCCGCGTCCCGCGACCGCGTGATCATTTTCGATACGACCCTGCGCGATGGCGAGCAGTCGCCGGGCTGTTCGATGAATCTGGAAGAGAAGCTGCGCATCGCTGAAATGCTGGAAGGCATGGGCGTGGATGTGATCGAGGCCGGTTTCCCGATTGCCTCCAATGGTGATTTCGAGGCGGTGAATGAAATCGCCAAGCGCGTGAAGAATTCCATCGTCTGCGGCCTGAGCCGCGCCGGCCGCAAGGATATCGACCGCGCCTGGGAGGCGCTTAAGCCCGCCAAGCGCGCCCGCATCCACACCTTCATTTCCACCAGCCCGCTGCATATGAAGTTCAAATTGCAGATGGAGCCGGACGCCGTGCATCAGGCGGTGATCGATTCGGTGAGCCATGCGCGCAATCTCTGCGACGATGTGGAATGGAGCTGCGAGGATGGCACGCGCTCCGATCCGGAATTCCTCTGCCGCCTGATCGAGAGCGCGATCAAGGCCGGCGCGCGCACCATCAACGTGCCCGATACCGTTGGCTATACCGTGCCGGCGGAATACACCAAGCTGATGCGCTACCTGATCGAAAACGTGCCAAACAGCGATTTGGCGCGCTTTTCCGCGCATTGCCATAATGACCTCGGCCTCGCCGTGGCCAATTCGCTGGCCGCCGTGATCGGTGGCGCGCGTCAGGTGGAATGCACCATCAACGGCATCGGCGAACGCGCCGGCAATGCCGCGCTGGAAGAGATCGTGATGGCCCTGCGTACGCGCGGCGATGCCATGGCGTTTGAAACCGGCATCCGCACCACGGATATCACCAAGGCTTCGCGGCTGCTGTCTTCCATCACCGGCTTCAACGTGCAGCCGAACAAGGCCATCGTCGGCGCCAATGCCTTCGCCCATGAAAGCGGCATCCATCAGGATGGCATGCTCAAGCATGCCGGCACCTACGAGATCATGACGCCGGAATCGGTTGGCCTCAATCGCTCGACGCTCGTGATGGGCAAGCATTCCGGCCGCCATGCCTTCCGCAAGAAGCTTGAGGAACTGGGCTTCCAGCTGGCCGATAACCAGCTCAACGATGCCTTCACCCGCTTCAAGGACCTGGCCGACCGCAAGAAGGATGTGTTCGACGAGGACCTGCTGGCGCTGATCGATGATGCCGTCTGGCGCGGCAATGACCGCATCCAGTTCGTCTCCCTGCAGGTGGTGGCCGGCTCCAAGGGGCCGCAATCGGCCGAGCTGGAACTGGAAATCGATGGCCGCCCGGCTGCCGTAAAGGCAACCGGCAATGGCCCGGTGGATGCCACCTTCAATGCAATCAAAGCCTTGTTCCCGCACGACGCCAAGTTGCAGCTCTACCAGGTCCATGCCGTCACCGAGGGCACCGATGCCCAGGCGGAGGTGACCGTGCGGCTGGCGGAGGCAGGCAAGACCGTGAATGGGCAGGGCGCCGATGCCGATACCCTGGTGGCCTCGGCCCGCGCCTATATCCATGCCCTGAACAAGCTCTTGGTGAAGCGTGAGAAAACCGCGCCGGCGGCGCTGAGTGCGTAAAGCGTAAGGAAATAGCGGGTTCGAGCCTTGCGCATCCCGGCCCAAGGCACCATAACGGCCCCAATATCTGGTTCATGAGGTGAAGTGTCGATGTTCTCGCGATTGATGGGTTTCATGTCGGCCGATATGGCCATCGACCTCGGCACGGCCAACACGCTGGTCTATGTCAAAGGTCGCGGCATTGTGTTGAACGAGCCGTCGGTGGTGGCGATCAGCAACATGCGCGGCAAGAAGGAAGTGCTGGCGGTGGGCGACGAGGCCAAGCAGATGCTGGGCCGTACGCCGGGCAATATCGAGGCCATCCGCCCGCTGCGTGATGGCGTGATCGCCGATTTCAATGTCGCGGAAGAGATGATCAAGCATTTCATCCGCAAGGTTCATAACCGCCGCAGCTTCGCCTCGCCGCAGGTCATCATCTGCGTGCCGTCGGGCTCCACGGCCGTGGAACGTCGCGCCATCATGGAATCGGCCGAGTCGGCCGGCGCTCGCCGCGTGCAACTCATTGAGGAACCGATGGCCGCTGCCATCGGCGCCGGCCTGCCGGTCACCGAGCCCACCGGCTCCATGGTGGTGGATATCGGCGGCGGCACCACCGAGGTGGCCGTGCTGTCGCTGGGCGGCATCGTCTATTCGCGCAGCGTGCGCGTGGGCGGCGACAAGATGGACGAGGCGATCATCGCCTATATCCGCCGCAACAATAACCTGCTGGTGGGTGAGGCTTCGGCCGAGCGCATCAAGAAGCAGATCGGCTCCGCCTGTCCGCCGGAAGAAGGCAACGGCCTCTCCATGGAGATCAAGGGCCGCGATCTGATGAACGGCGTGCCCAAGGAACTGGTGATCAACCAGCGCCAGATCGCCGAGAGCCTGGCCGAACCGGTTGGCGCCATCGTTGAGGCCGTGAAGGTGGCGCTGGAGCATACCGCGCCGGAACTCGCCGCCGATAGCGTGGACAAGGGCATCGTGCTCACCGGCGGCGGCGCGCTGCTTGGCAATCTCGATCTGGTGCTGCGCCATGCCACCGGCCTGCCGGTGACCATCGCCGATGAGCCGTTGTCCTGCGTGGCTTTGGGCACCGGCCGGGCGCTGGAAGGCATGAAGACCACGTTCAAGCAAGTGCTGTACAATCCGCCCTATTGAGGCTTTTTGACGGGGCGATGCTAGGAGGGGGCTGACAGAGCGGGCATGCGAGGGCGGACCGGACGCGGCGTACGGTTGGCGGCACCACTCAAGGGGCTGGTGCAGCGCTTTGCCTTTCTGCTGCTGGTTGGCGCGGCCCTGGGCCTGATCCTGCTCAGCCGCATCGACCGCCCGGCGGTGGAGCGTGTGCGCGCCTTCACCGCGGATATCTTCGAACCCGTGCTTTCTGCCGTCTCGCAGCCCATCGCCTTCGCGGGCAATGTGGTGGGCATTGTTGATGACATGGTGTTCGCCCATGAGGAAAATGTGCGGCTGCGCGCCGAGAATGCCCGCCTGCTGCAATGGCAGGATGTGGCGCGCCGCCTGGAGCAGGATAATGCGTCGCTGCGCCGCCTGCTATCCGCCGGTCCCGATCTTGGTCATAGCTTTGTCACCGGCCGCGTCATCGCCGATGGCGGCGGCCTGTTCGTGCGTACCGCGCTGATCAATATTGGCGCCAAGGATGGCGTGAAGAAGGGCCAGGCCACCATCGGCGAGGGTGGCTATGTTGGCCGCGTGGCCGAAGTGGGCCAGCGCGCCGCGCGCATCCTGCTGCTCACGGATTTGAATTCGCGCCTGCCGGTGATGATCCAGGAAGGCGGCCATCGCGCCGTGCTGGCGGGCGATAACTCGCCGCAGCCCAGGCTGGAATACCTGCCCGCCGGCGCCAAGCCGCAGGTTGGACAGACTGTGGTCACCTCAGGTGATGGCGGCCAATTCCCCATCGGCATCCCGGTGGGCGAGATCGTGGCCATCACCGAGGGCAATGTGCGGCTGCGGCCCTTTGTCGATCTTGGCCGGCTCGACTTCCTCCGCGTGGTGCAGTTCGACGAAACGCGGCTTGAATCCGAGGAAGCGGTGCGGCCGGCCGGCAGACGGCAATGATGGCGCGGCAATGAAGGTCGCCTTCAATATCGCGGGCCGGCGTCTGCGTGGCTTCCTGCCGATCTTCTCCAGCCTGCTGCTGGTGGCTTGCGGCCTGGCGCCGGTGGGCCTGCCGCATTTCTCCACCATCAGTCCGGCCCTGGCGCTGATGGCGGTATTCTACTGGAGCATTTTCCGCGCCGACCTGATGTCGATGCTCGGCGCCTTCCTGATCGGCCTGGTGGTTGATCTGATCACCGCTGGCCCGCTCGGCCTCAATGCCATGATGCTGCTGATCACCCATGAACTCGGCGTATCGCAGCGCCGTGTCTTCCTCGGCTCGTCCTTCCTGGTGAACTGGTGGGGCTTCGCCATGGTGGCGGTGGGCGCCGGCCTGCTGAGCTGGGCCATTGCCAGCCTGGTGCATTGGCAGGTCCACGCGGTGCGCCCGATCCTGGCGCAACTGATGCTGTCGCTGGGGCTTTACCCGCTGATCTACTGGCTGCTCAGCCGCTTGGAACAGCGCTACCTGCGGCCTGGCCTGCCGACATGAGTAGCGTGGCGACATGAACAAGCGCGACAACGATATGCAGCGCGTCTTCAGCCGGCGTGCGCTGATGCTCGGTGCCGCGCAGCTGGCATTGTTCGGCGGCCTGGCCGGGCGGCTCTATTACCTGCAGGTGCTGGAATCCGGCCGCTATACCTTGCTGGCTGACGAGAACCGCATCTCCATGCGCCTGCTCTCGCCGCGCCGGGGCCGCGTGCTGGATCGCTTCGGCACCGAACTCGCCTCCAACCGGCGCAATTACCGCGTGCTGATCGTGGCCGAGCAGGCGCGCAATGTGGATGCCACGCTCACCGCGCTGGCCGAACTGATTCATATCGACGACAGCCAGCGCGCCCGCGTGAAGCGCGAGATCGAGCGGCGGCGCAAATTCGTGCCGGTGGTGGTGGCGGAAAATCTGTCCTGGGAGGATTTCGCCCGGGTGAACCTGCATAGCCCCGATCTGCCCGGCGTGCAGCTGGATGTGGGCGAGACCCGCGATTATGGCATGGGTGGCACCTTCAGCCATGTGGTCGGCTATGTCGGCGCCGTGGCCGAGAATGAACTGGGTGACGATCCGCTGCTGGAATTGCCGGGTTTCCGCATCGGCAAGAGCGGCATCGAGAAGCTGTTCGACGAGGATCTGCGCGGCCGTGCCGGCCATACCCAGATCGAGGTGAATGCCTTTGGCCGCGCGATCCGCGAATTGCAGCGCACCGATGGCCTGACCGGCGATGACGTGGTGCTGACCATCGACGCCGATCTGCAGCGCTTCACGGCCGAGCGGCTGAAGGACGAGAGCGCGGCTTGCGTGGTGATGGATATCCATACCGGCGAAGTGCTGGCGCTGGTCTCCAATCCCGGCTTCGATCCCAACTGGTTCAATGTCGGCATCACCACGGCGCAATGGCGCCAGCTGAATGGCGACAAATACAAGCCGCTGACCAACAAGGCCGCCCAGGGCCAGTATCCGCCGGGTTCCACGTTCAAGATGGTGGTAGCCCTGGCCGCGCTGGAGGCTGGCGCCATCACCGCCGATACCCGCGTTTTCTGCCCCGGTCATATGGAATTTGGCAATAACACCTTCCATTGCTGGAAGAAGGGCGGCCATGGCGGCATGAATGTGGTGCAGGCCCTGGAAGAAAGCTGCGATGTATTCTTCTACGAGGCGGCGCGGCGCATCGGCGTGGACAAGATCGCCGATATGTCCAAGCGGCTCGGCCTGGGCGAGATCACCGGCCTGGATGTCACCTCCGAACGCCGCGGCCTGATCCCGACGCGGGCCTGGAAGCAGGGCGCGCTGGGCCAGCCCTGGGCGCAGGGCGAGACGCTGGTGGTGGGCATCGGCCAGGGCTATGTGCTGACCACGCCGCTGCAACTGGCGCTGATGACGGCGCGGCTGGCCAATGGCGGCTTCGCGGTGCAGCCGCGCCTGGTGCGCCAGGATGATGTGCTCGGCCCGGCCACCGAGACGCGGCCGGCAAGCCAACTCTATACCTCACTCAACATCAAGCGCGAGCATCTTGATCTGGTGCTGGAAGGCATGATCCGCGTTACCACCCCGCCGCGCGGCACGGCGCATGGCGCGCGCATCACCCAGCCGCAATACGCCATGGCGGGCAAGACCGGCTCCAGTCAGGTACGCCGCATCTCCAAGGCCGAGCGCGATACCCGCGTGCGCAAGAACGAGGAAAAACCCTGGGAGGAGCGCGACCACGCGCTGTTCGTGGCCTATGCCCCGGTCAGCGCGCCGCGCTATTGCATCGCCGTGATTGTCGAACATGGCGGCTCCGGCTCCAAGGCGGCGGCGCCGATCGCCCGCGACATCATGCTCGAATGCCAGAAGCTCGATCCCTCGCGCAAGAACCGTCCGCCTGGCCAGCCGCCAGGCACCACGGCCGATGCGCCCTGGCCGGCAAGGGAGGGCTGACATCATGCGCCGCACCTCCTTGCTCAGCCGTGGCAACGACCTCACCATCAGCCGTAAACTGCGCGACATCACCTGGGGCCTGGTGCTGCTCATCTGCATGATCGCCTGTATCGGCTTCATGCAGCTCTATTCAGCGGCTGGCGGCGATATCGATCCCTGGGCCGACCGCCAGATGCTGCGCTTCGCCATTGGGCTCTGCGTGATGACCGCCGTGGCGGTCACCGATATCCGCATCTGGATGCGCTCGGCTTATCTGTTCTATGCCGTGGCGCTGATCCTGCTGGTGGCGGTGGAATTGTTTGGCCGCATTGGCATGGGCGCGCAACGCTGGCTGGATCTGGGCTTTGTGCATATCCAGCCCTCCGAGATCATGAAGATTTCCATCGTGCTGGCGCTGGCGCGCTATTTCCACGGCTTATCCTTCGAGGAAGTGGGCCAGATCCGCTGGCTGTTCATCCCGCTGGGCCTGGTGGTGGCGCCGGTTGTGCTGGTGATGAAGCAACCCGATCTGGGCACCGCGATGCTGCTGCTCGCCACCTCGGGCGCGGTGTTCTTCTTCGCCGGTGTGCGGCTATGGAAATTCCTGCTGGTGCTGATCGCCGGCGGCTGCGCCATGCCGGTGGCCTGGACCCTGATGCATGAATACCAGCGCAAGCGCGTGCTCACCTTCATGAACCCGGAGCAGGATCCACTCGGCGCCGGCTATCACATCCTGCAATCCAAGATCGCGCTGGGTTCTGGCGGCTTCATGGGCAAGGGTTTCCTGCAGGGCAGCCAGAGCCATTTAAGCTTCCTGCCTGAGAAGCAGACCGATTTCATCTTCACCATGCTGGCCGAGGAACAGGGCCTGATGGGCGCGCTCGGCCTCATCACGCTCTACATCCTGGTGCTGGCCTATGGCTTTGCCATCGCCGTGCGCTCGCGCAACCAGTTCGGCCGCCTGGTGGCTGGTGGCCTCACGGTGATGCTGTTCCTGTATGTCTTCATCAATATCGCCATGGTCTCCGGTCTGGTGCCGGTGGTGGGCGTGCCGCTGCCGCTGGTCAGCTATGGCGGCACGGCGATGATGACACTGCTGATCGGCCTCGGCCTGCTGATCGGCGTCTATGTTCACCGCGATGTGGAAATCCCCCGCCATATGAGTGGGTTATAGGTTTTCCCGAGGGGCCGCATTTCGGCCCCCCAAAGCCCTTGCAATCGACACGAATCCGGCTATGTTTCGCGCCGCTTACCGATGGGCGCATAGCTCAGTTGGTAGAGCAGCTGACTCTTAATCAGCGGGTCCCAGGTTCGAGCCCTGGTGCGCCCACCATTCTCCCCGAATGGTTGCCATTGGTGAGCATGACACAAGCGGCCGGTATCGTTCATGCGATGCCGGCCACTGTCGTTTCAGGGGTTGTCGTTTCGGGCCTGTGATTTCAGGCGCTGATTTCCTCCACCTTCGGCAACCGCACCCGCAAGGCGCGCGGCAGCACGGCATAGCGCACTGGGCCGCTCAGCATGTCGATCTCGCCATCATTGGCCACCGGCTTGCTGCGCGGGAAATCGATGCTGAGGCGGTCGGCCTTGATCACTTCCAGCGCCGGGTCATTTTCCAATCCACCGAGGAATAGCCGCGCGAGCTGGCTGGTGGAGCCGAGCCAGTTTTTCTCATGCGAGATATAGAGCGTGAGTTCGCCGCTCCGCAGGTCGGAGCGGCTGAACAGCTGGCCGGGCCGGAACTGGTATTCACCCACCGCCACCACGATGGCGGGCGACACAATTTCGCGGCGCCGGCCATGATGCTCGATGGTGATCTGCATCATGCGGTTGCGCCGCAGGGCGCGCCAGGCGGCGCGCAGCATGGCCCCCCATTTCGATAGGCCGAATAACCGCCGGCGGCGTTCGCGGTCCACCACCATTTCCGGATAAAGGCCCAGCGCCGATTTGTTCAGGAAGACATGGCTGTTGATCTGGCCGAGATCAATTTCGGTGGTGGTGCCGCCGCTCAAAGCCGCCACCGCGCGCTCGATCTCCAGCGGGATATTCAAATCACGGGCCAGCAGATTCATGGTGCCCAGTGGCAGCACGCCCAGCACGCTGCCCTTGCTGGCGCGGCCAAGCGCGGTCTGGCGCCGATGCAGCATTTCGGCGGCGCTGCGCAAAGTGCCGTCGCCGCCGCCCACCCAGATTTCATTGGCTTCCAGCACCGCCCGTTGCAGCGCGTCGGGCAGTTCGGCCGGCGGCACCACGCTCACGCTCAGATTGCGCCGGCCCTGGTTCTCTGCGGTGCTCTGGATCAGCGCGCGCAGGGCATCCGCGCCGTAATGCTTGGCGGTGCCGGAAGCGGCGTTGATGATGACGCGGATCGCCATGGCCGGCCTACCACGGCAGGTAATCGGCAAGCGACGCGCCCGAGCGTACCGCCACGATGCCGATGGTGGCAAAGAAGCCGATGCTGAGCAGGCCGAGCACCTGGCCGGCCAGCACGCCCAGGCCATCGCGGGTGAGCAGGCCGAGCGCGATCAGCACGATGCCGATGGCGAAGGGCGCGTTGGCGAACGGGATCGGCAAGGCCAAGCCGATGGCCTGCAGGATGATACCCAGCATCGCCAGCACCAGGCCAAGGCCGCCCACCATCCAGGTGAGGCGCGGGCGGAAATGCCGTTCCAGTTTGCGCACGGCGGGAATGGCATAGGCCATGAAGCGGCGCATCTGCGGCGCCGACAGGCTGCGGCGGCCCAGAATCCCTGGCACCGCGATCCGGCGATGCGTGCGGAGCAGCATGCCCATCAACACGCCCAAAGCCACCACGATGATCAGCAGCCCAATGAAGAAGCCAACCGGCAGGCCCGGCGAAGGCACCAGGGCGAGCAGGCCAAGGAAGAGCAGCAGCAGCGGGATCGAGCGTTCGGCGAAGACGGCGGCGGCTTCTTCCAGGGTCACGGCGCGGTCGCGGCCCAGCTGCCGCAGCCGCGAGAGGTCGCGGGCGATGCTCTTGGCTGGGCTGGCGCCAGGCTTTCCAGCTGGCTGGCTCGGTGCCGATTCGGGGTGATTCCGCTTTGATTCCATGGTCATGCCGCCAGTGAGCGGCAAAAATGCGGCGGCATCGTGGCGGGCAGGGAGCATATCTGGTGGCGAGGCGCCGGCTCCATCCGGGATGGTTAAGAATTGGCCCGGATCGGGCGGTTTTTCCGGACTCGACTCACCCCCCCGGAGCGCGGGTAATATTGTGCCATGAGCATCGTCCCGCGTTTCTTTGTCCCCCTGGGCACCGTGCCCCATGCCGAGCGGCTGGCCTTCCTGACCCAGGATGTGCGGGCCGCCGGCACGGTATTCGGCTTCTATGGCGCCTCGGCGGCCATCGGCGCGCGGCCGGGCGAAATGGCGCTGATGGTGGTGCGGCGCTACCGCGCTGAAGACCTGCATCGCCAGGTGGTGCTGGTCTTCCAGCAGGACAGGACTTTCGCCGGCGCGCTGTCCAAGCTCTATGCCGCGCGTGGCAAGCCGCTGGGCTTTGAGGGCCAGCATCGCTGGTGCGCTATCCCGGAGCCCGGCTTCCTGGCCGATGAGACCTATGCCCTGCTGGCGCAGCGCTATCCCACCCTGCTGCTGATCGAGGAGCAGGCTGACCGCTATGGTGGCCAGGGCGCGCGCATCGTGGTGCTGGGCTCCGATGGCTTCAAGCAGCGCCCGCCGCTGAAACTTGCGCCCCTGCCCAAGCCGGTGCCGGTGAAGCCGCTGATCGTGGTGTCTCCGCCCAAGCCCAAGGCAGCGCCGCAGCCCGTCGCCAAGGTGGTGCCGCTGCGGCCGCGCATCAGCGGCGTGGGCGATAACAGCCGGCCGCCCCTGCCGCCGCTGCCCTTGAGCCGCCGTCGCCGCCTGCGCAGCGTGGTGGCGCTGAATGAAAAGGTGGAGCGCCAGGTGGTGGATGAATTCCGCCGCCTGCTCACCGTCTTGAGCCATTACGGCTGATTAAAGCAATTCCGTCCGCATATAGCGGCCATCCTGGTAGACCAGGGGCGCGATGGCTTCGCGGCAATTCACCCGCAGCACCCGGCCGATGAAAATGCCGTGGCTGCCATAGGCATGCACGGCCTCCACGGCGCAGAAGATATTGGCCTGGGCATCATGCAGATAGGGCACGCCATGGCCATCCTCGCGCCAATCGCCGGTGGCGAAGCGCGCCTCGCCCTCGGCGCCGCCGCTGAACACATTGGAGATCGGCTGCTGCGCGGTTTGCAGCAGGTTGATGCAGAGCTTATGGCCGAGGCCGAGATGGGCATGCAGCGCGGCCGAGCGGTTGACGCAGGCGAGCAGGGCGGGCGGCTCGGCCGAAACCGAGGTGACCGCCGTGGCGGTCATGCCGCAGCGGCGGCCTTGCGGGTCGCGGGCGGAAAGCACGGTCACCGTGGCGGCCAAGCGGCGCATGGCGTCGCGGAAGCTCTGTTCCAGGGCGGGGTCGCGGTCTGCGGGGAGGTCAGGCATCGCCGCAAGATGCGGGCAATTCGCAAATAGCGCAATGTTTTCGCCGGGTTGACTTCCCCAAAGCGGCAACCATCTTGCAATTAAGACCAAAATGGTCTTGATTGCGACCACCAGCCTGGCGGGGGCGCCTAAAACCCTGCCTAAACCACGGATTGGACATAAGAATGCTGCGGCTCAGCCGGTTGGCGGATTACGGCGTGATGGTGATGGCCCATGTGGCTGCCGCCCCCGCTGCCGTGCACACCGCCGAGGCCGCCGCCGCTGCCACCGGCCTGCCGGGCCCCACCGTGGCCAAACTGCTGGCCAAGCTGGGCCGCGCCGGGCTGCTGGTTTCGCAGCGCGGCGCCAAGGGCGGCTACAGCCTGCAGCGTCCCGCCGCACAGATCGCGGTGGCTGATATCATCGCCGCCCTGGATGGCCCGATTGCATTGACGCAATGCTCGCATAACCAGCCCAGCACCTGCGACCGCGAAAATCTCTGCGTCTCGCGCCGCGGCATCAACAAGATCAACAATGCCATCCGTCAGGCATTGGAATCGGTCAGCCTGGCCGAACTGACGCGGCCCAATTACGACTTCATGTTGCCGCCGGTGCAGCGCCCGGCGGCCACACGCCCCAGTTAACCAGCGTATAAGACTCCAGGTGCCCCATGCCTGCTGCCCTTGAAACCATCGATACCGTCGCCAAGCTTGGCGGCGAATACAAATACGGCTTCGTCACCGATATTGAATCCGACGTGCTGCCCAAGGGGCTGAACGAGGATGTGGTGCGGTTCATCTCAGCCAAGAAGGGCGAGCCGGAATGGATGCTGGAATGGCGCCTGCGCGCCTACCGCGCCTGGCTGAAGCTGGAAGACCGCGAGCCGACCTGGGCCAAGGTGAGCTACCCGAAGATCGATTTTCAGGACATCCATTATTATGCCTCGCCGAAGCAGAAGGCGGGGCCGAAAAGCCTGGACGAGGTGGACCCCGAATTGCTCGCCACCTACGACAAGCTGGGTATTCCGCTGCGCGAGCGCGAGGCTTTGCTGGGCATTGAGAGCAGCAGCAATATCGCCGTGGATGCGGTGTTTGACAGCGTATCTGTCGCTACCACCTTCAAGGGCAAGCTGAAGGAGATGGGCATCATCTTCTGTTCCATGTCGGAAGCCATCCGCGAGCATCCCGCGCTGGTGAAGAAGTATCTCGGCTCCGTGGTGCCGGTGACCGACAATTTCTATTCGGCGCTGAACTGCGCCGTGTTCTCCGATGGCAGCTTCGTCTATGTGCCGCCGGGCGTGCGCTGCCCCATGGAACTTTCCACCTATTTCCGCATCAACGAGGCCAAGACCGGCCAGTTCGAGCGTACGCTGATCGTGGTGGATAAGGGCGCTTACGTCTCGTACCTGGAAGGCTGCACCGCGCCGATGCGCGATGAGAACCAGCTGCATGCCGCCGTGGTGGAACTGGTGGCGCTGGATGACGCCGAAATCCGCTATGCCACAGTGCAGAACTGGTATCCGGGCGATAAGAACGGCAAGGGCGGCATCTATAATTTCGTCACCAAGCGCGGCGCCTGCCGGGGGGCGCGCTCGAAGATTTCCTGGACGCAAGTTGAGACCGGCTCGGCCATCACCTGGAAATATCCGTCCGTGATCCTGCAGGGCGATAGCTCGATCGGCGAATTCTATTCCGTGGCGGTGGCCAACAACGCGCAGCAGGCCGATACCGGCACCAAGATGATCCATATCGGCGCCAACACCAAATCCACCATCATTTCCAAGGGGATTTCGGCAGGTAAGGCACAGAATACCTATCGTGGCCTGGTGCGCATGCTGGGCAAGGCGGCCAATGCGCGCAACTATTCGCAATGCGACAGCCTGCTGATCGGCGAACGCTGCGGCGGCCATACCGTGCCTTATATCGAAGTGAAGAACCGCACCGCCAAGGTGGAGCATGAAGCCACCACCTCGCGCATCTCTGATGACCAGCTCTTCTATTGCCGCCAGCGCGGCCTCTCGGCCGAAGATGCGGTCTCCACCATCGTCAACGGCTTCTGCAAGGATGTGCTGCAGAAGCTGCCCATGGAATTCGCCGTTGAGGCCCAGAAGCTGCTCGGCGTGAGCCTTGAAGGCTCGGTCGGTTAAGGAAGACAAGAGAATGCTTGAGATCAAGAATCTGCACGCCACCGTGGACGGCAAGGAAATCCTGCGCGGCATCAATCTGGTGATGCGGCCGGGTGAAGTGCATGCCGTGATGGGCCCCAATGGCTCGGGCAAGTCCACGCTGTCTTATGTGCTGGCCGGCCGTGAGGGCTATACGGTCACTGAAGGCGACATCCTGTTCAACGGCCAGAGCCTGCTGAGCCTGGAGCCGGAAGAGCGCGCCCGCGACGGCGTGTTCCTGGCCTTCCAGTATCCGGTCGAGATTCCCGGCGTCGCCAACGCGGTGTTCCTGCGTTCGGCGGTGAATGCCGTGCGCAAGCATCGCGGCCAGCCCGAGCTGGATGCCATGAGCTTCCTGAAAACCGCCAAGGCCAAGATGAAGCAGCTGCAGATGGATGAGAAATTCCTGCAGCGGCCGGTGAATGTCGGCTTCTCGGGCGGCGAGAAGAAGCGCAACGAGGTGTTCCAGATGCTGATGCTGGAACCCACGCTGATGCTGCTGGATGAAACCGATAGCGGCCTGGATATCGATGCGCTGAAAGTGGTGGCCGAGGGCGTGAATGCTTTGCGCAGTCCCGAACGCTCGGCCCTGGTGATCACGCATTACCAGCGCCTGCTGGATTACATTCTGCCCGATATGGTGCATGTGCTGGTGAAGGGCCGCATCGTGAAGACCGGCGGCAAGGAACTGGCCCATGAGCTGGAAGCCAAGGGCTATGCCGATATCGTGGCGGAGGCGGCGTGAGCGCGCTCACCGATCGTATCGCGGCGTTGCAGGCTGAGCTGCCGGCCTTGCCCGGCGTGGCGGCTCTGCGTGCGGCTGGCCTCGCCAATTTCCAGCGCTTCGGGATTCCAACGCGCAAATTGGAAGCCTGGAAATTCACCTCGCTGCAGGCGGTCGAACGCCATGACTGGACGCTGGCCGCCAATGACGCGGCACCGTTTGCGGCCGCTTTGCCTGAAGGTGTTACGCTGATCCCGCTGGCCCAGGCTTTGGCCGAGCAGGGCGATAGGCTGGCGCAGTTGCTGGCTCTGCCCAGCCATGATGCGTCATCGGCGCTGAGTGCGCTCAATGCGGCCTTGCTGCGTGATGGCTGGCTGCTGGACGTGGCGCCGGGCGTCGCCCTGCCGCGCCCGATCCATCTGGATTTGCGCAACGATGGCGCCAATGGCCTGGCCAATATCACCTGCCTGGTGCGCCTGGGTGCGGGCGCCAGTGCCTCGCTGCTAGAGACTCATGCTGGCGATGGCTGGTCCAACAGCCGCATCAAGATTGATCTGGGCTTAGGCGCGCGGCTGATGCATGCCCGCCTGCAGCAGCACAGCGCCACCGCCTTCCATGGCGCGCTGACCGAAGCGCGGCTTGAGGCGGATGCCGTCTATCACCATGTCTCGCTGATGCTGGGTGCCGCCGTGGCGCGCCATGAACTGGCCGTGACCTTGGCCGGCGAGGGCGCGACGTTTGATGCCCAGGGCCTGTCGCTCGCGCGCGGCAAGACGCATCTCGATCACACCCTGCGGCTGGAGCATGCGGCAGCCAATTGCAGTTCGAACCAGCTGTTCAAGAATGTGGTGGATGAGCAGGGCCATGCGGTGTTCCAGGGCCTGATCCGCGTGGCGCCCGGCGCGCAGAAAACCGATGCGCAGCAGCTTTGCCGCACGTTGCTGCTCTCCGATCAGGCGGAAGTGGATACCAAGCCGGAATTGGAAATTCTGGCCGATGACGTGAAATGCAGCCATGGCGCCACGGTGGGCGACCTGGATGCCAATATGCTGTTTTACCTGCGCGCCCGCGGCATCGATGCCGCCGCCGCCCGCCGCCTGCTGCTGGATGGCTTTGCGGCCGAGATTCTGGAGAGCATCACCGACATGGATATGCGGCTGCCCTTCATCGCCGCGCTGGAAAGCTGGTTCGCGACAGGAGACGCCGCATGAGCGCCGCCCTGCAGCAAAAGCCCGCGCCTTTCGATGTGGCGCGTATCCGCGCCGATTTCCCCATTCTCGCCCAGCAGGTGCATGGCAAGCCGCTGGTGTTTCTTGATTCCGGCGCCAGCGCCCAGAAGCCGCAACTGGTGATAGACGCCATGAGCCGCGCCTATGCCACGCAATATGCCAATGTGCATCGCGGCATCTATCAGCTGAGCCAGCTTGCCACCGATGCGTTTGAAGCCGCGCGCGAAACCGTGCGGCGCTTCATCAATGCCGGCGATCTGCGCGAGGTGATCTTCACCCGCAATGCCACCGAGGCCGTCAATCTCGTCGCCCATTCCTATGGCTGGGGCATGATGCAGCCCGGCGATGAAGTGCTGATCAGCCATATGGAGCATCACGCCAATATCGTGCCCTGGCAGTTGCTGCGTGACCGCCATGGCATCGTGCTGAAAGTGGCGCCGATCCTGGATGATGGCAGCCTGGATATGGCAGCGCTTGATGCCCTGATCGGCCCGCGCACCAAGCTGGTGGCCATCGCCCATGTGTCCAATGTGCTGGGCACGGTCAACCCGGTGGCCGAGATCGTGAAGCTGGCCCATGCCAAGGGCGCCCGCGTGCTGATCGATGGCAGCCAGGCGGTGCAGCATATGCGGGTGGATGTGCAGGCGCTGGATGCCGATTTCTATGTCTTCACCGGGCATAAGCTTTATGGCCCCACCGGCATCGGCGTGCTCTATGGCAAGGCGGAGCTGCTGGAAGCCATGCCGCCCTGGCAGGGCGGCGGCGACATGATCCTCTCGGTCACGTTTGAGAAGAACGAATGGGCCGAGCTGCCGCATAAATTCGAGGCCGGTACCCCGGCTTTCATCGAGGCCGTGGGCCTGAAGGCGGCCATTGATTATGTGGAAAGCGTTGGCCTTGAGGCCATCGCCGCCCATGAGCATGATTTGCTGGATTATGCCACCGCGCAGCTTAAAAAAATCAACTCGCTCCGCATTATCGGCGAGGCGAAGGGCAAATCGGCGGTGATCTCTTTTGTGCTGGAGGGTATTCACCCCCACGATATCGGCACCATATTGGACCGCGAGGGCATCGCCGTGCGGGTGGGGCAGCATTGCGCCCATCCGCTCATGGAGCGGTTCGGCGTCGGTGCCACGGTGCGGGCCAGTTTTGGGATGTACAACACCCGGGCGGAAGTGGACGCGCTCTGCGCCGGGCTTAAGCGTGTGATGGAGATTTTCGGCTGATGGCGGGCAAGCAGAAACCGGCGGTTGTGGCGCCAGAGGAGTTGCGGGACCAGGTGGTAGAGGTGCTGAAGACCGTCTATGACCCGGAAATCCCCGTTAACATTTTCGAATTGGGCCTTATATACAAAGTAGATGTGAACGAAGCCACTAACGACGTGGCCATCGAGATGACGCTGACCTCGGCCAATTGCCCGGCCGCGCAGTCGATGCCGGCCGAGGTGGAGAGCAAGGCGCGCGGCGTGGATGGCGTTGGCGAGGTAACGGTTGAGGTTGTCTGGGATCCGCCATGGACCCAGGAGAATATGTCCGAGGCGGCGCGCCTCGAACTCGGCATGATGTGAGGATTGCGAGCATGAGCATGGATAGCCAGACGGATCAGGTTAAGGACGCAGCCGCGGCCGCGCCGCAAGCCGCCCCGAAGCCGCGCCGCGCCCTGCCGCCGCCGGTAACGCTCACGGAAGCTGCCGCAGCGCGCGTGCGCAGCCTGATCGCCAAGAGCGACAAGCCGGTGCTGGGCTTGCGCATCGGCGTGAAGACCAAGGGCTGCTCCGGCATGGCCTACGACATCACCTATGCCGAGGAGAAGGCCAAGTTCGACGAGGAAGTGACCGACAAGGGCGTCACCATCTTCATCGACCCCAAGGCGCAGATGTTCATTTTCGGCACCGAGATCGATTGGGAGGAAGACAAGCTGCAAGCCGGCTTCGTGTTCCGCAACCCCAACGAAAAGGGCCGCTGCGGCTGCGGCGAGAGTTTCCACGTTTAAGGAACCACACCGTCATGCCACGCTTTAGGCGTGGCATCCACGCGTTCCTTTCTTCCATTTAAAAATAACTCATGGATGGTCGGCCTTCGCCAACCATGACGGTCCAGATAGCCGGGCTGGGAAGCCAGCCCGGCTTTTTCATGTCTGGCTGCCAACAAAAAAGTTCTTTATTTGTTCTTTATGTCGTGCTAGGCTTAAAAGTGCCGTCATGTTCGCACGCGGGTTCGGCCTTTGGCCGACCCGAATACAGGCTCCGGCGGGCATCCCATTCGTTGGAGTTGAAGCAAATGGGACCCTCGCTTTCGCGAGGGTGACGTGTGTGATTCCAGCAAGCCGGAATAAGCGCTGGCGAACACCAGCGAAGCGCCAGTGAACACCAACGAAGCGTCTGCGAACACCAGCGAAGCTCCAGTGAAGCGGAATGACGCCGAAATGAAACGTAGCGAAGCGCTAGCGAACAGCAGCGACGTTGAAACGAAAGGCTGCGTCAGTGAACGCCGGAATAAGCAGAAATAAGGAAAAATAAGAAGGAATAAGGAAAAATAAGCGGCGCGATGGCGCGAATTGCTTGGAATACCGCCACTCTATCGCGGCAGGCTGGCGCCGATATCGGATTAGAATCCCATCGCCCGCCACAAGCTGCCCGAGGTCTGTCTGGGCGCGCTGCGGCCAGGCCGCTTACGACGCCGGCTCCACTTTCGGCACCGGCTGGCGGCGCTTGTAGATGGTGTAGCGGTCGAATTCCATGAGCTCGTCATAATCCTCGAAGCGCTTGGCAAAGAGTGGGTTGCGCAGGAAATAGTCGAGATAGTCGAAGGCCTCGCCCTGGCAGCGCGGGATGCCGGCCACCTTGTCGACGATCAGCAAAGCCAGCTTCTTCTTGTAGAAATCCTCGGCCACCGAGCGGAACACAAAAGCCTCGCCCCGGCTCATCGCATCGGGCGGATTGTAGAGCGGGGCGAATTCGCTGCAATCGGCATAGGCGCCCTGCAGCACCCACATGCTTTCAAAGCGCATGGTCATGCGCGTATCGGCGTAGTTCATGATCGGGAAATGCGGGTAGATGCCCGGCGAGAGCACCAGCACGCGCTTATTATAGGCCTCCTGCTGGATGATATGCAGCAGGCGCGGCACTTCCGATTTGGCGTATTCCATCTGCTTGAAGAAGGGGCGGGTATGCAGGCCTTCCTGATAGAAAACCAGCAGCATCAGGGCGGCGGCGAACAGGCGCGGCCCCTGGGCGCGCGGCTGGCCGCCCACGATGGTGCGGCGCGGCCAGACCTGATGGTCCATCACATGGGCGATGATCACCGCGGCCAGCAGCAGGGTGAGCGCCTGGGCCGGCATCGCCTGATAGGGCCAGCCCTTGCCCTGGGCATAGGCGGAAAACAGCGCGCCAACCGCCGCCAGCCAGGTGATGCGGGCCATGTCGGAGCGGATGGCGAACCAGGCCGGAATGCCCAGCAAAGGCAGGATCACGCTGGGCGGCCCCAGATGCGGGCCGGTGATCAGCTCCAGCCAGTCGATATCGCTGACGGCGGTATAGAATTCACGCGCGATGGGCAGCGCGATGGTGAAATATTCCGGCGTCACCAGCAAGGCGAAGATGACATGGCTGATGCCCATGGCCAGCATCGCCCAGGGCGTGACATCGGCGGCGGCATGGCGCCAGCCGCGGCGGTAGATCAGATAGAGTTCCACCAAAGCCGGGATGGCGATGAAATACGGCTTGATGCAGAAGGCCAGGCCGGCCAGCAGGCCGGTGGTAAGGCGCAGGCGGCGGCTCAGCGCTTCGCCCTGGGCGCGACCCGAGGCCACCAGCAGATAGGGCATGGCCATCACCAGCAGGATATGTTCGCGCTGGCCGAAGGTCTGGTTGGGAAACACGATCAGCAGGAACAGCAGCAGCAAGGGCAGCAGCGCATCGGCGGTGGCGTGCGCCGGATCCAGGCTGGCGGCCAGCACCCAGCGGCAGGTGGCATAGGATGCCAGGATGCCGATGGCCAGGCAGATCACCAGCATGGTGGTGCCGGGCAGGCCGGTCAGCCTGGCCAGGGCCTCGGGCAGCAGATGCAGCGCGAAGACCAGCGGCGTGTTCATGTCGATGACATCGACATAGAGCTGCCCGCCGCCGAGCCAGACCTTGGCGATGTAGAGCAGTACGGCCGTGTCGTGGTTGATCGGGGGGAAGAAGTAGCCGACGATCCAGGTGCTGCAGAGCACCAGCAGGAAGCCATAGAGCAGCCGCGACCAATCCAGCCGAAGGATCAGCGGCCGGTTCGGATTGCGGGCATCGACAGGCTGATCGACGGGCGGACTATGACTCATGGAACCGGATACCGGGCCGTTTCTAGGGGTGGGGACAATTTTACGCCGACTTGGTAAATCATTCACTTAACGTGGAAGCAATGGATTTATAGGGAATGCAGCGTGATGAATACAGGCGCATGGCGGCGCTGGAAGACAGCATGTGGTGGTATCGGGCGCTCCATGCCGGGCTGCTGCAGCGGCTGCGGGCCTTGCAGCCGGCTCTGGGCAGCCGCCTGCTGGATGCCGGCTGCGGCACCGGGGGGGCGCTCCGCTATCTGAAGCTGCCGATGGCGGGCCTGCTGCTCCAAGGGGTTGAGTATGACGCCGAGGCGGCCGAAATGGCCGCCGCCAAGACCGGCCTGCCGATCACCGTGGGCTCGGTGAATGCCCTGCCCTTTGAGGCGGCCAGCTTCGATCTGATCTTGTCCAATGATGTGCTCTGCCATGCCGCCGTGGACGAGGCGGCGGCCTTGGCCGAGTTCCACCGCTGCCTGAAGCCCGGCGGGGTGCTGCTGCTCAGCCTGCCGGCCTATGCCTGGATGGCCTCGGCCCATGACCAGCATGTGCATAACGCCCGGCGCTACACCGCCGGCGGCGCCCGGGCGCGGCTGGCCGAGGCCGGCTTTCGCGTGGAGGCCGCCGGCTATTGGAACAGCCTGCTGTTTCCTCTAATGCTGCTGCACCGGCTCACCGCAGGGCGGACCCAGGGCAGCAGCGATGTGCAGCCTTTTCCGCCGCTGCTGGACCGGCTGTTTTTTGCCGTCACCGCCCTGGAGCGGGGCCTCGCCCGGATGGGCCTGAGCCTGCCCTTCGGCGGTTCTGTATGGGTGCAAGCGAGAAAGCCATGACTGAAGCCACGCCATCCTTCGCGCTGTCCATCGTGGTGCCGGTTTATAACGGCGCCAGCAGCGTGCCCGCTCTGGTCGAGGCGCTGGCCAAGCTCGATGTGCCCAATGTGCCAGGAGGGGGCGGGCTGGAGATCGTGCTGGTCAATGATTGCAGCCCGGATAATTCGCTCGAGGTCTGCCGCGAGCTGGCGCGGGCCAACAGCGTGGCCTTGAGCGTGGTCAACCTGTCGCGGAATTACGGCGAGCATAACGCGGTGATGGCGGGCCTCAGCCATATCCGGGGTGCTTATGTCATCTGCATGGATGACGATCTGCAGAATCCGCCGGAAGAGGTGGTGCGGCTATGGCGGCATACCCGCGATAATGATTTCGATGTGGTCTACACCTATTACGCCGAGAAGCAGCACGAAGCTTGGCGCAATCTCGGCAGCCGCTTCACCAATTGGTGCGCCGATCATCTGCTGGATAAGCCCAGGGGTCTGTATCTTTCTTCTTTTCGCTGCATGAGCGCCTTCCTGGCGCGTAAGGTGGTGGAGCATACCTGGCCGTTCCCCTATGTGGATGGCCTGATCATGCAGATCACGCAGAAGATCGGCCGCCTGCAGGTGAGCCATCTGCCGCGCACTGAGGGCCGCAGCAACTACACCCTGTCGCGCCTGCTGCGGCTGTTCATGTCGATGTTTTTGAATTTCTCGGTGATCCCGCTGCGTGTCGGCACCCTGGTCGGGGTCGCCATGGCGGGGCTGGGTGTGCTCGGCTTCATCATGGTGCTGATCGAGGCCTTGCTTTCTTCCGCCACGCCGCAGGGCTGGGCCTCGCTGATGGCCGCTGTGCTGCTGCTGGCTGGTGTGCAGCTCATCATGCTTGGCTTGGTGGGCGAGTATCTCGGCCGCATGTTCCTCACCATCAACCAGCGCCCGCAATTCGTGGTGCGCGATGTGGTGCGCAGCGCCAAGGCTGAAATGCCCAAAGGCCCGGTGGCGCCATGATGCCGTTTTATCTGGTTCTGGCGCTGGGCGTGCTGATCGGCGTGGCCGGGCAGATGCTGCTGAAATCCGGCGCCGATAGCGGCCGCGACAGCATCCTGGCGCAATTCCTGGCGCCGCAATCGATCATTGGGCTTGGGCTCTATTTCCTCGCCGCCATCTGCTACATGTATGCCCTGCGCAAGCTGCCGGTATCGGTCGCCTTCCCGATGGTGTCGCTATCCTATGTGGTGGTGGCGCTGGCGGCTTATTGGCTGTTTGACGAGCCATTGGGTTGGAGCAAGCTTGCCGGCATCGTTTTGATCTGCGCCGGCGTGGCGCTGATCAGCCGCCACGCTTAAGAAGAGCGCGTGGCGCTGATCAGCCGGCACGCTTAAGCGCGTCGATCACCGCATCCACCTGGGTATCGGCAAGCTGCGGAAACATCGGCAGGCTGATGATGCCAAGCGCTGCCGCTTCGGTGCGGGGCAGGCCGCCAACACCTAAGGGCACGCGGCCCGCATAGGCCGGCTGTTTGTGGATCGGCACCGGGTAATGGATCAGCGTGCCCACGCCGGCCTCGGTGAGTTTCGTGCGCAAGGCATCGCGGCGGGCGGCGCCCACATTGATCACATATTGATGGTAGACCGGCTCGGCGCCAGGCCGGGTGGCGGGCAGGGCCATGTCCTTCAGGCCCTGCAGCCCGGCATCATAGCGCCGCGCGATGGCCTGGCGGCGGGCGGTATCGGCGGCCAGATGGGTCAGCTTCACGCGCAGGATGGCGGCCTGCAATGGGTCCAGCCGGCTGTTCATGCCGGTGATAGCGCTGACATAGCGCTCACGCCAGCCATATTCGCGCAGCTCCTTCAGCCGCGTTGTCAGTGCCGCATCGTTGCTGGCGATCACGCCGCCATCGCCGATGGCGCCCAGATTCTTGGTTGGGTAGAGGGAGTAGGCGGTGAGCGGGGCCCAATGGCCGATGCCGATATTGCCAAGCTTGGCGCCATGGGCCTGGCTGCCATCCTCGATGATCATGAGGCCGTATTTCTGGGCGATGGCGGCAATCGCCGGCATGTCGGCGGCCTGGCCATAAAGATGCACCGGCACGATGGCTTTCGGCTTCGGCGCATTGGCCGGCCAGACGGCGAGCGTGGCTTCCAGCTGCGCCGGGTCGAGGCCGTAATAGCCGTCCACGTCTAGCAAAACTGGCGTGGCGCCCACCAGTTCGATGGCCGAAACGGTGGCCACGGCGGTATGCGAGACGGTAAACACCGCGTCGCCCGGCCCAAGGTCCAGGGCGCGGAAGGCCAGGATCAGCGCATCGGTGCCGCTGGCGCAGGCGACTGCTTGGCTGGCGCCGGCGAAGGCGGCGAACTCGGCCTCGAAGTTGCTCACTTCATCGCCCAGGATATAGCGCCCGCCTTCCAGCACGCGGCGGATCGCGGCATCGATCACGGTCTGCTGCGCCAGGTAGGCCGCCTTCGGGTCGGTCTGCGGAATCATCTGTTGGGGCCTCACAGGTATTGCGCCGTATGGGCGCGGTAATAGGCGATGGTGCGGCGCAGGCCCTCGGCCATCTCGAAGCGCGGCTGCCAGCCGGAGGCTTTGCGGAAGGCGCTATCGTCACAATAGTAATCGCCGATATCGATCTTCTTGCGCTCGGCGGGAAACTCCTTGCGGATGAAGCGGCCGCTGCCCCCCACTTTCACCAGCAGGTCGGCCAGTTCATCCAGCGTCAGCGATGGATGGCCGCCGATATTATACACCTGCCCGATGGTGGCGTCCGCCATCGCGGTGAGCAGGGCAGCTTCCACCAGGTCTTCCACATAGCTGAAGTCGCGGCGCTGCGTGCCGCCCCAGACTTCAAACGCGCCATCCTCGATCACATGCCGCACCCAAATCCCTAAGAAGGTCTGTTTGGCATCGCGGATACGCATGCGCGGGCCATACACATTGGTCAGCCGCAGGGCGGTGATGCGCATGCCATACACGCGGCTGTAGAGCATGTGATACTGCTCGGCGGCCAGCTTGTGGATGCCGTTGATATCGGGTGGGTTCAGCGGGTGTTTCTCGTCCACCGGCAGATACTGCGGCACGCCGTAGAATTGCCGCGTGCTGGAAAACACCATGCGCACTTGCGGATTGACCCGGCGCACCAGTTCGATGAAGCGCAGATTGGCGACCTGGTTCAGCGCCATGTCTTCCAGTGGTTGCTGCATGGAATCCACATGCGAGGTCTGGCCGGCGAAGTTGAAGATCACGCTTGCCGCCGCCACGGCTTCTGAAATCGCGTTCTCGGCGCCGATATCGGATTCCAGCAGGGCGATTGGTGCCGGCGGGTTGGCCAAGTTGAACGGGTTGGCGCCATAGCCGGCCAGCATGCGGTCCACCACCGTCACGCGGGCGCCAAGCTCTGCCAGCCGCCGCGCCAGATTGGAGCCGATAAAGCCGGCGCCACCAGTCACCACGACAGGGCGGTCACGCCAGACGGAGAAAGTGTCGCTCATGGCCTCTGCATCATCCGGTTGATCACGGCGCTCATGGAAGCACCGGATTATGCTCGAATCATGGCAAGGAATACCAGAGCCAGTTGGCCGCCCGCCAGCCTATGAGGCCTTGCAAGCCGGAGGGCGGCGCGGCAAAGTGCCGCCATGCACCAGCCCGATCCGCACCGTCCTCTCGTTCGCCGCAAGGTCGCCCTTCGCGGGGCGGCGTTCCTGTTCGGCCTGGGCTTGCTCACCGGCTGTGGTAACACCCAGCTCTCGGCGCCTTATTTCGTGGTGGTGCCGCAGCAGACACTGGATCCCACCACGGCGCTGCCACTCTTCTCAGTCTGCTACAATGCCACGCTGCATCGCGCCGATGCCGTGCGCAATCTGGTGGTCCAGCATTGTGCTTCACCCACGCCGGTATCCAATGGCAGTGACCTGCGCAATTGTTCGCTCTCGGCTCCGGTGCGCATCACCTATACCTGCACGGCGCTGAGCCGCACGGCGGCGGAAGCCAAGCCAAACTTGCCGGATAGCAGCAGCTTCAGCAGCAGCCTGGTGTTCTAGGCACTCACCCGGGCCTAGCGCCTCAGGTGCCAATCCGTTTGCCGGTTTCCTTGTCGAATAGATGCATCTTGGATGTATCCACCATCAAGGTCGGCTTGCTGCGATCATGGTAACCCGCATTGCTCGGCACGCGCGCCACCACTTCCTCTTCACCAATCTTGCCATGCAGCAGCGTATCGGCGCCCAATTCCTCAGCCACATCCACGGCCAGCGTGAGCTGGCCCACAGCGTTGCCCAGGGCCGGCAGCATATGCTCTGGCCGAATGCCCAGCGTGTAGGTGCCGGCGGCGGCATTGGCATAGGCGGGCGGCAGCGGCAGCCGGCTGCCATCGGGCAGCTGCGCTGTACCGCTGGCTACCTCGCAGGTGAGGAAATTCATCGGCGGGCTGCCGATGAAGCCGCCCACATAGGTGGTGGCCGGGGTGGAATAGACTTCGGCAGGGGTGCCAATCTGCTCGGCGCGACCTTGGTTCATCACGATCAGGCGGTCGGCCAGCGTCATGGCTTCCACCTGGTCATGGGTGACATAGACCGAGGTGACGCCGAGTTGGTGGTGCAGGCGCTTGATCTCCAGCCGCATCTGCACGCGCAATTTGGCATCCAGGTTGGAAAGCGGCTCGTCGAACAGGAACACGCTGGGTTCGCGCACGATGGCGCGGCCCATGGCCACGCGCTGACGCTGGCCACCGGACAGCTCGCGCGGGCGGCGCTGCAGATAGGGCTGTAATTGCAGAATGTCGGCGGCGCGGGACACGCGCTTGGCGATCTCGTCCTTGCCCATGCCGCGGATGCGCAGGCCATAGGACATGTTCTCATACACGCTCATATGCGGGTAGAGCGCATAGTTCTGGAACACCATGGCGATATCGCGGTCGCGCGGCTCAATGTCGTTCACCACGCGATCACCTATGGCGATAGTACCGTCGGTGATGGCCTCCAGACCGGCGATCATGCGCAGCAGGGTAGATTTGCCGCAGCCCGAAGGGCCGACGATGACAATGAATTCGCCGTCCTTGATGTCGATGTCGACGCCGTGGATCACGCGCATCGAGCCGTAATTCTTCTTAACGCTGCTCAGCGTCACCTTTGCCATGGCGGCTTACTTCTCCGTTTCCACGAGACCTTTAATGAACCAGCGCTGCATCAATATCACCACCATCACCGGCGGCAGCAGCGCGAGCACGGCCGTGGCCATGATGATCGGCCACTCGGTGCGGGCCTCCGGTGCGCGCATCATGCGGCCGATCTGCAGCACAATGGTTTGGTAATCCGGATCGGATGCGATTAGCAGCGGCCAGAGATACTGATTCCAGCCATAGATGAACTGGATAACGAACATGGCAGCGATGCTGGTGCGGGCCAAAGGCAGCAGCACATCCCAGAAGAAACGCATTGGACCGGCGCCATCGATTCGGGCGGCCTCCACCAATTCGTCCGGTACCGTCATGAAGAACTGACGGAACAGGAAGGTGGCGGTGGCCGAAGCAATCAAGGGCAATACCAAGCCCGTATAGGTATCAAGCAGGCCGAGGTCGGCCACGATCTTGTAGGTGGGGATGATGCGCACTTCCACCGGCAGCATAAGGGTGACGAAGATCATCCAGAAGAAGAAGGTGCGCAGCGGAAAGCGGAAATAGACGATGGCGAAGGCGGAGAGCAGCGAGATGATGATCTTGCCTACGGCGATGGACACCGCCATGACCAGGCTGTTCAGCATGAGCGACAGCGCTGGCTTGCCCGCGCCAGCCAACACCGCGTCAGGGCCAGAGAACATCGCCTGCGCGAAGTGATTGAAGAATTCGGCTCCGGGCAGCAAGGGCATGGGCGCTTGCACCACGTCCTGCACAGTATGCGAAGCCGCGATCACCGCCAGATAGATCGGGAACGCGATGATCGCCGCGGCGCCAATCAGCATCGCGTGACTCATGATATCGGCGATAGGGCGTCGTTCGATCATGGCCGTTTCATCAATAATGGACTTTTCGTTCGATGTAGCGGAACTGCACCACGGTCAGTGTGATGACGATTACCATCAGGATGACCGATTGCGCGGCGGAGCCACCAAGGTCCTGTGCCTCGAAGCCGTCATACCACACTTTGTAGACCAGGATTTCTGTCGCCTTGGCTGGTCCGCCACGGGTGGTGGCATGAATGATGCCGAACGTGTCGAAGAAGGCGTAAACAATGTTTACCACACCAAGGAAGAACATTGTTGGCGACAGCAGCGGGAATACAATGGTCCAGAAGCGCCGCACCGGCCCGGCTCCGTCTATGGACGCCGCCTCGATCAGGGATTTCGGGATTGACTGCAGGCCAGCGAGGAAGAAAAGGAAATTGTAGCTGATCTGCTTCCAGACCGAGGCGAAGATCACCACCGTCATGGCCTGATCGCTATCAAGCAGGAAGTTGAAATCAATGCCGAACCATGTGCGCAGGTAATAAACCGCGATGCCGGGGCCGGGCAGAAAGATAAAGCCCCATAGCGCGCCTGCCACGGCGGGCGCTACAGCATAGGGCCAGATCAGGAAAGTCTTGTAGGCCAGTGCGCCGCGGATGATGCGATCCGCCAAAACGGCGAGCCATAACGAGATGCTCAGACCCAGCACAGTGACCAGCACGCCAAAGATGGCGGTGATCTTGAGTGAATGGGTGTAGTACTGATCCTCGAAAACGTAGAGGAAATTCTCCAGCCCGACGAATTCGCTCCGCGTGCCGAACGCGTCCTCGCGAAGGACGGATTGCAGCACCGCCTGGCTTGCGGGCAGGAAGAAGAAGATGATGGTTATAGCCAGCTGCGGCGCTACCAGTAGGTAGGGCAGCCAGCGATTATTGAAGACAACGCGTTTTTCCATGGGGCGCTAGGAAATGGCCCGCGCTCGACAATGTCAAGACGCGGGCCACACCTTAATGCTGCTTGTTACGAGCGCTTATTGTCGCGCTCAAACTGGCGAAGCAGGCGGTTGCCACGCTCCACCGCCGTATCAAGCGCTTCCTTCGGGCTCTTCTTGCCCGACCAGACGCCCTCAAGTTCCTCGTCGATCACATCGCGGATCTGCACGAAGTTGCCCAGACGGAGGCCCTTGGAGTTTGAGGTTGGGGCTTTCAGCGTCATCTGCTGCACCGAGATGTCCGTACCCGGATTGGCCAAGTAGAAGCCCTGGCTCTTGGTGGTCTCGTAGGACATCGGGGTGATCGGCAGGTAGCCGGTATTCTTGTGCCACCAAGCCTGCATCTCAGTGGAGGCCAGGAAGTCAAAGACTTCTGCCACACCCTTGTATTCGGCGGGCTTGTGCTTGGCCATCATCCAGAGCGAGGCGCCACCGATGATCGAATTCTGTGGCGCGCCGGCCACATCGGAGTAATAGGGCAGCATCGTGATGCCCCAGTTGAACTTGGCGCCACGCGAAATGTTGGCATAGCCAGCGGAGCTTTCCATCAGGATCGCGCATTCGCCGGCGATGAACTTGCCGGCCGGCTCATTGCGACGGCCGCCATAGGTGAACAGGCCGTCCTTAGCCCATTTGGCGAGATTGGTGACATGACGCACATGCAACGGGCTGTTGAACTGCAGCTCGGTGTCCAGGCCGTCGAAGCCATTGGCCTTGGTGGCGAAAGGCACGTTATGCAGCGCGGAGAAATTCTCCAACTGTACCCAGCTCTGCCAAGACGTGGTCATCGGGCAGACGGTGCCCGAAGCCTTCAATTTCGGCAGCGCAGCTTCCATTTCCTGCCAGGTCTTCGGCGGCTTGCTCGGATCAAGGCCGGCCTTTTGGAAGGCGTCCTTGTTGTAGTACATCACCGGCGTGGAGGAATTGAACGGATAGGACAGCATCTTGCCGTCGCTGGTGCTGTAATAGCCCGTCACCGAGGAGAGATAGCTGCCCGGATCGAACTTGTAACCGTTCTGCGCCATCAACTCATGGACCGGCTTGATGGCGGCACGCGAGGCCATCATGGTACCGGTGCCGACCTCGAAGACCTGAATGACGTGCGGTCCCTTGCCAGCGCGATAGGCGGCCATGGCGGCGGTGAGCACTTCGGTGTAATTGCCCTTGTTGACGGCAACCACCTTGTATTTGTCCTGGCCCTTGTTGTAGCCGTCGGCTAGTTCGTTGACGCGCTCACCCAAGGCGCCGCCCATCGCATGCCAAAATTGCAGCTCGATGCGGGAATCCTTGGCCTGTGCGAGCACGGCGCCAGAGGTGGCGAGCATTGCTGTGCCGCCCAGCAGGGCGAGCGCAAGGCGCGCGAAAGTGCCTGTCATTTTCATTATTTTGTCTCCAATGCTATGATTCCCACCCTGGTCGGGGGAGCCCGACTTTATAGTTTTTATGCCGCGACGATTCCGCGTCAGCATGGTTACAGTTATATGACAGGGCCCCGCCGTGACCAAGGGTTATTCGCACACAATTGAGTGGGCTGCCGACCAAGTGGTTGTGGATGGCCGCCATTTTCCCTTTACGTTGCGTCGCGATGCACGGGCCCGCCGTATGTTGCTGCGCGTCATGCCGCGTGATGGCGCCGTGGTCCTGGTGCTGCCCAAGCGGGCCAGCCTGCAGGCCGGTCGGCTGTTTCTGGCGGAACAGGCCGGCTGGATTCTGGCCCGCCAGGCCGAACGGCCGCAATCCGCCCCCTGGGCCGATGGCGGCCAGTTGCCGCTACTTGGCGAAATGTTGGCGATTCGCCATCGTCCCGATGCAAGGGGCCGTGGCGCGGTCTGGCTGGAGGCGGGCGAGGTACATGTCAGCGGTCAGCCAGAGCATCTGGCGCGCCGGCTGCGCGACTGGCTGAAGGGCCGGGCCCGTGATGAGTTCGGCCTCCAGGCCCGCGACATGGCTGCCGCCGAGAAGCTAGCATTACGCAGCGTCACGGTGCGCGACACACTCAGCCGCTGGGGCAGCTGCTCGGCCAATGGCAATCTGTCCTTCTCCTGGCGGCTGATCATGGCGCCTCCCGCCATCGTGCGTTACATGGTGGCGCATGAAGTGGCGCATTTGCGCCATATGGATCATGGCGACGCTTTCTGGCGGCTGGTGGGCCGGCTGAGCGGCGGCGATGGCGAATTGCGGGCGGCCCGGACCTGGCTGAAGCGCCATGGCGCAACGCTGCATTTGCTCGGGTGAACAGGAAGTCATGGCGAAGCTGAACAAGGATTCGCTGGCGATGGTGGTGCTGCTTGGCTGCATCACTGGGCTGGGGCCGCTTTCCACCGATATGTATCTCGCCTCGCTGCCCAGCCTGGCGCGGATCTACCACACTGATGCCGCCACGGTGCAGCTCACACTGTCTGCCTTCCTGGCTGGCTTCGCGGTGACTCAGCTTCTATATGGGCCGCTGTCTGATCGCTTCGGGCGCAAGCCTATCCTGCTCGGCGGCGTGGCGGTTTTTGTTCTGGCCAGTCTGGGTTGCGCCCTGGCGCCGAGCATCGAGGCTTTGGTGGCGTGGCGCTTCGTGCAGGCGCTTGGCGCTTGTGCCGGCGTGGTTCTGGGCCGCGCCGTGGTGCGCGACCTTTTCGACCGCGAACGTGCCGCCCGCATGATGTCGATGATTGCCATGGCATTGGGCCTCACGCCAGCTGTGGCGCCGATTCTGGGCGGCTATCTGCATGCGTTTATCGGCTGGCAGGCGAATTTTATCGCCATGGCAATCATCGGTCTGACATTGTGGCTTGCCGTGGTTTTCCTGCTGGCCGAAAGCAACAGCCGGCTTGATCCGATGGCGACGCGGCTTGGCCCAATGCTGCGCAATTTCGCCACCCTGCTGCGCTCTCCGCGCTATCGCGGCTATGTTGCCTGCATCGCCTTCAGCTACGGCGGGTTATTCGCCTTCATCTCCGGCTCGTCCTTCGTGCTGATCGGCTTGTTCGGCGTGGCCGAGACCGCCTATGGCTATTGCTTCGCCATGGTGGTGATCGGCTATATCTCCGGCGCGTTGATCGGTGCGCGGCTAACGGTGCGGTTCGGCGTTGATCGTATGCTGCAATTGGGCGTGAGCCTCTGCGCATTGGGCGGCGTGCTGATGGCCACTATTGCGCTTTATGCGCATGGGATGGGCTATTCGTGGCATTGGCTCACCCTGCTGCTGCCGATGCTGCTTTACACCGCCGGCGTTGGCCTCACCATGCCGCAGGCGCAAGCAGGCGGCTTGCAGCCCTTTCCGCAGATGGCCGGTTCGGCCGCAGCCTTGATGGGCTTCACGCAAATGACGGTGGCGGCCCTGGTTGGCATTTTTGTCGGCCATGCGCTGAACGATACCGCCTTGCCGCTGGCCTGCACCATCGCGGCCATGGGGCTGCTGACAGCGGCTGCCTATTGGCTGATCGTGCGCAGGGCTGATTAATCGCCGATCAGGTTGCTGCCCAGCCATTCGGCCAGGGCACGCAGCATGTCTTCGCTCACTGGGCCCGACAGATCCGTTGGGGGTTTGGGGGCTGTCGGTTTGAAGCTGTGGCTGAGCTGCGGAAACAGCCGCAGCGCATGCCGCGCCGCGCCGCGCGCCGCCAGGGCATTATCCAGCATGGAGGCATCACGGTCGGCCGATACCTGCGTGTCAGCTTGGCCTTGCAGAACCAGCACCGATCCGGCATAGCCACGGGCCAGCTGCGCCGGATCAAGCTTGAACAGTGATTGCAGGAATGGGCCGGCGTAATGCGGATAGATCGGCACCAGGCCGCGCGGTACCTCGGCCGGCATGCGGCCCGATTCGCGGATGGTATCCATGATCTTCTTGTTGGCGGCCAGCAGGGCGCGGCTCTGATTGGCTGGGGCCTGCTGCTCGATCAGGGCGCGTTCCAACTGCTCGGTTATCACGGTATCCAGGCGGCGTCCCGGGGTGGCCGCCAGCACGAGGGCCGCCGGGCCGTTTCCGGTCTGGCGCAATTGCTCAGCGGCGGCGAGCGCGATCAGGCCACCCTCGGAATGGCCCAGGATGCCGGTGCGCTTGCCATCGATGCCGGGATGCCCGGCCAGGAATTCGAAGGTCGCCATGGCGTCGCCCACAAAATTCTCCCACCGGAAGAATTGCTCATAGGCGGCCGGATCAGTGGGTAGGCTGGCATTGTTGGCATGCATGCCGCGCTTATCAAAGCGCAAGGTGGCGATGCCGTTGGCCGCCAGATGCTCGGCGATCTGGCGCAGCAGATCAGTGCGCAGATGCGGTGGCTGGTTGCCGTCGCGGTCAGTGGGGCCGCTGCCCTGGATCAGCAGCAGGGCGGGCCAGCCTTTTTCCGGCTGCGGCTTGCCGGCCGGGGTCACCAATGTCACGGCCAGCGGGGTCTGGCCCACACCTTGTGCGATGCCCTGAAACACCGCAGCGGTCTCCGAGGCTTTGGCCGGGCCTGGGATCAGGCTGAGCGCCAGCAGCAGGGCTACAAGGAATTGGCAGGGTCGCACCATGGTCATCGCCCCAGTCTATTGCCTCACCGGCTGCGGGCCAACCTGCCAAATCATTTGCGGCTCGCCGGGTTCAGCGGCCTGGCGCGGCAGGGGGGTCTGCACCGGGGGTGGTGGCGCGGCCGGGCCAGCAGCTGGAGCAGGGGCCGCGCCGCTGCCACCGAATTGCCGCACGATGCGGTCCCAGAGCGAGGGCAGGCTGGGCAAGGTGGTGGCTGGGCGCTGCGGCAGCGGCCGGGCCTCGCTGCCTTTCACCGCCTCCTGCATGAAGGCGCGCCAGATCTGTGCCGGCATGCCGCCGCCAGATACCTTGTTCATCGGGCTGTTATTGTCGTTGCCAACCCACACACCGGCAATGATGTCAGGCGTGTAGCCGATGAACCAGGCATCGCGGTAATCGGACGTAGTGCCGGTCTTGCCCGCGGCCGGGCGGCCGAGGCGGGCGGCGCGGCCAGTGCCGTTATCGATCACGCCCTGCAGCAGCTCGTTCAGTTCCGACAGCGGTTCAGCATCGATCATATGCGCCATCACGCTCTGGCCATCGCGGCGGAACAGCACATTGCCCTGCATATCGCGGATTTCCATGATGCCATAGGCCAGCACGGTATAGCCGCCATTGGCGAAGGCGGCATAAGCGTTTGTAAGTTCCAGCAGGCCGGTCTCGAAGGCGCCGAGCGCCAGCGAGGGATGTGGCTTCAAATCACTGACGATGCCAAGCCGGCGCGCGGTATCGATCACGCGCTGGCGGCCTACGCGCTCGGAAAGCTGCACCGCCACGGTGTTGGTGGAGCGCGCCGCCGCCTCGCGGAAGCTGGTGCTGCCCTGATACTTGCCGTCGTAATTGCGTGGGCTCCAGTTATCCACGGTGATCGGCCCATCCACGAAGCCGTCATCGGGGCGGATGTGGTTTTCCAGCGCGGTGAGGAACAGGATCGGTTTGAAGGCGCTGCCGGGCTGGCGGCGCGCCTGGGTGGCGCGGTTGAAAGTGCTGTCCAGATAGTCGCGGCCGCCCACCATGGCGCGCACGGCCCCATCGGGCGAGAGCGCCACCAGGGCGGCCTGCTCCACATCCAGCTTCTCGCCATCGCGCGCCAGGGCGTGTTCGGTGGCGCGTTCGGCGGCCTGCTGCAGACGGGCATCCAGGCTGGTCCAGACCACCAGATCGGCATGATTGCGGCCCACTAGCTGGTAGATTTCCTCTACCACCCAATCGGCGAAGTAGCGCGCATTGGGCATCGGCAGGCGTGAACGGGCAAGCTGCGCCGGCTTGGCGATGGCGGCCTTAGCCGCGGTCTCGTCCAGCAGGCCGGCCACCACCATGTTGTCCAGCACCTGGGCGGCACGGCTCTGCGCCGATTTGATATTGCCGGTGGGGGCCAACCGCGAGGGGGCCTTCAGCAGGCCCACCAGCATGGCGCTTTCGGTAAGGGTCAGCTTCGATGCCGGTTTGTCGAAATAGCGCTGCGCGGCTGCTTCCACGCCATGGGCGCCGGCGCCGAAATAGACCCGGTTGAGATACATCTCCAGGATCTGGTCCTTGGTGAAGTTGCGCTCCAGCCAGAAGGCCAGCAGCAATTCCTGCACCTTGCGCTTCAGCGTGCGGCTGGGATCGAGAAAGACATTCTTGGCCAGCTGCTGGGTCAGCGTGGAGCCGCCCTGCACCACGCGGCCGGAGCGCATATTGGCCCACATGGCGCGGGCCAGGCCGATGGGATCGACGCCGAAATGGCTGTGGAAGCGGCGATCCTCGGTGGCGATCAGGGCGGCGGGCAGATGCGGCGGTAACTCCGCCAGCTTGCGATGCTCGCCATAGAGGTCGCCAAAGGTGGCCAGCATGCTGCCATCGGCGGCGCGCAGCGAGATCGAGCTGCGCCGCTCGATGATATACAGCTCGTTGAAATTGGGCATGGTATAGGCGAAGTAGGCAACCAGGCCGCCAAGTCCGATGGCACCCCAGATGCCCAATACCGTGACGCCGACAAGCAGCCGCCGCAGCCAACCGCCTTTGGCCAGGGCCTGGGCGGAACTCTTCTTCTTGCGGCCGGCTTTGTTGGCGGGGGGAGGGGGCATGGCTCAGGCTTATAGGGGATTCGGAGCGGCGTTACAGCATGCGCCGTGATCTGCGGGCCCTGCTTGGCGGCGGAATGTGTCGGCTTTAGGGCGGATGGGGGCCGGGGCGACTTGACCGGCCAGATTTATTAAGTATGTTATACAGTAACATTTGTAGCTCGGCCATGCACAGTCAGCACCACCACTCTTCCGCTCATAGCCATGACCACGCCGCTGGTCCTGCTGGGGCCGGCTTGCCCGTTGCCTTTCTGGCCGCCGGGCTGGGCGCGCGTCTGCTCAGCCTGCTGCCGCTTTTAGTCATCCTCTGGGCGCTGATCGCCTGGGCGATCCTCAGCGACGCGTGAGGCGGGCATGAGCAGAGATATCGCCTGCAGTGATGTGACCGTGGCCTATGACCGCCACCCGGCGGTGCATCATCTCAGTGGCCGCTTCACCACTGGCTCGCTCACAGCTGTGATCGGCCCGAACGGTGCCGGCAAGAGCACGTTGCTCAAGGCCATTGCCGGCATGTTGCCTCTGGCCGAGGGGCGGATTGATCGCGGCGGCCTAGGCCAGGGCGAGATCGCCTATCTGCCGCAGCAAGCAAGTCTGGATCGCGGCTTTCCGATTTCCGTGCTGGAACTGGTGTTGCTCGGCCACTGGCAGCGCGCCGGGGCCTTCGGCGGTATCGGGCGCCAGGGCATTGCCGCGGCACGCGAGGCGCTTTCGGCTGTTGGCTTGGAAGGTTTTGAGAAACGCACCCTGGGCACGCTTTCTGGTGGCCAGGCCCAGCGTGCGCTGTTTGCCCGCGTGCTGGTTCAGGACGCCAAGCTGATTCTGCTGGACGAACCCTTCAATGCGCTGGATACCCGCACGGTGAGCGACCTAGTCGATCTGCTATATCGTTGGCATGGCGAGGCACGCACGGTGGTGGCCGTGCTGCACGATATGGACCTCGTGCGCAGCCGCTTCCCCGAAGCGCTCTATTTGGCCCGCGAGCCGGTGGCCTGGGGCCGCACCGCCGAGGTGCTGACGCCGGAAAACCAACTCCGCGCCCGCCATATGGCGGAAGCCTGGCCCGAGCATGCTGCGATCTGCCATGACGGCAAGGCGGCTTGAGCCATGCTCGATTTCCTAATTGGCCCGTTTGTGGAATTCGCCTTCATGAAGCGCGCCCTGGTGGCGTGTTTCGCGCTCGCCCTGGGTTCGGCGCCGATTGGCGTGATCCTGATGCTGCGGCGCATGAGCCTGTTCGGCGAAGCGATGAGCCATGCCATCCTGCCTGGCGCGGCAGTGGGCTTCCTGGTGGCCGGCTTCTCGCTGCCCGCCATTTCGCTTGGCGGCGTAGTGGCTGGCCTGGTGGTTGTGCTGGCGGCCGGTGCCGCCACGCGCGCCACGGATCAGCGCGAGGATGCCAGCATCGCGGCTTTCTATCTGATCGCCCTGGCGCTGGGCGTGGCGCTGATATCCATGCGAGGCTCCAGCGTGGATGTGATGCATATCCTGTTCGGTTCCGTGCTGGCGGTGGATGAAGCGGCCTTGCTGCTGCTCGGCGCTGTGAGCAGCTTCAGTCTGCTGCTGCTAGCGGCCTTGTACCGCCCGCTGCTGCTGGATGGCTTCGATCCGGATTTTCTGCGCAGCATGCGCGGTCTGGGTGGCGGCGCGATCTACCACATGATTTTCCTCGGGCTGGTGGTGGTGAATCTGGTAGCCGCCTTCCAGGCTTTGGGCAGCCTGATGGCGGTGGGCCTGATGATGCTGCCGGCGGTGGCCGTGCGCTTCTGGGCGCGCTCCCTGCCGGGCATGATGATCGGCGCAGCCACCATCGCCGCCGTGGCGGGCTATGCCGGCCTGCTGCTGTCCTTCCATGCCAATCTGCCCTCGGGCCCGGCCATCGTGCTGGCCTGCGGCGCGGTCTATATCGCTTCGCTGCTGTTTGGACGCGTGCAGGGTTTGGCGCTGCGGCTGTTTCGCGCGCCGCATCATCTGGAGGCTTAATCATGCGGGTTTTGTTTTTAGCGATCCTGTTAAGCTTGGCAGCCTTGCCTGCCTCGGCGCAGGAGAAACTCAAGGTCATTGCCAGTTTTTCCATCCTGGCGGATATCGTGCAACAGATTGGCGGCGAGCGTCTGAATGTTGTTACCCTGGTGCCGGCGGGTGGCGACAGCCATGTCTATCAGCCCAGCCCGGCCGATGCGCGCGCAGTGGCCGGGGCCGATATCCTGATCGCCAATGGCCTCAATTTCGAAACCTGGCTTGATCGCCTGGTATCTGCCTCGGGTTTCAAAGGTCGGCGCATCGTGGCGGCGGAAGGCATCGCACCGCGCAAGCTTGCAGGCCATAGCCATGATGGCCACAGCCACGGCCCGGCACCGGATGCGAAAAGCGGCACGCCCTTGCACGATCCCCATGTCTGGCATGATCTGCAGCGCATGCAGGCTTATGTGGCAAACATTGTCGCAGGCCTTGCGGCGGCCGATCCAGCGCAGGCCGAAACCTATCGCCAGCGCGGCGCTGCCTATGCCGCGCAATTGCAGGCTTTGGACACCTGGGCGACCAGCGAACTCGAAAGCGTGCCGCGCGCTCATCGCAAAGCGATTACTCAGCATGATGCCTTCGGCTATCTGGCGGATCGCTACCGGATAACGTTCTTGGCGCCGCAGGGCATGAGCACGGAATCCGAAGCCTCGGCCGAGGCCGTGGCCAAGCTGATCCGCCAGATCAAGCGTCAGCGCGTGCAAGCCTTGTTCTTTGAGAATGTGGTTAATCCGCGCCTGATTGAGCAGATCGCCAAGGAAGCCAAGGTTTCCGTTGGTGGCCGGCTCTATTCCGATGCCCTTGGGGCGCCGGGATCGGAGGCTGACACTTTTCTCAAGCTTTACCGGCTGAATATCGAGCGCTTGGTTGGCGCCATGCGGCGCGAAAGCTGACCCCGCCCTGATTCTCTTGATCCGTCTGCGCCAATTTTAAGCGCAAGCCGCTATGCTGAATCCAGCCAGCAATATGATTGCTGGGTCCGATCCTGCGGCTTTGGTGGCGGTGCTTTCAGCAACAATGGTGGCGAAGGCGGCGCTGCAAAAGCGCTATTGGGGGAACCGTAAGCACGGAACCGGCTGCCGTTACGCTTGCAAGGCGTGGTCCCTGGAGGATGCGGGACGCTACGGCAGCCGGACCGAAAGGGAAGGCTTAAATCTTACAGCGCGTCGTCGTCAGTTTCGCCGGTCCGGATGCGCAGGGCTTTTTCCAGATCCAGAACGAAAATCTTGCCGTCGCCGATCTGGCCGGTCTTGGCGGCCGTCTGGATCGCCTCAACCACGCGGTCGGCCAGCGCCGACTTCACCGCCACTTCGATCTTCACCTTGGGCAGGAAGCTGACGGCATATTCGGCGCCGCGGTAAATCTCAGTATGGCCCTTCTGCCGTCCGAAGCCTTTGACCTCGGTGACCGTGAGGCCTTCGACACCGAGGCTGGTGAGCGCCTCGCGCACTTCGTCGAGCTTGAATGGCTTAATGACAGCCGTGACCAGTTTCATGTCTCGCACTCCTCAACGTTATCGCCGGCCCGCCCGGCTGCCTTTTGGGGCAGAAAACCGGCTCGAGCGTTTCGCCCCAATACTCCTTCAAGAACCGTGCCGCGCCGCCGTCTGGATTGCAAGCACGAGTCGCCTGGGGTTATAGGGGGGTTTCGGCGTCTAAGGCGAGGCAGTTAACATACGGCAGCGCCAATGAAGCCTAAAATTTGCGCAATTTGTATAAAAACTGGCCGGGCGAAAGCTTGGCGCAGTGCGGTAGACATCTGGGGCGGCCAGTGAGGCCGCCCCGGGCCTAAGCCTAGTCGCCGGCCATCAGACGGTTGGTAGCGGAGGTGACTGCTTTGAGCGAGGCGGCGACGATATTGCGGTCACAGCCTACGCCAAACAGGGTTGAGCCGTCTGGGCGCTTCAGTTCCACGAAGGCCGCAGCCTCGGTGGAACTGCCCTTGCCAATGGCATGCTCCCGGTAATCCACCAGGTTCAGGACGAGCCCGGAATGGCGGCTCAGAGCATCGATGAAGGCATCGATCGGGCCAGTCCCGGCGCCCTCCAGGGTCACTGTCTCGCCATTCACCACCATCTCAGCGGTGAGGGTTCGGCGGTCCGAGGCATGGGCATCGGGCAAGGTGCGGTGGCTCTTGAAGCGGTAGGCGGCCTCGGGCTGGACCAGGTATTCACCCTCGAAGCTGTTCCAGATCAGTTCAGGCGAGATTTCCTTGCCAGTGCCATCGGCGATGCGCTGAATCACCTGGCTGAACTCGATCTGCAGCCGGCGCGGCAGCTCGATGCCGTAATCCTGCTCCATCACATAGGCGATGCCGCCCTTGCCGGACTGGCTGTTGATGCGGATCACCGGCTCATAGGCGCGGCCCACATCGGCCGGGTCGATGGGCAGGTAGGGTACTTCCCACACAGTGTCGTTCCGCTGTGCCTGGGCCGCCATGCCTTTCTTGATCGCATCCTGGTGCGAACCAGAAAAGGCGGTGAAGGCCAGCTCGCCCACATAGGGGTGGCGCGGATGCACCGGCAACTGGTTGCAATATTCCGCCACGCGCGCGGCACCGCTGATATCGCTGAAATCCAGCGTCGGGTCGACGCCCTGGGTGAACAGGTTCATCGCCAGGGTGACCACATCCACATTGCCGGTGCGCTCGCCGTTGCCAAACAGCGTACCTTCCACGCGGTCGGCGCCGGCCATCACGCCCAGCTCGGCGGCGGCCACGCCGGTGCCACGGTCGTTATGCGGATGCAGGCTGAGGATGATGCTGTCGCGGTTTTTAACCTTGCGCAGGAAATACTCGATCTGGTCGGCGTAGATGTTGGGCGTGCTCATCTCCACGGTGGCCGGCAGATTCAGGATGATCTTCTTCTGCGGTGTCGGCTTGAACACAGCCATCACCGCCTCACAGATTTCCACCGCATAGTCGATCTCTGTACCGGTGAAGCTTTCCGGCGAATACTGGAACACCCACTCGGTCTCGGGCGCCGCATCGGCCAGGCGTTTCACGATCTTGGCGCCTTCCACGGCGATCTGGGTGATGCCGGCCTGATCCAGGCCAAACACCACGCGGCGCTGCAGGGTGGAGGTGGAATTATACAGATGCACGATGGCGCGGCGGGCGCCCTTCAGGCTCTCGAAGCTGCGGGTAATCAGTTCTTCGCGCGCCTGGGTCAGCACCTGGATGGTCACGTCCTCGGGGATCAGGTTCTGCTCGATCAGTTCGCGCACGAAGTCGAAATCGGTCTGCGAGGCGGCCGGAAAGCCCACCTCTATCTCCTTGAAGCCCAGCTTTACCAGGGCATCGAACATGCGGCGCTTGCGCTCGGGCCCCATCGGCTCGATCAGGGCCTGGTTGCCATCGCGCAGATCAACGCTGCACCAGGTCGGCGCCTTGGTGATGGTACGGCTTGGCCATTGGCGGTCGGGCAGGTTGATGGGCTGGAACGGTCGGTACTTATGGAAGGGCATGGTCTTGGCGGTGCTCATGGCACACTCCTGCGGATTAGTCGGATCGGAAGAATTGGGAAGGGCCGGATACGGCCGCCGAGAGGCCCAAACGAGGCTCAGCGGCCGCCGATAAGTCGAAGCGCGCCCTGCAGCAGGACGGAATCGGCCAGAGAAATACTGTGGAAGCTGCGGAGAGACATGGAATGCGACCGGAAAAGAAGGGGACTTGAACGCGTGGCTGCTGCTGCCCGACCCTGCTTACAGGATCGGGACGATAAGGAGGAGCTGCGCTAGTCGCTGGTCGCGGATCATGATGGCACCACTCTGCCGCTTCGGTGGGCGCTCGTCAAGCGGCCTTGAGCAGTGCCATGGCCCAACCTGAACGCATCGTCAGGTTGGGCATTGCCACCTTGCAGTGCAACAGCTAATGTCCGCCCGATCAATGCTACAGCGATGAGGATCGGGGAGACATGCGCAAAGTATATCCCAACGCGAAGGCGGCCCTTGAGGGCATCGTCCGCGACAACATGATGGTGATGTGCGGCGGCTTCGGCCTCTGCGGCCTGCCGGAAAAGCTGATCGATGCGCTGATGGAAAGCGGCGTCAAAGGCCTGACCTGCGTGTCGAACAATGCTGGCGTCGATGGCGCCGGCTTGGGCAAGCTGCTGGAGACCCGCCAAGTCAAGAAGATGATCTCGTCCTATGTCGGCGAGAACAAGATCTTCGCCAAGCAGTATCTGGCCGGCGAACTGGAACTCGAATTCAATCCGCAGGGTACCATGGCCGAGCGCATCCGCGCCGGCGGCGCCGGCATTCCGGCCTTCTTCACCAAGACCGGCGTCGGTACGCTGATCGCGGAAGGCAAGGAAGAGCGCGTCTTCAATGGCGAGCGCTACATCATGGAAACCGGCCTGGTCGCCGACATCTCGCTGGTGAAGGCCTGGAAAGCCGACACGGCAGGCAACCTGATCTACCGCAAGACGGCGCGCAACTTTAATCCCGCGATGGCCACGGCCGGCAAGATCACCATTGCCGAGGTGGAGGAGATTGTCGAACCGGGTCAGCTGGATCCCGACAATATCCATACGCCGGGCATCTATGTGCAGCGCCTGATCTGCGGTGCGCCGTATAACAAAATCATCGAAAACCGCACCGTGCGCAAGCGCGCCTGAGCCTGAGAAGGAGACAACATAATGGCTTGGACCCGCGATGAAATGGCCGCCCGTGCAGCGAAAGAGCTGAAGGACGGTTTCTACGTCAATCTCGGCATCGGCATCCCGACGCTGGTGTCGAACTTCATCCCTGACGGCGTCGATGTGGTGCTGCAATCGGAAAACGGCATGCTCGGCATGGGCCCGTTCCCCTATGAGGGCGAGGAAGACCCGGACCTGATCAATGCCGGCAAGCAGACCATCACCGAACTGCCGATCTCGAGCTTCTTCGGCTCCGACCAATCATTCGCGATGATCCGTGGCGGCCATATCGATCTGTCCATCCTCGGCGCCATGCAGGTGGCGCAGAATGGCGATCTGGCCAACTGGATGATCCCGGGCAAGATGGTCAAGGGCATGGGCGGCGCGATGGATCTCGTCGCCGGCGTGAAGCGTGTCGTCGTCGTCATGGAGCACAATTCCAAGGACGGCGAGAAGAAGCTGCTGAAAGCCTGCGACCTGCCGCTGACCGGCGCCGGCGTCGTCGATATGGTGATCACCGATCTCGCTGTCTTCACCATCGACCGCAAGGGTGGCGGCATGGTGCTGATCGAGCGCGCGCCCGGCGTGTCGCTGGATGAGCTGAAGGATAAGACCGGCGCTGAGTACACGGTTGCCGCCAGCGCCAAGTAAGCGCCGTAGTTCTGCGTTTCCCAAAGCCCTGGCGGGGAACCGCCGGGGCTTTTTTCGTTTAGGCAGGGTCGCGCGGCGCTTGCTCGGGCAGGCCATGGGGCGGTACGAACAGCCAATCGCCCGCTGCCTGCATGCCGCGCTCGGCGGCCTCCTGTGCCAGCCAACCGGCTACCGCCGCAGCGACAATGGGTGCGGCTGCCTTGGCAACGAAGGGCGCGCCGACAGCAGCCAGGGCCAGCTTAGATGTGCTGGCGGCCAAAGTGGCCGCCATACCGCTGCCGGCGCCGCTAAAGGCCTCTCGGCCGGTGGCCTTCAATGTCTGCGGCCAGCTTTGCTCACCACGCGCCTGTTTATGCAGATTGAGCAAGGCGGCCAAAGCCACAGAGCTGATAGCGCCGCTGGCAAAGCCGGAGCGCGCCGTGTGCAGTAGGGATGTTGCGCCATCCTGCAGCCGGCCATGCTGCAACAGCATGTTGCCCATGGCGACAGCAATATCGCCACCCAATCGTACCAGTTTCAGCATGTGGCCATGTTCCAATCTGGCCTGCACACGCGCAGCGAGATCGGAAATGCCGCGCGCGGAGCGTTCCGCGCGGTCACGCAAGCTGCCGGGATCGAAGGACAATCGCGAGAACATCAGAGAGAAGTGGGATGCCATATGTGCTGATTCAAGCACCGGCTGCGCCACAAACATACTTTATTCGGGCCACATTGCGGCCACGATCCGGGATGCAGATAGCCTCAGGCGGCAACGTAACTGCGATCAGAGCGCTGCTTGTCCCATTGCAAAAACCGTCCATTGACCAAAACAACCCATAAAGGATAGCAACCATGAACGCTCTTCAGACGCCTCTCAATAACACTCGCAAGCGAATTCTGCCGCGTCGTGCCATGCTGACATTGCTCGCTTTTGTCGCGGCAGCACCGCTGGCTGCTTGCGCTGGCGGCCCGCAGGAATCGGTGTCCGGCACCATCAACTATCGCGAGCGCCTCGCGCTGCCCAGCGATGCTGTGCTGGTGGTGCGCCTGCTTGATGCCACGCGTGGCGACATGGCTGCCTATACGGTAGCCGAGCAGCGCGTGGTGGCAACGCCGATTCCGGCACGCTTCGACGTGCGCTACCGTTATGGTGATGTCAATCCGACCGGCACGTATTACCTGCAGGCGCAGATCGAGCAGGGCGGCCGAGTGCTGTTCATCAATGACCAGAATTACTCTGTGATCACCCGCAATTCGCCCAACCGCAATGTGCTGGTGAACCTGGTGCCGACGGCGGGCACCACGCTGGTGCCGAGTGCCGGCCTTGTGGCGCCGACCCAGACCACCACGACCACCACAGTGATCCAGACCACGCCGGGCGCGCCGGCTCCTGCTGCCACCACCACGGTGGTGGTGCCGGGCGGTCGCGTTGTAACGCCGCAGTAACAGCCTGAAGTCTGGCAAAATAGGGCGACCCCGTCATTCGATGGGGTCGCTTTTTGCATTTTCGGGCTATATTGATTCTGGTTGATGCAGTCGCGGAGGACAACCATGAAACGCTATCAGCTCTTGTTCATTCTTGGTCTCGGTGCGCTCGCCCTCGGTGCGGCCCCGGTTTTCGCCCATCATGGCTGGGGCTCCTATGACGCCGCCACTGTGCTGACCCTGGATGGGAGCGTGGCGGAAATCGATCCCAACAATCCCCATGGTGAACTGCGCCTGAAAACGGCGGCGAAAACCTGGACCGTCACCCTCTCGCCACCGGCGCGTATGGCATCGCGCGGCAAGCCGCTGAGCGAGATCAAGGTGGGCGATAAAGTGATTGCCGTAGGCTATCCCAGCCGTTCGCGGCCAGACGAGATGCGCGCCGAACGCATCACCCATAATGGCTTCACCGTCGAATTGCGCTAGCCGCGATGGCTGAACACGCGCCTATCAACCATCCGTTGCTGGTGGCGCTGGAGCAATCCAGTCTGGGGCGCAGCATGCGCGAGTCCCTGCTGCTCTATCCAGCCGTGGAGGTGCTGCATATCCTCGGTTTCGTCACGCTCTTCGCGGGCATCGTGGTGTTTGATCTGCGGATTCTCGGCTTTGGCCGTGCCTTGGTGCCAGCACAGCTTGCCCGCATCTCGATTCCGCTCGCGGCCAGTGGTCTGGCGCTCGCGATAGCCATGGGCCTGCTGCTGTTCAGTACCGAGGCCACACATCTGGCCGCCAATCCGGCTTTTCAGATCAAGCTGGTGCTGATCGCCCTGGGCCTGCTGAATCTGCTAGTCTTCCACCTGTCGTCCTGGGGCGATGTGGCGGCCTGGGATGCGCGTGTGCCAGTGGCTGCCAGAGTTGCCGCGCTGGCTTCACTGCTCTTCTGGATTGGGGCGGTGATCTGTGGTCGGCTTATTGCCTATGTATAAACTCAACAATTACTAGGTCGTTGCCCAGGGTCGGATGCCTTAGGTGCAACTGCTCTTTATGGAATTCTTATGCCGCCCGGACGCATCCCGCATGGCGGCTTAATGCGGGCTGGGACTAGACCATAGGCTCCTTTGGAGCCCGTCCATGCCCGATCTCATTTTTCTCGTCCTCGGTGCCGGCCTCTTCGCCGGCTTCATCGCTTACACGCTGTTCTGTGAACGGCTATAGGGAGCGTCACGCCATGACCTTCGACTTCATCTTGGGCGGGGGCATCGCGCTCCTGCTTGCCGTCTATCTGGTCTACGCCCTGCTGCGGGCCGAGAAATTCTGAGGCGGCTATGACACAGAACGACTATCTCCAGCTTGGCCTCTATCTGCTCCTCATTCTGGCCACCACGCCGTTTCTCGGCCTCTACATGACTCGGCTGTTCTCCGGCGAGATCGGCTGGCTGCGGCCCATCGAAGTGCCGCTCTTTGCGCTGGCCGGCGTCAACGCCGGTCAAGACGGCAATGGGCGCGAGCAGCACTGGTCGACTTACGCCATCGCCATGCTGATCTTCAATCTGGCCGGCTTCCTGCTGCTGTTCGCCATCCTGCGCCTGCAGGACATGCTACCACTCCATCCGCAGGGGCAGCCTGCCATACCCAGCGATCTGGCTTTCAACACGGCCGTCAGCTTCGTCACCAATACCAACTGGCAGGCATACGGTGGCGAAAGCACCATGAGCTATTTCAGCCAGATGGTCGGCCTGACGGTGCAGAATTTCCTGTCGGCGGCCACGGGCATTGCCATCGCGCTGGTGGTGATTCGTGCCTTCGCCCGCAAGTCGGCCAAGACGGTCGGCAATTTCTGGACCGACCTGACGCGGGCGACGCTGGGCCTGCTGCTTCCCGGTGCCATCATCGCCGCTGTCTTTCTGATCTGGCAGGGCATGCCACAGAATTTCGACGCCTACACCACGGCGACCACGCTGGAAGGCAGTCAGCAGGTGATCGCACAGGGGCCGGTGGCCTCACAGGTGGCGATCAAGATGTTCGGCACCAATGGCGGTGGCTTCTTCAATGCCAATGCGGCACATCCCTTCGAGAATCCGACTGCCCTGAGCAATTTTGTCCAGATGCTGCTGATCTTCCTGATCGGCGCGGCGCTGACTAACGTCTTCGGCCGCATGGTGAAGGACCAGAGGCAAGGTTACGCGATTCTTGCCACCATGCTGCTGCTGTTCGTGGCTGGTGTGCTGGTTGCGGGAAATATCGAGGCTGGCGCCAATCCGCTGCTCACCGCACTGGGCGTCGATCCGGCCATGGGCAACATGGAAGGCAAGGAGGTCCGCTTCGGCAGCTTCACGTCTGCGCTGTTCGCCGTCATCACCACGGCGGCGTCATGCGGCGCCGTGAACGCCATGCATTCCAGCTTCCTGCCGCTGGGCGGCATGATCCCGATGCTCAACATCATGCTGGGCGAGGTCATCGTCGGCGGCGTCGGTGCAGGCTTCTATGGCGTGGCCCTGTTCATCGTGGCGACGCTGTTCATTGCCGGGCTTATGGTCGGCCGCAGCCCGGAATATCTCGGCAAGAAGATCGAGGCCCGCGAGGCCAAGCTGGCCGTGTTGGCGATCCTGATCTCGCCGATGGCGATTCTGGTCGGCACGGCGATTGCGCTGGTGACGGAGCCCGGTCTGGCCGGTCTGCTGTCGTCCGGTCCGCATGGCCTCAGTGAGGCGCTCTATGGCTTCACGTCTGCGGCCGGCAACAACGGCAGCGCCTTTGCCGGCCTGACCGCCAATTCGGTCTTCTACAACACCACGCTCGGCATCACCATGCTGCTCGGCCGCTTCGCCATGATCGTGCCGGTCATCGCCATGGCCGGCGGTCTGGCCGCGAAGAAGGCGACGCCGGCCTCGGCTGGAAGTTTCCCGACGCATGGCCCGATGTTCGTGCTGCTGCTGGCGGGCACCATCCTGATCGTCGGCGGCCTTACCTTCTTCCCGGCGCTCGCGCTGGGGCCGATTGTCGAGCATCTGCTGCTCGTCGCTGGTCAGACTTTCTGAGGGACCTGTCATGAGCAAAGCTGTGACTCAGAAAACCTTCGATCCTGCCCTGATACGGGAGGCAGTCACTCAATCTATCGTCAAGCTCGATCCGCGTCAGCTTTGGCGCAACCCGGTGATGTTTGTCACCGCTGTTGTCGCCGCTGTCTCGACCGTGCTTTTCGTCCGCGATCTCTTTGCCGGCGGGGACGCGGCCCTGCTGGGGCAGATATCCGCATGGCTGTGGTTCACGGTGCTGTTCGCCAATTTCGCCGAAGCCTTGGCGGAAGGACGCGGCAAGGCGCAGGCAGAAAGCTTGCGTCGCGGCAAGACCGAGGCGATGGCCAAGAAGCTGGATGCCCAGGGCAGCATCGCCCATGTGTCGGCGACCACGTTGCGGATCGGCGATGTGGTGCTGGTGGAAACCGGTGACCCGATCCCCGGCGACGGCGATGTGATCGAGGGCATCGCCTCGGTGGATGAGTCGGCCATCACCGGCGAATCTGCGCCGGTGATCCGGGAATCCGGCGGCGACCGGTCGGGTGTCACCGGCGGCACGCGGGTGCTGTCGGACTGGATCAAAGTGCGGATCAGCGTCAATCCGGGCGAAAGTTTCCTCGACCGCATGATCGGTCTGGTCGAAGGCGCCAAGCGCCAGAAGACACCGAACGAGGTTGCGCTCACCGTGCTGCTGGTCGGCATGACGCTGATCTTCCTCGTCACTACCGGTAGCCTCGAAGCCCTGGCGATCTATTCCGGCATGCCGGTGCCGGTGGTCTATCTGCTCGCGCTTCTCGTGACGCTGATCCCGACCACCATCGGCGGGCTGCTGTCGGCCATCGGTATCGCCGGCATGGATCGTTTGATCCGCCATAACGTGATCGCCAAATCGGGCCGGGCCGTGGAGGCGGCCGGCGACGTCGATACGCTGCTGCTCGACAAGACCGGCACGATCACCCATGGCAACCGCATGGCTTCGGCCTTCGTGGCGCTGCCGGGTGTGTCGGAGCATGAACTGGCCGAAGCCGCGCTGCTGGCTTCGGTGGCCGACGAGACGCCGGAAGGCAAATCGATTGTCGCATTGGCAGTCGAGAAATATGCTCTAGCGCAGGAGGTCGACCGTGCTGGCAAGGGCAGCTTCATTGCCTTCTCGGCGCAGACCCGCATGAGCGGCCTCGATCTCAATGGCCGCGAGATACGCAAGGGTGCATTCGATGCCGTGCTGCGCTATGCCGCCGCGCAGGCGTCGGCCGACCTGACCGTGGCGGTGGAGAGAATCGCCAAGTCGGGCGGTACGCCGCTGGTGGTTGCCATCGACCGCCGTATCCTCGGCGTCATCCATCTGAAGGACGTCGTGAAGGCCGGCATCCGCGAGCGGTTTGCCGAACTGCGCCGCATGGGTATCCGCACGGTGATGGTGACCGGCGATAATCCGCTCACGGCGGCGGCCATCGCAGCCGAGGCAGGCGTCGATGATTTCATCGCCGAGGCGACACCGGAGAAGAAGCTGGACCTGATCCGCAAGGAACAGGCCGAGGGCAAGCTGGTGGCCATGTGCGGCGACGGCACCAACGATGCCCCGGCGCTGGCGCAGGCCGATGTCGGTCTCGCCATGAATATCGGCACGGCGGCGGCGCGCGAGGCCGGCAATATGGTCGATCTCGACAGCAACCCGACCAAGCTGATCGAGGTCGTGATGATCGGCAAGCAGCTGCTGATGAGCCGGGGGTCGCTGACCACCTTCAGTCTAGCGAACGACGTGGCGAAGTATTTCGCCATCATCCCGGCTTTGTTCGCGGCGACCTATCCGCAACTCGGGAGCCTGAATGTCATGCAGTTGAATTCGCCGCAGAGTGCCATTCTCTCGGCCGTGATCTTCAACGCCCTGATCATCATCGCTCTGATCCCGCTGGCCCTGAAGGGCGTACGCTATCGGCCGCTGCCGGCTGCCACGCTGCTGCGGCGCAATCTGGTGATCTATGGTGGCGGCGGCGTCATTCTCCCTTTCTTTGGCATCAAGTTCATCGATATGGCCGTCACTGTGCTTGGCCTGGCCTGATTATTGGAGGTTTATATGCTTAATCATCTGCGTCCCGCTGTTGTGCTGCTTGTGCTGCTCACCATCATCACGGGCTTCCTGTATCCCCTTGCAGTCACTGGCATCGGCCAGAAGCTGTTTCCGGTGCAAGCCCATGGCAGCCTGATTGAACGAGACGGCAAAGTGGTTGGCTCGGCCCTGATCGCGCAAGCGTTCGTATCGCCGCAGTATTTCCAGCCGCGCCCTTCGGCGGCGGGCAAGGATGGCTTCGACGCTACCTCATCCAGCGGCTCCAATTTGGCACCGACAGCCAAGGCACTGGTCGAACGCGTGGCGGGCGATGTGGAGGCTTATAACGGCAGAGATGCCACGTCCCCGGTGCCGATGGATGCTGTCACCACATCGGGCAGCGGGCTGGACCCGCATATCTCGCCCGCCAATGCCGCGCGGCAGGTGCAGCGCGTGGCGACGGTGCGCGATATGGACGTAGCGGAAGTCCGCGCCCTGGTGGACGCGCATACCGAGCATCCCTGGCTCGGAATCCTGGGGCAGCCCGGCGTAAACGTGCTGACGCTGAACCTTGCCTTGGATAAGATCAAGCCGGTGGCGAAATGATGCCACACCCGAGGACGAATGGCCGAAAATCGTTCTGATAGCGACAGCAGGCCCTCGCCAGAGGCTCTGCTCCGGGCGGCCACGCAGGAAAAGCGTGGCCGCCTGAACGTGTTTCTGGGTGCTGCGCCCGGCGTTGGCAAGACCTACGCGATGCTGGAAGCCGCCCATGAGCGCCAGCGCGAGGGCGTTGATGTTGTGGTTGGCATCGTGGAAACCCATGGGCGGCAAGAGACCGCCCTGCTACTGCGCGGCCTGGAGCAATTGCCGCAGCGCCGTGTTGCTTATCGCGACCGTGTCTTCAACGAACTCGATGTAGACGAGATTCTGAAGAGGCGGCCGCAACTGGTGCTGATCGACGAGCTTGCCCATACCAATGTGCCGGGCAGCCGTCATGAAAAACGCTATCAGGATATCGAGGAAATCCGCGCAGCCGGGATTGATGTATATACCGCCTTGAACATCCAGCATCTGGAAAGCCTGAATGATGTTGTGGCGCAGATCACCCGGGTGAAGGTCCGCGAGACCGTACCCGATGCCGTGCTGGCCCAGGCCGACAGCATAGAGGTGGTGGATATCGCGCCGGAGGACCTGATCAAGCGACTGAAGGAGGGCAAGGTCTATGTGCCCGATCAGGCGGCGAAGGCCGTGCATCACTTCTTTGCTCCGGGCAATCTGACGGCTTTGCGTGAGCTGGCTCTGCGCAAGGCGGCGGATCAGGTGGACGGCCAGATGCTGTCCTATATGCAGTCGCATGCTATTGCCGGGCCATGGCCGACGCGGGACCGCATCATGGTCTGCATCAGCCCGAGCCCGCTAATGCCGCGACTGGTGCGTACCGCCCGGCGTATCGCCGAACGCCGCCGTGCGCCCTGGATCGTGCTCTATGTTGAGACGCCAATCCATGACCGGCTTTCCGATGAAGAAAAGACACAGATAAACCGGGCGCTGACCCTAGCCGAGGAATTCGGTGCCGAGGTGGTGACCGTGGCGGGAAGCAACGTGCCCGTGGAGATCATCCGGCAGGCCCGCCAGCGCAATGTGACCGAGATCGTCGTCGCCCGTAGCCACCGTTCGCGGCTGGTCAACCGTCTGCGCGGCACGTTGACCGACCGGCTGGTCGAACTGGGCGACGGCATCAATATCCATGTCATCACCGGATCGCCAGGGGCCGAATCCTGGCTGGAGGTTATGCGGGCGCGGCTGGCCAGCATGAGCTTGAACGGCCTCACCCCGGCGGCACTGATCTCGGCTTCGGCGGTTGGCGTCATTAAGGTAGCCGAACCATGGCTGCCGTCCTCCAGTATTCCACTGCTGATTCTGATGGCCGTCTTGCTCTGCTCCCTGCGCTATGGCTACGCGGCGGCGATCCTGAGTTCGGTCATCACGGTGCTGGGCTACAATTTCCTCTTCCTGCCGCCGCTCTATACCTTCACCATCGCAAACCCTGAGAATATCTACGTCTTTTTCGTCTTTCTCGCCGTGGCGCTGATCACCAGCAACCTGACCGCCCGGATTAGGGCGCAAGCAGATGCCGCCCGCATCCGCGAGAGCCGCACCGCCTCGCTCTACGATTTCAGCCGCATGGTGACAGGTGCTGCCACCGAAGATGATATCCTCTGGGCTGTGGTGCATCATGTGGCGGCGATCAGCAAGGCGCAGTCGCTGGTGCTGATGCCGGAAGCAGGGCAGCCGGAACATCTGGTGGTGCGTGCCGCCTATCCTCCCGAAGACCAGGTGAATGACAAAGCCAAAATCGCCGCCGAATGGGCCTGGACCAAGGGCGAATCTGCCGGGCGGGGAACCGGCACACTGCCGTCATCGGAATGGCTCTTCCTGCCGCTGCGCACCGCCGAACGCAAACTTGGTGCTCTGGGCATCCGTTTCCCTGAGGACCGCCCAGTGCTAGGCCCGGACGAGCGCCGCCTGCTGGATGCCTTGGCCGGCCAGGCAGCTCTTGCCATCGAACGCAGCCTGCTCAACCGCGATGTCGAGGAAGCCCGTGTTTCGGCCGAGACCGAGAAGCTGCGCTCGGCCTTGCTTTCTTCCATCAGCCACGATTTGCGCACGCCTCTGGCTTCCATCATCGGCGGCGTGTCCAGCCTGATGAATTTCGGCCAACAGATCGACGAGAAGGGTCGAGTTGAACTCTTGCAGACCGTGCGCGATGAAGCCGAAAGACTAAATCGCTTCGTCGGCAATCTGCTCGATATGACGCGCATTGAGGCCGGGGCGATGCAGCCCAAACTCCATTGGGTTGATCCGGAGGAACTGATCGCCACGGCCGTCAAGCGGGCCGCCAGCCTGACACAGGGGCATGACATCCGCATCCACTCAGCGCCAGCGATGCCGCTCTTGCGGGTTGATTACATCCTGATCGAGCAGGTTCTGATCAACCTGCTCGACAATGCCGCCAAATATTCGCCCAAGGGCAGCGCGATTGACCTGCATATGTCGCAGCGCCAGAATCGCGTTGTGATGGAGGTGGTCGATCAGGGCCAGGGTATACCGCATACCGATCTTGAGCAGATTTTCGATATGTTTTACCGCGTCAAGGCGGGCGACCGGCAGGTGGCGGGAACCGGCCTTGGCCTGTCGATCTGCCGCAGTATCCTGAAGGCCCATGGTGGCGATATTCGGGCTGAAAGCCCGGTGGGCGAAGGCAGGGGAACGCGCATGACAGTGACGCTGCCGCTGGAGGAGCAGCCAGTCCTGCTCACCGATGAAGGGCCAGCCCATGGCTGATGGTGCCGCTATCCTGGTGATCGACGACGAGCCGCAGATTAGGCGCTATCTGCGCGTCAGCCTGGAGGCGCATGATTTCCGCATCCTTGAAGCCGCTGGCGGCCAGGAAGGCCTGCGTGTTGCGGCGCTGGAAAAGCCCGATCTGATCGTGCTCGATCTCGGTTTGCCTGATATGGACGGCCAAGTGGTCATTGCCCGGCTGCGTGAATGGACCGCTGTACCGATCATTGTTCTATCCGTGCGGGCAGACGAGACCGATAAGATCGCGGCACTGGATGCCGGGGCGGATGACTATGTCACCAAGCCTTTCGGAACTGGCGAGTTGCTAGCACGGATCAGGGCTGGACTGCGCCATACCATCGGCTCAAGTGCGGGCAGTCCGGTCTTTGAAACCGGCGGCCTGCGGGTCGATCTGGAAAAGCGCCAAGTCAGCTTGCTGGGCGTGCTGGTCAAGCTCTCGCCTAAGGAATATGATCTGCTGAAAATACTGGTGCAGCATGCGGGCAAGGTGCTGACTCACCAGTTCATCCTGCGCGAGGTTTGGGGACCGGCGCATGAGAACGACGTACAGTATCTGCGGGTGTTTGCCCGACAATTGCGGCAGAAGATCGAGGGTGATCCTGCTGTACCGAAACTGCTGCTGACTGAGCCAGGTGTGGGTTATCGGCTGATAATTGAATAGGGCTCAACCTTGTCGCCAACGATGTTAGGCGAGTACAGCTAGCGTTTCTAACCCTCGTGCACTGCTGAGCATATGGTGTTGGTGGCAGACTGGGAGTCGACCCATTGCTCGACCTCCCACCACCTATACCGGACGCTTAGGCCAAGGTAGACGAATGGTGGCCCTCTGCCTTGGCTGCGCCATTTCTCAAGGATGTGGCTCGCAAGCCCGATACGGGTGGCGCAGAGCTTGGTGTAAAGATATTTGGATTTCGGAATCAGGCTGCTCATGGTCTAGCACTCAGTCGAGAGCCGTGACAGCTACACACGCGGCTGCCGCTCCGGTGAGTGACCAGCCCGACGCTTTACGCGCGTCCTTGCCGTCACTGGTTCCCTGCGCCTGTATTGGCGGCGGAACAGGAAGCATATGGGATGGGAACCCGAAGAATACAAGATTGGTGCCCGGTTGGTGCCCGGCCATAAGTGGTGTTTTGAATGCATTGATCTATAAAGATAAGAATGCCATTGATCGGCTTATTGCCTATCTCTGACGGGCCCCTATCTTAGCGGGACGATTTTCGCCATTCCGCAACAGGATGCAATATGACCGATCTGTTTTCGCCGCTTCGACTGGGCCGCTACGAGCTGAAAAACCGCATCGCCATGGCGCCGCTGACCCGCAACCGGGCCGGCGCCGGCAACGTGCCCACAGACCTGATGGCGGAATATTATGCCCAGCGTGCTGAAGCCGGCCTGATCATCGCCGAGGCGACCCAGATCAGCACGGAAGGCCAGGGCTATCAGGATACGCCCGGTATCCATTCAGCCGAGCAGGTTGCCGGCTGGCGCAAGGTGACGGATGCTGTGCATGCCAAGGGCGGGCGCATCTTCCTGCAACTCTGGCATGTTGGCCGTGTCAGCCATGCCTCGCTGCAGCCCAACGGCCAGGCGCCGGTGGCACCCTCGGCGATCAAGGCCAAGACCAAGACTTTCGTGAATGGCGGTTTTGCCGATGTCTCTGAGCCGCGTGCGCTCGATGCTGCGGAAATTCCGGCTATCATCGCCAGCTATGGCAAGGCGGCGGAGAATGCCATCGCCGCCGGCTTTGATGGCGTTGAAGCCCATGGCGCCAATGGCTACCTGCTGGATCAGTTCCTGCGCGATGGCTCCAACCACCGCACCGACGAATATGGCGGCTCAATCCAGAACCGCGCCAAGGTGATGCTGGGCGCTATGCGCGCCATCGTTGATGCCGTGGGGCCGGATCGCAGTGGTATTCGCATCTCGCCGGTGACGCCGGCGAATGACGCCAGCGACAGCAACCCGCAGCCGGTATTCAACTATGTGGTGGAGGAGTTGGCCAAGCTTGGGCTGGTTTATATCCACACCATTGAGGGCTCCACCGGGGCTGACCGCAATTTCGGCGCCGGCTTCGATTACGACGCCCTGCGCCGCCGCTATGCCGGCACCTGGATCGCCAATAACGGCTACGACCTTGCACTGGCCCAGGCCGCTCTGGCGGATAGGCGTGCCGATATGATTGCGTTTGGCCGGCCATTCATTGCCAACCCGGATCTGGTGCAGCGGTTGCGCAATAACGCATCGCTGAATGCCGTGGAGCGCGCCACGCTTTATGGTGGGGGTGCCAAGGGCTATACCGATTATCCGACCTTGGCGGAGGCCGCCGAATAGGCGCTCGCTTCCGGGCGTTCCCTGGCGTCAACTTGTGGGCGTGGCGGCAGTGGTGCTAGCGCGCCCGCGCAGCCGTGGCTGTGGCGCCTAGTTACTGCCTGTCGGAGGTCGCCATAAAAAACTGCCGCTCGCCTTGCTGGTCGGTTTGCTGGTGCTGGTCGCGGTTTGGTTTATCGCACCATGGCTACTGAGCGGTGGCTTAAGCCGCCAGCGCTTCCATATGCTGGGCGATGTGGAAGGCTTGCAGCCGCGCGTAATCAGCGGGCGCCACATTACCATAGGCGAAATGCGGCATGAGTATTGTGCCGCTTTTCACCGCCAGCTCAAAAGCGTCGATGCCGACATAGAGCCGTGCGAAGGCTGCGGCCATGTCGCCATTGTTGGGGATGGCCGGCGCGCCGGGGATCGGATCGGCCAGATCGTGGCTGAGTTTGCCGCGCCTGAGAAAAACCTGGGCGGCCAGGGGCCCCACGGTTGAGCGGAACCAGGCCGGCTTTAATTCGGGAAAGCCGCTCAGGCCGTATTCCAGGCTCTGGGCGCAATGATGCAGCAGTTGATGCAGGGTCACGGGGCCGGCTTGAGGATTGCCGCCGCCCTGCTGCCAGTTGCCCAAAGCCGCGCGTGCTTCTGCCAATGAAGCGAAACGCAGCTCGGCGGCTCTGGCTGGCATAGCGGCCAAAAGCAGCGGCAATGTCAAAAGACCCTTGGCCATCACGCGCCGGTTGATCATGGCAGCGGCTCCTTTAGGGACAGGACGCTTCGCGGAACGAATAGACCTTGTCGTCCACCGCGCCGTAATCCGGTCTGCCGGTGGTGGCGTTGGTGCCGGGCATGCCCAGCCATTCCGGTGCGATATGCATCTGATAGACGAAACAGGAGGGCTTGCCATCGCGTTCGCGGGCAACGTATTCGGCCTTGGCCACCAGCACATTGCCGGCGCGAAACACGCGCGTTTCTCCCTGGCCCACATCCACCGACCAGATTTCGGTGCTGTTATCCTCGAAGCGCACGATCACCTCGCCCTGCATCGGCGGTATCGTCGTGAGGCCGCCCAGCACATGGCCGCTGGCCAGCACGGTGCCTTCCGGCAGCACGATGCTGGGCGACGCCTTGATGCGTTCAGGCGGGGCGGGCGGGCTTTGCGCAGGAACCGGGCTGGCCAACAGGCAAAGGCCAGTCAAAGCCAGGACGAGAGAAGGGAGGTGTCGCATAGCCGATTCTATAGCACAGCAGCACCGGCCGCATCACCACCCAGAGGCCACCCAGAGGCCATCCCGAGTGGTCAAAGCGTGACGCGGGTCACCACCCCGCTGCCCCAGGGGAATGCTTGACCCTCGCCTGGGTGGGGCGGAAACTCGCAGCCGAAAAAAATCCAAAGCCGGAGAAAACCATGGCCCTGACCCTGATCGACGTGCCGCTCTCACCCTTCGCGCAGAAGGTGAAAATCGCTCTCCGCGAGAAGAATATCCCCTTCACGATCCAGGCCACCAACCTGACGCAGCCCGATGCGGCGCGCCAGAAGGCCAATCCGCGCGGCGAGATTCCGGCCTTGCTGGATGATGACGCCGCGATCTGGGATTCCAGCGTGATCCTGGAATATATTGAGGATAAATGGCCCGAGCCGGCTTTGTGGCCTAAGGACCCGCTGGCCCGCGCCCGGGCGCGCCAGATCGAGGAAATCTGCGACGGCCCCTTCGAGGCGGTGATTTTCTGCACCAGTGAGATCACGGCCTTCCGCCGCGCTGAGGGCGAATTGCAGGCCAAGCTGCTGGCCGAGGCAAAGCAGACCGTGCAGCGTCTATTTGCTTATCTGGAAGGCGAGTTGGGCGAGCAGCCCTATTTCAATGGCTCAAGCTTTGGCCGTGCCGATTGCGCCGTGTTTCCGCATGTGATGAACGCCAAGGCGCAGCGCACGCCGCCGGCTGAAGGCAGTAAGCTTGCGGCCTGGCTGGGCCGCGCGCTGGAACGCCCGAGCGTGCAGCAGACCCTGGCCGAGGCGAAAGCCGGCCTGGGTGAATTCAAGGCTATGGCGGAAGCCTATGGTGCTTCGCAGGCCAAGCGGCAATATCGCGATTACCGCCTGGAATGGATGCTGCAGGCAGGTGGCTTGCAGGTGATTCAGGAAGGTCTGGCAAAAGGCAATATCCGCTTCGGCGGTTTGGCTGGCTGACTTCAGGCTTCGGCTTTGGCTGCTTCCAGCGCGGCCTTGGCCCGGCTGCGATGCCCTTCGGTGATATGGCTTTCTACCGCCTTCATAGCGGCCAGCAGCACCGCCAGGTCATCGCCATAGCCGAAGGCGCCAAGCAGGTCGGGGATGGCGTCGATCGGCAGGATGAAATAGCCGATCGCGCCCAGCAGAATGGCTTTTGGGGCCGCCGGCGTGTTCTTGTCGGTGGCGCAGAAAAAGGCCGCCAGCAGGGTGTCGGCCCAGGGCAGATAGCTCAGCGTGGCCTTCAGCTTAGCCCAGAAGCGGGGCTTGAGCCGGGCTTCCTCGGCGGCCGATTGGGTGGGGTCGGGCGGGTTCATACCGCTCATATGGGGACTGGGCCGGCTATCGCCAAGGCTTGGAATTTTCGGCTATAAGGCCGGCAGGATTTTGTAACGTTAGTAAACAATCAGGAGGAAGATCATGGATCTCAAGGGAGTGGGCGCGATCGTCACCGGCGGTGCTTCGGGGCTGGGCGCCGCCACCGCGCGGGAGCTGGCCAAGGCCGGCGCCAAGGTGGCGCTGTTCGACATGAACCTGGAACTGGCGGAAGCCGTGGCCAAGGAAATCGGCGGCGTGGCCATCAAGTGCGATGTGTCTGATGCCGCCGGCGGCGAAGCCGCGGTGAAGGAAGCCGCCGCTAAGGTTGGCCCGCTGCGCGTGCTGGTGAATTGCGCCGGCGTGGGCACGCCAATGAAGGCGGTGGGCAAGGATGGCGCCGTAGCGCTGGAGAAGTTCACCCGTGTGGTGCAGATCAACCTGATCGGCACCTTCAACATGATTCGCCTGGCGGCGCAGCACATGCAGCAGCAAGCCGAGAAGGAGGGCAAGGAGCGCGGTTGCATCATCAACACCGCCTCGGTTGCCGCCTTTGATGGCCAGATCGGCCAGCCGGCCTATGCCGCCTCCAAGGCTGGCGTGCATGGCATGACGCTGCCTCTGGCGCGTGAATTCGCCAGCTTCGGCATCCGCGTCTGCACCATCGCGCCGGGTTTGTTCGGCACGCCGATGATGTTCGCCCTGCCGCCGGAAGCGCAAGAAAGCCTCGGCCGCTCGGTGCCCTATCCCTCGCGGCTCGGCAAGCCCGAGGAATACGCCTCCCTGGCGCGTCATATCTGCGAAAACCAGATGCTGAACGGCGAGACCATTCGCCTCGACGGCGCCATCCGCATGGCGCCGAAGTAACAAAAGCCCAGTTATGCCGGGCGTGCGGGCCTTGCCGGCCCGCACGATTCCCGCTACCCATTGGGCCGGTTTTTCCATACTCAGAAATCCGGAGGTTTTCCCCATGGCGCGCAACAAGATCGCCCTTATCGGCGGCGGCAATATCGGCGGTACGCTGGCCCTGCTGGCCGGCCTGAAGGAACTCGGCGACATCGTGATTTTCGACGTGGTGGAAGGCCTGCCGCAGGGCAAGGCGCTCGACCTGTCGCAGGCCGGTGCCGTTGAAGGCTTTGATGCCAAGCTGGCCGGCACCCAGGATTATGCCGCCATCGCCGGCGCCGATGTGGTGATCGTCACCGCCGGCGTGGCGCGCAAGCCCGGCATGAGCCGGGATGACCTGCTTGGCATCAACATCAAGGTGATGCAGGCTGTGGGCGCCGGCATCAAGGCGCATGCGCCGAACGCCTTCGTCATCTGCATCACCAACCCGCTGGATGCCATGGTCTGGGTGCTGCGCGAGATTTCCGGCCTGCCGCATCATCGCGTGATCGGCATGGCGGGCGTGCTGGATAGCGGCCGCTTCCGCCACTTCCTGGCCGAGGAGTTCAATGTGTCGGTCAACGATGTCACCGCTTTCGTGCTCGGCGGCCATGGCGACACCATGGTGCCGCTGATCCGCTATTCCACTGTGGCCGGCATTCCGGTGCCCGATCTGATCAAGATGGGCTGGTCCACCCAGGAGAGAATCGACAAGATTATCCAGCGTACCCGCGATGGCGGCGCCGAGATCGTGGCGTTGCTCAAAACGGGTTCGGCTTTCTATGCACCGGCTTCCTCGGCCATCGAGATGGCTGAGAGCTTCCTGAAGGACAAGCGCCGCGTGCTGCCTTGCGCCGCTTGGCTCGACAAGGGCAAGTACGGCCAGACCGGCATGTATGTTGGCGTGCCGGTGGTGATCGGCGCCAAGGGCGTGGAAAAGATCGTCGAGATCGAACTGAACGCCGAAGAGAAGAAGATGTTCGAACATTCCGCCAATGCCGTGAAGGGCCTGGTGGATGCCTGCAAGGTAATCGACCCCTCGCTCGGCAAGTAAGCTCTAAAGCCATGAACGACACGGCGCGCCTGAACAGCTTGGGCGCGCCGTTTGTTTTGGCGCTGCTTTGCGCCGCAGCCTATCTCACGCTACCGGCCATCGGCACCCCGCATATGCTGATCGTGCTGGTGAAAGGTGCCGTTTGCCCGTTGCTAGCCCTGGCCGCATGGCGCCGATTGCGTGGCAACAATGTGGCGCGGTTTCTCGCTTTTGCCCTGCTGCTCTCGGCGGCGGGTGATGTGTTTCTGGCGCTTGATCGCGTGAAACTGTTCGTGCCTGCCCTGGGCAGCTTCCTGCTGGCGCATCTGGCATATCTTGTGCTCTTCCTGAAATTCCGCGCCAAGCCAACCAGGCGCCAATTCGCCCTGATTGCCTTGTTGCTCTGCTATGGTGCAGTGATGCTGGTGGTGCTGACGCCCGGTTTGGGCAAGCTGGTGCTGCCGGTTTATCTTTATATTGCTGCGATCATGGCCATGGGGGCTGCGGCCTTGGCCTTGCCCGCCCGCCCCCTGGTGGGTCTTGGTGCTATCAGCTTCATTATTTCGGACTCACTGATCGCGCTGGACAAGTTCCTGGCGCCCTTGCCCTGGGCTGGGCCGGTGATCTGGCTCACCTATGTGGCGGCCCAGGTGCTGATCCTGTTGGGCTGGCGCAAGGAAGCCGCCTCGGGATAAACTAGGGGACGCCGCCGAAGACCGAAGGAGCCGCGCATGCGTCTGGTTATCGCCATCTTCCTGCCCTTCCTGCTGTTCTTCACCATTGGCCGGCCCTTTGCCGGCATCATCTGCCTGATACTGCAGCTCACGCTGATCGGCTGGATTCCGGCGGCGCTCTGGGCGGTGTATTCGCTGAGCCAGTACAATACCGACCGCAAGATCGAAGAAAGCCGCAAGGTTTGAGCGATCTGCCGGTCTTCCCGGAGGAGCCGCGGCAGAAGCGCTGGCGCATCCGGGGTGGCCCGGCCTCGCCAGCCGCGCGTTTCCTTTTGGCTGTGATCGTGGCGCCGCCGATTGGCCTGATCCTGGCCCATGCGCCTTTGCTGCTGCTGGTTATCACGGGCCCGCTTGGCTGGTCGCTGATGGCAGCCGGCTTTGCCCTGGCTTTGGGTGCCGCCGCCGTGATGTATGGTGCCATGCTGCTGCTGGGCCTGCCCTTGCTGCTATTGCTGGCCTGGCGCCGGGTGCAGCGGCCGGCAGTTTACGGCCTGGCCGGGGCGGCGGTCGGGCTTGTCACCGGGCTGTGGCTGGCGGATTGGGTGGGCAGTGACCCGTCCGGCGTTGGTGCGGTTCTTCTCGGCCTGGGGCTTGGCGTTTATGGCGGCTGGCTCGGGCTCTGCATGGGTGTGGTGGCCGGCATGATTCTGCTGGCGGCCGAATTGCAGCAGCGGCATCAGGCGGCCCAGGGCGTGATCATCGAGCAAGAGCGCGATCCCGATTAACTTGCGTTAAAAATTATCACTCAACTCTTGATGAGTGTGATCGGCGTAGTAGAATGTCCCCAAGCGTATCGTAGGGGGAAAAATTGCGCAGAATCGCACTTGTCTTGGTGGCCTTGCTGGTATTGGCGGGCTGCAACACACGCACGCATCAATTGACCACAACGCTGACCCGCCAGCCGGATAAGCAGCCCACCATCGTGCTGATGCCGCTTGATGTGGAACTCTCCTTGCTCTCGGCGGCTGGCCTGCCCGAGCCGCGTGCCGACTGGACCGAAACTGCCAATAAGCTGTTGATCGATGCCATTCGCGCGGAAAAAGATAAACTCGGCCTCGTCATGACCACCTTCGAGGATGGCAAGGCGGATGCCGAGAAGCAGGATCTGGCACATCAGCTGATCAAGCTGCATGGCGCTGTCGGTAATTCCATACTGGTGCATCAATATAACCCGCAGGCCGCTCTCCCCAGCAAGAAGGGTGCCTTCGAATGGAGTGTCGGCCCTTCGGCCAAGGTGCTGAAGGAGACTTACAATGCTGATTACGCGCTGTTCGTCTGGGTGCGTGACAGCTATGCCGGTCCGGGCCGCGTGGCGGTGATTCTGATCGGTGCGGCGCTCGGGATTGGAATTCCCGGTGGCGCCCAGGTCGGCTTCGCCTCACTTGTCGAACTCGAAACCGGCAATGTGGTGTGGTTCAACCTGCTGGCGCGCGGCAATGGCGATCTGCGCCATGCCGAAGGTGCCGGTGATGCCGCCCGCAACCTCATGGCGCAGATGCCAAAATGATCAAGCCGCACCGGCGCAATGTGCTGACTGGCCTGTGCGGATGCGCCCTGGTTGGGCTCACTGGCTGCGTGACGGCACAAGCGCCCGATGGCCCGATGCAGGCCGGCTATAAGCCGGCGACCAATACCGATGAGGGTGGCATCTGGCATGTGATGGACAAGGTGGAGGGCGACATTAAGCGGTCGCGCCACCTGATGCGCGACCAGGCTTGGAACACCTATTTGCGCGATGTGATCAACCGCCTTGCCCCTGAACTCAGCGACGACATGCGCGTCTATCTCATGCGTACGGCTTATTTCAATGCCAGCATGGCGCCAAATGGCATGATGCAGGTTTGGAGCGGCATGTTGGTGCGCATGGAGGATGAGGCGCAGATGGCGGCGGTGATAGGCCATGAAATCGGCCATTACCAGAAGCGCCATTCCCTGGCTCGGATGCGTGCGTTGCGCTCGCGCGCCGATTTCGGCATTTTCCTTGGCCTTGCCTTTGGTCTGGCCGGCAGCATCGCGCAATTGGCTTTGCTGGCAGATGTCTACGGCTTTACCCGAGATCAGGAGCGCGAGGCGGATGCCGTGGGCATCGATCTGATGCACAAGGCGGGCTACGAACCGCTCGCAGCCTCCGAGGTATGGGCCAATATTGTCGAGGAAAACAACGCTGATCCGAACAAGCAAACCCGTGATTTTCTGTTTGCTACCCACCCCAGCAGTGAAGAACGCTCGACTACATTGCGCGACCGCGCCAAGGTGTTAGGCAACGGCGACCGCCACCGCGAACGCTATGCGGCGGCATTGATGTCCATTCGCTCCACGCTGCTTGAAGATGAGCTGCGCCTGCGCCAGCCTGAGCGGTCACTGGCCTTGTTCAAGCGCCTGCAGAAAGCCGAGCCGAAGAATAGCGAATTGCTGTTCTGCGAAGGCGAAGTGTATCGCCTGCGCGATGCTGACAAGGATCGTGACTTGGCCATCGAGACGTATAACCGTGCCGCCGATGCCGAGGCACCGCCAGCCATACTGTGGCGTTCAATTGGCTTGGTGGAGCAGAAGCGCGGTAATGAAGAAGCCGCGCGTACAGCTTTCAGGCGCTATCTCGACCTTCGCCCCAATGCCGATGACCGACATCTCTACTTGAAGCATACAGGACTCACCGCATGAAGCCGCTGCGCCCTCTCTTTCGCTCCATCGCCGCCCTTTTCCTGCTCAGCCTTGCGGGCTGCCAGGCCTTCACGTTGGTGCCTGAAGCCTCTACATCCGCGGCCGGCATCCAGGTTCAGGTGGATGCGCCGTGGAACAAGATCAATCAATTGGCGGTGCAAAGCTCTGGTTTGGTCGAGGTCTGGACCGCTGACGGTCCCGGTCTGAACATGCTGATTTTCATTGGCGGAGCTAGAGATGGCCAGCCGGTCTTGCACCGGCATAATGTCAATGCCGCCTCCAAAGCCCCGGCACCTGTCTTCCGTGACTCCATGGCCCCAGCCGAAATCGTGGAATTGTGGGAATCGGTGATGGCGCAGGTCAGCACCACCACCATTGCCAAGGGCAGCAATATTCAGCCGGTGAAGTTTGGCGACTTGGATGGTTTTCAATTCGACTTCAATTACGCGACCAAGGATGAAGTCGATCGCCAGGGTATTGGTTATGGTGCGGTGAAAGACAAGAAGCTTTACCTGATCTTCTATTCTGGTGCCAAGCTGCACCACTACAGCCTGCGCCTTGCCAGCGCCACCAAGATCATGCAATCGGCCAAGATCGGCGGATGACGCGGGCAGGGCGCCGGGTTGCCTGATTGTACAGGCACAATTCGGTACTTGCTTCTTAATCCAGCTCCCCTACATGCTGCGGCATCCTGTCAGCCTGGAGCAGCCTCATGTCCGCATCCCCCATCACCGCCTTCGGCTGGCGCACGCCGCTCGTTGTGATCCTGGCTGGCTGCACCATCGCGTTGCTGAATTTTGGCACCCGGGCCGGCTTTGGCCTGTTCATGGAACCGATCAGCAGCACCAATGGCTGGGGCCGCGAAATCTTCGCGTTGGCTATTGGCGTGCAGACTGTGCTTTGGGGCCTCGGCCAGCCCTTCGCCGGCGCTTTCGCGGATAAATACGGCTCGGCCCGCGTGCTGGCCATCGGCGCATTGTTCTATGCCGCTGGTGTGGCGCTTACCTCGGTGGCCAGCACACCCACGATGCTCAATCTCACCACCGGCATGCTGGTTGGTATCGGTCTTGCGGGCACATCCTTCACCGTGGCGCTGTCGGCCATCGCGCGGATGGTCAGCCCGGAGCGCCGCTCCTGGGCTTTGGGTTTGGGCACCGCTGCTGGCTCGCTCGGCCAGTTTCTCATGGTGCCGCTGGGCCAGGCTTTCATCGCCGCCCATGGCTGGGCCTTCGCGCTGATCCTGCTCAGCCTGTTTGCCCTGGCGATCATTCCGCTCTCCACCGCTTTGGCTGGAAAGACGCCGGATGGCGGCGGCCCGAAGCAGTCGATGTCGGAAGCGCTGAGGGAAGCCGGTGGCGAGCGCAGCTATTGGCTGCTGATTGCCGGGTTTTTCGTCTGCGGGTTCCATGTCTCGTTCATCCAGACCCATCTGCCGGCCTATGTGGTGGATCGCGGCCTGGATCCGCGCACCGGCGCCTGGGCGCTGGCGCTGGTGGGGCTAGCCAATGTGGTTGGCTCCTACACCGCCGGCGTTCTGGGCGGCAAGCGCAGCAAGAAATACCTGCTCAGCTTCATCTATGCCGCGCGTGCCGTGGTGATCACGGTTTTCGTGCTGATGCCGATGACCCAGATCAGCGTGTTGATCTTCGCCTTCTGCATGGGCCTGCTCTGGTTGTCCACCGTGCCACTCACATCGGGCCTGGTGGCGCAGATTTTCGGGCCGCGCTACATGGCCACGCTGTTCGGCATCGTGTTCTTCAGCCATCAGGTTGGCGGCTTCCTCGGCGTCTGGCTCGGCGGCAGGCTGTTCGATCTCACTGGTTCCTATGATGTGGTGTGGTGGATCAGTGCGGTGCTTGGTGTCCTCTCAGCCATTGTGCATTTCCCGATTGATGAGCGGCCGCTGGTGCGCGCGGCGCCGGCCACGGCCTGACCGCTTATGCGCGGGCATGCCCTGGCGGCTGGCTTTCTGCTGGTAGCCTTGCTGGCTTGGGGCTGGGGCTTGAGCCGCAGCCTGGCGGAAGCTGACCTGCCCGATGCCGCCGAGGGCCGTTTGCTGGCGGTGTTTCCGCTGGGCCATGGCGAGCGCCGCAGCTTCGCCGCCGCCAGCCAGACCGGCGCGGCCATTGCCCGCGAACTCTGGCTGCCCAACATGCTGATCGTGCAGGATGCCGCACCCGGCCTGGCGGCCAGGTTACGGCAGGCTGGCGCCGTGGCGGTCTATCGCGCCGAGCCTTTCGAGGCGTTCACGCTGTCGGGCTGCACCGGCTTGCCACCCAAGGCACTATCCTTCAAACGCTTCGGCTAAACCCGTTTCCCGTGGCGGTAGTGTCAGGTCCCGCATGCTTGCGCGGCCCAGCGCTGCCAGTTACCGTCCGTATGGGGAAGGGGACCGGGGAAACCGTGGCTGACGCGCCGCTTACCATCATTATCGCAGACGATCATCCGCTGGTGCGCGAGGCCCTGGCTGGCGCCTTGCGTCAGGCGTTGCACGGCGCCCGGGTGATGGGCACCGCCAACCTGCATGAGGCGCGCGCAGAATTGGAACGGCTCGATGGCGTTGACCTGCTGATCCTTGATCTTGACATGCCGGGCATGGATGGCTTTGCAGGCCTAGCCAGCGTGCGGGCCAGCTATCCTGCCGTGCCGGTGGCCATCGTCTCCTCCACCCGCGATCCAGCGGTGATGCGCCGTGCCATGGAATTTGGCGCCGCTGCGTTCGTGCCGAAATCCGCCGCGCTGGAGACCATCTCCTCGGCGTTGCAGGCGGTGCTGGATGGCGAAGTCTGGTTACCGGCCGAAGCCGAGGAAACTACTACGCCAAGCGATGATTTCGCCCGTCGCATCGCTGAACTGACGCCGCAGCAATTGCGTGTGCTCAGCCTGCTCTCACAGGGCAAACTGAACAAGCAGATCGCCCATGAATTATCGGTTGGCGAAGCCACGGTGAAGGCGCATGTCACCGCCATCCTGAAGAAACTTGTGGTACGCAGCCGCACCCAGGCGGTTATCCTGTCGCGCCGCTTCTCGGTCAGTGGCGAATAACCGGCCTTAGTCGCCCGTTGCGTCCAGCTTTGTCGCCGGCCGCCAGCGCTGGCTGATCAGCGCGCGCAGGGCAGCCGGGCGCACGGGCTTGTGCAGCAGGTCCACTCCCGCCTTCTGGCAGTGCCGGCGCAGGTCCTGTGCCCGGTCGGCGGTGATCAACACCGCAGGAATAGCCCGGCCCCAATCCTGGCGCAGGCGGGTGATCACCTCCAGGCCATCCTGCCCATCCACGCGGTCTTCCATGCCGTCGCCCAGATGCAAGTCGGCCAGAATGATATCCGGACCGCGCCCCATTTGGGCCGCCGCCTGACGCGCCGCTTCCAGGCTATCCACGGCGGCCACATCGCTGGTCCAGCCGCCCAGCAGCGTGAGCATCGCCTCGCGCACGCCGGCTTCGTTATCGACACAGAGAATGAAGCATCCTTCCAGCGAGGTGGCGGTGAAGCTAGGCGCCGGGGTTGCGGCGGGCTGAGGCACCGCGTCGGCATCGGCGCGCGGCACCGTGATGGCAAAGACCGAGCCGCGCCCGACTTCGGAGCGCAGGGTTACTGGGCTATCCAGCATGCGTGCCACACGCTCCACGATGGCAAGGCCAAGCCCTAAGCCGCGTTCACCAGCATCGGCCTGCAGATTATCTAGCCGTGCGAATTCCTGGAAGATGATCTCACGCTTATCAGCAGGTATGCCCTGGCCGTTATCCCATACCTCGATCCGCACACTCTCACCAATCCGGCGGCAGCCAATCAGCACGCGGCGGTGGCTATGCTCTAGACGGCAATAGCGGATGGCGTTGGCGACGAAATTTTGCAGCACGCGGCGCAGCAAGGCTGGATCGCTTTGCACCGCCAGCCGCGTCGGCACCATGGTCAGGCTCACGCCGCGCCGGGCCGCCAAAGGCGCGAAGGCGGCAACCAGTGAACTGAGCAGGGGGTCGAGCGCCACCGGGCGCGGCTCTGGCCGCACCGCGCCGGCATCGAGCTTGGAAATATCCAGCAGCGCATCAAGCAAAGCTTCCACGGCACTGAGGCCATGATCGATACGCGCCACCAGTTCGTTGTCAGCCTTGCGTTCGGCCAGCGCTGCGGTGAAAAGCCGCGCTGCATGCAGGGGCTGCAGCAGGTCATGGCTGGCGGCGGCGATGAAGCGGGTCTTGCCCAGATTGGCGGCCTCGGCTTCGGCGCGGGATTTTTCCAGTTCAGCGGTGCGTTCGGCCACGCGGCGCTCCAGGCTGGCATAGGCGGCGCGCAAGGCGGCATCGGCCCGGCGGCGTTCGGTGATGTCCTGATACAGCAGGAAGAAGCCAGCGATGTTGCCGGTGGTGTCGCGGTGCGGAATATAGGTACCGTGCGCCACCTCGATTTCTTCGTCGTTGGTCGGGAACTCAATTTCAAAAGTCTGGCGGCGACCAGCCAGAACCGCTTCGATATGCGGCTTCAGGCGTTCATAGCGTTCCAGCGACAGCATCTCACTGATATGGCGGCCATCAATCTGCTGCTGCGGCAGGTTTAGCGCCCGGCGGAAAGGCATGTTGGTGAAACGATAGCGCTCGTCGCGATCCACATAGGCGATCAGCACCGGCACGTTGTCAGTATAGACACGGATGGCGCGTTCGGAGTCGCGCAAGGCTTCTGCGGCGCGCACCCGCTCGGTCACATCCGTGCAAGTGGCAACAAAGCCGCCATCGGGCATTGGATCAATGCGGATTTCCAGCACCACGCCATCGGCGCGCACGCGCTCATGGATGCGGGTGCCGAGCTGGCCGGCGGCAAGGCCGTTGGTGGCCAGGATGTTGGCCAGTTCCGGGGCGCCATGGCTCGCCATGTTGTCGACGCGCACGCCGATTTCGGCCAGGGTTGGTGGCAGGCCGAGCAGATCGAAGAAGCGTTGGTTCCAGGCGGCGAGGCGGCGCTGGTTGTCGAACACACCGATACCCTGGCCGATATGATCCAGCGTGGTACGCAGCAGGTCGAGATTATGCCGGATCGCTTCCGAGGCCTCACCCAGCATGGCGCGGGCGGCACGCGGGGTGAGCAGGCCCTTGGTCTGCGCCGAGGCCATGACGATGCGAGCAGAGGCCGCGCCGATGGCACCGCTGAGCAGGTGCTCGGTGAAGGCAACGGCTTCTGGCAAGCTCATGCGCCGGTCACCGAAGGCGCGCTGTACGCGATCAACACCCAGAAAACGCACTGCCACGGCGCGCAGCTCCTCGATGCGCGGATCATGCGCCAGCGCCATCGTTGCCGGCTGTACCGGCATGTCACCACCGGAGACGAAAATCTCGGCCTGCTCGGTGTCGCGCGAGCGTGGCCGCACCAGCGCCGACACGATCACCAGGAGCAGCAGGTTTACGAACTGGCAGGCGATGAAGCCCTGCAAGGTGGGATCGAAGCCATCCAGCGGTGCCGGCAGGTAATCCGCCAGTGGCGGCTGCATCGGTTTGCCGCGCTTGGCGCCTTCAATGGAGGGCAGCAGCAAGGTGTAGAGCCAAACGGCGAAACCAGCAGCCAGGCCGGCGATCACGCCATAACGATGCGCGCCGCGCCAATAAAGCCCGAGCAGCAGCGCGGGAGCGAAGTTTGCCACGGCACAGAAAGAGATCATGCCGATGGAAGCGAGCGGCAGATGGCCGGCGATCCAGGAATGGTAGATATAGGCCAGCAGCAGAATCACCACCACGGCGCCACGCCGCACATTCAGCACCAAGCGGCCGACCTGGCCCGAGCCCCCGGCGCGGGAGCGCAGCAGGAAGGGGGTGACCAACTCATTCGACACCATGATCGAGAGTGCCATGCAGGCCACGATCACCATGGAGGTGGCAGCCGAAAGGCCGCCGATGAAGGCGAAAGCCGCCAAGGCCGGCTGTTCAGCCAGCATCGGCAAGGTGATAACGAAGAGATCAGGGTTGGCGCCTTTTTCCATCAGCATCAAGCCGGCGGCGGCAATCGGCACCACGAAGATATTGATCACCACCAGATAGAGTGGGAACAGCCAGCGCGCTGTTTTCAGAGAGGCTGGTTCGCCATGCTCAACCACGGCCACATGAAACTGCCTTGGCAGGCACAGGAAGGCGAAGCCGGAGAGTATTGTCATCACAATCCAGTTGGTGCCGAAGCCGGCACTAAGCCGCTGCGCGAGATCAGGTGCCTCCACAATCTTGGCGAGCAGGCTTACCGGACTGTCGAACAAGCCGAAGACGACGAAGCAGCCAACCAGCAGTAAAGCCACAAGCTTGACCAGAGACTCAAAGGCGATGGCCAGCATCATGCCGCGATGCTGCTCGGTGGCCTGCACGTTGCTCACACCGAACAGGATGGTGAACAGCGCCATGATCGCGGCTACGAACATCGAGGTATCACGCCAGGGCGGCGGCAAGGTGGCATTGAGCAGCTGCGCCACATCACTGCCCACCAGCACTTCGAAAGTAATGGTGACGGCCTGCATCTGCAGGGCGATATAGGGCAGCACGCCGATCACGGCGGTAAGGGTGGCCAGCACCGCCACGGCGCGGCTCTTGCCATAGCGTGAGCCGAGGAAATCGGCGATCGAGGTGACGTTCTGGCGCCGCGACACCGCGATCATTTTGCGCATCATCGGATAGCCAAGTGTGATGGCGATGATCGGGCCGACATAGATCAGGATGAAATCGGCACCCACGGTGGCGGCACGGCCGCCCGAGCCGTAGAAGGTCCAGGAGGTGCAATAAATCGCCAGCGACAGGGAATAGATCACCGCGCCAACGCGGCCGGTATACCAGCGCGGGCTCAGGCGCTCACCGGCATGGGCAATGGCGAAAAGCAGGCCGAGATAGGCCAGCGACAGCAGCAATATCGCCGTGCCCTGCAGCATACGGCCTTCACCCCTCCCCAGGATTGTTGTGGTTTTTTGCAGTAAACCCCGCTGCCGGGGCGCTGTCTAGGCATGTTTACCTTGAAAAAGCCGATTTTAATCTGTTGGTTAACCCCATGCGCCGCTTGCTGAATGCCCTGTTCCGCCTTGCCCTGCTGGCCGCCAGTTTTGTGCTGGCGCTCTGGCTGCTGGGCCTGGTCGCCTATCGCTGGATTGATCCACCCGCCACGCCGCTGATGGGGCTGCGGGCGCTGGCGGGTGAAACCATCCGTTATCGCCCGCTGCCACTGGATAATGTGGCCCGCTCATTGGCTCTGGCGGTGGTGGCATCGGAAGATGCCCGCTTCTGCCTGCATGCTGGCATTGATTTCGGTGCCGTTCGCGAGGTATTGGAGGATTTCGAGGAATCCGGCCGGCTGCGTGGGGCCAGCACCATCACGATGCAGGTGGCGCGCAACCTGTTCCTTTGGCCCGGCGGCGGCGTGGTGCGCAAGGCCCTGGAGGCGCCGTTGGCGCTGGCTATCGATGCGTTATGGCCGAAGCGGCGTATCCTGGAGCTTTATCTGGGTATCGCGGAATGGGGGCCGGGAATCTTTGGCGCCGAGGCCGCTGCGCGGGCGCACTTCAACCGCGCGGCAGCCGAGTTGAGCACCGCCCAGGCAGCCCGGCTGGCCGCTGTGCTGCCCAGCCCCAATCGCTGGAGTCCGGCGCAGCCAACCGCCTATATCCAGGGTCGTAGCAACACCATTCAAGCCCGCCTGACACAATTGGGTCCGGCGCAGACCGCCTGCTTCTGAGTATTATTGCACCGTAATCTCGGCGCGCATCTTGGGGTGGATACGGCAGCGCACTTCGTAGGTGCCGGCCTTGAGGAAAGGCACCAGGGTTTCCGCGCCCGGATCCTGCAGGCCGATATCGAAAGTGCCGCCGGCGGTGGGCGAGTAAACATTATGGGCGAAAGGATCCTTGTTCTCGAACAGCACCTTGCCGCCAACCGCCACGCGCGCCTTGGCCGGCGAGAAGGTGATGCCCTGCTGGCGGATGCTGGCCTGGTTGCCCTGGCCGACGCTGGCGCCCGGCAGAATTGCCAGGGCCAGCGCCAGAGCCAGCAGCAGATCGCGACCGCGCATCAGGTGTGAGGCTGAGAGCCGCATGGGGATACGCATCAGCGCGAGCTGAGTACGGCAACGTCGATGATCGCCACGCTGCCATTGCCGATGGCGCCAGACTTGGTCATCTTGCCGGTGCCAACATCGAAGCGATACAGCGTGCCGCCGACGGTAGCGAAGCCATGATAATCATCCTTGGCATCGGTGAAGATATCGATGGCGCTGATCACCGTACCCTTGGTCAGCTTCACCGGCGCAATGGTGCGCAACTGGCCATCATTGGGCGGGTCCTGCACGATATAGGCGGCATTGGCGCTGTCGAACTCGAATAGCTGGGTCTGCTTGGCGCCAGCATAGGAGTTGATATAGGCGCCAGCGGTGACATTCGGCGCCTTGCCGGCTGCGCCGTCCTTGGCGCTGTAGGCCAGCTTGCCGTCTACAATGGTCTGGCCGGTTTCCACATTCACACGCAGATTCTGGCCAGTGGAGCCAATCACACGCAGGCGGTCGGCCTGCGGGTTGAAATCCACCACCAGGGCATCAATGGCCTCCAAAGCCACGCTCAGCTTCGGCCCGGCCTTGGCAACGCCGCTTGTGGTGTCGATGATGTAGAGCATGCCATTGGAGCTCAGGCCGTAGAGGGTCTTGGTGGCTGGGCGGAGGTCAATGCCCAGCAGCTTGCCCTCAACGCCGGTCACCGGCACGGTCTTGGCTTTGCCCGGCGCCTTGTCGGTGAACAACACCAATTCGTTGCGATTGTTCAGGCCAGCAAGGTCGAGTGCGGAGGCGGGCATGGCAAACGCGCTGAGCCCAAGGGCCAGAGCGGAAACGGCGTAAAGAGATGAGCGCATTAATTCCTCCATGAGTGAATAGTGGATAGAACTAGCACAAGAGTTACGGAATTTCACCGTTTCCGGATCAGCCTAGACCTTGCGAAACCCCCCTGCCTTGGTCGTAATGGAGCCCCTAAATTCTGTTCCAGACAGGCAAAAAAAGAGACGGTCGGGATGCATCACAATCTTGTCAGTTTGATTCAGGCGCGGGTTTCTGATCCCGGCAAGACCTTTATCGAGGCCGATGACGGCCGGATTTTCAACTATGCCGATGCTTTCCGTCTGGCAAATCGCTTTGCCAATACCCTGATTCGCTTGGGGCTGCAGCCCGGAGACCGGGTGGCGGTGCAGCTCGACAAGTCGCCGGAAGCCCTGCTCCTCTATCTTGGTGTGGTGGCGGCTGGTGGTGTCTATCTGCCACTGAATGTTGGCTACACGCTACCTGAACTGGAATATTTCATCGGTGATGCCGAACCGCGCATCGTGGTTGGTCGGCCAAAGGGCGCCGAGGAGCTGGCTGCCCTGGCCACCAAGCTCGGCGTGGCCCATTGCCTGACGCTCGGCAGTAAGGCCGATGGCAGTCTGATGGCGGCCATCGAAGGCGCCTCCGACAATTTCACGCCCTTGCCGCGCGCGGCTGATGATCTGGCGGCGATTCTTTATACCTCAGGCACCACCGGCCGTTCTAAGGGCGCGATGCTGAGCCATCACAACCTGTTCTCCAATGCCGAGACGCTGCAATCCTATTGGCGCTTCACGGCCCAGGATGTGCTGCTGCATGCACTGCCGATCTTCCACACCCATGGCCTGTTCGTGGCCACCAATGTGGTTTTGCTCAGCGGCGCGTCGATGCTGTTTCAGCCGAAATTCGATGCCGACCAGGTGATCAAGCTGCTGCCACGCGCCACCAGCATGATGGGCGTACCCACCTTCTATGTTCGTCTGCTTGAGCATGCTGGCCTGACCAAGGATTTGGTGAAGCATATCCGGCTGTTTGTTTCCGGGTCGGCGCCGTTGCTGGCCGATACGCATCGCGAATGGGAAGCCCGCACCGGGCATCGCATCCTCGAGCGCTATGGCATGACCGAAACCAACATGAACACCTCCAATCCCTATGACGGCGAGCGCATCGCCGGCACGGTGGGTTTCCCGCTGCCGGGCGTGGAACTGCGCATCGCCGATCCAGAAACTGCCAAGCATCTGGCGCAGGGCGAGATCGGCATGATCGAGGTGAAAGGCCCGAATGTGTTCCAAGGCTATTGGCGCATGCCGGAGAAGACCAAGGCGGAATTCCGCGAGGATGGTTTTTTCATCACCGGCGATCTGGGCAAGATCGACGATAAGGGCTATGTGCATATCGTTGGCCGCGGCAAGGATCTGATCATTTCCGGCGGCTACAATGTCTATCCGAAGGAAGTGGAAACCGAGATCGACGGCATGCCGGGCGTGGTCGAAAGCGCGGTGATCGGCATTGCGCACAAGGATTTCGGCGAAGGCGTCACCGCCGTGGTGATCAAGGACAAGACATCCCCGCTGGATGAAGCCGCCGTGCTCCAGGCGCTGGAAGGCCGCTTGGCCAAATTCAAGCAGCCCAAGCGCGTGATCTTCCTGGATGACCTGCCGCGCAACACCATGGGCAAGGTGCAGAAGAATCTGCTGCGGGACCAATTCAAGGATTTATATAAGTAAGCCACATCATGAATCCAATCTTCGCCGATATCCCCACCACCATTTTCGAAACCATGTCGCGCTTGGCGCGTGAGCATTCGGCCGTCAATCTCGGCCAGGGCTTCCCTGACGATCCGGGGCCGCTGGATGTGCGCCAGAAGGCCGCCGATGCCGTGATCAATGGCTGGAACCAGTATCCGCCGATGATGGGCATCCCGGAGCTGCGCCAGGCCGTGGCAGCGCATTACAAGCGCTTCCAGGGCCTGGACGTGGATTGGGAAACCGAAGTGATGGTCACCTCGGGCGCCACCGAGGCCCTGGCGGATTCGCTGATGGCGGTGCTGCAGCCGGGCGATGAAGTGGTGCTGTTTCAGCCGATGTATGATGCCTATCTGCCTTTGGTGCTGCGGGCCGGTGGCGTGCCGAAATTCGTGACACTGAAGCCGCCGCATTGGCGCATCCGCGAGGAAGACCTGCGCGCGGCATTCTCGCCCAAGACCCGCGCGGTGCTGCTGAACAATCCGCTCAACCCAGCTGGCAGCGTGTTTCCGCGCGAAGACCTAGAGCTGCTTGGCCGCTTCCTGATCGAGCATGATGCCATCGCCATCTGCGATGAGGTCTGGGAGCATGTGATTTTCGATGGTCTGGCGCATCAGCCGCTGATCGGCCTGCCAGGCCTGCGCGAGCGCTGCATCAAGATCGGCTCGGCCGGCAAAATTTTCTCGCTCACCGGCTGGAAGGTCGGCTTAGTGGTGGCCGCGCCGAAGCTGATGCGCGTGTTGGCCAAGGCGCATCAATTCGTCACCTTCACCACGCCGCCCAATCTGCAGGCCGCCGTGGCCTATGGCCTGATGAAAGACGATGATTATTTCACCGGCATGCGGGCTGAACTGCAGGCAGCACGCGACCGCTTCAGCGACAGCCTGATCAAGGCCGGCTTCAAGGTGTTGCCGAGCCAGGGCACCTATTTCGTCAATGTTGATCTTGGGCCCGGCGCCGATGATGCCGCCTTCTGCCAGAAGCTGGTGGCCGAGGCTGGCGTGGCGGCGATTCCGGTGAGCGCCTTCTACGCCGAGAATCATGTGCGCAGCGTGGTGCGCTTCTGCTTCGCCAAGACCTTTGCCACGCTCGACGAGGCAGCGAAGCGGCTGAAGGCCGCGCAGAGCTAGGGCTTTACAGCCGGCCGCTGGCGAAAAGCTGCAAGGCGGCCTCGATAAAGCTGTGGCTCGGTGTTGGCACGCCAAGCTCGCGGCCCAGGCGCGCCACGGCACCTGAAAGCCAGGGCACTTCCAGCCGGTTGCCGCGTTCCAGGTCGCCCAGCATCGAGGATTTCATGCTCGGCGGCAGGCTCTGCGTCAGCGCCATGGCTTTGGCGGCATGATCCGGCGCCAAGCCAACGCCTTTGGCGCGGGCCACGGCGCAGGCCTCCTCCAGCGCGGCTTCGTAAAGCGCGCGCGTCTTGGGATCATTCAGGATCGGGCCGATGGTATGGCGGGTCAGCGCAGTGAGGCCGGAGAAGGTGGCCAGGAACACGAATTTGTCCCAGATGGTGCGGTGGATATCGTCAGGCAGTGCCAGGTTGATCTCGGCGGCCTTGGCCAGGGCGGCGAAATCCTCCAGCCGCTTGCTGCCGCCACCATTGATTTCGCCCAGCGAGAGCCTTGCCATGGTGCCGCTATGCTTGATCACGCCCGGCCGTTCGATCACGGCTGCGATATGCGCCACGCCGCCCAGCGTCCGCTCCCGGCCATAAACCGCACTCACCTTGTCCACGGCTTCGATGCCGTTCTGCAGCGAGGCGACGGCGCCGCTTGTCCCCAGCAGCGGACGCGCGGCTTCAAGGGCCGCTTCAGTATCCCAGAGCTTCACGGCGATCAGCGTCAGGTCGGCCGGTTTCACGCTGGCCGGGTCGTTGGTGGCCTGGATGCGAATGCCTTGCAGCGGTTTCACCGGGCTTTCGATGCTCAGGCCATCCTGCTGCAAAGCCTGGAGATGCGCGCCACGGGCCACGAACACCACATCCGCGCCGCTGGCCGCCAGCAACCCGCCGAAATAGCCACCCACGCCGCCCACGCCGATAATCGCCACGCGCATGCCTAATCTCCCGCCCGGTTGTTGCGCCGGGTCGTTTCTTCCCAGGCGAAATTAAAGCTGATCGATACGCGCTCGCTGTTCACTTCGCTGGCTGGCACTTCATGGCGCAGCCAGCTTTCAAACAGCACCAGATGCCCGGCGCGGGGGCGATGCAGCACGAAGGCCTGTTTGGCTTTGGGTGCGTCGGGCCGCCGGGGCGGCGCCGCCATCATCAGGCCAAGCCGGGGATCTTCCAGTTTCAGAGGCGCGGCATTGCGGGGCATCTGCACATAGTAGGTGCCGCTGATGAAGGAGAGCGGATGCAGATGCGAGCCATGGGTCACATAGGGCGGCATGATGTTGACCCAGCAATCGCTGAGCTGCAGCCGGCGGCCGCGCATGTCGTAATCCAGCGCCTTGGCGAAGCGGGCAGCATGAGGATGCAGCGCACGCCCCAGTTCGGCGAACAGCGAGGAGATCAGGTGCAGGCGGCAATGGCTGCCATAGGAAGTGTAACCGCCCAGATAATGCCGGGCGCTCCAGCGCTGGCCGGCTTTGTCGGCATCGGCGAGCGCCATGCTTTCGTCCAGCAGTCGCTGGTTGAAGGCGGCCAGCCCCCGGCTTTTCAGTGGCGCGACATAAATCTGGGTGGGAAACAGGCTGCGGATCGGCATGGCCTGTTTTCCGCCGTGGCCCGCCGTCTGTCAACCGATGTGGGCATGGTCTATGCTGGCGGTATCAACCTATTGGGAGGCCTGCGCCATGCTCCGTCTTGCACCCCTCGGTTTCGGTCTGTTGCTGTTAGCGGCGCCAGCCCTGGCGCAGCTCAACCTGCCCAAGCTGCCGGCCAATATCCCCGGCCTGCCCAGCCAGGGTGGCGGCGGCAGTGCTACGGTCAGCAACGCAGATGCCACAGCCGGCCTTCGCGAGGCCCTGAAAGTGGCTTCCGAACGCACAGTTGGGCAGGTTGGCAAGTTCGATGGCTACCTGAAGGACCCGGCTATCCGCATTCCGCTGCCAGGTGTGCTGGCCAAAGGCAAATCCATGCTCCAGGCCGTTGGTGCTGCGGGCTTAGCGGATGATCTGGAAACCCGGATGAACCGTGCCGCCGAGGCGGCGGCGCCAAAGGCGAAAGACATTTTCATCAAGGCCATATCGGATATGTCGCTGCAGGATGCCCAGGGTATCCTGAAGGGACCGCAGGATGCCGCCACGCAGTATTTTCGGCGTACCACGGGCCAGCCTCTGAGCACGGCGATGCGCCCGATCATTGATGCCTCCATGCGCGATGTAGGCGCGCTGCAATCCTATCGCAATGTTGCGGATAAGCTTTCGGCCCTGCCCGGCGGTGGTGTGGGCGGGCTGGATATTACCGACCATGTGCTGGAAAAGGCGCTGGACGGCCTGTTTCACTACATCGCCAAGGAAGAGGCTGCCATTCGCTCCAACCCGGCGGCGCGCAGCACTGAGTTGCTGAAAAAGGTGTTCAGCTAGCACGGTAACCCCAAGGTTACCTTAGGGCATCCTTTTCTGCCGCGGCGCCGATACGCTATAATTGCTCAAAGAATGTTGCCGGGAGGGCGCCATGGACCTGAGCTTTTCAGCCGAGGAAATCGGTTTCCGCGACGAGGTTCGCCGCTTCATAGCTGAGGCTTTCGATGACGAGATGCGCGCCGCCATGGCCCGCACCCGCACCGGCTATATTGCCAAGCATCTGCATCAGCGCTGGCAGGAACGGCTTACCGCCAAAGGCTGGCTGGCACCCAACTGGCCGGTGGAGCATGGCGGCCCGGGCTGGACGCCGACCGAGCGGTTCATCTTCGAGCAGGAAATGACCGCAGCCGGCGCGCCCATCGTGGTGCCCTTCGGCCCGCGCATGCTGGCGCCGGTGATCATGAAATTCGGCACGCCAGAGCAGAAGCAGAAATACCTGCCCGATATCCTGGCCAGCCGGGTTTGGTGGTGCCAGGGCTATTCTGAGCCGGGTGCGGGCTCTGACCTGGCCTCGTTGCAGATGAAGGCCGAGGACAAGGGCGACCATTTCCTCTGCAACGGCAGCAAGATCTGGACCTCTGAGGCTCAGCATGCTGACATGATCTTCTGCCTGGTGCGCACGGCGCAGACCAAGAAGCCGCAGGAGGGTATTTCCTTCCTGCTGATCGACATGTAATCGCCCGGCATCACCGTGGCGCCGATCATCACGCTGGATGAGCCCGGCCCGCATATGCAGGAGGTGAACCAGGTTTTCTTCGACGATGTGAAAGTGCCGAAGGAGAATCTGGTTGGCGAGCTGAACCAGGGCTGGACCTGCGCCAAATACCTGCTGGAATTCGAACGCGGCAACGCCTATTCCGGCAGCCTGAAGCGCGGCCTGAAGCATGTGCGCAAGATCGCCCGGGCCGAGGCCGGCCCCCAGGGTGGGCCGCTGGCAGATGATGCGGATTTTGCCGCCAAGCTGGCGCAATGCGAAATCGAGATCATGGCGCTAGAGATGACCGAGCTGCGCGTGCTTGGCCAATTCAAGAGCGGGCAGAATGTTGGCGCTATGTCTTCGCTGTTGAAAACCCGGGGCACCGAGTTGCAGCAGATGATCACCGAATTGGCGGCGGACGCGGTGGGCTATTACGCCATGCCTTTCTCGCCGCAGATGGAGGGCTCTAACCAGCCCGGCATCGGCCCGGATTACGCCAGCGATGTAGCGCCGCGCTATTTCAACATGCGCAAGGTTTCGATTTACGCGGGCTCCAACGAGATCCAGCGCAACATCATGTCGAAGCTCATCCTGGGGCTTTGATCGGCTGGTTCGCGCCTGCTTTGCTTTACTTATAGCGGTTTTCGCGCGGGCAGCCCGATAAGGGGCAGCTTTTACTCAATCTGTTCTCGTAGATTGACGGCTGCCGCATCTGGGCTTACAAGTCCGCAGCCGCGGGCCCTTTGGCCTGCCTTTGGCGCTTGACCGTTAATCGGCGCCCTGACCCTGTGGAATTCCCGAAAGTCCTTGATATGAATGCCTTTGAGAGCGTGACGCCGGCTTTGGCCCGGGCGTTGACCGCGCGCGGTTACGATACCCTGACCCCGGTGCAGGCCACTGTGATCGCCGCCGAAGCTGCCGAGCGCGACCTGCTGGTTTCGGCGCAGACCGGCTCCGGCAAGACCGTGGCCTTCGGCCTTGCCATGGCGCCAACCATCCTGCGCGGTGCCGAGCGTTTCGAGCGCGGCAGCCTGCCGCTGGCCCTGGTGGTGGCGCCAACCCGCGAATTAGCCATGCAGGTCTGCCGTGAGTTGGATTGGCTCTATGAGCCGACCGGCGCACGCGTCGCCTCCTGTGTTGGTGGCATGGACATGCGCCAGGAGCGCCAGATGCTTTCTGGCGGTGCCCATATCGTGGTGGGTACGCCGGGCCGGCTGCGCGATCATATCGAGCGCGGCTCGCTAGATATCAGCGCATTGCGCGCCGTGGTGCTGGATGAAGCCGACGAAATGCTCGATCTGGGTTTCCGCGAGGATCTGGAATTCATCCTTGATGCCTCGCCAGCCGACCGCCGCACGCTGCTGTTTTCCGCCACGGTGCCGCAGCCCATCGCAGCCTTGGCCAAGCGTTTCCAGCGCGATGCCCTGCGGCTTTCCACGTCGCAGGAGCGCAAGCAGCATCTGGATATCGAATACCGTGCCTTGCAGGTAGCGCCCAGCGAGCGCGAGAACGCCATCATCAACGTGCTGCGCTACTATGATGCCAAGAGCGCGCTAGTATTCTGCGGCACCCGCATGGCGGTGAACCATCTTTCCGCGCGCCTGTCCAACCGCGGCTTCGTGGTGGTGGCTCTGTCGGGTGAATTGAGCCAGGCCAACCGCAGCCAGGCTTTGCAGGCCATGCGTGATGGCCGCGCCCGGGTCTGTGTGGCCACCGATGTGGCCGCACGCGGCATTGATCTGCCCGATCTGGAATTGGTGATCCACGCCGATCTGCCCACCAACAGCGAAACCCTGCTGCACCGCTCTGGCCGCACCGGCCGCGCCGGACGCAAGGGGGTTTGCGCGCTGATGGTGCCGCATAATCGCCGCCAGGGTGCTCAGCGCCTGCTGGGCGGCGCCAATATCCGGGCCGAATGGGGCCAACCGCCCAGTGCTGCCGATATTGCCGCCAAGGATCATCAGCGCATCCTGAACGATGATTCGCTCAAGGAACCGCTCAACGAGGCAGAACAGGCTTTTGCCCGTGAGTTGCTGGCGTTACATAGCCCGGAGCAGATCGCCGCCGCCTATCTGCGCTTGCATCAGGCCGGCCAGCCGGCGCCGGAAGAATTGCTCGCGGCCATGCCTGAGCCTGATGCGCCCAAGCGCCCGCGCGAGACTTTCACCAGTGGTGCCTGGTTCAGCATCTCGGCCGGCCATAAGCAAAATGCCGAGCCGCGCTGGCTGCTGCCGCTGATCTGCCGTGTCGGCCATCTGACCCGCAGCGATATTGGCGCTATCAAGGTGTTCCATGCCGAGAGCCAGTTCGAGGTTGCGAATTCGGTGGCCGGCCGCTTCTGGGAACAGATCGAGCGCCACGGCACGGGCGAGAATCTGCAGATCAAGCGTCTGGATGGTCCGCCGGCCGCCACGCCCTCTGCTGCGCCGGAAAAAAAGAAGCAATGGAAGCCACGCCCCTTAAGCTCTGGCCCTTCCGAAGCCGCTGGCCCGCGCAAGCTGAAAAAACCGGAATGGGACAAGGCGAACAAGAAGAAGTTCCATAAGCCGAAAACTTAAGCTTTCTTCCAGTTGAGGGCGAAGCCGAACAAGGCTTCGTCTTGTCCTGGCCCCGCGATGGCCGAGAGGCCCAGCGGGCAGCCATCCAGCTCAGCAACCGGCATGCTGATGGCTGGTAAACCGGCATGGCCGGCAATGCAGGTCAATGTCAGCGCCGCGCGGTAGAAGTCGCCGCGTGCCGCGCTGTCGCTGGTCAGCTTCAGGGCCGGGCATGGCGCTGTTGGCATCAAAAGAATCGTGCCCGGCACCAGCATTGCCCGCAGCCGGGTGGCGAAGGCTTCGCGGATCGGCTGGTATTGCGCCGCCTGCTCCGGTGTGATTGCCAGGGCATCGGCAAAGCGCGGCGCGATGGCGCTGCCAAAATGCGGCTGTGCGGCTGCGATCCATTCGCCCAGGCAGGCCTTGATCTCCGCGCCTTGCAGCACGCGATAGGCCTCCAGCATTGCCGCCTCCGCACCATCGAAGATAGCCACGGCCTCACCAAGGCGTGGCAGGGCAGCTACCACCGCCGGCTCGGCCAGCGCGAAGGCATCCTCAGCCCAGAGGAGGCGGTCTGGCTTGATGGCGGATGCTTCGCTTGCGAGCAACACGCGCCCCACGCGGGCCAGCATGGCCGACGTGCGGGTGAACAGCCCCACGGTGTCATAGCTCGGCGCGAAGGGGATCACGCCATCCAGCGGGATGCGGCCATGGGTTGGGCGATAGCCATAAAGGCCGCAGAAGCTGGCCGGCACGCGCACGGAGCCGCCGGTATCGGTGCCCAGCGCGAAATCCACCAGCCCGGCAGCCACCGCCACCGCCGAACCGCTGGAGGAGCCGCCGGGCAGGCGATCAGGGCAGCGCGGATTGATTGGCGTGCCGTAATGGGCGTTCTCGCCTTCCAGGCTGAAGGCCAGCTCATCGGTGACAGTCTTACCCCTAAGCGTGGCCCCGGCAGCAAGCATACGCGCCACCGCCGACGCATGCGCCCTGGCCGACTGCTGGCCTGAAGCCCAATCGGGATTGCCGCCGCCGGTGATGGTGCCGGCGATGTCGATCAGGTCTTTTACCGCGAAGCGCAGGCCGTCAAGCTTGCCGCGAGCCGTGGGTGCAACATAGATGCCGCTACCCGGCACGAAGGCGCCGTGGTCGCGCATTACCGCAGTGAGGGCAGGATCGCGGCGGTTGGCGCGGTCCAGCCGACAATGCCGCCCTGGGCGCGGATCATCGCCAGCGCGGCGGCCTTGAATTCGGGGAAGTAGCTTTCCGTCGCGTCTTCGGCCAGCAGGCCTTCATAGCCACGGTCATTGGCTTCGCGCATGGTGGTCTGCACGCAGACCTCGGTGGTCACGCCGGCAAAGACCAGATGATTCACGCCGCAGCGGCGCAGGATGTCGCCAAGCGACGTGGCATAGAAGGCGCCCTTGCCGGGCTTCAGGATCACCGGCTCGCCGGCGATCGGCGCCAGTTCCGGGATGATGTCGTTGCCCGGTTCGCCATCCACCAGGATGCGGCCCATCGGGCCTTTATCGCCGATGGTAAGTTTGCCCTTGCCGCGCTGTATTTTCGCCGGCGGGCAATCAGACAGATCAGGGCGATGGCCTTCGCGGGTATGGATTACCGGCAGGCCAGCCTTGCGGAAGCCGCCGATCAGGGCAGCCACCGTGGGCACGATGGCGGTGAGCAGGCTCACATCGTTGCCCAGGATCGAGCCGAAGCCGCCATCCTCGACAAAGTCGCGCTGCATGTCGATGACGATCAGCGCCAGCTTGCCGGCGGGAAATTCATAATCGTAGGGCGCAGCGGGAATAATCGGCATGGCATCATTTCCCGCGCTGGAAGGGCAGCGTGAGGGCAGCGGGTGGATCCAGCCGGCCCACCACGCCGGCCACTGCCAGCAACGCAAGGACATAGGGCAGCATCAGCAAGGCCGCTGTCGGCACATTCACGCCCATGGCGGGAAGCTGGAATTGCAAAGCCGTGGCGGCGCCGAATAACAGGCAGGCGCCAATGGTGCGCCACACTGTCCAGCCGCCGAAGATCACGGCGGCCAAAGCCAGATAGCCGGCGCCATTGGTCATGTTTTCGGTGAAGGTGTTGATATCGGCCACGGACAGGAACGAGCCGGCCAGGCCCGCCATGCCGCCGGTGATCAACACCGAGATAAAGCGCGTGCGCGCCACCGGCACGCCGGCCTTGTCAGCCGCGCGTGGATCGTCGCCCACCGCGCGCACCGCCAGGCCAAAGGAGGTGTATTTCAGCATCCACCAGATGCCGACCACGGCGGCGAAGCCGACATAAACCAGCAGGGATTGCTGGAACAGCGCCGGGCCGATCAGCGGCAGGTCGCTCAAGTAAGGGATTTTCAGCTTGGCGAGGCCTGGTATCTGCTCGCGCGACAGGCCACCAAAGATGATGCGGTAGAGCAAAGTGGTGGCACCCAGCGCCAGGATGTTGAAGCCGATGCCCACCACCAGCTGGTTGGCACGCAGCCGCACGCTCAGCACAGCCTGCACGGCCGCCACGGCGATGGAAGCGATCACGGCGCAGAGGATGCCCAAGCTTGGCACGCCCGTGGCCCAGGCACCCAGCGCGCCGAAGAAAGCGGCGGTGAGCATCATGCCTTCCAGGCTCAGGTTCAGCACGCCGGAGCGTTCACTCACCAATTCGCCGGTCGAGGCCAGAATCAGCGGCATGGCAAGCCGCAGGGTGGAGGCGAAGAAGACAGCCAGCAGGTCGATCATCACTTGGCCTCCCCGGTAAGCCGCTCGGCCAGGATCACCGATCCAGCCACAGCGATGACGATCACGCCCTGGATCACCAGGGTGAGCGCGGCGGGTACGCCCACCATGATCTCCATGGAGATGCCGCCTGAACGCAGGAAGCCAAAGAACAGCGCGCCAGCCACCACACCCACGGCAGAACCACGCGAGAGCAGGCCCACCACCAGGCCATCAAAGCCATAGCCCGAGGAGAAGCCGGCCTTGAGATAATATTGCTCGCCCTGGATCATGCTGGCCCCGGCCAGACCGCCCAATGCACCCGCGATGCCGAGTGCGGCGATCAGCAGCAGATCGCAGGGCATGCCGGCGCGGCGTGCTGCCAGTTCGTTGAGGCCCACAGCCCGCAGCTTCAGGCCGAAGGTGGAGCGCGCCAGCATCACCGAGGTGGCGATGGCACAGGCCAGGCAGAGCAGCAGGCCGACATGCAGCGGCGATTCAGGGTCAGGCGTCAGCAGGGGCAATTGCGTGGCTTCCGGTATCGGCAGGGATTCCGGCAGAGTGGCCGAGGAATTGCGCGGCTGGCGCAAAAGGTTGTCGGATTGCACGCACCAATAAACGAAGAGCAGCGCGATGAAGCCGAGCAGCAGCGTGGAGATCACCTCGTTGGTGCCGAAGCGCACCTTCATCACGCCGGCAACAGCGCCCCAGAAAGCACCGGCGAGCGCGCCGGCGAGCAGGGGCAGCAGCACGGCCAAGCCAAACGGCATACCATGCACGCCGCCGTAAAGGGCCACGGCGGTGGCGGCAATGCCACCCATGGCGATCTGGCCTTCGCCGCCCACATTGGTGAGGTTGGCGCGGTTGGCGATGATGAAGCCGAAGCCGACCAGGGCCAGCGCCATGGCGCGGTTCACCGAGGCGCCAAACGCAAACGGCGAGCCAACGGCGCCGTCGATAAAGGCCTCGATGGCATCAGGCACCGAGCGGCCGGAAATGGCGATCATCAGCAAACCGAGCAGCAGGGCGAGAGTGGTGGCACCAAGCGGCACGGCCAGCCGCAGCCCGGCGCGGGAGAGGGTGGTGCGGTCGAGCGCGAGCGCCGGCATGCCGCATGTCCTGACATCAGGGCGCCGATGGCCTCACGTTGGTCCATACGGGCCGGCTTCTCGCCGATCACTCGGCCGCGATAGAGCACCAGGATGCGGTCTGAGGCGGCGATCAGTTCATCCAGTTCGCTGGAGATCAACAAAACACCGACACCGCGCGCGGCGGCCGAGCGGATCTGGCGATAGACCGCTTCCACGGCGCCGATGTCCAGGCCGCGGGTGGGCTGGGCTGCGAGCAGGAAGGTTAGCTTCTCCAGGGTCAGCTCGCGCGCCAGCACGGCCTTCTGCTGGTTGCCGCCGGAAATCCCGCCGAAGGCCACTTCAGAGGAGGCCGCGCGCACATCAAAGCGCTGCATCAGCTCACGGGTCGCCTCCGTTAGGGCCTGACGCCGCAGCATGCCGAAGCGGGTGAAATCCTTCAGCTTGTTGAGGAACATGTTCTCAGCCACGCTCATGCCGGTGACGCAGGCCACGGCATGGCGGTCTTCCGGCACGATGCCGCCGCCGCCGGCCGTCACGGCCGCAGCACCAGCCTCGGTCATGTCCTTCTCGCCGATATGGAAGCGCCCGGCACTGGGCCGCAGCAAACCGGCCAGCACGCGGCCCAATTCGGTTTGTCCGTTGCCTTCCACACCGGCCAGGCCGATCACTTCACCAGCGCGGATTTCCAGGGTGAAATTATCCAGCCTTACGGCGCCGTTGCGGTCTTTCACCGTCAGGCCATCGCAGACCAGCGCGAAAGACTTCGGCTTGTCGTCGGTGGATGCGACCGGAACGATATCGGCAAGGCTGGCTTGCAGCGCACTTTCCAGCGACACCACTTCGCGGCCCACCATGGCGCGCACCAGATCGGCCATCTTGGCCTCGGCCATGCGCACCGTGGTAATCGTCTTGCCGCCGCGCAGCACGCTGACGCGGTCTGCAACCTTGGCGATCTCGGCCAGTTTATGCGTCACCATGATCACCGCGCGGCCGTCATCGGCCACGCGGCGCACGATATCCAGCAAGGCGCCAATCTCCTCTGGCGGCAGCACGGCCGTGGGCTCGTCCAGCACCAGCAGGCGCGGTTCGCGCATCAGGCATTTCACGATCTCAACGCGCTGGCGCTCGCCCACTGAGAGTTCGCCCACGATGGCATCGGGGTCCACCGCCAATTCGTAGCGGGCGGCAAGATCGCGGATACGCTTGGCATAGTCGCGGTGCGCCAGGATGCCGCGCGCCTGGCCCAGCATCAGGTTTTCCACCACGCTCATGCGCGGCACCACGCTGAAATGCTGATGCACCATGGCGATGCCGTTGGTCAGCGCCTCGGCGGGGCCGGCCGGCAGCCATTCGCGGCCCTGATAGCGCATGAAGCCGCTATCGGGCGCATGCGTACCAAAGATCAGATTGCACAAAGTGGATTTGCCGGCGCCGTTTTCGCCCAGCAGGCAATGCACCTCACCGGGATGGAAATCCAGGCTGATATCGGCCAGGGCCTGCAGACTGCCGAAGCGCTTGGACACACCCTCCAGCGCCAGCAATGGCCGCCCTGTCGCGGCAGCGATTGCTTCACTGGAGGGCATGGCGTCGGCCAGAGCCGGCATCAGGCGTCGAGCACCTTGATCTTGCCCGAGAGCAGGTCCTTCTTGATCTCTTCCAGCTTGGCCTTCATTGCCGGCGTGGCGCCGGTGCAGACCACGATGTCGGAGGATTTCGGGCCCATGGCGAGGCCGAAGGGTTTGAATTCCGGCTTCCAGGTGCCGGCGACGGCTTGTTCGATGGCGTATTCCACCTGATAACCCACGCCGGTGATGGAATAGGCGACATAGAGCGGATCGGTGCCGCAGCGGTCGGTATAGCTGCCGATGATCTTGGTGCCTTTCTCGCGTGCCGCCTGTTCCATGCCGCGCAGGCCGAGATTGAGGATGTGGTAATGCACATCGGCGCCCTGGGCGATGGCGGCGAGCGTGGCTTCCTTGGATTTCGCCACGTCGTCGAAATCGCCAGTGTAGTTCTCGAAATACTTGATGGCCGGGTTGATATACTTCGCGCCGTTGCCGAATTCCTTGCCGGTATTGACGATGGCGGGGATTTCCAGGCCGCCGACATAGGAGACGGCGCCGTTCTTCGACAGCATGGCGGCAGCGGCACCAGCCACGAAGCCGATCTCCGCCTGGCGTACATCGTAGCCCGAAACATTGGCCGGCTTGTTCGGATCGGCATTGCCGCCAACGATGGCGAACTTTTTCTTGGCGAAGCGCGGCGCCACCTTGATCACCGAGGCCTGGGTCTGGCCGCCCACGCCGATGATCAGGTCGTTCTTGCCGGCGAGCGCCACCAAAACTTGCTCCATTTCGCCGAATTTCACATTCTCGATGAAGCTGATCTTCACCTTGTCGCCCAGCTTCTTCTCCACGGCCTTGAGGCCGTCATAGCCTGATTCCATCCAGCCCTTGTCAGACTTGGAACCCGGGATCAGCACACCCACGGTGAGCGGCCCGGCGGCAAAAGCGGGCAGGGCCCAATTGCCGAGCATGGTGACACCGGCAGCGGCGGCGCTGCCCTGCAGAAATCGACGACGATCTGAATACAGCATGAGCTTCCCCTCCAAGATGGCGACAGCATTGATCGCGGGAAGAAGCTGCAATCGGCATGCCACAGGGTTGCGGTGCAGCAAGCGGCTAGAATTCGTATTGATTCCTGGCTGATAGGCTGCTTCGCGCCACTAACTGCCCAGCCACGCTGCCCAAAATTGCATGCAAAGCCTAAATCCTGGGCATCGTATGCAACGCGCAGGCCCCAGGACGGCAGTTTCTGGCTGGCAAAGTATTTGCTTTGCTTGAGCCTTGGTAGGAATCCTGAACCGGAGCTGGCCATGACGCGCCTCAAGAAAGTAAAACCCGCAGCCGCCACGGCGCCCAAAGCCAGCTTGGGCGCCAAATCCGCCGGTTATGTCTGGGGCGCCAGCCCCAAGCATATCGACATGGCTCTGCCGGCGCCCAAGCCCAAACCGGTGCATGTACCAGCCGCGCCGCAGAACATCACCTTCGACACCCATCGCACGGCGATGATCGTGATCGATATGCAGAATGACTTCTGCGCCAAGGGCGGCTGGGTGGATCATATCGGCGGTGATTACCGCCCCGACCGCAAACCGATCAAGCCGCTGCAGAAGCTGCTGCCGGTGTTGCGCAAGGCCGGCATCCCGGTGATCTGGGTCAACTGGGGCAACCGGCCCGATCTGGCCAACATGCCGCCGAACCAGATACATCTCTACAAGAATTCCGGCAGCGGCATAGGCCTGGGCGATCCCTTGCCCGGCAGCGGGGCGCGCGTGCTGCAAAAAGATAGCTGGGCGGCGGCCGTGGTGGACGAGCTGGAGCAGAAGCCCGAAGACATCAAGGTGGATAAACACCGCATCAGCGGTTTCTGGGACACGCCGCTGGATTCCATCCTGCGCAATCTTGGCACCCGCACATTGCTGTTCTCCGGCGTGAACACCGATCAATGCGTGCTGCATAGCCTGACGGATGCCAATTTCCTCGGCTATGGCTGCGTGCTGGTGGAGGATTGCTGCGCCACGTCCTCGCCGGATTTCTGCACGCAAGCCACGGTGTGGAATGTGAAGAAATGCTTCGGCTTCATCACCAATTCATCGAAACTGGTGAAAGCGCTGGGATAGGCGCCAGGCAGAGCTTCCCGCGCTAGTAGCGGCCCGGCGAACAGCCCCGCAGATGGCAATGGGTCTGCTCCCAGGCTATGCTGGCACTGTATCTCGACCATATCACCGTGATCGCCCCCAGTTTGGCCGAAGGCGTTTTGCATGTCCGGGCCTGCCTCGACCTGGATGTGCCGTTTGGCCAGCGCCACGATTATATGGGCAGCCATAATCATCTGCTGCAGCTCGGCGACAGTGTCTATCTCGAAATTGTGGACCTCGATGTGGCAGCGCTCGGCCCTGGCCGCCCGCGCTGGTTCGGCCTGGATGATGCGGCACTGCCGCTTGATGGCGCAGTGCCTTCCATTATCGACCGGCGCGGCAAGCCGCGCGCGATGGCTGCAATCGCCGATCTTGGCGCGCGGTTGCGTTGCTTCACTTTGGAATACCCAGACCCCGCCGCTATCGCCGCCCTCTATGATGAGTTGGCGATAGATTGCCTGCCCGCCATTGTACAGGGGCCTGCGCTGCGCTTTCGCGCAAAGATCGAAGTGCCAGCAGGATTGCGGGAGCCGAGTTAGGCGCGGGTCTGCCGGTGAATTGGCGGAGAGGGTGGGATTCGAACCCACGGAACGCTTGCACGCTCAACGGTTTTCGAGACCGCCCCGATCGACCACTCTGGCACCTCTCCGCGCGTGAGATCCTTGGCGGCCAGGGCAATGCCTGAGCCGGGGTCGAAAGCGGCGCGGACCATAGCCGATGCACCCCGCCCCCGCAAGGCTCGTCCGGGGGTTAAGCTCCCGCTCATTTCCGGCTAGGATCGCCCCATCGGATCAAGGATTTGCCGGAGGAGGCGGCGTTCCATGCGGGCACTCGACGATATCCTGGTGCTGGACCTCAGCCGCGTGCTGGCGGGGCCTTGGGCGACGCAGAATCTGGCCGATCTGGGTGCTGATGTAATCAAGGTGGAAAAGCCCGGCGAGGGCGACGATACCCGCCGCTGGGGCCCGCCATTTCTGACCGATCCGGCCACCGGCCAGCCTGGCGATGCCGCCTATTACCTGGCCGCCAACCGCGGCAAGCGCTCGATCACGGTGGATATGGCCAGAGCGGAAGGCCAAGCCATCATCCGCGCCTTGGCCGCCAAAGCCGATGTGCTGGTGGAGAACTATAAATTCGGCGGCCTGAAGAAATATGGCCTGGATTATGCCGCGCTTGCGGCGGTCAATCCGCGCCTGATCTATTGCTCGATCACCGGATTTGGCCAGACCGGCCCCTATGCCCCGCGCGCCGGCTACGATTTCCTGATCCAGGGCATGGGCGGCCTAATGAGCATCACCGGCGAGCGCGACGATCTGCCGGGCGGCGGGCCACAGAAGGCCGGCGTGGCACTGGCCGATGTGATGACCGGGCTGTATTCCACCATCGCCATCCTGGGCGCGCTGCACCAGCGCGGCCGTTCGGGCCGGGGCCAGCATCTGGATATGGCTTTGCTGGATGTGCAGGTAGGCACGCTGGCCAATCAGGCGATGTTCTATCTGGTTGGCGGCGAGGCGCCCAAGCGCATCGGCAATGGCCATGCCACCGTGGTGCCGTATCAGAGCTTCCCCACATCCGATGGCCATGTGATCATCGCCGTGGGCAATGACAGCCAGTTCGGCCGCCTGGTGGCCGAACTGGGCCATCCCGAATGGGCCAGTGACCCGCGCTTCGCCACGCCGGGTGCCCGGGTGGTGAACCGCGATCTGCTGATCCCGCTGATCATCGCCGAGACGAGCAAGCGCAGCATGGCCGACCTGATCGCGGCGATGGAAAAACGCGGCGTGCCCTGCGGCCCGATCAACACCGTGGACAAGGTATTCAATGATCCGCATGTGCAGGCGCGGCAATTGCGCCGCGATTTGCCGCATAGCCAGCAGGGCAGCGTACCCAGCGTGGCCAGCCCGCTGCGGCTGTCGGATTCGCCGGTCAGCTACGAGCATGGCCCGCCGCTGCTTGGCGAGCATACTGATCAGGTGCTGGAGCAGCATCTGGGCCTCGATGCCGCCAAGCTTGCGGATTTGCGCAAGCGCGGCGTGATCTTATAGGCATAGGGTTAAGGTCAAGAAACCAAAACATCGTCCTGGGAGGACATATGCAACTGCATTCCGTGAAGGGTTCACCCTATGCCGCCCGCATCCGCTTGCAGATTTACCGCAAGAACCTGCCGGTGGAGATCATCTTCCCGCCGCAGACCGGCCTGAAGTCGCCGGAATTCCTCGCCATCAACCCGATTGGCAAAATCCCGGTGCTGATCCTGGAGTATGGCAGCGCGCTGCCGGAATCCCATGTCATCCTGGAATATCTGGAGGACAAATTTCCCGAGCCAAGCCTGCGCCCGGCCGATCCGGAGACCCGCGCCCGCGCCCGCCTGCTGGCGCAATTAGGCGATCTCTATGTTTTCGCCCCGCTGGGCAAGCTGTTCCGCCAGATCAACCCGGCCAAGCGCGACGCCGAAGCCGTGGCGCGCGCCGATGAGGAACTGCGCCGGGCGCTTGGCTTCCTGGAACTGCATCTCGGCCCCGGTCCCTTCGCCGTTGGTACAGACTACAGCCTGGCTGATTGCTCGCTGCTGCCGGTGCTGAGCCTGGCGGAGATCATGGGGCAGTATTTTGGCCTGCCTGATTTCTTCACCACGCCAAAACTCAAGGCCTATTGGGTGGCCTTGAAGGCCGATCCAACCAGCGCCCGCGTGCTGGAGGAGATGGAATACGGCATGCGCAAGATGCTGGCGAAATGAGGCCCCTTGCCATGGGCAGGCTCTTGACCGAGACTAGCGCCATCCGGACGCAACCCCGGAGGACCCGATGAGCGGTGGAACATACCGGCTGGTGACGCGCAGCGACTTCGACGGGCTGGCCAGCGCGGTGTTGCTCAAGGAGCTCGGCTTGGTCGATGAGATCAAGTTCGTGCATCCCAAGGATATGCAGGACGGCCTGATCGCCATCGGCCCGCGCGATATCATCACCAACCTGCCTTATGTGCCCGATTGCCATCTCTGCTTCGATCATCATTTGAGCGAGGCTTTCCGCGTCGGCGCCTCGCCAGCCAACCACATCATCCGGCCTGGTGCGGCCTCGGCCGCCCGCGTGGTGTGGGAGCATTTCGGCGGGGCGGAGCGTTTCGCGCGCAAATACGATGCCATGATGGCAGCGGTGGACAAGGCGGATTCCGCTTCTTTTGACGTGGAGGATGTGCTGCATCCGCAAGGCTGGGCCCTGCTCAGCTTCCTGATGGATGCGCGCACCGGTCTGGGCCGTTTCAAGCAATTCCGCATTTCCAATTACCAGCTGATGCTGGATCTGATCGATCATTGCCGCGCTGCCACCGATATCGACGAAATCCTGGCGCAGCCCGATGTGGCCGAACGCGCCGAACTCTATTTCGAGCATGAGCCGCGTTTCCGCGAGCAGCTGCAAAGCTGCGGCCAAGTGCAGGGCAATGTGGTGGTGCTCGATCTGCGTGATGAAGAAACCATCTGGGCGGGCAACCGCTTCATGGTCTATGCGTTGTTCCTGCGCTGCTCCATCTCGGTGCATGTGCTCTGGGGCGTGAACAAGCAGAACACTGTGCTGGCGGTGGGCAAGACCATCTTCGGCCGCGCGCCAGGGCTGGAGATCGGCCCGCTGCTGCTGCATTACGGCGGCGGCGGCCATGCCGGCGCCGGCACCTGCCAAGTGTCGAACCAGGATACTGACCGCGTGCTGCACGAGATTGTCACCAGCCTGCGGGAGGATTTGTAGCCCTTCATCAATTATCTGCCGGGAAAAAGGAGGAAGCGTCATGAATGTCGCACTGATCCTGAAGGACAAGGGCGGAGACATGGTCTCGGCCAAGCCGGGCGATACCATCGCCTCTGTCTGCAGCCTGCTGGCGGGCCATGGCATTGGCGCCGTGCTGGTGCTCAATCCCGATGGTGCCATCGCCGGTATCCTGTCTGAGCGCGATGTGGTGCGCGGCCTGGCGCAGCATGGCGTCAGCCTGCTGGATCGCACGGCGGATAGCCTGATGACCCGTAATGTGATGGTCTGCGCCCCGGCCGATACGATCCAGGATGTGATGCATGTGATGACCAAGCGGCGCATTCGCCACCTGCCGGTGCTGGATGGCGGCAAGCTGGTGGGCATGATCTCGATTGGCGACGTGGTCAAGCGTCGCATCGCCGATACCGAGCTTGAGGCGGAAGTCCTGCGCCAGTATATCGCCACCGGCTGATGCCCCAATACAGCACAGAGGCCCATGCTGTACCGCAGCCCCCGGGCCGCGCTATATAGGAGCCCATGGAACAGGTTTCACCCGACTTCATCCTTCGCCCCAACCCGGACGATCCGCGGCTGACCGAGCGCGTTGCCGGCATCGACCAGGATGGCCGGCCGGCGGAAACCAAGGTGCCAATTGAGCGGCCGCTGACGCTGTATCTCAACGGCCAGGAGATCGTCACCATGATGACGATTGGCGATTACCCGGATAACCTGGCGCTGGGCTATCTGATCAACCAGCGCATGCTGCTGCCTGATGATGTGGTCACCGCCATTGATTATGACGACGAGATCGAGACCGTGGTGGTGCGCACGGCGCGGCAAACCGATTATGAGGAGCGGCTGAAGAAGAAGACGCTCACCTCCGGCTGCGCCCAGGGCACGGTGTTTGGCAATGTGATGGATGCGCTTGAGGGGCTGGTGCTTGATCCGGCCGCGCGGCTGAGCACCTCGTGGATCTACACGCTGTCCAAGAAGATCAATCTCTGCCCCAGCCTGTATCTGGAAGCCGGCGCCATCCATGGCTGCGTGCTCTGCGAGCAGGACCGGCCGCTGATCTACATGGAGGATGTGGGCCGCCACAATGCCATGGACAAGATCGCTGGCTATATGCGCCAGCATGGCATGTCGGCGGAAGGCAAGACCATGTACACCACCGGGCGACTCACTTCGGAAATGGTGATCAAGACCGCGCAGATGGGTATCCCCATCCTGATCAGCCGTTCCGGCTTCACCGCCTGGGGCGTGCAGTTGGCGCGGCAATTGAACATGACGCTGATCGGCCGCGCCAAGGGCAAGCGCTTCATTGCCCTGGCCGGCGAGAGCCGCCTGGTTTTCGATGCCGACCCGGCGGCCCAGGCTGATGAGCCATCCTCCTCGCGCCGCAAGGGCAGCCGCGAAGACGAGGCCGCGTGATGCGTCAGGTGCTGGGTGTAGTGCTGGCCGGTGGCCTGGCGCGGCGCATGGGCGGCGGCGACAAGGGCTTCAAGCAGCTGGCCGGCAAGCCGATCCTGGAGATCATCCTGCAGCGCCTGGCGCCGCAGGTTTCCGGCATGATCCTCAATGCCAATGGCGATCCGGCGCGCTTCGCGCCGTTCAATCTGCCGGTGGTCGCCGATCCGCTTCCCGATTTCGCAGGTCCCCTGGCCGGTGTGCTGGCGGGCTTGCATTGGGCGAAGCAGAATCGGCCAGACATCACCCATATTGTCACGGTGCCGAGCGACGGGCCGTTCCTGCCACGCGATCTGGTAGCGCGATTGAACCGGGCCTGCGACGACCTGGATGCGGAACTGGCCTGCGTCGCCTCCAATGGCCGGCCCAATCCGGTGGTGGGCCTGTGGCCCATGGCACTGTATGACGACCTGCATAAGGCGCTGACACAGGAAGGCCTGCGCAAGGTGGATATCTGGACGGCGCGGCATCGATTGGCGGTAACGGATTTCGTCACCGATCCAGTCGATCCCTTTTTCAATGCCAATACACCTGAAGATCTGGGTGAGGCCGAGCGGTTGCTGGCGGTAGTGGGAGAGCAGGCATGAATACGGCCATGAATGCAGCGCGGGATTGGCCGAGCTTTCCACCAGGCTATGAGGCCCGACTGTGTCTTGATGATCCCTTCGAGACCGCCATCGCAGCGGCGCAGAACGGCGCCGAAGATGGCCTGCTGCTATGGCAGGATCGCGATGACCGGCTGAATGCCGCCCTGGTGCTGCGGCCCTTCGATCCGCTGCCGGCGGCACTCACGCTCAGTTATGTCGGCCTGCTCGGCCTGCTGGATGGTTTTGCCGCTCTGGCGCCGCCGGAAACACCGGCCAGCCTCACCTGGCCAGACCGCCTGCTGGTGAATGATGCCACAGTGGGCGGTATTCGTATCAGCCACGGCCCGTTGGTGGAAAAACACGGCATGCAGGATGTGCCCGAATGGCTGGTGCTGGGGCTGGCCGTGCAGATACATGGCGACAAGGACGACCAGGCGCCCGGCCGCGATCTGGAATACACCACGTTATTCGAGGAAGGCTGCGGCGAGGTGACCCCGCGCCTGCTGATCGAGAGTTTCTCGCGGCATTTCCTCGGCTGGCTGGATCGCTGGCAGGAACAGGGCTTCGAGCCGGTGCGGCGCAGCGCCGAACTCCACCAGACCGAGCAGCGCACGCGACTGGAGCCGAATGGTGATGCCAGCCTGAATGATGAGCGCCGCGAACTGATTGCCGCGCTCGCCAGCCCGAGTTGGGCTCTGCCGATTCCGAGCCCGGCATGAAGCTGCCGCGCTGCATCCGCTTTGATGAATCCGATGCGCGGGTATTTCCGGCCGCCGCCGAATCCGGCGAATGGGCGGTGACCGGCGGCTTCATGTTCGCTGATGCCGATCCGGCCGCCTTGACCCGCCAGGAGCGTCAGGCCTTCGCCAATGGCTTCCTTGGCATTGCCAGTTTCGGCTGGTCCACGCTGGTTTCCATTGCCACGGTGCCGGAAGCCGAATACGAAGCGGCTGTCACGCTATTGGCGCAGCAGATCGGCCGGCGCTTCAATCCGCCCAGCCGCCAGGCGGCGGAAGCGGCGGCGCGCCAGGAACTCGATTATGCCGCCAGCCTCTGCGAACATCCGATCAACACGTTGCTGAGCCTGACGCGCAAGGTTGAGGGTGACAGCATCGTGGAGCAATTCCGTGTGGTATCGCCGCCGGGCGAGAAACCCCATGCCAAAATCTGGGAGATTGTTTCGGATGAGTCTTGATGCCGCAGGCGTGGGTGAGGCGCGCCCGGATTTCTGGCTGTCCAGCGGGTTTCATCTGCTGGATCGCGATGCCAATGGCCGTTTGGCTATCACGTCGGATTTCATCCGAGCTTATCTGAGTCGGCCCGAGATGATGCCGCCCGATGAAGCCTGCCAGCATGAGCGTGCCCTGCATGCCCTGCTGCTGCGCGAACCTGAAAGCACAGTGGCGCCGGCCGATCTGGCGCGGCTGGCCGATGCCGACGCACGGGAGAATTTCACCATCTTCCTGCGCTTCCGCGATCTGCTGCTGCAGGCCGGTACGGCAGAGGCTGCCTATTGCGCGCTGTTCCGCCCGGGCGCACCCGCTGTGCCCAGCCTGTTCATTGATCAACTGGCGGCGGTGATCCTGCGCGGCCTGTTGGAGACCCGTTCTGATCCCTTCCAAGCGCGCGCTGCTGAATTATTTTTCCGCACTCAGCGCAGCACGGTCCGCGATGGCAGCATCCTGCTGGCGGATGAGGAAACCGTGGAAGGCTTAGGGCGCACCGGCGGCTTCGGTGCGCTGGGCACGCTGGTGGCGCAGGCCGGCACGGCTTTGCGCGAAATCGAGATGGACATTCTTACCAAGGAGAATGGCGCCGGCTATTGGGCGCGCAGTGACCGTCATGACATGGTGCTGGATATCAGCTTCACCCGGCCTGGCCAGGATGCCTTCGCCCGTGTGATCGAGGCCTGGATCGGCCATCTGGTGGGGGCCGAGGTGCAGGTGCAGCCGGTGCAGACCATCCGCGACGAACGCTGGGTGTGGCATATCGGCCTCGATGCCGAGGCCAGCGCGATCATGAACGCGCTGTATGATGGCGCTGATCTCTCGGAAGACCGGCTGAAGCGCGTGCTGGCACTGTTCCGCTTGGATTTCCGCGATCCCAGCCTGATGCTGCCGCGCGTCGCTGGCCGCTCGGTCTATCTCGGCCTGGCCCAGGATGCCAATGGCAACCTGCGTATGAAGCCGCAGAATTTGGTGGTAAACTTGCCGCTCAATACGGGGAATTGAGCCACCATGACCCTGCCACCCGGCACTGAAAGCCGCCAGATCGGTGTGATCCTGGAGCGCCGCCGCGCCACCAGCCCCTGGATTGATTTCGTCTGGCGGCCGGTGCAGGTGCTGGATGGCGTGCCCGACTCAGCGCCGTGGACCATGCTGGCCGAAGGTGATGACTGGGCGCATTTCTACGCTGGCTCGGCGGAACTGACGCTCTATCGCCATGAGAGCGAGACCTACGCCTATAACCTGGATGGCGAGCAGCCGGCGGTATGGATTTTCCTGCGCCGCAGCGCTGATGCCGGGCGCATGGATCTCTACGGTGCCTCGGTGGACCCCGGCGAGGCCCATGCCCATAACGATACCGGTGATGACATCGTGGATTTTGTGCCGATGCCGGATGGCATCCGCGCCTGGATGCAGGATTATGTGCAGCGCAATCCGCCGCGCACCGAGCGCTACAAGCGCAAGCGTGACAAGGCCGATCCGGAGGCACTGGCACGGCGCACGCGGCTTTATGCCAGCGATCCGCTGCGCCAGATGCCGGAAGACGAATAATGAGCGGCGATTCCTTCCTCTCGCGCTGGGCGCAACGCAAAGCAGAGGTGCGTAAGGCCGAGGCCGAGCCGGCAGAACCGACCGTCGCCGTTGATGCCGCGCCCGAGGCCGAGCTTGATCTCACCACGCTGCCGCCAATCGAGACGCTGACCGAGAGCAGCGACTTCACGGTCTTCCTCGGCAAGGGTGTGCCCGAGGCGATGCGGCAGGCGGCGTTGCGCAAGCTCTGGGTTACCGATCCCAGCGTGCGCGATTACAAGCCGCTGGTGGAATATAATTGGGATTTCACTGCGCCAGGCTATGGCGATCTGCTGCCCACCGACGACATCAAGAAATTCGTGCAACATATTCTGCCCGATGAACCGCGGCCTGATGCGGAAGCCGCGCCTGAGACAGTGGCTGAAGCGGACGCGACGCCGCCGGCGGGCATGGCGGAACAACTGGCAATCGAGCCGCCAACCGGTACTGGCTCACTGCGCGTCGAAGCCTTGCCGGATGCCGACATCATCGTTCAGGCATCGCCTTTGCCTGAGCCTCAGGATCAGCCACAGGCTCTATCTGAGGCCGCGCCGCGCCGCCGCCATGGCGGCGCCCTGCCGGATTAGGGCCCGTAGCCAATCCCGTGCCGATTCGCATTTTTCCTGTGGATACTCACTGGTAGGTTGCAGTGTTTTGCGACGTCGTTCGTCTGCATTCAAATTATGCGGTGATAAATTAGATTTCCGCCAAATTTCGTTAGATGAAATATTGATACTAAAAGTCATTCGCATAGATATTGAAAATCAGTCGCAAAATTTCGCATTTGCGAAGGAATTTCCCCATGATTTCAATCACTTCCCCTTGATAACGATTGCATAACCACAAAACGATTAGTAGGTTAAAGGGGTAGGGGAGAGTCCATGTCGGAAGCGTTAGCAAAAGCCATAGAAATTGTCGGCGGGCAGACCCAGCTCGCCCGCCTGCTTGGCGTCAAGCAGGCCAATGTCTGGCATTGGCTCAACCGCGCCGAGCGCATCCCTGCCGAATTCGTGCTGCCTATTGAAAAGGCAACGGGCGCCCAAGTAAGCCGCCACGATCTCCGCCCCGATCTGTTTCCCGATGCCGACGCGCCCAATGCGGCCAATGAGTTGGCCGATGAGGAAATGTGGCGCGCGCAGATGTATGCGCTGTTTGCCCGCTGCTTGTCGCGGCGCCCCGATACCAGCTTGCTCACCGCCCTTGGCCAGTTGAAGGGCGATGACTCGCCGCTGGGCAAGGCCATCGCCGATCTGGCGCAGGCGGCGCGCGGCATTTCGCTGGAGCGGGCACAGGATGAATACGATGCCCTGTTCATCGGCTTGGCGCGCGGCGAATTGCTGCCCTATGCCTCCTATTACCGCACCGGTTTCCTGTTCGAGCAGCCGCTGGCGAAATTGCGCGGCGACATGAAGAAGCTGGGTTTCGCCGCCGCCGAGGGCGTGGTGGAGCCCGAGGATCACATTGGTGCGCTATGCGAGATGATGGGGCTGCTGATCAGCGGCGGCGACGTGGCGGGCAAG
>Ga0164290_1000632_pt1 | contig 99783 bp, 97 predicted proteins | sample Micstemetagenome_FD_108782 | JGI IMG/M metagenome (GOLD analysis project Ga0164290, IMG submission 108782) | Contaminated culture microbial community from soil near Moab, Utah, USA - Microcoleus steenstrupii SON62 (Illumina Assembly) | ecosystem: Environmental > Terrestrial > Soil > Soil crust...
GAATGGTTCGAAGGCAACTTCGAAGCCTACGAGGAGGACAAGCGCCGCCGCCTCGGCGACGAGGCCGACCGTCCGCACCGCATGACCTACAAGAAGCTCACGCGCTGACGCGAATTCCCGGTCGTTAACCAGTCCGCGTTACAGAGGGTTAACCGCACTGATCGATAAGCTCCGGCAGACAGGTTGCGGAGCTAAGAGATGAAGCGCGGGTCGCTGATCCGTTTCATTCGACGTCTGGGCGAGATGAGGCGTGACCAGCGTGGCAACGTCCTCCTCATCGCGGCCGCCGGCCTTCCGATGATGATCGGCGGCGCCGGGTTCGGCGTCGACATGACGCAATGGTATCTTTGGAAGCGGGAACTGCAGACGGCTGTGGACTCGGCGGCGATGGCCGGCGCCTTCGCAAGGACTCGCGGTCAGGATGTCACCGCCAACGCCACGGACGAGCTTGTCCGCAACGTCGACGTCGCCACGCTGACGTCGCAGTCCGTTTCGCTCGGAAACTGGCCGACCAATACCGCAGCCGCCAACGCCGTTACCGTAACCGCCGCGACGAGCCGCGCACTCCCGTTCTCGAGCATCTTCGTACGAACGCCTCCGACGATCCAACGATCGGCGACGGCGGCGTCGATCGTCAGCGGGCGGCATTGCATGGTGTCGACGGACCCGTCCGCGACGGCCACGACCGTAACCGTATCCGGAAATGCGCTGCTTCGTCTCGGTTGCGGCATCTCGTCGAATGCATCGAGCGCGACAGCGATCGCATTCACCGGGTCGGCCAGCGTCGAGGCGAGCCCAATTTCGGCGGTGGGCGGCATCAGCGCCAACAGCAGCAATCTGATCGGCACGAGCACGATCCGACCGTACGCCCCAGCGCAACAGGATCCGTTTGCCCACCTCACCGCGCCGGCGAATCCTGCGGCCGGGACGAGCACCAGCACGACCATGACGGCCGGTACCTACACCGGCGGCTTCACGATCAACTCGAACCGAACCGTGACCATGGCGCCTGGCCTCTATGTGTTCGACGGTGGGACCTATCGCGTAAACGGCAACGCTTCCCTCATCGGAAACGGCGTCACGATCGTGCTCAAGAACGGCGCGACACTCGATCTCAACGGTGGCTCCACGATCGATCTGCGCGCCCCGACCGCGGCGGGCAACGGCGTTCCTCAGAGCCTCGTCGGCATGGTGATCTACGACGCCGACCCGCCGAGCGCCGCAATCTCCGAGTCCCGGATCAACGGCAACAACACGCTGCATCTCAAAGGTGCGGTCTACATGCCTAGGCAGAATGTCGAGATAAGCGGGAACGCCGATCCGACGACCGACTGTCTGCTTCTCGTGTCCAATCGGATCTCGGTCAGTGGCAGTGCCTCGATCGTGAATACCTGCACCGGCACACCACCTTACGCGGCGAACACGAATGTCACCGCCGTGAGGCTGGTAAAATGATCCGACTGCGAGAGACTCTTCTCGCGCTTCGCCGTTCTGAGCGGGGCGTTGCCGCGCTCGAATTCTGTATCGTGCTGCCCGTTCTCCTCCTGCTGCTACTGGGCACGTTCGACGTTTCGCGTCTTATCGCGCGCCGTGTCGATCTCCAGCAGGCCGTAACCGAGACCGTCGGATTGGCGATCGCCCAGCCGCCTCAGGACGGCCAAAACTTGGCGTATCTGCAGAATGCGGCAGCGGCGGCGGCGGGCGTGCCGGCGTCGAACGTGACGGTGGTGCGACAAGCGAGGTGCAACAATGTGGTCGCCAATACTTTGGCCTGCCCCAACCAGAGTCAATTCGCACTCTACGTAAGCATTACGATCAGCGGGACCTACACGCCGAACTGGCGCCACTTCGGTGTAAGCGCGACGGTGCCGATGGTCGTGAGCCGCACATTGAGGATCCGATGATGGGATTGCTGTCGCGTATCATCCAGAGCGAGCGCGGCGGCTCAGTCGTCGAATTCGCCTTGGTCTGCCCGATGCTCATTGCGGTGATGCTATCGGTACTGGAATTTGGCGAGGCGTTGCGGTCCAACACCGGCTTGCGCGACCTCATGGGTTGGGCGGGACGCCGCGCGGTCGTTGCGCGTCAAAACAACAATACGATCAGCACAAGCGTCCTCAATGACGACATTCGCACCGAAGCCGCCAAGGCCTACTACAACATCCAAACGTCCAGGTTCACGGTTCAGAGCTCGGTGGTGGCCAACACATCGTTGAACACGGTCGATGAAGTGCGCATCTCGTTTCAGTACAGCCACCCGGTCTCGGTGCCCTTCGTGCCGGTCACGTCCATTCCGATCAACATCGCGCGCACGTTCTACGTGCAACGCTGACCCGTAGCACCTTGCCTCTGCGACAGGCCTGCGGTTAACCGCGGTAATGGAAGAGGTCGAACACTGCCGGTCGCTTGTCCGTGCCCGTGATTCCGATCGGTACATCGCAGCGCTGTATGCACCCGAGGCCGTCCGCGCCGCGGTCCTCGCGTTGCATGCGCTGGACCTGGAGCTCGTTGAGGTCGTACGAACGACCACCGAGCCGATGCTCGGGCAGATCCGCCTCGCCTGGTGGCGCGAGCGGCTCTATGAACTCGATGCGGGTGCGGTCCCTTCGCAGCCGATCCTCAGGGCGATCGCCGAGCACGTCGTGCCACACGGTGTAAGCGGGGCGTCGCTCGAGCCGCTTGAAGATGCCAACATAGCATTGCTCGAAGGCGGTGACGTCGAGGCGCACGCGCTTGCGCGCGGTCGGTTGTTCGGTGCCGTTGCGCGACTGCTGATCCCCGAACTCGGTGCAGAGGCCGTGGCCCAAGCCGATCGATTGGGGGCCGGCTGGGCGATGGTCGAGGCCATCCGCGAGGGGCATGCTGCGGCCGAAATTGCTACCGTTGCTCAATCCGAGAATTGGCTGAGCGGAGTAAAGCTTCCGACCGCTGCCCGATCGATAGCCGGGCTCGCGGCGCTCGCGCGGCGCGACCTCGCCGCGCTCCGGCGCGCCGGGCTCGATCCCGCGAAGGTCGACTGGCGGCGCGGGACACCCGGTCGACAGGCCCGGCTGCTGTGGAGCATAGTGACGGGACGGTAACGAAGGGATGGCGCGATGTGGCGATGGCTCGCGGGTGGGGTGGCGGTCGTGATGTTCGGCGCCGCGGTGGCGATGTTCGCGTCGGTCGACGACTCGCCGGCGCTTCCGGGACCGCCCGCCGGTGCCGGGTTCCGCGTCGCGCCGGCCCGTGCCCAGTCGTTCGATCCGCCGACGGCCGCGCGACCGGCCGAGGATCGGGAGGCGAAGCGTTTCGCGCGCTACGATCGGGACGACGACGGGGCGGTGAGCCGCGGCGAGTATCTCCAGTCGCGCGAGAAGGCCTTCGCCAAGCTCGACAAGAACGGCGACGGGCGGCTCGACTTCGACGAATATGCCGTGCGCACGATCGACAAGTTCGCGACCGCGGACGCCGACGACAGCGGCCGCCTCGACGCCGGGGAGTTCGCCACGACGGCGGTCAAGCGCAAGTCGAAGCCCGCGTGCGAGCCCGCCCGCGAGGAAAGCGACGCCTGACGCCTATTCGGCGGCTTCGCGCCGGCCGATCCAGGCGTCGAGATCCGCGAGCGCGCGGGCCGACATCGCCGGCTTGCGCTGGCTCTTGTGGACGCGATCGGGGAGCGGCGGGAACAGCCCGAAGTTGACGTTCATCGGCTGGAAGGTCTCGGCCTCCGCCCCGCCCGTGATGTGGTTGAGGAGCGCGCCGAGCGCCGTCGTCGGCGGCGGCAGCGCCGGATCGAGACCCGCTCGCTCAGCCGCCGCGAAGCGGCCGGCGAGCAGCCCGACGGCGGCGCTCTCGACATAGCCCTCGCAGCCGGTGATCTGCCCGGCGAAGCGCAGGCGCGGATCGGCCTTCAGCCGCAGGCTCCCGTCGAGCAGCACCGGCGACTTGATGAAGGTGTTGCGGTGGAGCCCGCCGAGCCGCGCGAACTGCGCGTTCTCGAGGCCGGGGATCATGCGGAAGACGCGCGTCTGCTCGGCGTGGCGCAGCTTCGTCTGAAAGCCGACGATGTTGTAGAGCGTGCCGAGCGCGTTGTCTTGGCGGAGCTGGACGACCGCCCACGGGCGCTTGCCGGTGCGCGGGTCGCGCAGGCCGACCGGCTTCATCGGCCCGAAACGGAGGGTGTCGCGCCCGCGCTCGGCCATCACCTCGATCGGCATGCAGCCCTCGAAGTAGGGCGTGTTCGCCTCCCACTCCTTGAAGCTCGTCTTCTCCGCGGCGAGCAGCGCATCGAGGAAGGCGTCGTACTGGTCGCGGTCGAGCGGACAGTTGACGTAGTCCTTGCCGTCGCCCTTGTCGTAGCGCGACTGGAACCACGCCACCTCGAGGTCGATGCTGTCGAAGTGGACGATCGGCGCGATCGCGTCGAAGAAGGCGAGGCTGTCCTCGCCCGTCAGCCCCCGGATCGCCTCGGCGAGCGGTTCGGCGGTGAGCGGCCCGGTGGCTACGATGACGCTCGACCAGTCGGCCGGCGGCAGCCCGGCGACGAGCTCGCGGCGGATCTCGACCAGCGGCTCGGCCTCGAGCGCCGCGGTGACCCGGGCGGAGAAGGCGTCGCGATCAACCGCGAGCGCCGAACCCGCCGGCACGCGCGCCGCGTCGCCGCAAGCCATGATCAGCGAGCCGAGGCGCCGCATCTCCTCGTGGAGCAGGCCGACCGCGTTGTTCTGCGCGTCGTCCGAGCGGAAGCTGTTCGAGCAGACCAGCTCCGCGAGCCCGTCGGACTGGTGCGCGTCGGTGCCCCGGTGGGGGCGCATCTCGTGCAGGACGACGGGAACGCCGGCGCGCGCGAGCTGCCACGCGGCCTCGGAGCCGGCGAGGCCTCCGCCGACGACGTGGACGGGATCGGGTCTCATCATGGCGGCGATATGCGCGGCGAGGGCGCGTTCGTCTAGAGGAGGCGCGGGGTCGTCGCCGCGTCGGCGGCGCGGCGGAACAGGGTAGGGAGGCCGGCCCGATCGAGGCCGGCGACCGGGTGCCACTCACCCTCCAGCGGCGGGCGTTCGGCCAGGCGGGTCGTCGCGACGTCGAGGACGAGGTCGAAGTGGGTGAAGCCGTGGCGCACCGGTTCGGGCGCGAGCGTCCAGGCCGCCTCGACGGGCGCCCGCGCCGGCGTCGGCTCCGGCCGGAAGTCGCTCGCGGGCAGCGCGATCATGCCGCCGAGCAGCCCCTTGGCAGGGCGACGGACCAGCAGCACCTCGCCGTCGACCTCGATCCACCAGGCGGTGCCGTAGCGGGTCGGCCGTGCCGGCTTGGCGCCCTTTACCGGATAGCGCTCCGGATTGCCCGCGGCGAACGCCCGGCAGCGCTGGTTCCAGGGGCAGCGGCCGCAGGCGGGGCGCCGCGGCATGCAGACCGTGGCGCCGAGATCCATCACCGCCTGCGCGTAGTCGCCGGGGCGATCCTCGGGCGTCAGGGCGGCGGCGTGCACCCGCAGCTCGGGCTTGGCCCGCGGCAGGGGTGTCTCCACGGCGAAGACCCGCGACATCACGCGCTCGACGTTGCCGTCGACCACCGCCGCCGGCCGGTCGAAGGCGATCGCCGCCACGGCGGCGGCCGTGTAGGGGCCGACGCCGGGCAGGGTCAGAAGTCCGGCTTCGGTGTCGGGAAAGCCGCCCCGCGCCGAGACCTCGCGCGCGCAGGCGAGAAGATTGCGCGCCCGGGCGTAATAGCCGAGGCCCGCCCAGGCGGTCATCACCTCGGCGTCGTCGGCCGCGGCCAGCGCTTCGACCGTCGGCCAGCGCGCGGTGAAGCGGTCGAAGTAGGGCGACGCCATCGCGACCGTCGTTTGCTGCAGCATGATCTCCGACAGCCAGACGCGGTAGGGATCGGTCCGCCCGGGGACGCCCGGCGGGTGGCGCCAGGGCAACGCCCGCGCGTTCGTGTCGTACCATGCCAGTATTTCGCGGGCCGCGGAGTCGACGGGCATGGGCGCGCTATGGCATGGATCGACGCATGGCGGAATCGGACAAGACGGCGCGTCACGGACAGCGCTCCGGAAGAACGCGCGCGGTGAGCGACATCGTGCCGGGCGTCGGGCGCGCGGCGTTTCGCCGCTTCGGCTTTGTCCAGTCGGCGATAGTCGCCCGCTGGCCCGAGATCGTGGGCGAACAGTACGCCCGCCACTCGGCGCCCGACTCCATGACCTTCCCGCCCGGCAAGCGGAGCGGCGCGACGCTCGCGATCCTGTGCTCGGGCCCGTTCGCGACGATGCTCCAGCACATCGAGCCGCAGATCATCGAGCGGGTGAACCGCTTCTTCGGCTACGCGGCCGTCGCGCGCCTCAGCTTCAAGCACGGCGAGGTGCCGGCGCACCCCCGCCTGCGCCGCCGCACCCCGGACGAGCCGCCGCCGCTCGCGCCCGAGGTGAGCTCGACGCTCAAGGCGATCGGCGATCCCGGACTGCGCGCCGCGCTGGAAGGGCTGGCGCGGCAGATGACGGTCACGAAGGGCCCGCCGGTTTTTGACTAGAATCCCGCAAACCGGCATAAACCGCCCGAATTCGCGCACGGGTGGGTGCGCCAGCCTAGTGGGGATGTCCGATATGTTGCTCAACGTTCGCCGGCCGCTCGGGCTGGCCCTGGCCGGTTCGCTCGTGTTCGCCATCGCCGCCTGCGACAGCAACACGCCGTCGAACGCCGCGACCTCGACGCAGAAGACGGCCGCCAAGGCCGGTTCCGTCATCGCGCCGTCGCGCGACTGGTCGCAGGTGGTGGCCGCGACGCCCGAGGGCGGGTTCCTGATGGGCAGTCCCAGCGCGCCGGTGAAGCTGATCGAGTTCGGCTCGCTCCAGTGCTCGCACTGCGCCACCTTCCACAAGGAGGCGATGGGGCCGCTCAAGAGCAACTACGTGAAGTCCGGCCAGGTCAGCTACGAACTGCGCACCTTCATCCTCGGACCGATCGACGTGCCGGTCACGCTCGCGGCCCGCTGCCAGGGCGCGCAGCCCTTCTTCCGCATCGTCGACGACGTGTTCGGCACGCAGAACCAGTGGCTCCAGAAGGCGGTCGACAACCAGGCGCAGCTCCAGGCGCTCCAGGGGCTCCCGCAGGCGCAGCAGCTCGTCGGCATCCTCGAGGCGACGGGCCTCGACCAGTTCTTCCGCGCCCGCGGCCTGCCGAGCGCCAAGCTCCAGCAGTGCATGACCGATCAGCGGCAAATCGAGCTCCTCGGCAAGATCCGCAACGACGGCGTCAACCAGTACGGCCTGACGGGCACGCCGACGTTCGTGCTGAACGGCGAGACTCTCGAGGGCGTGGGCACCTGGGCGGGACTCGAACCGAAGATCAAGGCCGCATTGGACTAGTTCCCGAACGGTCGGGGGACCGGACGACGTGCGTTTCAAGCGTCTGAGGCTGGCGGGGTTCAAATCGTTCGTCGATCCGACGGAACTTCGGATCGAAGACGGGTTGACCGGCGTCGTCGGCCCGAACGGCTGCGGCAAGTCCAACCTCCTCGAAGCCATCCGCTGGGTGATGGGCGAGTCTTCGCCCAAGAGCCTGCGCGGCGGCGGCATGGAGGACGTGATCTTCGCGGGCACGCAGTTCCGGCCGAGCCGCGATTTCGCCGACGTGACGCTGCTCCTCGAGAACGAGGACCGCGCTGCGCCGGCCGCCTTCAACGACGCCGACCAGATCGAGGTGACGCGGCGCATCGAACGGGGGTTGGGCTCGGCCTATCGGATCAACGGTAAGGACGTGCGCCAGAAGGACGTGCAGCTCCTGTTCGCCGACGCGGCGACCGGCGCCCACTCGCCGGCGCTCGTGAGCCAGAACCGCATCGGCGCGATCATCGCCGCCAAGCCGCAGGAGCGGCGCGCGATGCTCGAAGAGGCGGCGGGCATCGCCGGCCTCCACGTCCGCCGCAAGGACGCCGAGCAGCGGCTGCGCGCCGCCGAGGCCAATCTCTCGCGGCTCGACGACGTCCTCCAGTCGATGGAAGCGCAGGCGCTGGCGCTCCGGCGGCAGGCCAAGCAGGCCGAGCGCTACCGCGCGCTTTCCGACCGCATCCGGTCGATCGAGGGGCAGCTGCTCTTCGCCAAATGGCGCGAGGCGGCGCAGGCCGCCGAAGCCGCGAAGCGTGCCGCGGCCGCCACCGAAGCGAAGGTGGCCGAGGCCACGCGCGAAGCCGCCCGGCTGTCGACGGCGCAGGCCGAGGCGGCGGCCGGCCTGCCGGCGCTGCGCCAGGCCGAGGCCGAGGCGGCGGCCCACGTCCAGGCGCTCAACCAGATGCGGCAGTCGCTCGCCGCCGAGCTGACGCAAGTCGAGCGGCGGCAGCGCGAGCTGTCGGGCAGCCGCGACGCGACGCAGCGCGACCTCGCGCGCGAGGCCGGGCTCGCCGACGACGCGTCGGCCGCGCTCGCGCGGCTCGCCGGCGAGGCGGACGCGTTACGCGCGCGGATCGCGGACGCGCGCGGCGGTCTCGCGGCTGCGGCCGACCGCGTCGCGGCCGCCGAGAAGCAGGCATCGGGCGACGAGCGCGAGCTGAGCGTCCGCCTCGAAGCGCAGGCCGATGCGCAGGCCCGGCATCGGGCGGCCGAGACAGCGGTCGCGGCGGCGACCGCGCGGCTGCGCCGCGCCCGCGACGAGGTGGCGCGCGTCGAGCGCGAACGCGATGCCCTGTCGGCCGCCGACGGCTCGGCGGCCGATCGCGAGGCGGCGGAAGCCGGCTTCGCCCAGGCGGAGGCGACGATCGCCGAGGCGACGGCGCGGATCGAACGGGCCGACGCGGAACGTCGGGCCGCCGAGACCGCTCGCGACGACTCCAACCGCCTGCTCGCCGAGGCGCGCGGCGTGGGTGCGGCGCTCGCGACCGAGCGCGACGCGCTGGGACGCATGCTCGCTTCGGGTGCCGCCGCCGGCGGGCGGACCGCGCTCGATGCGATCCGCGTCAACCCCGGGTTCGAAGCGGCGCTCGCGGCGGCGCTCGGGGACGACCTGTCGGCGACGGTCGGCACGTCGGCGACGGGACGGTGCTGGGGCGGGTGCGAACCCGGCGAAACCGACCCGATGCTCCCGGAGGGCGTGCCCTGTCTGGCAGCCGAGATCGATGCGCCGGGCGAGCTCGCGCGACGGCTCGCGCAGGTGGGCGTGGTCGAGGCGCCCGAAGCCCCGGCGCTCGCCGCGAAGCTGGCGGTCGGGCAGCGGCTGGTGAGCCGCGACGGCCGCTTGTGGCGCTGGGACGGCTTCGTCGCGCACGGCGGTCAGTCGGCCGCCGCCGCCGAACGGCTGGTGCAGCGCAACCGTCTGGCCGAGATCGAGGCGCTTCTGCCCGACGCGCAGGTGCGCGTGGCGCAGGCGCAGGCGGCGCTCGACGCGGCCCGCCGGCAATTCGAGACGGCGCAGATCGACGAGCGCGGCGCCCGCGAGGCGCGGGCGGCTGCCGAGCGCACGCGCGAGACCGCGCGTTCGAAGCTGGCGCAGCTCGCCGCGGCGCTCGAGCGTCGCAACAGCCGCCTCGAGGCGCTCGGGCAAGCGCTGGCACGCGCCGACGAGGAGGCGCTCGCCGCCCAGGCGGGGGTCGACGAGGCCGAGGCGCAGCGCGCCAAGCTCCCCGACGTGGCGACGCTCGGCGCCGCGACCGCCGAGGCCCGTCGCGCCGCCGAAGCGAGCCGGTCGGCGCTGGCGTCGGCGCGGGCGGATCACGCCGGCCTGGCCCGCAGCGTCGAGGCCGACGAGGCGCGCCTGTCGGCGATCGGATCGGAGCGGACGGGGTGGGAACGCCGTCTGGCGGGGAGCGGCGCGCAGCGGGCCGAGCTCGAGTCGCGATCCGCGGCGATCGCGCAGGAGACGGCGGCGCTCGCCGAACGGCCCGCGGCCATCGCCGCCAGCCAGGCGACGCTCGCGGGCGAGCTCCACGAAGCCGAGGCCGCGCGCCGGGCCGCCGCCGACGCGTTGGCGCGGGCCGAGACCGGGCTGCGCGCCGTCGAGGCCGAGCTGCGCCAGGTGAGCGAGCGACAGGCGCAGGCGCGCGAGGAGCGCGCGCGGCTGGCGACGCTCGCCGAACAGCACGAACTGCGGCGGGTCGAGGTGGCGCGGCTGGCGGGCGAGCGCTTCCAATGCCCGCCGCCGCTGCTCCCCGAACGGCTCGGCTTCACCGAGGACGCGATCGGGCCGGTCGACGCGCTGTCGGCCGATCTCGAGCGGCTGACGCTCGACCGCGAGCGCATCGGACCGGTCAACCTGCGCGCCGACGTCGAGCTCGGCGAGATCGAGGCGAGCCGGCAGAGGTCGGAGGACGAGCGGCAGGAGCTGGAGACCGCCATCGCGCGGCTGCGCGGCAGCATCGGCAGTCTCAACCGCGAGGGGCGGGTCCGGCTGCTCGCGGCTTTCGAGGCGGTGAACGCCCATTTCCGCGAGCTCTTCACCACGCTTTTCGGCGGCGGTGCGGCGCACCTCGAGCTGATCGAGTCCGACGACCCGCTCGAGGCCGGCCTCGAGATCATGGCGCAGCCGCCGGGCAAGAAACTCCAGTCGCTCACCCTGCTGTCCGGCGGCGAGCAGGCGCTGACCGCCGTGGCGCTCATCTTCGCCGTGTTCCTCACGAATCCGGCGCCGATCTGCGTTCTCGACGAGGTCGACGCGCCGCTCGACGACGCGAACGTCGAACGTTTCTGCGACCTGCTCGACCGCATGACCCAGCTCACCGACACGCGCTTCCTGATCGTCACCCACAACGCCGTCACGATGAGCCGCATGCACCGCCTGTTCGGGGTGACGATGGCGGAGCGAGGCGTGAGCCAGCTCGTGTCGGTCGACCTCGCCCGCGCCGAGATGCTGCTCGCGGCGGAGTAGGGGGGTGGCGATCCGCTGCGTCGTCTTCGACGTCGGCGAGACGCTCGTCGCCGAAGATCGCATGTGGAGCTTCTGGGCCGACCGCCTCGGCGTCCCGCGATCGCGATTCTTCGCGGCGATGGGCGCGGTGATCGAGCGCCGGCAGCACCATCGGCGCGTCTTCGATCTGGTCGCGCCCGGCTTCGACCTCGATGCCGCTCGCCGCGAGCTCGCCGCGCTCGGCGCGACGGATGCGTTCGACGCCCGCGATCTCTATCCCGACGCGGTGCCGGCGCTCCGGACGCTGAGGATGGCCGGCTATCGGGTCGGGATCGCCGGAAATCAGCCCGAACGCGCCGAGCCGGCGTTGCGCGAGTGCGGCTTCGAGGCGGACTTCATCGCCTCCTCGGCGCGCTGGGGCGTCGAGAAGCCCGAACCGGCCTTCTTCGACAAGGTCGTCGAGGCCGCCGGGACCGACGCGTCCGCGATCGCCTACGTCGGCGACCGCGTCGACAACGACATCGTGCCCGCGCGGGCCGCGGGGATGCGCGCGATCCTCGTCGACCGGGGTCTGTGGGCGGCGGTCCAGGCGACCTGGCCCGAGGCCGGCCAGGCGGACGCGGGGATCCGGTCGCTCGACGAGCTGCCGTCCCGGCTCCGGTCGATGTAGCCTCATCGCCGACCTAGTCGGTCGTTGCGGTCGCGGTTCCATGCTGCGGTGCGAAAGACGACGCGCCAGCGAATCCGAGGGCCCAGAATAAGCGCCTGAAATCGCTATATTAATATGGTCGACGACGGTCCTCCGCGCGTGCTTGACTTATAGGGGGGGCGTCACTAAACGTTGCGCCGCTCGGGTGGGGCTTCGTTCCCGCCGCGGCGACGTGGGTCGGCGTTCGGACCCTCGGAACAGCGGCTGGAGCTCTCGGTGGAGCAGGATCAGGACAAGGCGCGCCTCGACAGGCTGGCTCGACGTCTCGACGACATCGACCGGACCCGCGAGATCAAGCAGCAGCGCCGCACCGGATCCGGCTCGGCCAAGGGTGTCGGCCTGGGCATGCGGGTGGTGACCGAGCTTCTCGCCGGCGTCCTGGGTGGACTCATCGTCGGTTGGTTTCTCGATCGCTGGCTCGGCACGAGCCCCTGGCTTCTGATCATCCTGCTCGTGCTCGGGGTGGCCGCTGCCTTCCGGAACGTGTGGAAGCTGGCCGGCCGTTCGTCCCAGGACGGCGGGCAGGCCTGACAAACAAGGGTTTTACGGCGTGGCAACGAGCCCTCTGGCACAGTTCGAAATTCACGAGATCGCCGATCTCTCTGTCGGCGGCGTCGACCTCTCGTTCACCAACTCGGCCGCCTGGATGGTGGTGACGCTGGTGACGATCTGGGCGTTCATGATGCTCGGGCTGCGCGGCGCGGGCCTCGTGCCGAACCGCTGGCAGGCGGCGGTCGAGGGCGTCTACGGCTTCATACACAACATGCTCGACGCGAACGTCGGGCCCGACGGCCGTCGCTTCGTGCCGCTGATCTTCTCGCTCTTCATGTTCATCATCATCGGCAACCTCGCCGGCCTGTTCCCGCTCGGCGTCGTGCCCGGCGCGCACCCGTTCACCGTCACGAGCCACGTGACGGTCACCGCGGTGCTCGCGCTCATCTCGTTCGGCACCGTGCTCTTCGTCGGCTTCGCGCGCCATGGGCTGCATTTCTTCTCGCTCTTCGTGCCGCACGGCGTGCCGGGCTGGATGCTGCCGATCATCGTGCCCGTCGAGCTCATCTCGTTCATGATCCGTCCGTTCAGCCTCGCGCTGCGACTGTTCGTGGCGATGACCGCGGGTCACATCCTGCTCAAGGTGCTCGCCGGCTTCATTGTCGGCCTGGGCGAGGCGGGCGGTCTGGCGACGATCGTCACCATCCCGACGCTCGCGCTGCTCGTCGGCATCTCGGCGCTCGAGCTGCTGGTCTCGGCCATCCAGGCCTATGTTTTCGCGCTGCTGACGTCGCTGTACCTCAACGACGCGGTCAACCTTCACTAGTCCAACCTTTCACGACAGGAGTTTCTCATGGATCCTCAAGCCGCCAAGCTGCTCGGTGCCGGTCTCGCCGCCATCGGTATCGGCCTCGCCGCTCTCGGCGTGGGCAACGTGTTCGCCGCGTTCCTGAACTCGGCGCTCCGCAACCCGGCCGCCGCCGACAGCCAGCAGGGCCGTCTCTTCATCGGCTTCGCCGCCGCCGAGCTTCTCGGCCTGCTGGCGTTCGTCGTCGCCGTCATCCTGGTGTTCGTCGCTTAACGAGCGGCGAGCCCGGGTAACGGATAGGACGCGCCAATGCCTCAGATCGAACAGATCGCCGCGACCTACGCGTCGCAGTTCTTCTGGCTGCTGCTGACCTTCGGCATCCTCTACTTCGGCATCGCCCGCGCGATGCTGCCGAAGGTCGGTCGCATCGTCGAGACCCGCGAGGCGACGATCGCCGGCGATCTGGAGGCGGCGCGAGCCGCGCAGGCCGAGGCGGCGGAAGCGAGCGAGCGCCGCGAGGCGCAGCTCGCGGCCGCGCGGGCGCAGGCTCACGAGCTGACCAACGCCGCGAAGGACGACGCGGGGCGCCGCACCGCGGCGCAGGTCGCCGAGGTGGACGAGCGGCTCGCCGCGCGGATCGCCGAGGGCGAGGCGCGCGTCGGTTCGTCGCTGCAGGCGGCGATGGCCGAGCTCGACACGATCGCGGCCCAGGCGGCGAACGACATCGTCGTCCGCCTCACCGGGTTGAAGCCGTCGCCGGCCGCGCTCACCGCCGCGGTGAGCGGCGCCCGCGCGACCGGAGAGTAAGATGGCGACAGAGCAGACGACGCTCGACGAGGCGATCTCGGCCGCCGGCGTTCCCGACGAGGCAGGCGTCGCCGAGCGGCAGCCGGCTCCGGCGGCCGGCGACCTCCAGGGCGAGGCGGCGGTGACCACCGCGCTCTCCGAGCAGGAGCACGGCCACGGCGGCGGCAAGGACGTGACCTGGCTGGGTCTCGACGCCACCGGCTGGGTTTCGGCGGCGATGCTGATCCTGCTCGGGATCATCATCTGGAAGAAGGCGCCGCAGGCGATCGCGCGCATGCTCGACGAGCGCATCGCGCGCGTCCGCAGTGACCTCGAGGAGGCGCGCCGCCTGCGCGCCGAGGCCGAGGCGCTGCTCGCCGACTACCGGCAGAAGCAGTCGGACGCCGCGCGCGACGCGGATGCGATCCTGGTCCAGGCCCGCACCGAGGCGGAGACCATCGTCGCCGACGCCGGCCGTCAGGCCGAGGCGCTGATCGCACGGCGCACGCGGATGGCGGAGGACAAGATCGCCGCCGCCGAGCGCGCCGCCGCCGACGAGCTTCGCGCCCGCACCGCGGTGCTCGCCACAGAGGCGGCCCGTCGCGTGATCGTCGACCAGACGGACGCCGCCACGCAGGCCAAGCTCGCCGATCAGGCGATCGCCGAGATCGACGGCCGGCTCCACTAGGCGACGACATCAACGCAGGTCGGAAGACGGGCCGCGGTCATCCGCGGCCCGTTCCGCGTCGTGCTAGCCCCAGAGCTCGCGCTCGGGCGGACTCATCTCGCTGCCGTCGAACCGGATGCCGTGGTCGCGGTCCGCGGCCAGGAGGAGGGGGCCGTCGAGGTCGACGAACTGGCTCTGCATCCCGACGTAGAAGGCCGGCGCGACACCGAGCGACGTCGAGAGCATGCAGCCGGTCATGAGGTCGAGGCCGCGCTGCCTGGCGGCATGGGCCAACGCGAGCGCTTCGGTGAGTCCGCCGGTCTTGTCGAGCTTGATGTTGACGAGCGCGTAGCGGCCGATCACGTCGCCGAGCGACTCCCGGCCGTGGATCGTCTCGTCGGCGCACAGCGGGACGGGCGAGCGGACGCCGTCGAGCAGCCGATCCTGCCCCGCGGGGACCGGCTGCTCGATCAGTTCGACCCGGAGCTCGCGCAGGCGCGCTGCTTCCGCCTCGATGTCGCGGCCGGCCCAGGCTTCGTTGGCGTCGACGATCAGTCGGGCGTGCGGCGATCCCCGGCGGACGGCGGCGACGCGTTCGACGTCGCCGTCGCCGGAGAGCTTGAGCTTCAGGAGCTCGTAGCGCGACGCGGCGCGGGCGGCCGCCTCCATCGCCGCCGGCTCGCCGAGGCTGATCGTGTAGGCGGTGAGCAGCGGCTTGGGCGCCGGCAGCCCTATGAGCTGCCAGACCGGCTTGCCGGCCAGCTTCGCCTCCAGGTCCCACAGCGCGCAGTCGAGCGCCTTCCGGGCGCCGCCGGCCGGCAGGTGCGCGAGCAGGTCGGCGCGCGACGCCCCTTCCTCGACGAGCGGCGCGGCGGCGCGCACCTGATCGGCGAGGCCATCGGCGGTCTCGCCTCGATAGTAGACGGCGGTCGCTTCGCCGCGGCCGGTCGCGCCGCCTTCGCTCACTTCGGCGACGACGACGTCGACGTGGGTCTTGGCCCCGCGGGCGATGACGAAGGCCCCGGCAGTCTCGAAGCGTTCGACGCGGACGGTGACGTGGCGTTTCGGCATGCCGCACCAATGCCGCCCATCCCGGCCGGAGTCGAGGGCGGCCCGCGCGCCCGGCCGCCCTCGACTTGCTCCGCGGTCGGCGCTTAAAATGCGGGGTCCGGTGATCGTCCGAAGGAGGGGCCCATGCCGAAACTCGACAGCTTCGAGGCGTTCTGGCCGGTCTATCTGCGGGCGCACGCCAACCCGACTTGCCGGGCGCTCCATTACGCGGCCTCGGTCAGCGGCATCCTCGCCGTCGTCGTGCTGCTGCTGACGGGGAGCGCCTGGTGGCTGCTCGCCGGGCTCCTGCTGTCCTACGGCTTCGCCTGGGTCGGCCACTTCAAGGTCGAGAACAACGTGCCGCTGACCTTCACCCACCCCTGGTGGTCGCTCGTCGCCGACTATCGGATGTTCTTCCTCTGGCTGACCGGCGCGCTCACGCGGCACCTGCGCGCCGCCGACGTGGAGCCGGCGTGACGCTCCGGGAGCGGGCGCACGCGCTGCGGGTCGACGCGCACGCCGTCTGGTTGTCGGCACGGGACCCGCGCGTGCCGTGGTACGCGAAGCTGCTCGGGCTGATCGTCACCGGCTACGCGCTGTCGCCGATCGACCTCATTCCCGACTTCATCCCGATCCTCGGGCTGATCGACGATCTGATCCTCATACCGGCCGGCATATGGCTGATGCTGAGGCTCATCCCGGCGACCGTGTTCGCCGAGCACCGCGCCGAGGCCGAAGCCGCGAGCAGCCGGCCCGTGAGCCGGACCGGGGCCTTCTTCATCGTCGCGCTGTGGCTGGCGATCCTGGCGAGCCTCGCGTGGTCAGTCTGGCATTACCGCTACTGGTGACCGGAACAGGCGCGGTCGCGGGGGATTATCCTGTCCGGTAGAGCGGAGGTTCGGGCGTGAGCGACGAAGAGGAAGTCCATCTCGATCCGGTCGTGACCGTATCGCGGATCACCGCGCTCGAGATGCTGACGCGGCAGCTGATGATCATCCAGCTCCGCATCCTCAACGAGCTCGGCCACATCGAACTGACGCCCGAGTATGTGAAGAACCTCGCCGACATCTACACCGAGAAGGTCGACGAATCGAAGATCATCGATTCGTCGTCGCCCGACGTGAACTACGAGTTCAAGGTCAACGTCATCCACAACCTCGAACGCTTCTTCGACGAGATCGTCGAGCACGTGAAGCGCAATCCCTGACGGGCCGCCGCGGAGCGCGAGGCTTCGCGGGGATCAGACCATGGCGGCCCGATCCGTCCTCAGCTTGAGGGCTGCGGGCAGGATCAGCAGGTTGGCGATGCCGACCGCGAGGAAGACGTCGAGGACGCGCAGGCCGGCCGCGATCATCCCGGCGGCGACGACCGAGGCGGCGACCATGAAGGCCGAGTTGACGATGTTGTTCGCCGCGATCGTGCGCGCCCGCTCGGACGGGTCGCATTCGGTCTGCAGGATGCCGTAGAGCGGCACGACGAACATGCCCGCGGCCGTCGCTAGGCCGAGCACGGCGAACAGGATGTGCCAGGCGCCTTCGCGCGCGACGAACGCGGCGACGTGCGTCGGCTCGGTCGCCACGTCGTAGAAGTGGACGGCGGCCACGAGGTAGCCGGCGAACAGGCTCACCGCCACCGACGCGGCGACCGAGTAGCGGGCCGAGACCACGCCGTTCAGCAGCTTATTGACCGCGACCGCCCCGATCACGATCCCGATCGAGAAGACAGTGAGGAACAGCGTCGCGACGTCTTCGCCGGCGTGGAGCCGGTCCTTCACCAGCGGCACGAACTGCGTGGTGAGCACCGCGCCCATCGCCCAGAACCAGGAGACGGCGAACACCGTCAGCAGGAGGCGGCGGTCCTCCGCGGTGTGGCGCAGCACCGACCAGGTGGAGGCGAGAAGGTTGCGGTTGACGCGGATCGGCTTCGTCGGCGGGGCCGGCGGAACCTGCCGCCCCGCGACGTATCCGAGGACGGCGACGAGCACGACGGCCCAGGCGGCGTGAACCCCGAGCAGTCCGCCCGCGATCTGGCCGGCGAGGATGGCGACGTAGGTGCCCGCCTCGACGGCGCCCGTGCCGGTGAGCAGCTCCTTGGGCTGCAGATGCTGCGGCAGGATCGCGTATTTGATCGGGCCGAAGAAGGTGGAATGCGCGCCCATCGCGAACAGGACGATCATGAGGAGGGCGATCGAGTCGTGGGTGAGCGCCCAGGCGCCGACGAGCATGATGCCGATCTCCGCCAGCTTCACCCATCGTACGACGCGGGCCTTGTCGATCCCGTCCGCGATCTCGCCGGCGAGGCTCGAGAACAGCAGGAAGGGCAGGATGAACACGCCGCCCGCCAGCGTCACCATCACCGCCGCCTGCTCGGGCCGCTCTCTCAGCAGCCCGTAGGTGATGAGGAACAGCATCGCCGTCTTGTAGAGATTGTCGTTGAACGCCCCCAGGAATTGGGTGACGAACAGCGGCCCGAAGCGACGGGTCGGCAGGATATCGAACATCGCCGCCCCATGTAGACGGGGCGGCGCGAAGCGCAAAGGGGAAGGGTTACGGATGCGTCACTTTGGGTTGGCGTTGCTTTCGCTTCTCGCCGGCTGCGCGACGACGCCGGACGCGCTCCCGGAGCGCTCGATCGCCGAGCTGTCCGACGAAATGTCGGCGGGCCGCCTGACGAGCGAGCGGCTGGTCCGCGACTACCTCGCACGCATCGAAGCGGTCGACCGTTCGGGCCCGACCCTGCGGAGCGTCATCGCCGTCAACCCGGACGCGGTCGCGCAGGCCCGCGCGCTCGACGCCGAGCGCCGGACGAAAGGACCGCGCGGGCCGCTCCACGGCGTGCCCGTCCTGATCAAGGACAACATCGAGACCGCCGATCCGATGCCGACGACGGCCGGGTCGCTCGCGCTCAAGGACAACGTCGCGGGACGCGACGCGCCGCTCGTCGCGCGGCTGCGGGCTGCGGGGGCGGTGGTCCTCGGAAAGACCAATCTGTCGGAATGGGCGAACTTCCGCGACTCGAACTCGACAAGCGGCTGGAGCGCCGTCGGCGGGCTGGTCCGCAATCCTCATGCACTCGACCGCAACGGCTGCGGATCGAGCACCGGCAGCGGCGTCGCGGTGGCGGCCAATCTCGCGGCCGCGGCCGTGGGTACCGAGACCGACGGGTCGGTGACCTGCCCGGCCAGCGCGAACGGCGTCGTGGGCTTCAAGCCGACGGTCGGGCTGGTGTCGCGCACGCACGTGGTCCCGATCTCCGCCAGCCAGGACACCGCGGGCCCGATGGCGCGCGGCGTCCGCGACGCCGCCATCCTGCTGGCCGCGATGGCGGGGACCGACCCGGCCGACTTGGCGACCGCCGAAGCCGACCGGCGCAAGGTCGATTACGTCGCCGCGCTCCGGCCCGACGCGCTCCGGGGCAAGCGCGTCGGCGTGCTCCGGTACCGGACGGGGAACAGCAAGGCGGTCGATGCACTGTTCGAGACGGCGCTCGCGACGCTGCGCGAGAACGGGGCCGAGCTCGTCGACATCGAGGAATCGGGCGTGCCGCGCGAGCTGGGCGGCCGCGAGTTCACCGTGCTCCTCACCGAGTTCAAGGCCGGCATCGACGCCTATCTGGCCACGACGCCCGCGACCGTGAAGACGCGCACGCTCGCCGACCTGATCGCGTTCAACGACGCGAACGCGGCGGCCGAGATGCCATTGTTCGGGCAGGACATCTTCACCGACGCGCAGGCCACCAAGGGGCTCCGCGATCCGGACTATCTGAAGGCGCGCGACGCGGCGAAGCGGATGGCCGGACCCGATGGCATCGACCGGCTGCTGCGCGACAACAAGGTCTCGATCCTCGTCGCGCCGACGATGGGACCGGCGTGGATGACCGACCTCGTCAACGGCGACCAGTACGGCGGCGGCAGCTCGAGCCAGCTCCCGGCGGTGTCGGGCTATCCGCACCTCACGGTGCCCATGGGGTACGCGAAGGGCCTGCCCGTCGGGCTGTCGTTCATCGGCACGGCATGGTCGGACGGCGACCTTCTCGCGGCCGGCCACGTCTACGAGCGGGCGGCGAAGCTGCGTCGCCCGCCCGCCTTCGTCGTTCGGTCGGCCGAGCTGCCGGACGTCGGAGCGGCCACCGGGCCGGCGCGATGACCGCCTACTCGATCCTCGACCTCGCCCCGATCGCCGAGGGCAGCGACGCCGGCGAGGCGCTGCACCGCTCGCTCGACCTCGCGCGGCACGCGGAACGCTGGGGCTACACCCGCTTCTGGCTCGCCGAGCACCACAACATGCCGGGCGTCGCGAGCGCGGCCACCGCGGTCGCGGTCGCTCACGTCGCGGGCGGCACCTCGACGATCCGCGTCGGATCGGGCGGCATCATGCTGCCCAACCACGCGCCGCTCGTGATCGCCGAGCAGTTCGGCACGCTGGCGGCGCTCCATCCGGGCCGCATCGACCTGGGCGTCGGCCGAGCGCCGGGCACCGACCAGATCACGGCGCAGGCGCTGCGCCGAAACCTGGCCGGAAGCGTCGACGCCTTCCCCAACGACGTGGCGGAGCTGCTGGCCTACCTCGGACCGGTCGAGCCCGGTCAGCGGGTGCAGGCGGTGCCGGGGGGCGGCAGCGGCGTGCCGGTGTGGATCCTCGGTTCGAGTCTCTACGGCGCGCAGCTCGCGGGCGCGTTCGGGCTGCCTTTCGCCTTCGCGTCGCACTTCGCGCCGGCGATGCTCGACGAGGCGATCGAGCTTTACCGCCACCGCTTCGAGCCGTCGGAGTATCTCGAGCGACCCTATGTCGTGGTGGGGGCGAACGTGTTCGCGGCCGACAGCGAGGCGGAGGCGCGCCGGCTGATGACGTCGGTCCAGCAGGCGTTCCTCAACCTGCGACGCGGGCAGCCGGCGCCGTTGCCGCCGCCGCGGAACGGCTTCGAGGCGGAGATCTCGCCCGCCGAACGGGCCGGGCTGGCGCAGGCGCTCGCCTGTTCGGCGATCGGCACACGGGCGCGGGTCCGCGAGGCGCTCGCGGCTATCGTCGCGCGGACCGGGGCCGACGAGCTGATGCTTACAGCCAACATCTTCGACCACGCCGCGCGGCTGAGGGCGTTCGAGATCGCGGCCGAGGCGCTGGCGAGCTGACTCAGGCGGGCATGCGGTGGAGGGCGCAAATCTTGTTGCCGGTCGGATCGCGCAGGTAGGCGAGGTAGAGCTTGCCCAGTCGTCCGTCGCGGACCCCAGGCGGATCCTCGCAGGTCGTGCCGCCGTTCGCGATGCCGGCGGCGTGCCAGGCGTCGGCCTCCTCGGGCGACTTCACCGCGAATCCGATCGTGCCGCCGTTGGCGTGGCACGCGGGCTGCCCGTCGATCGGCGCGGTGACGGCGAAGACGCCGGTCGGGGTCATGTAGAACAGCCGGCCCTTATCGTCGATCATGCCCGGCGAAATGCCCAGCGCGCCGAGGGTCGCGTCGTAGAAGCGCTTCGACGCCTGGATGTTGTTCGAACCCACCATGACGTGACTGAACATCGGCTGCCTCCTGGCTGTTCCGCTCCTCGCGAGCGTCGCGCCGATCAGACCGTCCCGCTCGGCGCTCGTCAAGCGATCCGCCCGGCGCGGCGCGCCGAAGCCGGTTCCAAGCAGCGCAAATTTTTTTCGCGGTGCTCGGAACCCGTCCCGCCGTCGCGAATTCTACCCTCTGTTCGGCACCTCCAAGCCCCCCGCTCGGTGCCGGGCGACATAGACGGCCCGCTGCTCATCCCCCCGAAGCAGCGGGCCGCTTTCGTTTCAGGGCTTCGGCTCGTGTCGGTCGACCCCGCGTTGCAACCTTCCTCTACATGCGACCGTTGACAGACCGGGTTCCGGCGACGCAGTTTTTCGCCGGGAGGGATGGAGGCGCATGGTCAGAACCCGCGGACGATCGTCTGCTGAGGCTATGTTTCCGGAGCTCGACGCCGCGCGGGCGCGGGCGCAGCGGCGCGAGATGGTCACCGGCTTGGTTCTACTCGCGCTCGTCGCGGCGCTGCTCACCGCCGTCGTGATCCTGGTGCGTTCGCTCAGCGCGTTCGCGGCCTGGGCCTGCGCCGAGCTCTCGCCCTTTTTGCCGAGCTTCCTGCCGTCGCCCGATGCCCTCGCGGAAGCGCTCGGCCGCGTTTTCTCCTAGGCGCGCTGCATTCAATCATCGTTCGTTTTCGGACACCGGCGTCCGTTTTCGGACGTAGCTTCGCTCGCCGCCGAGCCCGGCTCCGTTCGACCGCGGTGCCCTAGGCCTTTGGCACGGCGTTTGCGACGGGCACTGCATGAACCCGACGGAACTAGGGACTGTGGTCGCAATGTCGTTGGAGAGAACTGACCGGGGTCGGACGAGTGCTTGGAGGCCCGAGCCGGAATCGAACCGGCGTGCAAGGATTTGCAGTCCTCTGCGTAACCACTCCGCCATCGGGCCGGGGAGCAAGGAGGGGCTATCTAGCAATGCCGCTTGGCGGTTGCAACGCACGCCGCTAAATGCGCGGACGATTGCACCGCAGGTGTATTGTCTATATAAGTCACCTCGACGACGCCCCAACCGACGGAACCCACGCGTGAACAAGCCAAGCTTTGACGAGATGCGGCAGGCGATGATCGATTGCCAGCTCCGCACCACCGGCGTCGACGATCCGCGCGTCGTGGAAGCGTTCGCCGCGGTACCGCGCGAGCGTTTCGTGCCGCCGCATCGCGCGATGGTGGCGTATCTCGACGAGGACCAGCCGATCGCGCCGGGCCGCTGCATCATGGAGCCGATGGCGTTCGGCCAGCTCCTGATGGGCGCGCGCTTCAAGCCGAACGAGCGGGTGCTCGTGATCGGCGCGGGGAGCGGCTATCCGGCCGCCGTGATCGCCCGGCTGGTCGGCGAGGTCGTGGCGTTGGAGCAGGACGAGGCGCTCGCGACGCAGGCCCGATCGAACCTCGCGGCGTTGGGCGTCGACAACGCGACCGTCGTTGAAGGGCTGTTGTCGGGCGGCTGGACCCAGGGTGCGCCCTACGACGTGATCTATTTCGACGGTGCCGTGGAGATTGTGCCCGAGACGCTGCTGGCGCAGCTGAAGGACGGCGGACGCGTGGTCGGCGTGATCGTCGACGAGGACGGCGTGCAGCGGGCCGCCACGGGCCTGGTGACCGCGGGCAGCTTCGGCACCGTCGCGTTCACCGACATCTCGGTCGCCCGCCTGCCCGGGTTCGAACGACCGAGGCGGTTTCGGTTCTAGGGGCTTGACGAAAGAGCGGTGGGAAAATGTCGATGAAGCGTAACTGGCCGTTCCGGGCCGCCGTCGCCGTGCTCATGGCGACCACGCCGCTCGCCAGCTCGAGCGCCGAGACGCTGCAGGAGGCGCTCGCCTCGGCCTATCTCACGAACCCCGAGCTCACCGCGCAGCGCGCCGCGCAGCGCGCCATCGACGAGCGCGTCGCGCAGGCGACGTCGGCGATGCGCCCGGGCCTGTCGACCACCACCGACTTCAACCAGGATTTCCCCGAGCCCGGCCAATTCCAGGACGACGGTCGCCAGTTCCAGAGCAACGTGACGCTCAGCCAGCCGATCTTCGCCGGCGGCCGCAACCGCGCCAACGTGCGGGGCGCCGACCAGCGCGTGCTTTCGGGCCGCCAGACGCTGCGCGCGACCGAGAACCGCGTGCTGCTGAACACCGTCACCGCGTACAGCGACGTGCTCCGCGACCAGTCGGTGGTCGAGCTCAACCGGAACCAGGTGCGGGTCCTCGAAGAGCAGCTGCGCGCCAGCCGCGACCGCTTCGAGGTCGGCGACCTGACGCGCACCGACGTCGCGCAGAGCGAAGCGCGGCTGGCGACGGCGCGCGCCAACCTCACGAGCGCGCTCGGCCAGCTCGCGCTCAGCCGCGAAGCCTATCGCCGGATCGTCGGGCGCCAGCCGGGGACCTTGGAGCCGCTCCCGCCGCTCCCGACGCTCCCGGGAACGATCGAGCAGACGGTCGACATCGCGTCGGCGGAGAATCCCCAGCTTCTCGCGGCCCGCTTCAACGAAGAGGCCGCCCGTTCCGACGTGCGCGTGGCGCAGGCCGCGCGCCTCCCGACCCTCGGGGCGCAGGCGAACGTCGGCTACAACAACGCCCAGCTCGGGAGCGGCAACGCCAACCAGGGCTTCCGGATCAACGATTTCTCGCAGTCGGTGGGCGCGCGCCTTACGCTGCCGCTCTACGAAGGCGGGGCGGCCTCGTCGCGCATCCGCGAGGCGCAGGCGCGACGGAGCCAAGCGGTCGAGCAGATCGCGATCGCCGAGCGCGAGGCGGTCGAGAACGCGCGCAACAGCTGGGAGCAGATCCAGACGGCACGGGCGACGATCGAGGCCGCGGACGTGGCCGTGCGGGCGAACGAGCTGGCGCTCGAGGGAACGCGGCAGGAAAACCTCGTCGGCTCGCGCAACATCCTCGACGTGCTCAACGCCGAGCAGGAGCTCCTCAACGCGCGCGTTTCGCTCGTGCGGGCGCGCCGCGACGAGTATGTCGCCGCCTACGGCCTGCTCGCGTCGATCGGGCGCGCGGAAGCGGCGGCGCTCGGTCTGCCCGTCGACCGCTACGACCCGGCGGCCTACTATCGCGAGGTGCGCAACCGCTGGGGCGGCACCGACGTCGACCTCGACCAGCCGGGCGTGACAAGCCGCCCGAACTGAGGCAACACTGCCCCGCATGGCAGGCTCGGGCGACAAGGAGCCGTCGATGGAGGAAATCCTCGCCTCCATCCGGCGGATCATCACCGAAGACGACGGCAATCCGCCGCCGCAGGGGACCGTGTCGGTGCCCGAGCCGCAGATCGCCCCCGACGAAAACTTCGCGCAGCCGGCGGCCGACGTGCTCGAGCTGACCGAGCCGCTGCCCGAGGTGACGAGCGGACCGGCGTTGCTGTCGGAGACCACCGCGGCGGTCGCCTCGCAGTCGCTGTCGACGCTCTCGACGCTGACCGTCCGCGGCTACGAAGGTTCGGACAAGACGCTCGAAGGCTTGGTGCGCGAGCTGCTTCAGCCGATGCTGAAGCAGTGGCTGGACGCCCATCTCCCCGAGATCGTGGAGCGCATGGTGTCGCGCGAGATCCAGCGGATCACCTCGCGACCCTGAGGCGGTGGGTTCCGATCGGCCCGGGCCGAACTCGCGATGCGCGCCTCGCCTTGCCGCGGTGCAACAGGCGCCGCTAAGAGAGCGGCATGACGATCGAGAAAACCTATTCGCCGGCCGACATCGAGGCCAAGTGGTACCCGCATTGGGAGGACAGCGGCGCCTTCCGGCCGGCCCGTCCCGACGCGGAGCCGTTCACGATCGTCATCCCGCCGCCCAACGTCACCGGCTCGCTGCACATCGGGCACGCGCTCGACAACACCCTGCAGGACTTGCTCATCCGCTACCACCGGCTGAAGGGCCGCGACGCGCTGTGGGTGGTGGGCACCGACCACGCCGGAATCGCCACGCAGCAGGTGGTCGAGCGCACGATCGCGGGGCAGGGGCTGACGCGCCAGGGCCTGGGCCGCGAGGCGTTCCTTGCCACGGTCTGGGACTGGAAGGAGCAGTCTGGCGGCACCATCACCCGCCAGCTCCGCCGTCTCGGCGCTTCGTGCGATTGGTCGAACGAGCGCTTCACGATGGACGAGGGCTTCAACCGCGCCGTCCTCAAGGTGTTCGTCGAGCTCTACCGCCAGAAGCTGCTCTACCGGGACAAGCGGCTGGTCAACTGGGATCCGAAGCTCAAGACCGCCATCTCCGACCTCGAGGTCGAGCCGAAGGAGGTGCAGGGCCAGTTCACCCACTTCCGCTACCCGCTCGAGGACGGGTCGGGCCACATCGTGGTGGCGACGACGCGGCCCGAGACGATGCTCGCCGACATGGCGGTCGCGGTGCATCCCGACGACGATCGCTATCGGGCCTGGGTGGGCAAGAGCATCCGGCAGCCGCTCACCGGCCGCCTGCTGCCGATCGTGGCCGACGAATGGGCCGATCCGGAGCTCGGCTCGGGCGCGGTGAAGATCACCCCCGGGCACGACTTCAACGACTTCGACGTCGGGCGCCGCCTCGGCATCGCCGCCGCCGACATGCTGAACATGTTTGACGCCGACGCGAAGGTCGTGCAGACCCGCGACGGGCTCGTCCCCGAGACGTACCTCGGGCTCGACCGTTTCGACGCGCGCAAGGCGGTGATCGCGGATATGGAGGCGGCCGGCTTCCTCGAACGCATCGAGGACAAGGTCATCCAGATGCCCTACGGCGACCGTTCCGGCGTGCCGATCGAGCCGTTGCTCACCGACCAATGGTACGTCGACGCCGCGACGCTCGCGAAACCGGCGATCGAGGCCGTCCGGACGGGCGCGACCCGGTTCGTGCCGCAGACCTGGGAGAAGACCTACTTCAACTGGATGGAGAACATCCAGCCGTGGTGCGTGTCGCGCCAGCTCTGGTGGGGGCACCAGATCCCCGCCTGGTACGACGCCGACGGCAACGTCTACGTCGCCGAGACGGAGGCCGAGGCGAGCGCGCAGGCCGGCGGCGAGCCGCTCACGCGCGATCCCGACGTGCTCGACACATGGTTCTCCTCGGCGCTGTGGCCGTTCGGCACGCTCGGCTGGCCGGGCGAGGCCTCGGCGCTCGATCGCTACTACCCCGGCTCGGTGCTCGTCACCGGGTTCGACATCATTTTCTTCTGGGTGGCCAGGATGATGATGCAGGGACTTCACTTCATGAATGAAGTCCCGTTCCGCACCGTCTACTGCCACGGCCTCGTGCGCGACGCGAAGGGGCAGAAGATGTCCAAGTCGCGCGGCAACACGGTCGACCCGCTCGAACTGATCAACAAGTACGGCGCCGACGCGCTGCGGTTCACGCTGACCGCGATGGAGACGCAGGGGCGCGACATCAAGCTGAGCGAGAAGCGCGTCGAAGGTTACCGGAACTTCGGCACCAAGCTCTGGAACGCCGCCCGTTTCGCGCAGGCGAACGGCATCGGCGCGAGCCAGCAGATCGGACCGCCGGCCGCGACTCTGCCGATCAACCGCTGGATCGTCGGCGAGGTGGCGAAGACCGCGCAGGAGCTCGACCTCGCGATCGCCGAGTTCCGCTTCGACGCCTACGCCGAGACGATCTACCACTTCGTGTGGAGCCGCTTCTGCGATTGGTACCTCGAGCTGATCAAGCCGGTCCTGAGCGAAGGCGGCGAAGGCGCGGACGAGACACGGAAGGTCGCCGGCTGGGCGCTCGACCAGATCCTCGTCATGCTCCACCCGGTGATGCCGTTCATCACCGAGGAGCTGTGGCACGCGCTCGGTGAAAGACCCTACGACCTCGTGCTCGCCAAGTGGGTCGAAGCCGACGCGAAGTCGATCGACCCGCAGGCCGGTCCCGAGGTCGATTGGCTCATCAGGCTGGTCTCCGACCTGCGCGCCGCCCGCAACGAGCTCAACGTGCCGCCGGGTGCCCGGCTGCCGCTCCACGCCCGCGAGACGGGCGACGAGACGCGCGCGCGGCTGGCGCGGAACGCGGCGGCGATCGAGCGACTGGCGCGCGTCGACCGCGTCAGCCACGAGCCCGCGCCCGCCGGCGGTGCGGCGCAGGTCGTGGTGGGCGAAGCGACCTTCGTCCTCCCGCTCGAAGGCGTCATCGACCTGGCGGCCGAGCGCGCGCGGCTCGAGAAGGCCGCCGCGTCGGCGGAGAAGGAGCGCGACGCCCTGGCGGCGCGCCTCGGCAACCCCGGCTTCGTCGAGCGGGCCAAGCCCGAAGCGGTGGAGAAGGCGCGCGCCGACCACGCGGAGCACAGCGAGAACGCCGAGCGGCTGCGCGCGGCGCTGTCGCGGCTAGGCTGAGATCCAGACCAGGAAGCCGAGGAGCAGCGCCCCCGCTACGCTGCCGAGGACGAGGAGGCGGCGCTCGCTCGCGAGCGTCGGCCGGCGGCGTCGGCGGCCCACGCGCCGCTCAGACCGAGGCGGCCGAGCTGCCGCCCAGCCAGGTGGGCCACTCGGGGATGACGGGCGCGCCGGCGAGCGTCATCGCGGTCCTGGCTTCGACCGGCTCCAAGCGGAGGTGGGCGATGCCCCGCGCGGCCGGCGCGTCGGGGCCGGCATTCAGCGCCTTGCGCCAGCTCCGGAGCTCGCCCGCCTCGCGGTCGCCGGCGCGGATCTCGACCTCGCCGCCGGGCGCCTCGCTCAGCAGCACCGGGAGCAACCGCTTCCGCAGCCGGTCGCGGTGGTGCATCCGCGCGGTGTTCTCCTGCCCGACGTAGCAGCCCTTGGTGAAAGACACGCCGTTCAGCTCGACCGCGTTCGCCTCGAGCCACATCAGGCGGTCGACCGTGAAGTCGGGGCTGTCGGGAACGCCGAGATAGTGGCGGTGATTGTCGTAGTCGTCGAAGCCTTGGTTCGCCTCGGCGCGCTCGCCGACCCATCGGCGCCCGAGGCCCGGCAGCCGCGGGTCGTAGGGTGCGTCGCTCGGTCCGCCCCAGGCGGCGAAGACCTTGAGGTCCGTCGGCTCGACAGTCACGTCGCGCCGCAGCTTGTACATCGCGAGGCGCTTCGCGAGGTCCGCGGCGCGCGGCGCGTAGGCGTCGGCGAGGATCGCGTCGCCGACGTCGAACAGGATCATGTCGAACAGATACTTGCCCTGCGCGCTCAAGAGGCCCGCCCAGAGCGGCGCCTGGGGCGTCAGCCGGTCGACGTCGTTGGTGAGCAGCCCCTGCAGGAAAGGTCGCGCCTCGGCGCCGGCGATGCGCAGGACCGCGCGGTCGGTGAGCTCGGCAATCTTCGTCATCGCCCCAAGCTAGGCGCGATCCCGCCGGGAAACTAGAGCGGCAGGATGCGACCCTTCTTGCTGTAGCTCAGCCAGCCGACGTTGGCGCCGAGCCGCCAGCCGACGCCGACCTTGATCGGCACGAGGACCACGTCGCCGCGCTGGTGGTAGCTCGCGGTGAAGCCGCCGATGGCGTAGGCCTTGCCCTCGACCGCCGGGTAGCGGCGGAACAGCTTCTCGCTGTCGTGCAGGTTGTAGACGAGCGTGAAGGTCTTCGATCCGTCGCCGCCGACGTCGACGCCGATCGACGGTCCGGTCCAATGGACCGGCATGTTGCCCTCGATCTTGTGGTGGAGCGTTCCGTTGCCGTAGCGCACGCCGAGGACCAGCGCGCCGCTCACCTCGCGCCCGACGATGTAGCCGTTGGGCTGGCCCAGGTCGGTGAACACCTTTTCGACCAGCTTCGCCGCGCCCTCGGCGCCCTTGCCGAAAACGTCCTCGGCGGCGACCAGCACGTCGGCCTGTTCGAAGGTACCGGACGCCTGGGGGGCGGCCGCGGTCGCTTCCGCCGGGGCGGCCGGGGGCACCGGCGCAGGCGCGACGGGGGCAGGCGTCGTGCCGTACGTCGCCGCTTCGCTCGGCGGTACCGGCGCAAGGTCGGCGTCGGCGGGCGCCGCGGTCTGCGCACCCGCGGAAGCGGCGAGAAGCAGCACGGCAGAGGCGCTGGCGACGAGACGATAGGTCATGTGGAATCTCCCCCCGGAGTAGCTGTTAACCATTGTAACCGAGCGGCGTGAGACAAATCAACGCGGACCTTTGGCCGCGCGCCGAAGCGAGTCCCTCACGCGGCGAGCGGTTCGGCGGCGACCGGGTTGGAAAGAACCCCCAGGCCCGTCACCTCCACCTCGATCATATCGCCGGGCTTCATGAACAGGGGCGGAACGCGCTTGGCGCCGACGCCGCCGCAGGTTCCCGTCGCGATGACGTCGCCGGGGCGTAGCTCGGTGAAGGCGCTGATGTACTCGATGAGCGTCTCGGCGTCGAACAGCATGAGATCGATCGCGGTGCGCTGCACCTCCCGGCCGTTGAGGCGGGTGATCAGCGTGCGCGCCTTGTAGTCGCCGAACTCGTCCGCCGGCACGAGGTGCGGGCCGATCGCGCCGGACCGGTCGAAGTTTTTCCCTGGGGTGAACTGCGCGGTGTGGCGCTGCCAGTCGCGCATCGTGCCGTCCATGAAGCAGGTCCAGCCGAGCACGTGGTCGAGCGCGCGATCGCGCGGGATGCGCCGGCCGGCGGTGCCGACGATCAGCGCGAGCTCGCCCTCGTAGTCAAACTCGCCGGACTCGGGCGGCCGCAGCACCGGCTCGCCGTGGCGGACGAGACTTGCGGGCGTTCGCAGGAACAGCATCGGCTTCTCGGTGGCGGTGCGCCCCATCTCCTCGCGGTGGTCGACGTAGTTGACCGCCGCGCAAAAGACGCGGCCGAGCGGGGGGAGACGGGGGTCGTCGAGAGCGAGGGGCATGGCGAAACGGAATCCCTTTCGGAGTCGTTGACTCCCCATAACGGAAAAACATCCGGAAGGACCGACGATGTCGATCTGGAGGAAATACGGCTACGCGTGGGTCACGCTGATCTTCTTCCTCTTCTCGCTCCTGCTCCATTTCGTTTTCGGCTGGGAGGCGTTCCGCGACCAGTCGGCCAGTCACGGCCAAGTGCCGCAGATGAACGAGTTCTAGGTCGAATGGGGCCGCGACGTGTTCGAGAACTGGCAGTCGGAGTTCCTGCAGCTGCTGTGGCAGGTCGGCGGGCTCGCCTTCCTGCTGTTCGTCGGCTCGCCCCGGTCGAAGGAGGAGGACGACCGGCTCGAGGAGAAGCTCGACGCGATCCTTCGCGCGGTGGACCGCGAGAACGCGGAGCGGCTGATCGCCGACCTCGACGGCCGCTTCCCGGGCCGCAACGTCGGTCCGAAGCTCTGAGTCGGTGACGGCGGGGGACGAGCGCATCGCGCGGCGCATCCGCGTGCGCGGTCGCGTGCAGGGCGTCGGCTATCGCGCCTGGACCGTCGACGTCGCCCGAGGGCTGGGGCTCGACGGCTGGGTCCGCAACCGTTTGAACGGCAGCGTCGAGATCCTGGCGGTCGGGCCAGCGCCGGCGGTGGATGCCCTGATCGACCGCTGTCGGCAGGGGCCGCCGGCCGCGCGCGTCGACGCGCTGGACAGCGAGGCGGCGCTCGGGATCGTCGCGAGCGGCTTCACGCCGAAGCCGACCGTTTAGCCAGCACCGCGAGCCGGAGCGGGAGCGAGCGCCGGACCGCGGTCCGACGCGCGGGCGAAGCGCTCGCCCATTCGGCGATCTCGCCGAGCGTGCGGCCGCACCCTTCGCACCAGCCCGTGGCATCGTCGATCCGGCAGACCTTGGTGCAAGGCGAGTCCATGCGCCCGCGCATAGCGCGGTGGACAGTCGCTGTCGCGCCCGGCATGGATTCGCGCATGAGCCTGCTGACGTTCGAACGCCGCGGGGCCGTGGCGCTCCTCACCCTCAACCGCCCCGACGCCATGAACGCGCTCGGCGCGCCGGGGGACGGCGACGCTATCGCGGCCGTCTGCGCCGAGGTGAACGCCGACCGGACGATCCGCTGCGCGGTGTTGACCGGGGCCGGGCGCGCTTTCTCGGCGGGCGGCGACGTCAAGGCGATGCGCGACCGGGCCGGAGCATTCGGCGGGAGCGGCGCCGAGATCCGCGAGAATTATCGCACCAACATCCACCGGCTGGTGCGGGCGATCCACGGCATCGAGGTGCCGCTGATCGCCGCCGTCAACGGCCCGGCGATCGGGCTCGGCTGCGACGTCGCCTGCCTCGCCGACATCCGGCTCGCGTCCGAGACCGCCAAGTTCGGCGTGACCTTCCTCAAGCTCGGGCTGATCCCGGGCGACGGCGGCGCTTGGCTCCTGCCGCGCGCGATCGGCCAGAGCCGCGCGGCCGAACTGCTGTTCACCGGCGACGTGATCGACGCCGCGACGGCGTGCGACTGGGGGCTCGTCGGCCGTTTGGTCGCGCCCGAGCGGCTGCTCGACGAGGCGATGGTGCTCGCCGAACGCATCGCCGCGCAGCCTCCGCATGCGCTCCGGCTGGCGAAGACCTTGCTCCGGCAGGGTCAGAGCGCGAGCTACGAGACGCTGATGGAGCTGAGCGCGGCGGGGCAGGCGCTGATGCACCTGACGCAGGACCACGCCGAAGGCGTCGCCGCGCTGATCGACAAGCGATCGCCGAGCTTCACCGGCGAGTGACGAAGCTCGGTTGAACCGGCCGAAACGCTCGTCTATATCGCGCGCTTCGCGGGTGTCGTGGCCGAGCGGCTGAAGGCGGCGGTTTGCTAAACCGTTATACGTTGTAAAGACGTATCGAGGGTTCGAATCCCTCCGACACCGCCACCTCTCATATGTCGTTCCGGATTTCGAGCACCGCGGCGGGCGCCCCGTCCGGATTGCGCAGGCGATAGGCGGCGTCCGCCGAGACGGGCTCGCCGACCGCCAGGGCGCGGCTTCCGGGCTCGAGCACTGCGTTCCCCGAGAGAAGCACGAGCCGCGCGCCGGCCGGCCTGTCCGCCGTCGTTCGGCCCGGCAGGATGTCGACCCGGCGGACGAGCGACGGGCCCGATTTCGTCAGTACCTGCTCCTCCCCCCAGCCGCGCTCGGCGCGGGGCGGCGCGACGTGCTCGGTGCGGCGGTCGGCGGTTAGGCGATCGACGATCTTCTTGACGTCCTGGCCGCGGCCGCGGCCCGCGACGAGCACGGAGTCGCCGTCGGCCACGACCGTCAGATCTTCCACGCCCACGAGCGCGACGAGCGCGCCGCCGGCCCGGACGAAGCAGTTCTTCGCGTCGACGAGCATCGCGTCGCCGCGGACCGCGTTCCCGGCCTCGTCGCGCGGCGACACCTCCCAGAGCGCGTCCCACGAGCCGATGTCCGACCAGCCCATGTCGACGGGCGCGACCGCGACCCGGTCGTCCTTCTCCATGACGGCATAGTCGATCGAATCCGACGGGCAGGCGGCGAAGGTCGCCGCGTCCGGGCGCACGACGTTCCCGTCGATCGTCCCGGCGCGCATCGCCGCCGCCACGGCCGTGCGGATCGCGGGCGCGTTCGCTTCGATCGCCGCGAGATAGCGGTCGACGCGCATGAGGAAGATGCCGCCGTTCCAGGCGTAGTCGCCCGACGCGAGATAGCTTTCCGCCGTCGCGAGGTCGGGCTTCTCGACGAAGCGGTCGACCGCGAGGACGCCCGCGCCGAGCCGCTCGCCGAAGCGGATGTAGCCGTAGCCGGTCTCCGGCGCCGTCGGCCGGATACCGAACGTCGCGAGCCAGCCGTCGCGCACGAAGGGCAGGGCGGCCTCGACCGCCGCCTGGAAGGCGGCGACGTTGGCGATCAGATGGTCCGACGGCATCACCAGCATGACGCCCGCGGGATCGGTCGCCGCGACGTGCTCGGCGGCGAGCGCGATGGCCGGCGCGGTGTTGCGGCCGACCGGCTCGAGGATGAGCGCGCCGGGCGCGAGGCCGGCCGCTTCGAGCTGATCGGCGATGATGTCCTTGTGCGCCTCGTTGGCAACGACGAGCGCCGGGTGGAAGCGCGACCGGTCGGCGGCGCGCGCGGCGGTCGCCTGGATCATGGTAGGGCCGCCGGCCAACGCCAGGAGCTGCTTGGGACGCTGGGAACGCGACAGCGGCCACAGGCGCGTGCCCGAGCCGCCGGATAAAATCACCGGCCAAATCATTGTACCGCCATAACCATGTGTTCGGGTTGGGCCAAGAGCGACGGTTGCAAGGTGGACGCCATGACCTCTAGGTTGTGGCCGGCGGACGGGTGCGCCCCGTCCGCCGCACATACGGCAATCGGCGTCGCGCGTACTCCAGGGCTTTTTCGAGGATCGGCGTGATACGATTGTTCAAGCACTACATCCCGACGCCGCTGCTGCTGTTGGGATTGGTCGAGCTTCTCCTGCTGCTGCTCGCCGCCGAGGCGGCGCTGGTGGTCCGCGCGGCGCAGGTCGGGATGACCTACCCGTCCGGCGAGCGGCTGCCGGAAATCCTGACCTACGCCGCCGTGATGTCGATCGTCATGCTGGCGGTGGGGCTCTACCAGTACGACGGCTATCGGACGCTGCGCATGACCGCGACGCGCCTGCTCGTGGCGTTCGCGATCGGCCTCGTCGCACTGGCGGTCATCTTCTTCCTCCTGCCCGATGTCGCCCTGTGGCGATCGATCTTCTTCTACGCCGCGGTCATTTCCTTCGCGGCGCTGCTGACCGCGCGCCTCATCTTCTCGCGCCTCGTGAATTGGGATCGCCTGCGGCGTCGTATCCTGGTTCTCGGCGCCGGCACCCGCGCGGCGAAGCTCGCCGACGTGTCGCGCTCTCCCGAAGCTGGTTTCCAGATCGTGCAATGCATCCGCATGACCGACCGAGAGCCTTCCGTGCCCGACGCCGTGGCCCGATCCGACGTCGACTCGGTCTACGCGCTGGCCAACGAGCAGGGGATCGACGAAATCGTGCTGGCGCTCGAGGAGCGCCGCGGCGCGCTCCCGGTGAACGACCTGCTCGAGGCCAAGCTCGCCGGCATCGGCGTGTCGGAGATGTCGAGTTTCCTCGAACGGGAGACCGGCCGCGTCGACCTGGGCTCGGTCTCGCCGTCCTGGCTGATCTTCTCGGACGGCTTTCTCGGCGCGCAGCGCTGGGCCGTGGTGACGAAGCGCCTCTTCGACATCGCGGCGAGCTCGCTGCTGCTCGCGCTGTCCTCGCCGATCCTGATCGTGACGGCGTTGCTCGTGAAGCTCACGAGTCCCGGACCGGTCTTCTACCTCCAAGAGCGGGTCGGCCAGTTCGGACGCCCGTTCAACGTGATCAAGTTCCGGTCGATGACGGTCGACGCCGAGAAGGACGGCAAGCCGCAGTGGGCACAGCAGTCCGACCCCCGCGTCACGCCGATCGGCCGGATCATCCGCGCGACCCGCATCGACGAAATACCCCAGATCTTCTGCGTCCTGCGCGGCGACATGAGCTTCGTCGGACCGCGGCCCGAACGCCCCTTCTTCGTTCAGGAACTCGCGGCGCAGATCCCCTTTTACAACGAGCGGCACGTGGTGAAGCCGGGGATCACCGGCTGGGCGCAGCTCAACTACCCTTACGGCGCGAGCATCGACGACGCGCGCCACAAGCTCGAGTACGACCTCTATTATGTGAAGAACTACAGCATGTTCCTCGACCTGCTGATCCTCATCCAGACGGTGCGGGTCGTGCTGTGGCGGGACGGCGTGCGGTGAGGATCCGGCGGGACGCGGCCTGATGGGCGACGTCGGGATCGTCAGCCACCTGATCGCCTGCGTGGGGTTCGGCGGGCTCGCGGCGCTCCTGCTCGCGCGGCGCGAACGCACCGCGGCGAATCTTTGGTTGGCGACGGCCTGCCTTGTGACCGCCAGCTGGGCCGGGCTCGTCCTGTTCGCGGCGCGCTACGGCGGAAGTTACGCCGCGATGGTCTCGCCGGCCGAGACGCTGCGCTCGCTCGCGTGGATCGCCTTCCTCGCGTCGCTCCTGACGCCGAACTGGCGCGACGCCGGTCGGACCAGCTCGTCCTTCGTCATCGTCGTGGTCATGGGGCTCGCCGCGGCGGCGATGCTCGCGATCGATGTCCTGGCACCGGCGCCGCGCTCGCCCGGCGCGGCCTATGTCTTCCTGCTGGCGCGGCTGACCACCGCGATCGGCGGCGTGGTGCTGGTGCACAATCTCTACATCAACACCGCGCCGGGAAACCGCTGGAGCATCCGGCTCCTGTGTATCGGGCTGGCGTTCCTGTTCGGCTACGACCTCAACATGTACACGCTCAACTTTCTCTCGGGGCGGTTGAGCTGGGACCTGTTCGCGGTCCGGGGCGCCGCGGACGCCCTCGTCGTCCCGCTGATCGCGCTGTCGGCGTGGCGCAACCGGCAATGGAAGCTCCAGGTCTCGCGCCAGGTCGTGTTCCACACGCTCTCGCTCGTGGGGATCGGCAGCTACCTGATCCTCATGGCGCTCGCCGCGTGGGTGCTGCGGCTCGCGGGCGGCGACTGGGGCGCGCTCCTCCAGATCAGCTTCATCGCCGCGATGGTGATCCTCGCGGCGGTCGTGCTGTTCTCCGGCACCTTCCGCGCGTCGGCGCGGGTTTGGATCAACAAGCATTTCTTCGCCTACAAGTACGACTACCGCCAGGAGTGGCTGCGTTTCATCGCGACCGTGTCGCGCTCCGGCTCGGGCTACGGTGGCCTGTCCGAACGGGTGGTGCAGGCGGTATGCGACATCGTCGACTCGCCGGGCGGCGCGCTCTTCGTGCCCGGCGACGACGGCGCCTTCGAGCTGGCCGCGCGCTGGAATTATCGCAGCCTCGCGCCCGGCCGGATCGAGCCCGAGGACGGGCTGCTGGGCTATCTCGGCGACCGCGGGCGCATCGTCGACGTCGACGAGTTGCGCGCCGGCGAAGGCGACTACGGCGACGCGTCGGCCCCCGATTTCCTGCTGGCCGACGAGCAGGCGTGGCTCGTGGTGCCGCTCATCCACCTCGAACGGCTGGCGGGCTTCATCGTGCTTGAGCGAACGCTCGCGGACCGCGATCTCAACTGGGAGGACTTCGACCTGCTGCGGACCGTCGGGCGGCAGGCCGCGAGCCACATTGCCGAGGCCGCGAGCCAGACGGCGCTGGCCGAAGCCCAGAAGTTCGACGAGTTCAACCGGCGCTTCGCCTTCATCATGCACGACATCAAGAACCTCGTGAGCCAGTTGTCGCTCGTCGCGCGCAACGCCGAGCGCCACGCCGACAACCCGGCGTTTCGCGCTGACATGGTGGCGACGCTGCAGAGCTCGGTCGGCAAGATGAACGACCTGCTCGCCCGCCTCGCGCAGCACAACAGCGCCAAGCCGGACGAGGCCGCGGTCGTGGACCTCGCGGCGTTGCTCCGCCAGGTGGTGGACGCGAAGAAGGCCGCGCACCCGGCGCTGACGCTCGCGACCGGCCCGGCCCTGACCGTCGCGGGGGACGCCGGGCGGCTGGAGCAGGTTTTCGCGCATCTTTTGCAGAATGCGATCGACGCGAGCGAACCGGACGCCCCCGTAACCGTTACGACGCGCAGGGACGGCGGGATGGCGCGGGTCGACATAACCGATCAGGGCACGGGCATGTCGGCGGCGTTCGTCCGCAACGAGCTGTTCAAGCCATTCCGGTCGACCAAGGCACACGGCTTCGGCATCGGCGCCTACGAGGCGCGCGAAATCGTGCGTTCCGTGGGCGGCCGGCTCGAGGTGGTCAGTCGGGAAGGCGAGGGGACGATGTTTACGGTTATGCTGCCGTCGGCAGTCGGATCAGAGGATAGGAAGCGGGCCTGATGGCGGACAAGCCGCGCAAGCTGCTGGTGGTCGAGGACGACGAGGGGCTGCAGCGCCAGCTCAAATGGTCTTACGAAGACTATGAGGTGATCATCGCGGGCAGCCGCGGCGCCGCGATCGACGCATTGCGCGCGCACGAGCCCGCCGTGGTGACGCTCGACCTCGGCCTGCCGCCCGATCCCGACGGCACCAGCGAAGGCTTCGCTACGCTCGAGGAGATTCAGCGCCTCAAGCCGGATACCAAGATCATCGTCGCGTCCGGGCACGGCGCTCGGGAGAGCGCGCTTCGCGCGGTCGCGAGCGGCGCCTACGATTTCTACCAGAAACCGGTCGACATCGACGAGCTCGGGCTGATCGTCCGCCGGGCCTTCCACCTCCACGACCTCGAGACCGAGAACCGCCGGCTCGCCGAACAGCCGGGCGAGGGCGTGCTCGGCGGCCTCATCACCGCGGCGCCGTCGATGGTGAAGGTCGCGCGCATGATCGAGCGCGTCGCGGGCGCCGACGTGTCGGTGATGCTGCTGGGCGCGAGCGGCACCGGCAAGGAGTTGCTGGCGCGCGGTCTGCACGACGCCGGCCCGCGGAAGCGGAAGCCGTTCATCGCCATCAACTGCGCCGCGATCCCGGAGAACCTGCTCGAGGCCGAGCTGTTCGGCTACGAAAAGGGCGCCTTCACGGGTGCGGTCAAGACGACCGAGGGCAAGATCGAGCTCGCCGAAGGCGGCACGCTGTTCCTCGACGAAGTCGGCGACATCCCGCTACCACTCCAGGTCAAGCTTCTGCGCTTCCTCCAGGAGCGCGTCATCGAACGGATCGGCGGCCGGAAACCCATCCCGGTCGACGTGCGCATCGTGTGCGCCACGCACCAGGACCTCGAAGCGATGATCGCCGACGGCCGCTTCCGGGAGGATCTCTACTACCGCCTCGCGGAGATCGTCGTGCGCATCCCGCCGTTGGCGGAGCGGCACGGCGACGCGACGCTGCTCGCCCACCACATGCTCCAGAAGTTCGGCCGCAACCTCAACCGCAACGTCAAGGGTTTCACGCCCGACGCGCTCGCCGCGCTCAACGCCTGGCACTGGCCCGGCAACGTGCGCGAGCTCGAGAACCGCATGAAGCGGGCGGTCATCATGGCGGAAGGCTCGCGCATCTCGGCGGCCGATCTGGATCTGGGCGACAAGGCCGGCGACGACGAGCTGCTGAACCTGAAGGCGGCGCGCGACGCCGCCGAGCGCAAGGCGATTCGCCTGGCGCTGGCGCGGACCGAGAACAACATCTCGGGCGCGGCCAAGCTGCTGGGGATCAGCCGGCCGACGTTCTACGATCTACTCAAACAGCACAATATAGAGGCTTGAGCATTGTCGCCTCGCGAGCCGTCGTCCAGACTGGTGCGACGGCGGTCGGGGCGGCCGCGCTCGGAGGTTGGGTGAGGTTGCTGATGATCGAAATGCCTTCGGGCGGCCGCCGTCGTGCGGCCGGGGTGGCGATGGGACTGGCCCTGTTGTCGGCGCTTTCTGCCGCGCCGGCCTGGGCCGACCGCCGGACCGAGTCGAGCGGTGCCTACGAGCGCGGCTTCGAGCGCTTCGAGCGCGGGGACGTCCGCGGCGCTCGGATCGAGCTCATGCGCGCGCTCCAGGCCAACCCGAACAATCCGTTGGCGCGGCTCCTCCAGGCCCGCGTCATGCTCGAGCTGGGCAGCGGCGTCGCGGCGCAGACCGAGATCGAGAAGGCGATCGCGGCGGGCGTGCCGCGCGACAAGACGCGCCATCTCATGGCCTACGCGCTGGTCCTGCAGCGGGAGTTCGACCGGGCGCTCCGCGAGGCCGACGCCGCGCAGGTACCGCCCCAGTTCGCCTCCTACGCGGCGCGCATGCGCGGCCGCGCCCATCTCGGGCTCGAGCAGAACGACCGCGCGAACGCCGAGTTCGAACGCGCGCTGCAGCTCGCGCCGAACGACGTCGAGGCGCTCGCCGACCTCGCCCGCTTCCGCTCGCTGCAGGGGCAGGCCGCGGCGGGCGAGAAGCTCGTCGACCGCGCGCTCGCGGTCGAGCCGACGAGCGCCCGCGCGCTGCTCCTCAAGGGCGATCTCGTCCGAAGCCGGGCGGGGCTCGAGCGCGCGCTGCCCTATTTCAATCAGGCCCTCGAGGTCGATCCGAACAACGTCGAGGCCCTGCTCGAGCGCGCGAGCACGCTCGGCGACCTCCGCCGCGACGCGGCGGCTCGCGCGGACCTGAAGAAGGTCTACAGCCTCGTCCCCGACCAGCCACTCGCGCTTTACCTCGAGGCGGTGCTGGAGGCGCGTGCCGGCCGTTACGCGCAGGCGAACGCGCTGATGACGCGCACGCGCGGCATCCTCAACCGTTATCCCCCCGCGCTGCTGCTGCAGGGCATGCTCGCCTTCCAGCTCAACGACATGCAGCAGGCCGACGAGTTCCTCGGCAAGGTCGTGGCGCAGATGCCGCAGAACGACCTGGCGCGGAAGCTCTACGCCTCGGTGCAGCTCCGCAAGGGAGACACGGGCGGCGCCATCGAGACGCTCCGCCCCATCGTGGCGGGCAACCGCGCCGACGCGCGCACGCTGGCGCTGATGGGCTCCGCCCACGCGCGGCGCGGCGAATTCAACCTCGCCCAGCAGTTCCTGGAGCGCGCCGCGCGCGCGGCGCCGAACGAGCCGTCGGTGCGCACGCAGCTCGCGATGACGCGCGCCGCGCAGGGCAACGCCGCGGGCGCCAGCGCCGAGCTCCAGGCGGTCCTCCGCGAGGATCCGAACTCGCTACAGGCGCTGATGCTGACGTCGCTCCTCGGCCTACGGCAGGGCGACAACCGCGCCGCGCTCGGGGCCGCGAACCGGATCGTCCAGGCCTATCCGCAGCTGCCCATCGGCTACAACATGCGCGGCGCCGCACAGCTCGGGCTCGGCGATCGCCGGGCGGCGGAGGCGAGCTTCCGGACGGCGATCCAGAAGAAGCCCGACTTCATCGAGGCGCGGCGCAATCTTGCGCAACTGCTCATCGCGTCGGGCCGTGCCGACGCCGGCCGCCAGGAGCTGCTTCGCATCCTCGAGGTCGACCGCAACGACGCGAGCGCGATGGTGTCGCTGGCCCGGCTCGCCGGCAACGGCGGCCGCGACGAGGAGCAGATCGACTGGCTGCGCCGCGCCGCGGCGGCCAAGCCGCTCCTCCTCGTGCCGCGCGCCGAACTGGCCCGCGTCTACGTCGAGGCCGGACAGCCGAACCGGGCGATCACCGAGGCGCGCTCGATCGAACGCGACTTCGCCACGAATCTCCGGGCGCTCGAGACCGCCGGCCTGATCTACATGGCCGCGGGGCGCCCGCAGGAGGCTGAAAGCGCGTTCAACCGGCTGGTGGCACGAGCCGGCACCTCGGTTCCGGCGCGCGTCCAACTCGCGCGCGCGCAGGCCGCGCAGGGGCGGGCCGACGACGCGCGGCGCACGCTCGACCAAGCGCTGACGCTGACCGGCCAGGATCTGCTGCCGGTTTACGTGGACCTCATCGGCATCGAGTCGCGCGCTCGACGTGTGCCGCAGGCGGTCGCGCTCGTCGAGCGCGTGCGCCGGGCCTATCCGCGGTCGAACGTCGCCGACCAGCTCCTCGGCGACGTGCGCCTCAACGCGGGCCAGGTGCCGCAGGCCATCGCCGCTTATCAGGCGGCGCGCAAGATCCGCTTCGACCGCCCGGTCGCGTCGCGGCTTTCGGGCGCGTACATGCGCGCCAGGCAGCCGGCGCAGGCGCTCGCGGTCATGACCGCCTACCGCAAGGCGAACCCGAACGACCGCGTCGCGGCGGCGCAGACCGCGGACATCTACCTGACCACGCGCCAGTACCGGCCGGCGGTCGCGATCTACGAGGGCCTGCGCCGGCAGGGTCTGGCGAACGACCCGGTGATCCTCAACAACCTCGCGTGGTCGTACCACCAGCTCCGTGACAAGCGCGCCCGGCCGCTCGCCGAGCAGGCGCTTCGCCTCGCGCCGCGCGCGCCGTCGATCCAAGACACGCTCGGCATGATCCTCGTCGAGACGCGCGCCGATCCGAAGCGGGGGCTCGCGCTCCTGCAGGCGGCGGTCCGAGCCGAGCCGCGCGACCCGAACTTCCGCCTCCACCTGGCGCAGGCCTATCAGGCGAACGATCGCCCGAACGAGGCGGTGCGCGAGCTCCAGACGGCGCTGCGCATGCCGGGCTTCGACCAGGCGCCGCGCGCGCGCCAGCTCCTGGCGCAGTGGCGGCGGACCTGATCGTCCCCGGCGGGCAGGGGGCTCAACCCCGCTTGCGCTCGGCGGCCAAGCCGCCTAAGTGCACTGCCTTGGTCGGGGCGTAGCGCAGCCTGGTAGCGCATCAGACTGGGGGTCTGGGGGTCGCAGGTTCGAATCCTGTCGCCCCGACCATTTTCCTTTGAAGTCGGATCGATAGCCGTGATCGGCCTTCGCCGCCTCGCACCGCACGTGGGGCGTCGGCTACGGTCCCGCGAGGCGAGCGGAGTCGATCGATGGGCCGACGAGCCGGGTCTCCGCGCCGGAGGGAACATCCGCGAACGCCGGCCCGCGCTCGCGGCGGCACGACGTGATGCTGCCGACCGACCTCGCCGATACGCTCGACGCCTTGGGGCCCGCGCTGGCGGAGCTCCGGCACGATTGGTGGCTGATCGGCAGCACCGCGATGGCGCTGCTTGGCGTCGAAGATCTGAGAATCGGCGACGTCGACGTCCTCGCGCACCCGGACGATGCCCGCGCGCTGCTCGAGCGATTGGGCGCCGGCTGGTCGGCCGGCGAACCGTCGGCGCGTTTTCACTCGGGCGTTTACGGGCGGTGGCGCGGGGCAGCAATAGAGGTCGACGTGTTCGGCGACTTCCGCGTGAGGTCGGCCGACGGCTGGGTCCCGATGCGGCCGTCGACGCGCCGGCCCGTCGATCGCGGCGGCTTCCGCTTCTGGACCCCGACGGTCGAGGAAATGATCGCGATCTGCCGTCTGTTCGGTCGCCCGAAGGACCTTGAGCGCGCCGCGCGGCTGGAAGCCCTGCTCGGTGCCCCGTTCCGGCCGGAAAACGACGATCGGAAGATCGGTCGAACGGGCGTATGATGCGGGTCTCGGCAATCCGGGAGAGAGGTCATGGTGACCTGGACCCTGCGGCGGAGACCGCCGCAATCGACCGACGACACGCACGAGCCGCACCTGCCTCACGAGGATCGATCGACCCAGTTGATGGGCGCGGTCGTGACCCTCGTCCTCGGCGCGGCGGTCGTGCTGGGAACGCTCGCGCTGTTCGCCTGAGCGACGCCGACCCCGGCGCGGTGCGTCGTTCGGCCCATGAACCGCTCGACGGCGGGCGGCAGGACCCGGTCGTGCCGTCGCGCTCCGGGTCGAGGGGCGGCGGTCGCCTGCCGCGGCTCGCGCCGCGTCTCAGGCGCCGCCCACCTCGCGCCGGTGCGCCTGCGCGAGCTCGACGTAGCCGGCCGCGCCCGCGCGGTTGCGGGCGATCTCGTCCGGCCTGAGGTCGCGCAGGAAGGCCGCCGGGCGACCGGCCCAAAGCTGGCCGCGCCCGATCCGCTTGCCCGGCGTCAGCATCGCGCCGGCCGCCAGCATGCCGTCCTCCTCGACGACGCAGCCGTCCATGACGATCGCGCCGAGTCCCACGAAACTGTGGTCCTCGAGCGTGCAGCCGTGGATCATCGCCATGTGGCCGATCAGACAGTCGCGGCCGATGAAAGTGCCGTGCGTCTTGCGGGTGACGTGAACCACCGACCCGTCCTGGATGTTCGATCGCTCGCCGACCACGATCGTCTGGACGTCGGCGCGCAGCACGCAATTGTACCAGACGCTCGCGCCCGCCTCGATCCGGACGTTGCCGATCACCTGCGCGCCCGGCGCGACGAAGACGTCCGGCGCGATCTCGGGGGTCGTTCCGTTGAAGCTGTGGATCGGCATCAGGCCTCCGGCCGGTCGAGCGTGTAGGTGACGTGCGGGCGCAGCCGGTCGCCCGGCGGCACCTTCGGGTGATCGAAGTCGAGCTCGGGGCGACGGATCATGCCCAGCCGCTCCATGACGGCCTGCGATCGCCGGTTCACCACCGCGGTGATCGCCACGATCCGCGGCGCGGGCCGGTTCGCGAAGCCCCAGGCCACAGCGCCCCGCGCCGCCTCGGTCGCGTAGCCCCCACCCCAGGCTCCGCGCACCACGCGCCAGCCGACCTCGAGTTCGCCTTCGATGGGAGCGACGTCCCCGACCTTCAGTCCGGTGAAACCCAGAAAGGCCCGGTCCGACTTCCGCTCGAGCGCCCAGAAGCAGAATCCGTCGCGGGTCTGCATCGCCATCAGCCGGTCGACCAGAGCGTCCGACTCCGCGCGGGTCATCGCGGGTCCGAGCGTCGCCATGACTTCCGGATCGCGCGACATCTCGGCGAAGGGCTCGCGGTCGTCGTCGCGCCAGTCGCGAAGGATCAGTCGTTCGGTTTCGATCATGCGGCTTCCAGCATGGCGGCGATCGTCTGCACGGTGGTCCAATTGCGCGCGGTGACCGGCGATCCGGCCGCCTTGTCGAGTTCGGCCGGGGTCAGTCTGGAATTGCCGACGCTTTCGCCGAAATCGATCCACAGCGCGTCGCCCACGACAGCGACGCGTTCCTTCGCCGACGCCCGCGCCGCGACGGCGCTCGCGGCTCCGTCGGCGAGCGGGCCGACCGCCAGGCATAGGTGCAGGAGCTTGGGTCGCGCCGCTTGCGCGTCGGGAAACGCGCTGCCCTCCGCATAGCGCGCCCAATCCGCCGCGGTGCGAACGACGACCGGGACATGGAGGCGGAAGCGTTCGGCGAGGCCCGCCGCCAGACGCTCGGCGACCTCGGAAGCCGGTCTATCCGACGAGAGCAGGACGTTGCCGCTCTGGATGTAGGTCGCGACGTCGGCGAAGCCTCGGTCGCCGCAAAGCGCCCGCAGCTCGGCCATCGGCAGCTTGCGCGTCGAGCCGACGTTCACCCCGCGCAGAAGGGCGACGTAGCGCGTCACGGAAAGAGTGGCGCCTGTTCCAGCCCCATCGTCTCGGGTAGGCCGAACATGAGGTTCATGTTCTGGATCGCCTGGCCCGACGAGCCTTTCACGAGGTTGTCGATGGTGACGATCACGAGTGCGCGGCCCGGCACCCGATCGGGATAGACGTTCATCACGACGTGGTTCGAACCGCGCACCATCCGGCTGGCGGGGGCTACGCCCGGCGGGAGGACGTGGACGAACGGCTCGTCGGCGTAGCGCGCGGTCAACGCCTCGCGCAGGTCGTCGACGCTCCGTCCGTCCGCAAGCTCGACGGTGATGGTCTCGAACTCGCCGCGGTTCATCGGGACGTGGTGCGGCGTAAAGCCCACGGCGACGGCCTGCCCGAAGCGGCGGGCGAGCTCCTGCTCGATCTCGGGCATGTGGCGATGGTGCCCGATGCCGTAGGCGTCGACCGACTCCGCGATCTCGGTGAAGAGGTTGGCCTCCTTGAGGCTGCGGCCGGCGCCCGACATGCCCGACATGGCGAAGATCGAGATCCGCTCCGGCCGGATCACCCGCCGCTCCGCCAGCGGCAGCAGAGCGAGCAGCGCCGCCGTCGGATAGCAGCCCGGGCAGGCGGCGATCCGCGCGTCGGGCAGCGCGTCGCGGGCATGCTCGGTCAGGCCGTAGACCGCCTCCGGCAGGAGCTGCGGCGCGGGGTGCGCGTTGCCGTACCAGTCGGCGTAGGTCGCCGCGTCCTTCAGGCGGAAGTCCGCCGACAGATCGACGATGCGAGGACCTTCGATGCCGCCAAGCAGTTCGGCCGAGGTCGCGTGCGGCAGGCAGCCGAACACGGCGTCGATCGCCGACCAGTCGATGTCCTCCGCCCGGCACAGTCGGGGCAGGCGAGGGTAGGGCGCGAAGTGCGGCCAGACCTCCGCCATCGCCTGACCGGCCTTGGCGTTGGCCGACAGCGCGGCGATCTCGATGCCCGGATGGGCCAGCGCGAGGCGGACGAGGTCGGCGCCCGTGTAGCCGGACGCGCCGAGCACGGCGATGCGGAGGCGTTTCGTCATGCCGCCTGCCTAAGGCAAGCGGCGCGCCGGCGCTAGTATTCGGCCGAGCGGCCGGAGGGTTTGGACGTCGCCACGTGCAATTGACCGTCCGCGACGAAGCTCGCTCGTCAACGAAAAAGGGCCGGATCGCTCCGGCCCCTTCGGGTGTCTGGCGGTGCTAGGTCCGCTTAGCGCTTCGAGAACTGGAAGCTGCGGCGGGCCTTCGCGCGGCCGTACTTCTTGCGTTCGACGACGCGCGGGTCGCGCGTCAGGAACCCGGCCTGTTTCACGGCGGTGCGAAGACCCGGCTCGTAGCGCGTGAGCGCCTGCGCGATGCCGTGCTTCACCGCGCCGGCCTGGCCCGACAGGCCGCCGCCCGAGACGGTGGCGATCACGTCGTACTGACCGCGGCGTTCCGCGATGTCGAACGGCTGGTTGATGACGAGGCGCAGTGTCGGACGCGCGAAGTAGACGGTTTGGTCGCGGCCGTTGACGATGATCTGGCCGGTGCCCGGCTTGAGCCAGACGCGGGCGACCGCGTCCTTGCGCTTGCCGGTGGCGTAGGCGCGGCCCTGCGCGTCGATCTGCTGCTCGCGTAGCGGCGCGGTCTGGACCGGCGCGCCGCCCTCGGCGCCCGAAGCGGCGGTGTTCGCCGCGGCGGCGTCCTGGAGCGCCGCGAGGTCGCTCAGCGATTGACGATTGTCACCCATTACGCACCCACCTTGTTCTTGCGGTTCATGCCAGCGACGTCGAGGACCTCGGGGCTCTGCGCGACGTGCGGATGCTCGGTGCCCTTGTAGACGCGCAGGTTGCGCATCTGCTGGCGCCCGAGCGGGCCGCGCGGGACCATGCGCTCGACGGCCTTCTCGAGCACGCGCTCGGGGAAGCGGCCTTCGAGCACCTTGTCGGCGCGTACTTCCTTGATACCGCCCGGATAGCCGGTGTGGCGGTAGTACATCTTCTGCGTCAGCTTGCGCCCGGTGAAGCGCACCTTGTCCGCGTTGATGACGATAACGTTGTCGCCGCAATCGACGTGCGGCGTGTAGATGGCCTTGTGCTTGCCGCGCAGCCGGTTGGCGATGATCGAGGCGAGGCGACCCACGACGAGCCCATCGGCGTCGATCAGGATCCACTTCTTCTCGATGTCCGCCGGCTTCGCCGAAACGGTGGTCTTCATGCTGTCCTCTCGGAAACGCGTCGGCGGGCCGGGGGCGCGCCGGAACGGGCGCTATATGACGATAGGTGCTGCGCGGGTCAAGGAAAACCGCCCATTTGCAGGGTGGTACTATGTTACCGCAACTGCGCCCGGACCCACTGGACGTAGGCTTCGGGCGCGAAGTCGATCGGCCACACGGCGACGGCCGGGTTCTCGTAGCTGTGCAGTTCGGCGATACGGCGGACGAGAAGGTCGCTGTAGGTGGCGCTGGTTTTGAGCACGGCGGCGCACTCGGTCGCGGTCTCCACTTTGCCCTGCCAGCGGTAGATCGAGCGCGCCAGTCCGAGGATGTTCACGCAGGCGGCGAGCCGTTCCTCCACCATCAGGCGCCCAATGCGTTCGGCTTCCTCGTCGCCGGCAAAGGTCACGTAGACGCTGACGATCCCGCTGCTCATGTCTTCTCCGGATTGCGCGCCGCCCAATGCGCCGCCCAGACCGCGAAGGCGAGGAGCAGCGCGGCGCCAGCTTGGTGCGCAACCCCTAAGACGATGTGAACGCCGGTGAGCAACGTCGCGACGCCGAGCACGAACTGCGCGACGACCATGGCGCCGAGCGCGACCGCCGGTGCCCCAGCGCCTCGGCGCCAAAGCTTGGCGGCGACGTGCAGCGCCGCGAGCGCGACCGCGACCGCGAGCCAGCGGTGGACGAACTGCGTCGTCACGGCGTCGTTGACGAGGTTGAGGAGGCCGGCGCGCACCGCATCGAGGACGTGCGGCTCGATCCAATGCTCGCCCATCTTGGGCCAGGTGTTGAAGGCGTAGCCGGCATTGAGCCCGGCGACGAACGCGCCCCACACCATCTGCAGGAAGAGCAGCGGGAAGAACCAGCGCGCCCAGCGCGGCGCGCCGGCGGGCGCGCCCGATCGCACGTCGAGCGCGGTCCAGGTGAGCGCCGCGAGGATCACGAGCGCGAGGGTCAGATGGACGGCGAGCCGATCATGCGCGACGTCGGGACGATCGACGAGGCCCGAGGCCACCATCCACCAGCCGACCGCGCCCTGGAGGCCGCCGAGCAGCAGCAGTCCGACCAGACGCGGTCCGTAGCCTTCCGGGATGCTCCGGCGCAGGGCAAACCACGCGAGCGGCAGGGCGAAGGCAAAGCCGATGAACCGGCCGATCATCCGATGGAGATATTCCCAGAAGAAGATTTGCTTGAACTCGTCGAGGCTCATCCCGCGGTTGATCTTCCGGTACTCGGGATAGGCCTTGTAGGCCTCGAATTCGGCCTGCCACTGCGTCTCGTTCAACGGCGGGACGACGCCGCTGATCGGCTCCCAGCGCACCATCGACAGCCCCGACTCGGTGAGCCGCGTTATGCCACCGACCACCACCATCAGGAAGACCAGCGCGGCGACGAAGAACAGCCAGTTGGATACGGCGAGAGGCCGCGCGCGCGCCGTCGCGGTCGGGGATGCGAGGACCGTTGCCATACCGCGGCTATGCCAAGCCCGGCGCGTCGCGCCAAGCGGGCAGGGAGTCGCGGATTCTACTGTTGCGCTGAGCCGGAGTTGCCGCCCTGGCCGCTCGACTGGACGCCCGACGCGCCGCTCATCCCGGTCGTCGACGCGCCGCTCACGGCCCCGGCGTTGCCGCCGACCGCCGTCCCAGCCGTCGCATCGCCGCCGCCGGCCGCGGCGCTGAAGTTGCCGTACTGGTCGGTCGTTCCCGCCGGCGCCGTCGAACCGACCGCGTCGCCGGCCGCCATCTCGGTCCCGCTGACCGACTCCTGCGTCGTCGTCCCCATGGCCGCGGACTGCGGCAGCGCCGTGTCGTCGGTCGCGGGGCCGGTGTTGTCGCTCTGCTGCCCGCAGGCGGCGAGCGTAACGAAGAGGGCGGGCCAGATCGCGCGCATGTCGGTTCCTTGAGAACGACGGCGGCTCGATCGGGGATCTGGCCGCCGTCGGAGGTTGGTCAGTTCTTCTCGATCGGCGCCTTGCCGCTTGTCTCGCCGGGCGTGGTCGGTCCGGTCGTGGTTTCGCTCGTCGCGTCGGTGGTCGTGGCGACCGTCCCCGACGCACCGCTGGTCCCGACCTGGTTGTGCGCCGCCGCGCCGCTGCCGGTGGCCGCCGTGCCGCCGGTCTGCGCGCCCATCTGATTGCCGTCGGTCGCCATGTCGCCCGCGGCCGTGCCGGTCGTCCCGGACATGTCGGTCGTCATGCCGGCGTCGCCCGACGCGCCCGTTTCGGCGCTGGTCGCGCCGGTCTCGGTCGCCGTCTCGTCGCTGGCGCCGCCGCCGCAGCCGGCGAGGCCGAGCGACAAGGCGAGCGCCGCGAGTGGAAGTGCCATGCTCCGCATTGCCAGACTCCTGATTTATAGCCAGCGACGAACAGGCGGGACCTGCTTTTGTTCCGACCCCGGACGGCGGTGCCCGGCGGGCCCGTCTGGCCGCGGTCCGTGTCGACCGACCGCCTTACTGGCCGGTCGTACCGGCGTTCTGCCCGGTGGCCTGAGCGGCGTTGCCGGTCGCCGGCTCGGCGTTCGGAAACGCCTGTCCGACCTCGCCCTCGGCCGCGGCGACGGCCGCTTCGGTGTCGCTGACCGCCTCCTGCGCGGTCGCGTTCACGTCGCCCATGTGCTCCGTGTTTTGGGGCTCGGCCGCTTCGGCGGCCTCCTGGGCGGTCCGATTTTCGCTGCTTTCCGGCGCGCAGGCCGCGAGCCCGGCCGCGGCGAGCGTGGCGACGGCGAGAAGGGTCTTCCTCATCGGTTCGGTTCCTTCGGCTTCGTTGATCGTCCGAGGCCGGCAAACGGGCCGACCGCGAGCGATGTTCCGCGAAGCGCGCGCGAAGGCCCCGGCGCGTCAGCTTCGCTTGGCGCGCGCGGCTTCGATCGCCTTCTTGAGCTCGTCGTAGCCGACCGCGCCGGCGAGGATGCGGTCCCCGATCACGTAGGCCGGCGTACCGGTGAGGCCGAGCGCACGGCCGAGATCCAGGTTCTTCGTGAGCTCCGCCCGGAGCGGGGCCGAATTCAGGTCGCGGGCCGTCCGCACCTCGTCGAGCCGCGCCCGGCGGACAGCGGCGATGACCTTTTCCTTGCTCGGCCGGCCGCCCTCGAACATCGCGTCGTGGTACGCCCCGTAGCGCCCCTGCTGCGCGGCCGAGAGGCTCGCCATGGCCGCCTCATCGGACGCGGGGCCGAGCACCGGGAAGTCACGGTAGACGACCTTCAGGTTCTTGTCCTCGGCGAGCAGGCGGTCGACGTCGTTCTTCGAGGCCCGGCAATAGGGGCAGGCGTAGTCGAAGAACTCGACGAGCACGACGTCCCCGTCGGGATTGCCTGCCCAGGCGCTGCCGAACGGCTTCTCGATCTCGGCCCGGTTGCTGTCGAGCAGCTTCGCGACCTCGCGCTCCTGCAGCCGGTTGATCGCTTCGGGGATGATCTCGGGATTGGCGAGGATATACTGACGCACCATCGCGTCGATCGCTTCGCGCTGCGGCCTGGTGAACTGGTCCGACCCCGCGGGCTTGGGCGCTGTGGTGCCGCTCGCCGCGTAGAGGAGACCCGCGGCCGCCACCGCCAACACCGTCACCATCGCCAGCCACTCCCATACCCCGAAGGCCGCGATCCGCGCACGCGCGGCCGCGACCCAGCCCCCGATGCCCTCGCTCATCGCCGCCGCTTCAGCTTTCCGTTCTTGTCGACCTCGGGCTCGCTTACCATGACGATGTCCTGCGCGCGAAGCCAGTCGGGCGTTCCGGGCTTGAGCGCGGCCAGCGCTCGGCGGGCGTTGGGCAGCGCCATCTGCGGCGCCCCCATGAGGTTGTAGCGCTCGGCCGTCGCGAGCGCGGCGCGCGCCTCGTCGCCATCACGCTCGTAGGCGATCCCGAGCTGGTACCAGGCGAACGGGTTCGAATTGTCGCGCGCCACCGCCGCCCTGAGGATCGACTTCGCCTCCTCAGCGTCGGCCTTGTCCTCGGTCGAGATCAGCGCGTGTCCGAGGAGGGCGGCGATAAGCGGCTGGTCGGGGGCGAGCCTGACGGCCTGGCGGAGAGGCGGCAACGCCTCGCGCACGCGGCCTGACTCCAGCAGGATCTGGCCCTTGAGCTCGAGGTAATAGGGGTCCGTCGGCGCGGTCCTTAGCAACGCGTCGACCTCGGCGGCCGCCTTGTCCGGATAGGCGGACTTGTGCCACGCGTAGGCCCGGGCGTAGCGCGCGGGTTCCGACCCGTCGCTTTCCGGATAGAGCTGGAAGGTGCGCGCCGGCTCGCTCACGAAGCCGACGAGCTTCGCCTTGATCCGTTGGAAGCGACGTTCGATCGCCGGGTCCGGGGGCCGGTCCCAGGCGGCCGACTTCCGGTAGACTTCTTCGAGCACCGCGATGCGCTCGCCACCCAGCGGATGGGTGCGCGCGTAGCTGTCGTCCTGCGGGATGCCGTAGCGGTATTCCTGGTTCTGGATCTTCTTGAAGAACTCGATCGAGCCGCGGCCCGAGATGCCGGCCTTGTCGAGGAACTGCGCGCCCGCCTGATCGGTCGCCGACTCCTGCGCGCGCGAATAGGCGAGGAACTTGCCGAGCGCCGCCTGCTGACCGGCGGCCATGGCGGCCATGCCCGCGTCGCCCGCGCCCGCCGCGATCGCGGCCGCCCCCAGCAGCAGCGAAACAAGCGAGATGCTCGTCGCCGGCTTCACGCCGTCGGCGAAGCGCACGTTGTGGCCGCCGGTGATGTGGCCGAGCTCGTGCGCGACGATGCCCTGGATTTGGCCGACGTGGTCGGCCTGGACGATCGTTCCGGAGTGCACGAACACGTTCTGACCGCCGGTCACGAACGCGTTCAGGCTCGGGTCCTGGATGAGGATGAACTGGACCGACCGGGCGTCGAGTCCGGCCGCATCGATCAGCGGTCGGGCCATGTCGCGGAAGAAGGCCTCGGTCTCCGCGTCGCGCAGCACGCTCTGCGCGAGAGCGGGGCGGGCGCAGAGCGCGAAGGCGGCGAGGAACAGGGCGAGAAGGCGCAGGGCGGTCGCGCGACTAGTCATGGTCCGTACCTGCCTCCTCCACGCTGAACCCGATATGAAGCGGCCGGACGGAACGAGCCGCCCGGCCGCTTCGCACCTAGTTGCCGAAGGTACGCTGCCACCAGCCCTTGCGCGGCGCGCGCGGGGCTTCGGTGGAAGCCTCGGCCGCCTGAAGCTCGGGCTCGGCCGACGCCGGTTCCGCGTCGTTCGCGGCCGCGGGCTCGGCCTCGGCAGGCGCCGTTTCGGCGGCCGCGGCGTCGGCCGCCGCGGCCTTCCGGGCACGCGGCGCGCGCTTCGCCCGGGCCGACTTCGGCGCGTCGGCTTCGGCGACGGGCTCGGGCGCATCGGCGACGGCGGGAGCCGGGTCCGGGGCGCCCTCGATCGCTTCGGCCGCCTTGGTGCGCCGCGTGCGGCGGCGCGCGGGCTTCGCCGGTTCGGCGTCCTCGGCCGGGGCCTCGTCGGTCAGGGGCTCCGGCGCTTCGACCGGGTCGTCGGCGACGGCCGCGGCTGCCGCCACCGCTTCGACGGGTGTCGGCTCGGCGTCGGCGGCCTCGTCGGTCGCCGGCGCGTCCGCGGTCATCGGCGTCTCGCCGTTCTGGCCCCGGCGGCGACCGCCGCGGCGCCCGCGGCGGCGGCGGCGAGGCTGGTCGCCTTCGGCGTCCGCGGCCTCGTCGCCACGTTCCGCATCCGCCGGTTCGGCCGGTTCATCGGCCGCGTCGTCCGACTCGACCTCGGCTCCCGTGTCGTCGGCCGTTTCCGCGGACGGCGTGCCGCCTCCTTGATCCTCGCCGCGGCGACCCCGACGCCGACGACGGCGGCGCCGGCGACCGTTGCGGTCCTCGCGGTCCTCCCGATCCTCGCGCGTTTCGCCGCCTTCCCGACGGTCGGCGCGCTCCTCGTCGCCCGCTTCCGTGGCCTCCGCGGTCTCCTCTTCGTCCTCCTCCTCGGGTTCGTCGTCGGCGGCGACGGGCGCGGGCAGGGGGGTGGAAACCGGAACGGCCTTGGCCGGCGGGCCGCCGGCGGCGTCGATCGCGAAGTGCGGCGAGCTCAGCTCGCGGTCAGGAACGACCTCGATGCCGACGCCGTAGCGCTCCTCGAGCTCGGCGAGATCTGCGCGCTTCTTGTTGAGGACGTAGACCGCGACCTCCTCGCCCGCGCGGAGCGTGAATTCGCAGCACTTGCCCTTGACCATCTCCGCCTCGAGCGCGCGCAGCGCGCCGAGCGCGGCCGACGACACGGTGCGGACGATGCCGGCGCCGTCGCACATCGGGCAGGTGTGCGACGAGGCTTCGAGCACGCCGGTGCGAAGCCGCTGGCGGCTCATTTCCATCAGCCCGAACGACGAGATGCGGCCGACCTGGATCCGCGCGCGGTCGTTCGCGAGCGCCGCCTTCATCGCCTTCTCGACCTTGCGGGTGTTGGAGTGGTTCTCCATGTCGATGAAGTCGATGACGACGAGGCCGGCCATGTCGCGCAGCCGTAGCTGACGCGCGATCTCGTCGGCGGCCTCGAGGTTGGTCTTGAGCGCCGTCTCCTCGATGTTGTGCTCGCGCGTCGAGCGGCCGGAGTTGATGTCGATCGACACCAGCGCTTCGGTCGGGTTGATGACGATGTAGCCGCCCGACCGCAGCTGGACGACCGGCTGGTACATCGCGGCCAGCTGGCCTTCGACGCCGAACCGCTGGAACAGCGGCACCGGGTCGGAATATTGCTGAACCTTCTTCGCGTGGCTCGGCATCAAGAGCTTCATGAAGTTCTTGGCGGCCTTGTAGCCCTCGTCGCCGTCGACGAGCACCTGATCGATCTCGCGCGAGTAGATGTCGCGGATCGCGCGCTTGATGAGGTCCGAGTCCTGGTGGATCAACGCGGGCGCCGTCGACTTCAGCGTCAGCTCGCGGATGTCGTCCCACAGGCGGGTGAGATAGTCGAAGTCGCGCTTGATCTCGGTCTTGGTGCGCTTGGTGCCGGCCGTGCGGATGATGCACGCCATGCCCGACGGCAGCTTGAGGTCGGCGATGAGCGACTTGAGCTTCTTGCGCTCTGCCTGGTTCGAGATCTTGCGCGAGATGCCGCCGCCGTTGTGCGTGTTCGGCATGAGCACCGAATAGCGGCCCGCGAGGCTGAGATAGGTGGTAAGCGCCGCGCCCTTGTTGCCGCGCTCCTCCTTCACGACCTGGACGAGCAGCACTTGGCGACGGTGGATAACCTCCTGGATCTTGTAGCGGCGGCGGAGCGACATGCGCTTCCGGCGCAGCGCCTCGGTCGCCGAGTCGTCGCCGGCGCCGGCCTCCTCGGGGGGCGCCGCGGGCTCGTCCTCGTCGCCTTCGGCGCGCTCGACGTCGGCGGCCTCGTCGTGCTCGTCGTGGTGCTCCTCGAGCGCGCGGGCGGCCTCGCGCTCCTCGCGGAGCAGCGCGTCGCGATCCTCTTTCGGGATCTGGTAATAGTCCGGGTGGATCTCCGAGAAGGCGAGGAAGCCGTGCCGGTTGCCGCCATACTCGATGAAGGCGGCCTGCAGGGACGGTTCGACGCGGGTGACCTTGGCGAGGTAGATGTTGCCCTTGAGCTGCTTGCGTGCAGCCGACTCGAAGTCAAATTCCTCGATACGATTCCCGTTGACGACGGCGACCCGGGTCTCTTCCGGGTGGCGCGCATCGATCAGCATGCGCATTGACATTTAAAAGTCTCCAGGCGCGCGACGCCGCGCCGGCCGAGCCGGGCGGGAGCTGCGCCTTCGTAAGGTTGATATGGTGAACGCAGGCCGCGAAGCCGGGACGCGCCGTGATCCGGTCCGCGAGGGACCTGCGATCAACGATGCGACGTGCCAACGTCATGCGACCAAACCTCGGCTGCCTTGGGCCGGCGCTGGCAAGAAGCCTCTGCGCCCGCCGAAGGCGGAACAGCGTGGAATACGAAGCCTAGGAGCGTCGGCGCGTCCGAAGGGAAAGCAGGCGACGCGGCCTCGTATTTCGATGAGGGCCAGACCCAATCGTCAGGCCATCGAGAAGGTAGGTAGCACCTTGGCGTGGCGCGAACAACACAAAGCGTTACGCATCTTCGCGCCCGCGCTTGAGTCGCCGAGTCGTTAACGTTAAGATTCCCCAACTATCGCGTGTGTTTGCGCGAGGGGGCACATGGGGAACCAAAGGCGACTGTTCGCGGCGCTCGCCGGCGCGATGCTGGCGTCGGCATCGAGCGCGGCGACGATCAGGTCGGTGGCGTTCGAGCCGGCGGGCGAGACCGTGCGCGTGGTCGTCGATTTCGACGAGGCCTTCCCGGCGCCGTCCACCTTCGCGCTCGACGGGCCGCGCCGCCTCGTTGTGGACCTGCCGGAATCCAAGACCGACACCAAGAGCTTCGAGGGGCAGGGGCTCGCCGCCCAGGCGCGGACCGCGCAGTTCAGCGCCGATCGCGCCCGCATCGTCATCGATCTCGCGTCGCCCGCGACGCTCGAAGGGGCGTCGGCGGCGGACAACAGGCTTACGCTGACGCTGCGTCCGAGCGAAGCGTCGGCGTTCGGCAAACTGGTGGCCAAGGGCCGTACCAAGCTGCCGGGATCGGAGATCGTCGCGACCGCTCAGGCCGACAAGCTGCCCGCGCCGGCGGAAAAACCCCCGGCCTCGGCGGAGAAGGCGGCTACCCCGGCCGACAGGCCGCCGGTGCAGACGGCGGCCAAGCCCGGCCGGCCCGAGCGACCGGCGGTCGAGAAGGCCCTTCCCGTCAAGGCGGAGGCGAAAGCGCCGACTCAGATGGCCGCCGTGGCCAAGCCGCGGCCGGCGCCGGTCCGGACGCCCGTCCGGCCGGGCAACCGGCCGCTCGTGGTCCTCGACGCCGGTCACGGCGGGCACGACGTCGGGGCGATCGGCGTCTGGGAGCAGCGCCGCGAGAAGGACGCTACGCTCGCGATCGCCCACGCCATCCGGCGCGAGCTCGAGAGCACGGGGCGCTTCCGCGTGCTCATGACGCGGAGCGACGATCGCTTCCTCCCCCTCGGACAGCGCGTGGCGATCGCGCAGCGGGCCAAGGCCGATCTGTTCATCTCGGTCCACGCCGACAGTGCCCCGGTGCCCGAGGCGCGCGGCGCCACCGTCTACACGCTGTCCGAAGTGGCGTCCGACCGCGAGGCGGCGCGGCTCGCGGCGAAGGAGAACCGCTCGGACGTGCTCGCCGGCTTCCACGTGCCGGTCGACAACATCGACGTCGCGGACATCCTCATCGACCTCGCGCAACGCGAGACGATGAACGTGTCGGCGGGCTTCGCGGCGACGCTGCAGCGCGAGATGGGTGACAAGGTCCGCTTCCGCAGCTACGGTCATCGCTTCGCCGGCTTCCGCGTGCTCAAGGCGCCCGACGTGCCGTCCGTTCTGCTCGAAACCGGCTACATGTCGAACGAGGACGACGCTCGCTACCTCTTCTCGGAGGCCGGGCAGAAGGCCATCGCCGAAGGCGTGCGCGAAGCGGTCGAAGCGCACTTCCACCGCCGGATCGCCCAACGGTAGGGGCCAATCGGGGGGCGCGCCCGCGACCATCCTTCGCTTGAGGGGGCGGTACGGCCTGCTATAGCGTGATGCCATGAGTGACGGGGTTTCGAGCGGGCCGATCCGGCTTCGGCGTATCGGCGGTCTGCGCGCGCGGCTCAACGCGCTGCCGCGCGGGGTGAAGCGCGTGCTCACCTGGGCGTTTTCGCTGTTCGCGGTGGGCGTGGTACTGGCGCTCGCCGTGACGCTCTACCTGCAGCACGACCTGCCGAGCGTCGCCCAGCTGGAGACCTACGAGCCGCCGCTTCCCACCAAGGTCCGCGCGATCGACGGATCGCCGATGCACGTGTTCGCGCGCGAGCGGCGCGTGTTCGTGCCCTACGAAGAGCTGCCTCGCCAGGTCGTCCAGGCTTTCATCTCCGCCGAGGACAAGACGTTCTTCTCGCACGGCGGCATCGACTACGCCGGCATCGTCAACGCGGTCTGGCATAACGTCACCAACACGGGCCGTCCGATCGGCGCGTCGACGATCACGCAGCAGGTGGCGAAGAACCTGCTGCTGACCAACGAGCTCTCCTATCTGCGCAAGGCGCGCGAGGCGCTGCTCGCCAAGCGTATCGAGGATGCGTTCACCAAGCCCGAGATCATCGAGCTGTACCTCAACCAGATCTTCCTCGGCCGGAACGCCTACGGCGTCGAGGCGGCGGCGCAGGCCTATTTCAATCGCTCGATCGATCAGCTCACGCTCCCGGAGGTCGCCTACCTCGCGGTGCTCCCGAAGGCGCCGGCGAACTACAACCCGATCACCAAGCGCGAACGCGCGGTCGGCCGGCGAAACTGGGTGCTGCGCCAGATGTACCAGAACGGCTTCATCAACGAGGCGCAGATGCGCGCGGCCCAGGCCGCGCCGCTCGTCACCGTGCGCCCGTCGGAGGTAAAGCGCGATCGCACGGGGACCTACGCGCTCGAGGACGTCCGGCGGGAACTGATCCGGCGCTTCGGCGAAACCGCCGAGGACGGGCCGCACAGCGTCTATGCCGGCGGCCTCTGGGTGCGCACGACGATCGATCCGAAGATGCAGCGCGCCGCCGAGCAGGCGCTGCGCGACGGCCTCGTGAAGTACGACGTCGTCCGCGGCTGGCGCGGACCTCAGGATCGCATCGAGCTCGGCGAAGGATGGGCGCAGCGGCTGCGCGCGCTCAACCTGCCGGTCGGGTACGACGATTGGCGCGCCGCCGTGATCCTGTCGAACGACGGCGATGTCGCGCGGCTCGGGTTCGAGGACGGCACCAGCGGCCGCCTGCCGCGGTCGAGCGCGCCTCAGGTGCTGCGCGGCGTCGGCACGCCGGCGCTCGACGTGCTGAAGCCCGGCGACGTCGTTCCCGTGAAGGTGTTGGGCGGCGGCTACGCGCTGCGCCAGATCCCCGAGGTCGGCGGCGGCATGGTGGTGCAGGACGTGCACACCGGTCGCGTGCTCGCGATGGCCGGCGGCTTCGACAGCCGGCGCTCGCAGTTCAACCGGGCCAGCCAGGCGCTCCGCCAGCCGGGCTCGACGATCAAGCCGTTCGTCTACGCGACCGCGCTCGACAACGGCTACACCCCGGCCTCGATCATCAACGACGCGCCCTACTGCGTCTTCCAGACCCGGCTGCTGGGGCAGAAGTGCTTCCGCAACTTCGACGGCGACTACGCCGGGCCGCAGACGATGCGCTGGGGGCTCGAGCAGTCGCGCAACCTCATGACGGTCCGCACCGCGTCGAACGTCGGGGTGGACAAGATCGTCAAGAACCTGCGGGACTGGGGGATCGGTTCCTACGATCCCGTGCTGTCGATCGCGTTGGGCGCGGGCGACACGACGGTGCTCAAGATCACCAACGGCTTCTCGATGCTCGCGAACGGCGGAAAGCGCATCGAGCCGGTGCTCATCGACCTTATCCAGGACCGCCACGGCAAAACGATCTTCCGCGCCGATCCGCGCCCCTGCGAGGGCTGCAACGCCGACGAATGGCTCGGTGAGTCGATGCCGCGTCCGGCCGACGCGCGCAAGCAGGCGATCGACGCCGGCACCGCCTATCAAGTCGTCCACATGCTGGAGGGCGTGGTGCAACGCGGGACCGCCACCGTTCTCCGCGACCTGAATCGCCCGCTGTTCGGCAAGACGGGCACGACGAACGGCCCGACCAACGTCTGGTTCATCGGCGGCACCGCCGACGTGGTGGCCGGGGTCTACATCGGCTTCGACCAGCCGCGGAACCTAGGCGGCTGGGCGCAGGGCGGACGCGTCGCGGCCCCCATCTTCAAGGACTTCGCGCTCGCCGCGCTCAAGGACGCGCCGAAGACCGAGTTCCGCGTCCCGCCCGGCATCCGCATGGTGCGCGTCGACCGGCGCAGCGGACGACGGGTGTACGGCGTGTTCCCGACCAACCTCGACGAGCCGAAACCGGGCGTCATCTGGGAAGCGTTCAAGCCCGAAAGCGAGCCCCGCCGCTTGGCGCGGGCACGTCCGGACGGATTCGGCAACCGGGGCCCGGTTCGGTCGGACTCCGACTTCTTGCAATCGACGGGCGGGATTTACTAAGTCTCGCGTCACGGCTCTTTCGTCATCCCCGCCGGGGCGCCCCGCGAGTTCGCACCTGGCGGGCATGACGAGTTCCTCGAGTGGAGAAATATCATGCGCGCCGAAGCGCAAGCTCATGTCGATCGGATCAAGCAGGCGCTCGACCTGCTGAGGAGGTTTCTTTGACTGGGATCGGGCGCTGAGGCGGCTCGACCAGCTCAACGCGAAGGTCGAGGACCCTAATCTCTGGAACGATCCCAAAGCAGCGCAGGAAGTGATGCGCGAGCGGCGACGCCTCGACGAGGCCGTCACCGCGACCCGCGCCATCGAGCGCGAGCTCGAGGACACCGTCGGCCTGATCGAAATCGCCGAGGAGGAAGGCGACGACGCGATGGTCGACGACGGCGTCGCGGCGCTCGCCGAGCTGTCCGAACGCGCCGAGCGGGACAAGGTGCAGGCGTTGCTCTCGGGCGAGGCCGACGCGAACGACACCTACATCGAGATCAACTCGGGCGCGGGCGGCACCGAAAGTCAGGACTGGGCCGAGATGCTTCAGCGCATGTACACGCGCTGGGCGGAGCGGCACGGCTACAAGGTGGAGCTCGTCGACCACCACGCCGGCGAGCAGGCGGGCATCAAGTCGGCGACCCTGCTCGTGAAGGGCGGGAACGCCTACGGCTGGGCGAAGACCGAAAGCGGCGTACACCGCCTCGTCCGCATCAGCCCGTACGACTCGAACGCGCGGCGGCACACGAGCTTCTCGAGCGTCTGGGTCTACCCCGTGGTCGACGACAACATCGAGGTCGACGTGCAGGAGAAGGATCTCCGCATCGACACCTACCGGTCCTCAGGCGCGGGCGGGCAGCACGTCAACACCACCGACTCGGCGGTGCGCATCACGCACCTTCCGACGAACATCGTCGTCGCCTGCCAAAACGAGCGGTCGCAGCACAAGAACCGCGCTTCGGCGATGAAGATGCTGAAGGCGCGGCTCTACGAACTGGAGCTCCAGAAGCGCGAGGCGGAGGCGAACGCCGCGAACGCCGCCAAGACGGACATCGGCTGGGGGCACCAGATCCGGAGCTACGTGCTCCAGCCCTATCAGCTCGTGAAGGACCTGCGAACCGGCGTCACCAGCACCGCGCCGTCCGACGTGCTCGACGGCGCGCTCGATCCCTTCATGTCGGCGGCGCTGTCGCAGCGCGTGACGGGCGAGAAGGTCGACGTCGAGGACGTGGAATAGCAGGAACCGCGCGTGCCGTCCGCCGGTTGGCGGCGGCATGACGCCATCCTCCCATCCTCGCGGCCGCGACGCGGCGAGCCCGACCGAGATCCCCGCCGCCGGCTGGTGGGAGGTGCTGAAGCGGACCTGGTCCGAAACCAGCGAAGACAATCTCGGCCTCGTGGCGGCGGGCGTGGCCTTCTACTTCTTCCTCGCGCTCGTCCCGCTGCTCGGCGCGCTGGTGATGGCGTACGGGCTGGTCGCCGACCCGCAGACGGTGGTGCATCACGTGCAGTCGCTCGCCGCGATGCTCCCCGCCGACGCGGCGCGGCTGATCGGCCGGCAATTGATGGACGTCGTGCGGTCGGCCGAAGGGTCGCGCGGCCTCGGCGTGCTCGTCGCCCTTTTCCTCTCGCTCTACGGGGCGATGCGCGGCGCGAGCGCGGTCATGGGCGCGCTCAACATCGTCTACGAGCAGAAGGAGACCCGCGGCTTCGTGAAGACGACGCTGATCGCCTTCGCGATGACGGCGGGCGTCGTGCTGATCGCCATCCTGGCGATCGTCGCGGTGACGCTGCTCGGCTACGTCGACCGGCTGCTGACTGACCTGTCGCCGGCGCTGCATTGGCTGGTGCGGGTCGCGTCCTGGCTGCTGCTGGGCGCGATCGCGAGCCTCGCCATCTCGGCCGTCTACCGCTACGGACCCGACCGGTACCGGGCGCGGTGGAGCTGGCTGACGCCCGGCTCGACCGTCGCGACCCTGCTCTGGCTCGTCGCCACCCTTGGCTTCGGCTTCTACGTGAGCAACTTCGGGAGCTACAACGCCACCTACGGGTCGCTCGGCGCGGTCGTTGTGCTCCTGCTGTGGCTGTGGCTGTCGGCGTTCGTGCTGCTGCTGGGCGGGCAGCTCAACGCCGAGCTCGAGCACCAGACGGCGCGCGACACGACCGCCGGTCCCGAAAAGCCGATGGGCCAGCGAGGTGCGTCGATGGCCGACCGGGTGGCCTAAGGCTGCGGCAGCGACCTGATGTGGACGTCGCGCTGCGGGAAGGGGATGGCGACGCCGTTCGCCTTGAACAGGTCCCAAACGCGGTTGAGCACATCGCTCTTGACGTTGCCGGTTCCCTGCTCCGGATCGGAGATCCAGACGATCAGGTCGTGCTCGACCGCCCGCTCGCCGAATGCGGAGAGCCAGCACACCGGCGGCGGGTCGACGAGCACGCGCGGTGTCGCCCGCGCCGCCTCGAGCATCAGCGCCTGGGCGCGGTGGATGTCGCAGTCGTAGGCGACGCTGATCGGGATGTGCACGCGAACGTTGCGGTCGGAGAAGGACCAGTTCTCGACCGGCTCGGTCATGAGCTTCTCGTTGGGGATGAGATGCTCCTTGCCGTCGCGCGTCAGCACCGAGACCGCGCGCACGCCGATCTTGTTCACCCAGCCGAAGGTGTCCCCGACCACGATGACGTCGCCCGGCTTGATCGACCGATCCATCAGCAGGATCAGCCCGGAGATGAGGTTGCCGAACGTCTTCTGCAGGCCGAAGCCGACGGCGAGGCCGAAGGCGCCTGAGAACACCGCGAGCGCCGTGAGGTCGATGCCGAGGAGGTCGATGCCGACGAAGAAGGCGACCGCGACGACGGCGAGGCCGGCGAGCTTCTGGAACAGGACGCGCTGCGACAGGTCGAGCGCCTGGATGTTGCCGATCGACCGGTTCGTGATCCGGAGGGCGACGCGCACGACGCCGAAGAGCAACGCGGCGATGAGCGCGAAGTTGAGCACGTCGAGCAGCGACAGCCGTGTCTTGCCGAATCTGACCGCGGCGCGATCCAGCCCCGCCGCGAGCGGGTCGAGCCCGCCGAGCCGACCGGCGACGATCGCGACGCCGATGCCCAGCGCGAGGAACGCCCCCAGCGTCGGCCCGAGCCGCAACCCGCGCGCCAGCTGATAGACGAGAAGCGCCACCGCCGTGCCGAGCGCGGCGACGAGCAGGATCCGCCCCGACTCTCCCACGACCGGCGCCAGTCCGGTGAAGGCCGCGAGGAGCACGGTCGCCGCGGCGTAGCGAGTGAGCGCGCAAACGCGGCCTGCGAAGCCGCCGAGCACCGTGGAAGCCTTGGCCTCGAGCCAGAGCTCGAGGCGGACGCCGGCCAGGCGCCCGACGAGCCAGCCGCCGAGGATCGCCAAGGCGGCAAGTCCGGCGGCGAGGATCAGGCCCTGCTGGTCGGCCGTGACGTCCGAGAGCTCGAAGGCTCGAACCGGCATCGATCAGCCGAGCGCCGCCCGGTAGCGGGCGAGGCCGGCGTCGAGGTCGGCGATGAGATCGGCGGGGTCCTCAAGGCCGATGTGGAGGCGCACGAGCGGGCCGGGCGCGTCCCAGCGGGTCACGGTGCGAATGCGGTGGGGTTCGACCGGCAGGACGAGGCTTTCGTAGCCGCCGAACGAAAAGCCCATGCCGAAGAGTTCGAGCCCGTCGACGAGCGCCGCGGTGTCGGCGCGGCCGCCGCGTTCGAGGACGATCGCGAACAGGCTGGAGCTGCCGCGGAAGTCGCGCTTCCATCGGTCGTGGCCGGGGTGGGAGGGGAGTGCCGGGTGGAGCACGCGCGCGACGCCGGCCTGACCCTCGAGCCAGCGCGCCACCTCGATCGCGCTCCGACCGTGGCGTTCGAGCCGCGCGTCGAGCGTCCGAAGCCCCCGCAGCGTCAGATAGGCATCGTCGCCGGAAACGCTCTGTCCCAGGCGATAGGCGATCGCTTTCAACCGCTCCCACGCGCCGGGCGCGGCGGTCACCGACCCCATAAGAACATCCGAATGTCCGACGATGAATTTGGTGAGCGACTGGATGCTGAGATCGATGCCGTGCTCGATTGCCGGGAAGAGCAGGGGGGTTGCCCAGGTGTTGTCGAGCAGCGTGACGAGGCCGTGCGCCCGGGCGGCGGCCACGAGCGCCGGCACGTCCTGCACCTCGAAGGTGAGCGAGCCTGGGCTCTCCATGAACAACGCCCGGGTGTTCGGTCGCACGAGATCGGCGATGCCCTCGCCGATCAGCGGGTCGTAGTAGGTGGTCTCGATGCCGAGCTCGCGGAGCGTGCGGTCGCAGAACAGCCGCGTCGGCTCGTAGGCGCTGTCGACCATCAGCAGATGGTCGCCGGACTTCAGCACAGCCAGGAGCGCGGCGGAGATGGCGGCGACGCCCGACGGGAAGAGCTTGGTGCCGGCGGCGCCCGGCTCGAGCTCGGTGAGCGCCGCTTCGAGCGCCCAGGTCGTCGGCGTCCCGCGCCGACCGTAGTAGAGGCCTGCGTCGGGGCTCGCGATCGCGCGGTCGAGGTCCGCCAGCGTCTCGAACAGGCAGGTCGACGCACGGTAGACGGGCGGGTTCACGACCCCGTGCGTCCACTCGCGCCGTCGGCCGGCCTGCGCGACCGTCGTCGCGGGCCGCCGGGTCCCCCCGCCGTCGCGGCTCACGCCGCTCCCGTCACCACGGGGGTCTCCGGGCGGGATCCCCATTCGGACCAGCTGCCGTCGTAGAGGCCGACGTCCTTCTTGCCGAGGAGGTGCATGCCGAAGGCGAGCACCGCCGCGGTGACGCCCGAGCCGCAGGTGGTGACCACCGGACGATCGAGGGCGACCCCGGCCTGCTCGAAGGCGGCGCGCAGCTCGTCGCCGCGCTTCCAGGTGCCGTCCTCGTTGAAAAGTTGGCCGTGCGGAAGGTTCCGGGCGCCGGGCATGTGTCCGCCGCGCAGTCCGGCGCGCGGCTCCGGATCGCGACCTTCGAAGCGGCCGGCGGGACGGGCATCGAGGATCTGCTCGCCCTTGGTCTTGAGGTTCTCGACCATCTGATCGAGCGAACGGACGAGGCTGTTGTCCTGCCACACCGTGAAGTGGCGGTGGCGCACCACCGGCTTGCCGGACTCCACCGCCCGCCCTTCGGCCTGCCACTTGGCGAAGCCGCCGTCGAGGATCGCGACCTCGTGCGCGCCGAACACGCGGAGCATCCACCAGGCGCGGGCCGCGCTCTTCAACGGCGAGTTGTCGTACACGACGACGCGGCTGCCGTCGCCGAGGCCCAGTGCCTGCATGCGGCTGGCGAACTTCTCGGGGCTCGGGAGCATGTGCGGGAGGCCCGAGGCGGTTTCGACGATCTCGTCGAGATCCATGAACACGGCACCGGGGACGTGCGCCGCTTCGAACTCGGTCCGGGCGTTGCGTCCGTGGTCGGGCAGGAACAGCGTGGCGTCGACGACGCGCAGGTCGCTCTTGCCCAGCTCCGAGGCCAGCCATTCGGTGCTCACCAACGGGTCCATGCAACCTCCTCCTGATTTCCCGCCTGGAATAATGATGGTTCACGTCTAACGCTAGTCGTCGCGGGTTTGACGCATGACGCCCGCGATACTAGCTCCGCTCGATGACCGACCACTACACCGCCTCGCTCACCCAGCTCGGGGCGAAATCCGACCCCGCGGCGTCGCCCGACGCCGCAACGCTCGAATATGTGCCCAACCCTCGGCCGGGCGCCGCCTACATGATCCGCTTCACCGCGCCCGAGTTCACCTCGCTGTGCCCGGTGACAGGGCAGCCCGACTTCGCGCACCTCGTCATCGACTACGTGCCGGCGGCGACGATCGTCGAGAGCAAATCGCTTAAGCTCTTCCTCCAGTCGTTTCGCAATCACGGCGCTTTCCACGAGGACTGCACGGTGGGCATCGGACAGCGGCTGGTCGCCGAAATGGAGCCGAAGTGGCTCCGCATCGGCGGCTACTGGTACCCGCGGGGCGGCATCCCCATCGACGTGTTCTGGCAGACGGGCGAGCCGCCGGCCGGCGTTTGGATCCCCGCGCAGGACGTGCCGGGATACCGCGGCCGCGGCTGACCGTTCCGCCCGCAAATTTTCGTTCGGCCCATGCAACCGTCTTCGCGGATCGGTGGTTAACCCTCGTTACCACTGTTCTAAGCGGGGTGATCGGCATGGGCATCGAGATCGCGGTCGTCATCCAGGGCGCGAGCCAGCTCACGGCGCGGCAGGCCCAGGCGCTGCTGCAGGGCGTCGGCCGGGTAAAGGGCGCGCGCGCCCATCTGCTCGACGTCGAGGAACTCGCCGAAGGCGCCTACGAATGGACCGCGCTCGACAAGGCCGACGCCATCGTCTTCGGCGCGCCCACCTATCTCGGCACCGTCCCGGCGGGGTTCCGCAGGCTGCGCGAGGCGTCCGCCAAGCGCCGCGCGTGGAAGGACAAGCTCGCCGCCGGCTTCACCTGCACGGGCTCGCCGAGCGAGGAAGGCGCGGGGCTTCGCCAGCTCGCGAGCATCGCCGAGCAGCACGGCATGGTGTGGGTCGACCCCAGCGACGCGCGCGATCCCGAAACGCTGGGCTATTGCATCGCCGAGGCGGCGCTTAGGTCGAAGACGTCGCACTGATCGCGGCGGTGCGGGCTGGGCCTTCCGCTCGACGCCGGTCCACGGTCCTTCGGGCGGCCGCAAAGCCTGTCTTGGGGGCGGACTACAATCTCTCGCTGGCCGCGATGCGCCAATATCGCCTAAGCGCGGACCGCCCGACCCGCTTCGAAGGCTCCTCGATCCGTGCCGCAACCGGTCCGCGCCCGTGTCCTGTTCTCGCCGTTGCTCGCGGGCGCGACCCTGCGGGACCGGCTGGTCGCGTGCATCGGCGCGTGCGTCGGCGTCGCGGTCACCGGTCTGCTCTTGTCCGGGTTCGGGATCGTCGACGGCGCGCTGCCGCTCGTCGCGCCGATCGGCGCGTCGGCCGTTCTCGCCTTCGCGGTTCCGGCGAGCCCGCTCGCCCAACCGTGGCCGGTGATCGGCGGCAACCTCGTCTCCGCGCTGGTGGGGGTCGCCGTCGCCGCCGCCGTACCCGTCCCGGCGCTCGCCGCGGGCCTGGCTGTCGCCGGCGCGCTCCTCGTCATGTCGCTGGCTCGCTGCCTGCACCCGCCGGGCGGCGCCGTCGCGCTTCTGGCGGTGCTCGGTGCTTCGGGCGCCGGATGGTCCGACGGCGCCTTATGGTCGGCGCTGGTCGCGATGGACTCGGCGGTGCTCGTCGCGACCGCGTGGGCGTTCCACCGCGCCTGCGGCCGCGCCTACCCCCATCGGGCCGCGCCGGGCGAAGCCGAGCGTCGGCTCGAAGCGGAAGGACTGCGGGCCGTCGACGTCGAGCGGGCGCTGAACGATCTGGGCGAAGCGTTCGACATCGCCCCGAGCGACCTTGAGCTCATCCTTGCGCGGGCCGAGCATCACGCCGCCGAGCGGCGGGCAGCGGAACGCTCCCGCTCGCGCGAGCTCCGTCGGGCGGCCTGAACGACCGCGGAGCGACGGCGGGATCGCTACTCGGCGCCGACCCTGATCTTGCGCAGGCGGCTTTCGAGGGCGGCGACCGCCGCCTCGGTGTGGAGCAGGGCAACGCCGCCGTTCAGCTCCTTCATCTCGTCCTGGATCTCCCGGAGGCGCAACAACAGCGACTCGAGCGCGCGGAACTCGTCGACCGACAATCCCGTCCTCTTTCGGCAGGGGCGGGGCGGTGTTTACCAGCGGCGGGAGCGAGACCTCATAACCTGAGTTAGGTTCCCGCCGTCGCGGGTGAAACAACCCCGCCAGATGCCGCCGCCGACGCCCCGCCGGGCCGGCTCACGGCAGCCCGATCAGCTTGTGCGTCTGGAGCGACAGCCGCCACTTGGGGTGGGCGAGGCAATAGGCGGCGGCGGCGCGGATGTTGGCCGCTTGGGCCGGCCCGTCCATCGGCTGCAGGAAGAAATGATCGAACGCCAAGCTCTCGAACCGCTCGGGCGGCGCCAGCGGCTGCGGGTAGACGAGCTTCAGCTCGTCGCCGCGGCGCAGGACGATCTCGGTGTCGGCCTTGGGGCTGACGCAGACCCAGTCCAAGCCCGCAGGAGCGAGCTGCGTGCCGTTCGTCTCGACGCCGACCTCGAACCCGCGGGCGTGGAGTTCGTCGATGAGCGCCGCGTCGAGCTGCAGCAGCGGCTCGCCGCCGGTGCACACGACGTAGCGGTGATCCGGCGCGCCGCCCCATTCGGTCTCGACCGCGTCGACGAGCGCGGCCGTGTCGGCGAAGCGGCCGCCGCCTGGGCCGTCCATGCCGACGAAGTCGGTGTCGCAGAAGGTGCAGCGGGCGATCTCGCGATCCTCCTCGCGGCCCGTCCACAGATTGCACCCCGAGAAACGCAGGAACACCGCGCGGCGGCCGGTGTGCGCGCCCTCGCCCTGGAGCGTTGCGTAGATCTCCTTGACCGCGTAGCTCATGCGTAGAGCGTCGGATCGGGAAGGCCCGCTTCAGCGAAGCCCTTCCGGCGCAGCCGGCAGGAGTCGCATCGACCGCAGTGCCGGCCTTCCGGTGCGGGGTCGTAGCAGCTCCACGTCCGCCCGAGATCGACGTCGAGCCGCGCCGCCTCGCGCACGATGTCGGCCTTGCTCATCTCGATGAGCGGCGTGTGGACGGTGAAGCGTGCGCCTTCGACGCCGGCCTTGGTGGCCCGGACCGCCATGGCCTCGAAGGCGCCGATGAACTCGGGGCGGCAATCGGGGTAGCCGGAGTAGTCGAGCGCGTTGACACCGATGAAGATGTCACGCGCGCCGGTCGCCTCCGCCCACGCGAGAGCGAGGCTGAGGAACAGCGTGTTGCGCGCCGGAACGTAGGTGACCGGAATGCCCGGCTGCACGCCCTCCTTCGGGACCGCGATGTCGTCGGTGAGCGCCGAGCCCCCGAAGGCGCGCAGATCGAGCGGCAGGACGACGTGGCGCTCGGCCCCGAACGCGGCAGCCAGGTCGCGCGCGTGGTCGAGCTCGACGCGGTGACGCTGGTTGTAGTCGACCGTCAGCGCGAGCAGCGCGAAGCCCCGCTCACGCGCGATCGCCGCGACGGTCGTCGAGTCGAGACCGCCCGAAAGAAGGACGATGGCGCGGGGAAGGGCGTTCATGGCGGCGCGATAGTCGAAGCGGCGGCGAAGGCCAAGCGTGGCCGCAAAAGAAGGCCGCCCGAGAAGGACGGCCTCAAGGGGTCAGGGTCTGGGTACTCCCGATCGGGAGCTCAGGATCGACCTCTTACCATCGGCAAGGTGAAGCTCCGGTTAACCAACCGGCGTCGCGATTGCGTGCCCGCGGACGCGCGGCTAAGCGTGCGGATCGGATGAAGCGCACGCATCTTCCCCTGAACGCCCTGCGCGTCTTCGACGCCGCCGCGCGGCATCTGTCGTTCACCAAGGCGGCCGACGAGCTGGCGGTGACGCCGGCGGCAGTGGGGCAGCAGATCCGCGCGCTCGAGGACGTACTCGGCGTCGTGCTGTTCAAACGCATGACGCGCAACCTCGAGCTGACGCCCGAGGCCGAGCGCGGGCTGCCGGCGTTGCGGGCGGGCTTCCTGCAGTTCGAGGAAGCCGTGCGGCTGATGCAGGAAGGGCAGGGATCGAACACCCTCACGATGGCGGCGCCGCGCGACTTCACCGCGAAATGGCTCGCCGCGCGGCTCGCCGCCTACAGCGCCGACAAGCCCGACCTGCGTTTCGTGCTGGTGCCGGCCGACGGGCCGGTCGATTTCACCCAAGCCAATCTCGACCTCGCCGTCACCTTCGGCGCGCTGCCGGCGGAAGAGGAGCTGAGCGGTTCGCGGCTCGCCGCCGAAGCGATGGTCGTCGTGGCGGCCCCGGCGGTCGCCGAGCGGCTGAAGGCGCCGGGCGATCTCGCGGACGTGGCGCTTGTCCATCATCCGGGGAGCGACTGGCCGGCCTGGTTCTCGGCCCGGCAGGCGAGCCACGGCCAGGCGGCCGCGGGCCTCAGCGTCGGCGACGCCGGTCTCGCGATCGACACGGCCGCGGCCGGTTACGGCGTGGCGCGCGTGCCGATGACCATCGCGGCCGCGGACATCGCCGCCGGGCGTGTGGTCGCCGCGTTCGAGCCGGAGCCCGTCGACGACGCCTACTGGCTGGTCGCGCCGCCGCCGCAGTGGCGGCAGAAGAAGGTCCGGGCACTCGTGGAGTTCCTGGCCGCCTGAGCCGCCGACTCGCTCCCGAGGGGAGAGGGGGTATCGACGGCACCGCGACTGCCTCTTTCGATACGACCCTCACCCCGCGCGCTGCGCGAGTCGCCCTCTCCCTCCCGGGAGAGGGGAGTTAGGCGTCGATCTCTTCGGCTTCGATTTCCTTGGCGTGCGCCTGGATGAAGGCGAAGCGGTGCTCGGGGTTGCGGCCCATGAGACGCTCGACCAGATCCTTCACCTGCGAGCGATCCTCGTACTCGGCCGGCAAGGTGACGCGGACGAGGGTCCGCTTCGCCGGATCCATCGTGGTCTCGCGGAGCTGCTGCGGGCTCATCTCGCCGAGGCCCTTGAAGCGGCTGACCTCGACCTTCCGGCCCTTGAAGACGCTACGCTCGAGCTCGGCCTTGTGCGCGTCGTCGCGCGCGTAGGCGACGGTGCCGCCCTGCGCCAGGCGATAGAGCGGCGGCTGCGCCACGTAGAGCCGGCCGTCCTTCACGAGGCCGGGCATCTCCTGGAAGAAGAAGGTCATCAGCAGCGTCGCGATGTGCGCGCCGTCGACGTCCGCGTCGGTCATGATCACGATGCGCTCGTAGCGCAGCGTGTCCGGCGAATAACGCTCGCGCGTGCCGCAGCCCATCGCCTGGATGAGGTCGGTGATCTCCTGGTTGGCCAGCACCTTCGCGGTATTGGCGCTCGCTACGTTGAGGATCTTGCCTCGGATGGGAAGCACCGCCTGCGTGTTGCGGTCGCGAGCCTGCTTGGCCGAGCCGCCGGCCGAGTCGCCTTCGACGATGAACAGCTCGGTGCCCGCCGCGTCGTCGGCCGCGCAGTCGGTGAGCTTGCCGGGCAGGCGCAGGTTGCGCTTCGAGGTGGCGGTCTTGCGCTTCACCTCCTTCTCGGCGCGCCGCCGCAGCCGCTCGTCCATGCGCTCGAGCACGAAGCCGAGCAGCGCCTTGCCGCGGGCCTGGTCGTCGGCGAGGAAGTGGTCGAAATGGTCGCGCACTGCGGCCTCGACGAGGCGCGCCGCCTCGGGCGAGGTGAGACGGTCCTTGGTCTGCGACTGGAACTGCGGGTCGCGGATGAAGACCGACAGCATCACCTCGGCGCCGTTGAACACGTCGTCGGCGACGATCTCGTTCGACTTCTTCGCCTGCCCAACGAGGCCGGCGAAGCCCTTGATGCCCTTGGACAGCGCGGCGCGCAGACCGTTCTCGTGCGTGCCGCCGTCGGGTGTCGGGATAGTGTTGCAGTAATAGCTGTAGGCGCCTTCGCCGTAGAGCGGCCAAGCGACCGCCCATTCGACCGAACCCTGGCCGTCGGCGAAATCGGCGCGGCCGGCGAAGAAGTCCGAGGTCGCGCATTCGCGCGCGCCGATCTGCTCGCGCAGATGGTCGGCGAGGCCACCGGGGAACTGGAAGACGGCGTTCGCCGGCGTGTCGTCGGTGATGAGCTCGGGCGCGCACTTCCAACGGATCTCGACGCCGCGGAACAGATAGGCCTTCGAGCGCGCCAGCTTGCACAGCCGCGCCGGCTTGAACTTCGCGCCTTCGCCGAAGATGTCGGCGTCGGGCACGAAGCCGACCGTGGTGCCGCGCCGGTTGGGCACCGCCCCGAGCTTCTCGAGCTTCGAGGTCGGCACGCCGCGGGAGAAGGTCTGGCGGTACAGCTCCTTGTTGCGCGCGACCTCGACGACGAGCTGCGACGACAGCGCGTTCACCACCGACACGCCGACGCCGTGGAGACCGCCGGACGTCGAGTAGGCCTTGCCCGAGAACTTGCCCCCCGAGTGGAGCGTGGTGAGGATGACCTCGAGCGCCGACTGCTTCGGGAACTTGGGATGCGGGTCGACCGGGATGCCGCGGCCGTTGTCCGAGATGATGAGCAGCCCTTCGGCCGTCAGGCCGATCTCGATGCGCGTGGCGAAGCCGGCGACCGCTTCGTCCATCGCGTTGTCGAGCACCTCGGCGGCGAGGTGGTGGAGCGCGCGCTCGTCGGTGCCGCCGATGTACATGCCCGGACGACGCCGGACGGGCTCAAGACCCTCAAGGACCTCGATGTGCTCGGCGGTGTAGTCTTCGGGTGCCGCCGCCCCCGCGGCGAACAGATCGGTCATACGCTTCTTATACGGCGGCATCGGCTTCTCGGATACAGGAACGAACAGAGAACATATAGGCGAAACGACGCGGGTTTCCAATGCTTTGTTGCGCGGGCGCCGGTGGAAGTCGGTCGCAAAATCAGATAATTAACCGGCGACGCAGGCGGGGGCGACACAATGGGCGGGCCACGGAAACGCAAGGGATCGAGCACGGTCGCCGGGGTCCCGGCCGAAACGTTGGCCGGCCTCGAGGAGGGGCGGCTCGAAACGGCGACGCTTGCCGAGGCGCTGGCGATCCGCATGGACCGGCTGCTCGCCGCGGCCGTGCCGGCGCTCGCCGGCGCCGGCTTCGACACGTCGGCCGGCGTGGTGGCGCGGATGGCGCGCGCGGGCGAGCTCCTGCGGGCCGGACTCCCCGCCGACGCGCTCGCGCGGCTGGCCGGTCACCGCTCCGATACGGTGCGCGGGTGGGTGGCGTTCGCCTACGGGCAGGACGAGTCGCGATCGGCCGCGGAGCGTATCGACCGGATGCGCCCCTTCGCGGCCGACCCGCACTTCGGCGTGCGCGAATGGGCATGGATGGCGGTGCGGGGGGCGATCGTCGCCGAGACCGAGACGGCGATCGGGCTGCTGACCCGATGGACCGCCGATCCCGATCCGAGGGTCCGCCGCTTCGCGAGCGAGGCGACGCGGCCGCGCGGCGTCTGGAGCGCGTCGATCCCGCGGCTGCGCGCCGATCCGTCGCCGGGGCTCGCGATCCTCGCTCCGCTGCGGCACGACGCCAGCCGCTATGTCGAGGATTCGGTCGCCAACTGGCTGAACGATGCCGGTAAGGACAATCCCGGGTGGCTGCGCGGGCTGCTGGCCGTATGGGAAAGCGACGGTGTCGCGTCGCGGCTGCTGAGGCGCGCGGGCCGGTCGCTCAGCTCAGTCCCAGCCACCAGCGGATGAGATAGGCCACGGCGGTCACGGCGGCGACCCCGACGAGCCAGAGCGCGGCGAACCAGGCGAGGCGGCGGGGCAGAGGCGGCTCGGCCATCAGTGGTAGCCGTGCGTCCCGACCTTGCCGCGGAACGCCCAATAGGCATAGGCGGTGTAGGCGAGGATGATCGGGATGAGGACGCCCGCGCCCACCAGCATGAAGACCTGGCTTTTCTCCGGCGCGGCCGCCTGCCAGATCGTCACCTCGTTCGGGATGACGTAGGGGAACATGCTGATCCCCAGCCCGACGAAGCTGAGCGCGAACAGCGCCAGCGCGAGCAGGAACGGCGCATACTCGCGGCCCGACTTCAGGCTGCGCCAGAAGGCATAGGCGGCGATCGCCACGAGCAGCGGCACTTGCGAGGTCAGCAGGATGTTCGGCCAGTCGAACCAGCGGCGGTAGTATTCGATCTCCAGAAAGGGCGTAGCGGCGCTCACCGCCGCGATCGCCGCGACCGTCACGAGCCCGAGCCGTGCGGCGTAGCGCCGGGCCTTCGCCTGCAGGTCGTTCTCGGTCTTCATGATGAGCCAGGCGGCGCCCAGGAGGCCGTAAGCGACGACGAGGCTAGCGCCGGTGAGCAGGCTGAAGGGGGTGAGCCAGTCCCACCAGCCTCCGCCGTACTGGCGCCCGTCGACCGCGATCCCCTGGAGCAGCGCGCCGAGCGCGATCCCCTGCGCGAGCGCCGCGACGACCGAGCCGCCGAAGAAGGCGAGATCCCAGAACGACTGGTGCCGCGGATCGCGCCACCGGAACTCGAACGCGACGCCGCGGAAGATGAGCGCGAGCAGCATGGCGATGATCGGCGCGTAGAGCGCGGGCATGATGATGGCGTAGGCGAGCGGGAACGCCGCGAACAGCCCGCCGCCGCCCAGCACCAGCCAGGTCTCGTTGCCGTCCCAAACGGGCGCGATCGAGTTCATGGCGATGGCCCGCTCGTCGCCTCGCAGCCGAGGGAACAGGATGCCGACGCCGAGGTCGAAGCCGTCCATCACCACGTAGGCGAACACCGCGAACGCGATCACGAAGGCCCAGATCACGGTGAGGTCGAAGTCGATGCCCATCGAGCTACTCCGCGGGGTGCGCCAGCCGGTCGCGATCGACGGCGGGCGCCGGCGTGATGCCGGCCGTGCGGATCGGCCGGTCCGGGCCGCCCTCGATGCCGGGCTCGCCCCGGTGCGGCGCGTGGCTCATGAGCTTGAGGATGTACCAGACGCCCACGCCGAACACGGCGAAGTACACCAGCACGAAGGCGACGAGCGACGCCGCGACCGCAGGTGCCGCGAGCGGCGAGGCCGACTCCGCGGTGCGCATGAGGCCGTAGACGGTGAACGGCTGTCGCCCGACCTCGGTGGTGATCCAGCCGGCGATGACCGCGACGAAGCCCGCCGGTCCCATCGCGAGCGCGAAGCGATGGAGCCACGTCGATTCGTAGAAGCGCTTCCTGAAGCGTTCGAGCAGGCTGACCAGACCGAGCGCGAGCATGAGGAGGCCGAGCCCCACCATCACCCGGAACGACCAGAACACGATCTCGACCGGCGGACGGTTCTCGGGCGGGATGGTCTCGAGACCGGCCAGCGGCGCGTCGGGATCGTGCTTGAGGATGAGCGACGAGGCCTTCGGAATCGAGATCGCGTGACGGACCTCGCCGGCCTCGTCGTCGGGGATGCCGAACAGGATGAGCGGCGCGCCCTCGGGGTGGCTCTCGTAGTGCCCCTCCATCGCCATGACCTTGGCGGGCTGGTGCTCGAGCGTGTTGAGCCCGTGGAGGTCGCCCGCCACGATCTGGATCGGCGCGACGATCGCCACCATCCACATCGCCATCGAGAACATGCGCCGCGCGCCCTTGTTGGCGCGGTCGCGCAGCAGATGCCAAGCGCCGACCGCCCCCACGGCGAGCGCCGTGGTGAGATAGGCGGCGATGACCGTGTGGACCAGCCGGTACGGAAAGCTCGGGTTGAAGATGATCGCCCACCAGTCGGCGGGCAGGAACTGGCCGTTCGCGCCGATCACGTAGCCCTGCGGCGTGTGCATCCACGAATTGACCGACAGGATCCAGAAGGCGGAGATGAAGGTGCCGACCGCGACGGCGAGCGTCGCGACGAAATGGAGCTTCCGCCCGACCTTCTCCATGCCGAACAGCATGACGCCCAGGAAGCCCGCCTCGAGGAAGAAGGCGGTGAGCACCTCGTAGGCCATCAGCGGGCCGATCACCGGCCCGGCGCGATCGGAGAACACCGACCAGTTCGTGCCGAATTGGTAGGACATGACGATCCCCGACACGACGCCCATCGCGAACGCGATGGCGAAGATCTTCAACCAATATTTGAAGAGGTTGAGATAGACCTCGCGCCCGGTCTTCAGCCACAGCCCCTCGAGCACGGCGAGGTAGCTCGCCAAGCCGATCGAGAAGGCGGGGAAGATGAAATGGAACGCGACCGTGAACGCAAACTGGATACGCGCCAGGGTGAGGGCGTCTACGCCGTCGAGCACGATAGCCTCCAAGGGACGGAGGGGCCGCGCGGGTCCCTTACGCCATATGGTGGCGACGAGCCAGGAAGCTCAGTGCGCTAGGTTGTCGCTCTCGGGACCCGCTACCGAACCCTAGGCCTGGCGGCGGGCGAACATGGCGCCCACCTGCGTCTGGGTCGGGCGTCGGCGGCCGGCATGGATGAGCACGTCGAGACGATCCAGGTGCTCCCGCACCTCTGCGCCGAGCGCTTGGGCGGCGGGTATCACGGCCGCCTCGGCTCCGGCGGCGCGGCAGTTCTGGAGGAAAGCCAGCCCTTGGGCGAGGACGTCCGCGAGCTCGCCGCACAGGGCATCGAAGCGACGGCGGGTGAGCGGGGGCGACAATTGATAGGCTTCGAGGGCGAGGTGGCGGTCGGCGAAGCCGCTCGCCGCGAAGTGGGCGACGTAGTCGCGGGCGCGCCACGCCTCGAGATCCTCGATCAGCGAAGGCTCGCGCGCGATCATGTCGAGCAGCATCGCCACTTCGTTGAACTGGTTGAGGAAGTCGGTCGCCAAGCCGGTGACGGCGTCGATGCCGATTTTGGCCTGCGCCGAAATGTCGGCGACCCGGCGATCGGGCGGCGCCGCGCGGCTCGGACCGGCGGTGCCGGTGGCGCCCGCTACGTCGGTGAAGAAGGACTGGCTAAGGCTTCCGTCCATGTCCGGAACCTAGCGCCGGAGAGGTGAAGAGCAGGTTAAAAGCACGGTTACGCCGATCTTCAGCATTTTTTGCGTTGCAACAAATCTGCTGCAGTGCAATATACGACCTGCCATTCATGGCGATCCTCCCCAAGGATTTGACTTAGGGCCGCCCCTTCCGGGCGGCCCTTTTTTCTTGAACGCCCACGGATGAAGCCGCCGGTGCGATGGCGCCGCCGCCCGGCCGAGGACCGGACATGCATCTTGTGCACCGCAGCAACGTCGGCGAGGCGAACCGACGCCGGTCGCCCGAACGACGGTCTCTCAATAGAGCCTGAACGTGAGGAGCGCGCCGACGCCGAAGTCAGGGCTTCCCTCGCTCAGACCGGCGATGCCGTAGACCGTCCAATTGAGACGGCTCGAGGCCGGTCCGCTGAGCGCGGCGAAAAGCTCATGGCCGTCCTCGGCCAGATCGCTGCTCGCTTCCGAATAGTCGTAGCTGAGGATCGCGACCGTCGTTCCGAGCTGGAACGTCGTGCCGGCCGAACCGGTGAAGCTGTTCTGGAGGTCGACGCCTTCGGGGTCGCCGAGGAACCGGTAGCCGACGGTGACGAACGGGGCGAACAGCCCCGACGGGTAGCTGAGGTCGGCCGAGACGGCGAAATCGGTCTTGCCGGTGCCGAGCTGACGGCCTTCGGCCGAGGTTGGAAGCTTGACTCGCCCGCCGAGGTCGAGCTCCACCCCGCCGAGCGCCTCGCCTGGGATCGAATGGGTGTAGCCCAGGCTGAGGTCACCGAGCCCCTTGCGGACGCCCGATCCGGCCGGAACGCCCGGCAGCGGGCGGCCGTCGGGGCCGAGGCGAACACCGCCGGGGCTGTCGATGCGCAGGTAGGGCACGGTCGCGGTGAGGCGCCCGTTCCCGACGCTCGCGCGCAGCGAGAAGGGTACCACGAGGATCTTGGTCTTGTCGGCGGCGCCGTAGTCGCCGCTCGAGAAGTCAACGCCCGTGGAGAAGGAGAGGCCGAAGGGGCTGTCGGTCGCTTCCGCGACGGGGCCCACACCTTGCGCCGTCGCGTCCGCCACCGGCTCCGCCGACTGCGCCCAAGCCGGCGCCGCCACGAGCGCCAGGGTGACGCCGAGGGTCGATCTGATCATTGCCACTCTCGTTCTCCACGATCACGCGAGGCCGCGCGGCCCCGCCCGTCTGAACACCGGACCCCGCTTCAAGGTTCAGCCGCCCCGACGGGCCCGTCAAGTCGTCGGCCGAGGCGGCGGCGAGGGTGGTCGCGGCCGCCTTCTTGCGGCGCTCCCGACGGTCGCTTATCGCTGGCGCATGAGCTTCGACTACCCCCGGGCACGCGCCCTCGATCTCGCCGGCAGCGTCGGCCACCGTTTTCAGGTGTGGGGGCGCTGGCTGGCGGCGGCCGGCGGCGGTTCGGAAAGCCTTCGCCGGCATCGCGCCGGGCAGCGGACGCGCGCGGCGGCGCGCGCCGAGCTGCTCGAGCTGACGCGACTCACCGACACGCAGGTGCCGCCCGACGGCGGCTGGGTCGCGGGCGCGGATTTCCTGCTGCTGCTGGCGCGTCAGGTCCTGTCCCAGAAGCCGCAACTGGTCGTCGAGTTCGGCTCGGGCGTGTCGACGGTCATCATCGCGCGCTGCCAGCAGCTCAACGGCGGCGGCCGGCTCCTAAGCTTCGATCACGACGCGGGCTTCGCCGAGCTGACCCGCCGGCGATTGAAGAGCGCGGGCGTTGCCGGGGAGGTCCGGGCGGCGCCGCTCAAGGCCGGCACCGACGGTTACGGCGGCAGTTGGTACGATCACGGCGAGCTGCCGCAGGGCATCGACCTGCTCGTGATCGACGGCCCGCCGGCTTGGCGGGAGGCGGAAGCCGAATCGCGCGGGAGCGCGGCGCCCGCGGCGTTCGCGAAACTTGCGCCCGGTGGGGTCGTGCTGCTGGACGACGCGGCCCGGCCCGGCGAGCAGCGCGTCGTCGAACGCTGGCGGCGGGAATACGCCCAGCTCAGCTTCGATTGGATGGCGACCCAGAAGGGGACCCTGGTCGCGAGCCGCGCCGCCTGAGCGGACGGTTGGGGGCGGCCCGGAAGCCGCCCCTACCGGTCACGCCGAATAGTACATGTCGAACTCGACCGGGGCGGGGGTCATCTCCCAGCGGGCGACCTCTTCCATCTTGAGCTCGATGTAGCTGCTGATCTGGTCGTCGGTGAACACGCCGCCCTTGGTGAAGATGGCGCGCGACTTGTCGAGGTTGGCGAGCGCTTCGCGGAGCGAACCGCAGACCGTCGGCACCTTCTTCAGCTCGCGCGGCGGCAGATCGTACAGGTTCTTGTCCATCGCCTGGCCGGGGTGGATGCGGTTCTCGATGCCGTCGAGACCCGCCATCAGCAGCGCCGCGTAGGCGAGGTACGGATTGGCGGTCGCGTCCGGGAAGCGGACTTCCACGCGCTTCGACTTCGCGCCCGTGCCGTACGGGATGCGGCACGACGCCGAGCGGTTCCGGCTGCTGTACGCCAACAGGACCGGCGCCTCGTAGCCCGGCACCAGTCGCTTATAGCTGTTGGTGGTCGGGTTGGTGAAGGCGTTCACCGCCTTGGCGTGCTTGATGATGCCGCCGATGAAGAACAGCGCGGTCTCCGAGAGGCCGGCGTAGCCGTTGCCGGCGAACAGGGGATTGCCCTTGCTCCAGATCGACAGGTGGGTGTGCATGCCCGAGCCGTTATCCTCCTTGATCGGCTTGGGCATGAAGGTCGCCGTCTTGCCGTAGGCGTGCGCGACCTGGTGCACGACGTACTTGTAGATCTGCATCCGGTCGGCGGTCTGGACCAGCGTGCCGAACTCGAGCCCGAGCTCGTGCTGCGACGCGGCGACCTCGTGGTGATGCTTGTCGCAGGGCAGGCCCATCTCGAGCATCGTCGCGACCATCTCGGCGCGCAGGTCGACGGCGCTGTCCACCGGCGCGACCGGGAAGTAGCCGCCTTTGGCGCGCGGCCGGTGGCCCATGTTGCCTTCGTCGTACGCCCGGCCCGTGTTGGTCGGCAGCTCGATGTCGTCGAGATGGTAGTAGCCGCCGTTGTAGCCGAGGCCGAAGCGCACGTCGTCGAACACGAAGAATTCGGCCTCCGGGCCGACGTAGACGGTGTCGCCGATCCCGGTGTTCTGCAGATAGGCTTCGGCGCGCTTCGCGGTCGACCGCGGATCGCGGCCGTAGAGCTCGCCCGTCGACGGCTCGACGATGTCGCAGAAGAGGACCAGCATCGGCGTGGCCGAAAAGGGATCGACGTACACGGCGTCGAGATCCGGCTTGAGGATCATGTCGGACTCGTTGATCGCCTTCCAGCCGGCGATCGACGAGCCGTCGAACATGAAGCCGTCTTCGAGGTTGTCCTCGTCGATGACGCGGGTGGCCATCGTCAGGTGCTGCCACTTGCCGCGCGGGTCGGTGAAGCGGAGATCGACCCATTCGATCTCCTTGTCCTTGATCATCGAGAGGATGTCGCTCGCCTTGTTCGCCATTTGATGTTCCCCTGGCTCCAGTAAGTTAGATGGCTTCGCTGTCGCGCTCGCCGGTGCGGATACGGACCGCCATTTCGACGGGCGTCACGAAGATCTTGCCGTCGCCGATGCGCCCGGTGCGGGCGGCGGCGGCGATCGCCTCGACGGTTCGCTCGACGAGGTTGTCGTCCACGACGACCTCGAGCTTAACCTTCGGCAGGAAGTCCACGACATATTCGGCGCCGCGGTAGAGCTCGGTGTGGCCCTTCTGCCGGCCGAAGCCCTTCGCTTCCACGACGGTGATGCCTGACACGCCGACCTCGTGGAGCGCTTCTTTCACCTCGTCGAGCTTGAACGGCTTTATGATCGCTTCGATCTTCTTCACGCGGACCCCCGTGGTGCTGTGCCGCGCGACTTGCACGGGGCGTGCCAAAGCCCCTGCCCGAGCAAGTGGCGGCACCATGCGGGTGACGGCGCCCAACTATCGGGCACCTGCACGTTTTTCGGGCACGTTCGGTCGTCACAGAACCGCCCTTCATCCGCCACAAACGAGCAACACATGTTGCTTAGCGACGTTGTGGGTCGCTCTCGTTCGTACGTGGAGACGATTGATGAAGGCGATCATCTTGAGCGCGGGGCAAGGCTCGCGGCTGCTGCCGCTGACCGCTGACAAGCCCAAGTGCCTGATCGAATTCTCGGGCAAGACGCTGCTCGACTGGCAGCTCGACGCTCTGATCTCCAACGGCGTACGCGACATCGTCGTGGTCGTTGGCTTCAAGTCGGACGCGGTCGAGTCGCACTTGGCGGCGCGCGACGAGCGCCGCGCCGTCATCCGCACGCTGTTCAACCCGTTCTTCCAGGTCGCCGACAATCTGGGCTCGGTATGGCTGGCCCGGCCGGAAATGACCGGCGATTTCCTCATCCTCAACGGCGACACGCTCGTCACCCCGGCGCTCGTCGAGAAGGTGCTGCGCGAGGCGCGCGCGCCGATCAACGTGACGGTCGATCAGAAGGGCGGCTACGACGCCGACGACATGAAGGTGCGCCGCGAAGGACCGCGCCTCGTCGCGATCGGCAAGACGCTGCCGCTCGACGAGGTCAACGCCGAGTCGATCGGGCTGCTCGTGTTCCGCGGAACCGGCGTCGAGACCTTCGCCGACACCGTCGACCAGGTGATGCACACCCCGGAAGGCACCAAGAGCTGGTACCTCAAGGTAATCAACCGCATCGCGCAGCAGCACTATGTCGGCACCGTCTCGATCAAGGGCCATGAGTGGGGCGAGGTCGATTTCCCGGCGGACGTGGTGAACGCGCAGGCGCTGACCGCCGCCTGGGCCGACCCCGACTTCGTCGAGGAGCTGCGGCGGATCGCCTAGCGCGTCGCCGTCACGTCGGGCCACAGGCCTTTCAGCCAGGTCGCCAGCTCGTCGATCTGCGCCGGGGTGAGCGCGACCGCCTGGCCGAGGGCGGGCGCCTTCGGCCAGCCCGCGTCGGGCACTTCCACGCCACCGTAGCCGCGCGCCCCATCGTAGCGCGGCAGGACGTGAAAGTGCACGTTCGGGTCGACCATCATCAGCATGAGATAGTTGATGCGGGCGTAGCCGACCGCGCGCTCGAGCGTCGACTCGATGTGCCACACGACGGTTGCCAGTTCGGCGAAGGCGGCGGGGTCGAGAGCGGCGAAGGCGGTGGCGTCCGACTTCGCCGCCAGCACCAAGCTTCCCAGCGTCGGCTGTTCGGGGCGGAGCAGCACCACCCAATGCTCGTATTCCGCGACGAGCGTATCGGGATGGCCGAAGCGTTGGATTGTCTGGTTCATCGCCTTCTCCTTGACGCTGCGGGGCCGCGGCCGTATCTGCGCTGCCTTGCCGAAGCCAAACGTCGGTACGCGCCAAGCGTGCCTTCCGTACGGCTCCGCTGCGGCGACCGTAGCTCAACCGGTTAGAGCACTGGTTTGTGGTACCAGGGGTTGCGGGTTCAAGTCCCGTCGGTCGCCCCATCATGCCCACTCATCGCGTCTTGAGGTCGGTCTGCCAGCGTTCTGGCGCCAGCGTAACAAAGCTGTCATGCTGTCCTTCGGGGAGGCACCCGTCGGGTGTGGGGCGTGATGGTTGCACCGACGTCGACGGCCGGCAGATCGAAACGAGGCTCGACGACACCGGGTCGCGGCCACGAAGGCGTATCGTTCGACCCGGGCTTGGCCGCCGCGCTTCCGGCGATGGTCTGGGCCGCCGCCCGCGACGGCCGGCTGATCGCGCGCTGCGGCGCTCCGGACGACCCCTTGGCGTGGCTCGCCCGCTACGAAAGTCTCGGAGCCGCCGACGAAGCCCTCCATCCCGCGGATCGCCGTCCGGTGCGGAGCGGCTTCGTCCGTGCCGCACGCCGCGCCGAGCGCGCGTCGGTCCATTGCCGGCTGAAGCACGGAACCGGCTGGCGTTGGGCCCACCTGCGGGTGCAGGCGGAGCGGGACGGGCGGGGCCGGGTGTCTCGCTGGGTGGGATCGATCGAAGACGTCCACGAGCAGCAGGAGGCGCAGGCGGCGATGCGCGCCGCGAGCCAGTGGCTCGACGTCTCGCTCGATCGGTCCGACTGCTGGGCGTGGGATCTCGACGTCCCATCGGGTCGGTTTGCCTATACCGACCGCTGGGAGGCCGTCCTCGGCTACGCGGCCGACGACCTCGACCACGACACGTCCGACTTCGCTCGCCTCGTGCATCCGGACGACCAGGCCGCCACCAGCCGCGCGCTCCGCTCGCACCTCGCCGGCCATGCCCCGTTCTACCAGGCCGAGTATCGGGTAAGGACCTCGTCGGGCGGCTGGATCTGGGTCCTCGATCGCGGACGCGCGATCGAACGCGGGGCCGACGGTCGCGCCCTGCGGGCGGTGGGGACGCGAACCGTGATCACCGAACGGAAGGAGGCCGAACTCGCCGCCGCGCGCACGGCCGACCTGTTCAGGCTCGCGCAACGCGCGGCGGGCGCCGGCGTATGGGAGATCGACGTCGAACGGCGCGCCGTCGTCCTGTCGTCGGAGGGTCTCGCCTTGCACGGCCTTCCCGTCGACGGTCCTGGCGCCGTAGACTGGGACGACTACCTCGAGATCGTTCATCCGGACGATCGCGCCGACGTGGTCGAGGAGCTGGGCCGGGCGATCGAGCGACGGTCCGAGCAACACACCGAGTATCGCATCCGGCTGCCGGACGGCCGCGTCCGATGGCTGCAGGCGCTCGGGATGGCACGCGGGGACGGCCCGGCCGAGAAGCTCGTCGGGCTCCACCTCGACGCCACGGAACGCAAGCTCGCGGAGATCGAGCGCCGGGCGAGCGAGGCCCGCCGCGACTCCATCCTCGAGAACCTGATCGAAGGGGTGGTGGCCCACGATCCCGTCGAGGGGCGCGGCCTGTTCAACGCGGCGTTCGCCAGGATGTTCTTCGAAGGCGGCGCGCCGCCGTTCGCGACGCTCGACGAAGCGCTGGCCGCCTACGATCTGCTCGACGCCTCGGGTCGTCCGTTGCCGGTCGAGGAGCGGCCGATGTGGCGGGTCCTGCGCGGCGAGAAGATCGAGGGCCTCGAAGCGCGCGCGCGGCTTCGTTCGTCGGGGCGGGAGATCGACGTCGTCTACAACGGACAGCCGGTCCGCGATGGCGAAGGGCAGGTGACGATGGGCGTCCTGACGGTCCGGGACGTGACCGAGGCCCGCCGGGCCGAAGCGGCGCTCGACGACGCCCGGGCACGCCTCGAAGCCGTATTCAATTCCGGCGTCGCCGGGATGATGATCTTCGACGTCCGCACCAGAGCCACGCTGGCGGTCAACGACCGGATGCTCGCGATGTCGGGCTTGACCCGGCTCGAAGCGACGACCGATCCCAAGGCCTGGGCGCGCGTAACCTGTGCCGACCACATCCACCTCGATTTCCAGGCGCTCGCCGAGGCCGACGAGGCGGGATGTTTCAGCCCCTACGAGAAAGCCTATGTGGGGGCGGACGGTCGGCAACTGTGGGTGCGGCTCTACTCGGCGCCGCTGCCCGGCCACCCGATGCAGATCGCGATCTGCGCGGAGGACATCACCGCCCGAAAGGCCGCGACGGAGGCGCTCGCCGCCAGCGAGGAGCGGCTGCGGCTGGCGACCGAGGGCGCCGGAACGGGCACCTGGGACTTCGACCTGCGGAGCGGACGCGGCATCCTGTCGCCGAGCGCGCGGCGCCTGCTCGTCATCGGCGAGGCCGACGGCGGCTTTCGCTTCGACGAATGGGCGGCCGTCGTCCACCCCGACGATCTCGAGCGGGCGCTCGACCTGGCGGCGGCCTCGCGGGTCGACGGCAAGCCCTATGAGAACCAGCTTCGGCTTATCCTGCCCGGCGGCGTCCGCTGGATGCATTCGTTCGGCACCCACCTGTTCGACGACGACGGGGCCGCGATCCGTCACGTCGGCGCCTTCTTCGACATCAGCGCGCGCAAGGCGGACGAGGAGCAATTGCGGCGGCTGCAGAACGAGCTCGCGCACGTCTCCCGGGTGAGCTCGATGGGCGAACTGGCTGCGTCGATCGCGCACGAACTCAACCAGCCGCTCACCGCGACGAGCAATTTCGTGCAGGCGGCGCTCCGCATCCTCGCCAATCCCGAACCGGACCTCGAGCTGGCGTCGGAAGCGCTGCGGGCGTCGCGCGATCAGACCTTGCGCGCCGGCGAGATCATCCGCCGGTTGCGCCGCTTCATCGCCAAGGGCGAGCTTTCGCGCGAACCTATCGACCTGTCGGCGCTGATCGCCGAGGCGTGCGCGCTCCTGCGTTCGACGCACGAAGGCAGCGGCGCGTCAGTGATCGTCGAGGACGGGGCGGGGGTCGATCAGATCGTGGGCGACCGGGTGCAGCTTCAGCAGGTGCTGTTCAACCTCCTGCGCAACGCGGCCGAGGCAAGCCGAGACGCGAACGCGCCGATCAGGATAACGACCGGACTCACCGAAGAAGGCATCGAGCTCAGCGTCGTCGATCGGGGGCCCGGGATTCCCGACGAGGTCATGGCGAAGCTCTTCGAACCCTTCGTCACCACGAAGCCCGACGGGATGGGCATCGGGCTTTCGATCTGCCGCACGATCGTCCGGGCGCACGGCGGCGAGCTTTCGGCGCGCAACCGCGCCCAGGGCGGTGCCGTCTTCACCCTGACGCTGCCTTGTCCTCTGACGGTCGAGGCCGAGCTGGAAGCGGAAGTCTGATCCCCGGCCCGGAGCGGTGACCGTGACGAAGACCCTCCTGCTCCTCGTCGTCGGCGCCGCGGCGATCTACGTCGTGGCGACCGTCGTCCTGTTCGCCGCGCAACGGAGCCTCATCTATCCGGCGCCGCGTGCCGCGCCGCCACCGGCCGGTGCGTTCGACGGGTTCGAAGAGGCGGAGCTCGTGACGTCCGACGGGCTGAGGCTGCGGGCGGTCCATCGACCGGCCCGCGCGGGGCGCCCGACCATTGCCTTTTTTCACGGCAACGGCGACAGCCTCGACGGGGCGCATCACGCGACCCGCGCGCTGGGCGAGGCCGGCTACGGGCTGCTCCTGGTCGAATATCGCGGCTACGGCGGCAACCCGGGAGCGCCGAGCGAAGACGGCCTGTACCGCGACGGACGGGCCGCCCTGGGCTGGCTCGCCGACCGCGGGGTGCCGGCGCGGCGGACGGTGGTCATCGGAAACTCGCTCGGCTCGGGGGTCGCGACGCAGCTCGCCGTCGAGCGACCGGTGGCCGGGGTGGTGGTGATCTCCGGCTTCACGGGTCTGGCGCGGGTCGCCGCCGAGCACATGCGCCTGTTCCCGGTGCGGTGGCTGCTTCGCGACCGCTATGCCAACGCCGCCAAGCTCCCGCGCGTCGCGGCGCCGGTGCTCGTTCTTCACGGCACCGCGGACACGCTGATCCCGGCGCAGCACGGCCGCGACCTTGCGGCCGCGGCGCCGGACGGCACGCTCGAGCTGGTGCCCGGCGTCGGGCACGAGCTCGCCTATCTCCCGCCGTCGCAGGAGGCGATCCTGCGCTGGCTCGAACGCGAAGGCATCGGCGCCCGGTAACCCGGTCCACGGCCGAGCTGCGCAGGCTCGGCGGGCATTCGCCGATTGCAAATTGGGCCGCTTGGTTTATTGCGCGCCCCGGCAACTTTCTTTCATCGGGGTTTTCAGCATGGCGGTGTTCGACGCGGTCGATTTCGACGCGCACGAGGGCGTTCACTTCTTCGACAATCCGAAGACGGGCCTCAAGGCGATCATCGCGATCCACTCGACACATCTCGGGCCGGCGGCCGGCGGCACGCGCTACTGGAGCTACGACAGCGACGTCGCGGCGATCACCGACGCGCTGCGCCTCTCGCGCGGCATGAGCTACAAGAACGCCATGGCCGGCCTTCCGATGGGCGGCGGCAAGGGCGTGATCCTGAAGACCCGCGCGCCGAAGGACGAAGCGTTCCTCGAGTCGTTCGGACGCGCGATCGACTCGCTCGGGGGACGCTACGTCACCGCGGAGGATGTCGGCATGTCCGATGCCGACATGGTGGTCATCAACCGCGCCACGCGGCACGTGTCCGGCCTGCCGGTCGCCGGCGGGCAGGCCGGCGGCAATCCCGGTCCCTCGACCGCCGAGGGCGTCTTCCGCGGTATGCGAGCGGCCGTGCGCCACAAGCTCGGCAAGGGCGGATTCGAAGGCGTCCACGTCGCCATCCAGGGCCTGGGCTCGGTCGGCTACGCGCTCGCGGGCAAGCTGGCGGCGGCCGGAGCGACGCTGACCGTCGCCGATATCGATGAGGCGCGCGCCGGACGAGCGGCGGCGGAGTTCGGCGGCAGGGCGGTCGCGGTCGATGCGATCATGACGGTCGAGGCCGACGTGCTCGCGCCCTGCGCGCTGGGCGCCACGCTCGACGCGCGCACGATCCCGCAGCTCGAGGTCGCGATCGTCGCGGGTGCCGCGAACAACCAGCTCGCCACGCCGGAGGACGGCCCGCGCCTTTTCGAACGCGGCATCCTCTACGCGCCCGACTACGTGATCAACGCCGGCGGCATCATCAACGTCGTGGCCGAGTATCTGGGCGACGGTGACGCCGACGCGGTCCTCGCGCGCATCGCCAGGATCGAGGACCGGCTCGCCGACATCTTCGTCGAGTCCGATCGCACGGCGACGTCGACCGATCAGGTCGCGGACCGCATGGCGCGGAGGCTCATCGGGCGCTAAGCTCCGGCCGCACGCGGCGAACGGGGGCGGACACATGCTGGCACTGGCGGCGAGGCGGCTCGCCACGGCGATTCCGACGCTGCTCGTCATCGTCGTCGCCAGCTTCCTGCTGATGCGCTTGGCTCCCGGCGGGCCGTTCGACGGCGAACGCGCGCTCGCGCCCGAGGTTCGCGCGAGCCTCGAGGCCGCCTACGGCTTCGACGCGCCGCTCCACGTCCAGCTTTTCCGCTACCTCGAAGCGCTGACCCGCGGGGATTTCGGACCCTCGCTCGTCTACCGCGACTTTTCGGTCGGCGACCTGATCGCTGAAGGATTGCCGGTGAGCCTGACCCTCGGCGGCTCCGCGCTTCTCGTCGCCCTGCTGCTCGGCGTTCCGGCCGGCGCCTGGGCGGCCTACCGACGCGGCGGCCGCGTCGACCGGATCGTGCAGACGCTGTCGCTCGCCGGCATCGTGCTGCCGACCTTCGTCACCGCGCCGATCCTGGTGCTTGTGTTCGGCCTGTGGCTCGGCTGGCTGCCGGTGTCGGGCTGGGAGGAAGGCGGCTATGCCGACGCGGTGCTCCCGGTCGCGGCGCTCGCGCTACCGACCGCGGCGGCCGTCGCCCGGCTCACCCGCGGCGCCATGCTCGACACGCTGGGCCAAGATTTCATCCGCACCGCCCGCGCCAAGGGACTCGACGCGGCGACGGTCCTGCGCCGTCACGCCTTGAAGCCGGCGCTGCTGCCGGTGGTCAGCTACGTCGGCCCCGCGGCGGCGGGACTGCTGACCGGGTCGGTCGTGGTCGAGACCGTCTTCGCGCTGCCGGGCCTCGGGCGCTACTTCGTCCAAGGCGCGCTCAACCGCGACTACCCCCTCGTCCTCGGCGTGGTGGTGCTCTACGCGGCGCTCGTGATCTTGTTCAACCTGCTCGCCGACCTCGCCTACGGCTGGCTCGACCCGCGCACGAGGCGGCGGTGAAGGGCGCCCTCGTCACGCTCGCGGCCGTCGCGCTGCTGGCGCTCCTGGTGCCCACCCTTTCGCCGTGGCCGTACGACGCCATCGACTGGGACGCCGTCCGCGCCGCGCCCTTCACCGACGGGCACCTGCTGGGGACCGACGGGGCCGGCCGCGACCTGCTCGCGCGCTGCTTCGTCGGCGCGCGGGTGTCGCTCGGCGTGGGGCTTGCGGCCGCGCTGGTCAGCCTCGTCATCGGCGTGTTGTGGGGGGCGGTCGCGGGGCTGATCGGCGGGCGCGTGGACGACGCCATGATGCGGGTCGTCGACGTGCTCTACGCGCTGCCCTTCATGTTCTTCGTCATCGTGCTCATGGTGGTGTTCGGCCGCTCGATCGTGCTGGTCTTCCTCGCGATCGGCGCGGTCGAATGGCTGACGATGGCGCGCATCGTGCGCGGGCAGACGCTCGTGCTGAAGGAACGCGGCTTCGTGCTCGCCGCGGAGGCCGCGGCCGCGCCGCGGGCGCAGGTGCTGCGGCGGCACATCCTGCCCAACCTCGCCGGCATCGTTCTCGTCTACCTCACGCTCACCGTGCCGCAGGTGATGCTGATCGAAAGCTTCCTCAGCTTCCTCGGGCTCGGCGTCCAGGAGCCGCTCACCTCGCTCGGCATCCTCATCAAGGAGGGCGCGGACGAGATGGAGGTCGCGCCCTGGGCGCTGATCGCGCCGGGCGCGCTCCTCGTCACGATGCTCGTCGCGCTCAACCGGCTCGGCGAGCGGCTCAGGGCGCGGTTGACGCCATGACGCTGTTCGCGGTGCGCGACCTGCGCGTCAGCTTCGGCGACACGACTGCGGTGGATGGCGTGAGCCTCGACGTGCGCGCGGGCGAATGCCTCGCGATCGTCGGCGAGTCGGGCTCGGGTAAGAGCCAGCTCTGCCTTTCCGCCTTCGGGCTGAGCGCGGGTCGCGCGTCGGGATCCGCGCTCCTAGACGGGGCCGAATTGATCGGGTCCGGCGAGGCGGTCTTGCGCCGGGTGCGCGGGCACCGGGTCGGCTTCGTGTTCCAGCAGCCGCTGTCGGCGTTGACGCCGCACATGAGCATCGGGGCGCAACTCGCGGAGAGCGCGGGGCGAGGCGCCGCCCGATCCGATCTGGTCCGCATGCTCGACGACGTGCGGCTGACCGAGCCCGAACGCCGGCTGCGCCAGTATCCGCACGAGCTGTCGGGCGGGATGCGGCAGCGGGTGATGATCGCGATGGCGCTCGCCGCCGGCCCGAAGCTGCTTATCGCCGACGAGCCGACGACCGCGCTCGACGTGACGGTGCAGCGGGAGATCCTCGACCTTCTCGATCGCCTCAGGCGCGAGCGCGGCTTGGCGATGATTCTCGTGAGCCACGACCTCGGGCTCGTGGCCGGCCGCGCCGACCGGGTGCTGGTGATGCGGAACGGGCGGGCGGTCGAGTGGGGAGCGGCTCGGCGCGTCTTCGAGCGACCGCGTGCCGCCTACACCCGCGAGCTGATCGCCGCCTCGCCGCGGCTCGACACGCCGTTGCCCCAGCGGCCGCCGGTGGGCGGGCCACTGGTCGAGGCGCGCGGAGTGACCGTCGACTTCCGCCTCCCGGGCGGTCCATTCCGACGCTCGGTTGAGCGCGCCGTCGACGACGTGTCGCTCGTCGTGCGCGAGGGCGAGGCGCTCGGCATCGTCGGCGGATCGGGGTCCGGCAAGTCGACGCTCGCGCGCGCGGTGGCGCGGCTGGGGCCGACGACGACGGGCGAAATCCTGTGGCGGGGCCGGCCGCTGCCGGCGCGCGAGTCGATCGGCGCGGCGGCGCGGCGCGGGTTCCAGGTCGTGTTCCAGGACCCGGTCGACAGCCTCGACCCGCGCATGCGGGTGGGCGACGCGATCGCCGAACCACTGGCGACGTTGCGGCCCGATCTGCCGGCGGTGGGCCACGCCCGACGTGTGGTCGACGCGATGCGCGAGGTCGAGCTCGACCCGGACCTGTGGCGCCGCCGCCCCGCCGAGCTCTCGGGCGGGCAGAACCAGCGGGTGAGCCTCGCGCGCGCGCTGATCTCCGAACCCGACCTGCTCATCTGCGACGAAGCCACCAGCGCGCTCGACGTGTCGGTGCAGGCCGGCGTGGTGGCGCTGCTGCAGCGGCTCCAGCGCAGGCGCCGCCTGTCGCTCCTGTTCATCAGCCACGACATCGCGCTGGTCCGCCAACTCTGCCACCGCGTCATGGTGCTGGACCGCGGGCGCGTCGTGGAGGAGGGGCCGACCGAGGCGGTGATCGGCATCCCGCGGTCTGACTACACCCGCAAGCTCATCGAAGCGGTCCCGAGCCACAAGCCTTTATCCTGACGTCCGTCAAGACGACCGGGTTTGGATCGTCGCCGGTCGCCGTGGGGCGGGCCGCATCGGCCGGATGACGGCGTCGCAGGTCGGTCAATAGTCCTTCGACCAGCGCAGGTTGACGCTCGTCCCGCCGAAGGTCGCGACTTGGCCGAGGATGGAGAGCGCGCGGGTCAGCTCGACCTCGATCTGGGTCGCCGTGTAGCCCTGGGCGTCGGTCGCCACCTCGACGTAGACCCGGTCGCCGAGATATTCGCCAGCCGCGACCGACGTGCCGCGTCCGGTGGTCGTGTTGCCCGGCAGGATGCGCAGGCGGTCGACGCCCAGGCCGCGGCGGAGCACGTTGAACACGTCGAGGTTCGCGGTCCCGCCGCTGCCGCGCAGCGACGCGACGGCGCCGGCGAGCTGGAGCGCCTCGGGTGCCGACAGGTTGGTGATCGACTCGCCGAAGAGCACGCGGGACAGCACCTCGTCCTCGGGCAGCGCCGGCACGGAGCCGAACGCGATCTCGGGCTCCTGCGCGGTCCCGGTGATCCGCAGCGTCGCCGTCAGGCCCTGAACGCGCGCCTCCGCGGCGACGTCGACCACCGCGTCGGGCGGGTAGCCGCCGCCGGTGAAGCGCACCGTGCCCCGGGTGAGCTCGAAACGGCGGCCGGCGAATTCGTAGGAGCCGCGGATGAGCCGCGCCTCGCCCGTCACGTCGGGCGCCGTCGCCTGGCCGGTGAGCTTGAGCTGCGCCTGCCACTCGGATTCGAGGCCCATGCCGTCGACCTCGACCTTGTTGTCGGCATCTGCGTCGATGTTCAGCCGCCAGACGGTGGCGCGCGTCGGCGCCGGCCGGTCGCGGCGCACGAGCGCGGCGTTGCGTTCGGTCACCCGGATCTCGGGCACTTCCTCGACCGCGGGCCGACCGATGCGGAAGCGGGCGCGGTCGATCCTGAGGTCGCCTGCGATAAGCCCGCCGTCGGGCCCGTTGGTGATGCGCAGGGGACCCGTTCCGGTCGCGCGCAGGTCGTCGCGCCGCAGCAGCTGCGCCCGCTGCGCCTGGAGCCGGATGTCCATCGGGAAGCCGCGGACGACCGAAAGATCGATGTAGCCCGATCCCGAGATGCGGCCGTCGTCGCCGGTCGTGCCGCTGAAGCTCGCGAGTTCGAGCCGCGATCCGGCGAAGCGGCTGTCGAGGCGGACGTTCTCCACGACCGTCCCGATGAGCGTGCTTTCGAACCGCAGCCCCTGGCTGCGCATAACGCCGCGCACCGTGGGTTCGCCGAGGCGCCCGCCGAAGTCCGCGGCGATGGCAATGGGACCGCGGAAGTCGAAGGCCTCGATGCCGGTCAGCGGCCACAGCGCGCCGGCCGGTCCGTTGTACCGCACCTGCGCGGCGAGAGGGGCCGCCAGCAGGCGTTCGACCCAGGCATCCGAGGCATCGCCCGGGATGGGCCGGAGCTGTGCCTGCATCTGGCCGATCACCCGCCCGCCGCGCTGCAGGACGGCGCGGCCCGCAGCCGCGTTGCCCTGGATCGCGGCCGTGAGCGCCACGTCGACCGGCAGCGACACGCTCGCCACGCCGCTGCGCGTGAGGCCGGCGATCCGGAGATTGGCGCGACCCCGGGGCAGGGCGCCGCTCGCCGGGATCACGAGATTGACCCGACCGCTGGCGCGGCCGTCGATCTCGAGCGGCGTGACGATGTTGAGGAGCGACAGCCCGACGCCGTCGAGCGTCGCGTCGAGCGCGGTCTCGTTACCGAACGTCCCGCCCACGCGCGCGCGGCCGCGCGAAAGCTCGAGCGTCGCCGGCAGCAGGCGCCAACCGCCGGGCACGGGTTCGAGTACCGCGGGTTCGGCCAGGCGAACGGGCTCGCGTTCGACCGTGCCGCTGCCGGTCACGGTGACGCGCTCCGGCGCGAACGCCACACGACCTTCGACCGTGAAGGGAACGCCGCGCTCGCCGCGCGCGGCGACGACCGCTGTGCCGCTTCCGCCGCGATAGTCGACGCTGGCCGTGCCGGTCTCGAGCTCGAGCGGCCCGCGTTCGACGCCCGCGAACGTCGATCGCGCCGTGATCGCGGGACCCGCTTCGTACAGGATCAGCGTGGCGTCGAGCGCGCCGCGGATGACGGTCGTCGGCTGTCCCATGATCTGGAGCCGTCCGTTGCGCGCGGCGAGCGAGGCTTCGATGCGCTGGACGTCCTCGAAGGGCGTCAGGCGCAAGGTGCCGCCGACCCCCGCGCCCGTGACGGCGAGGGTGCCGGTGAACGCGCGACCGGTCTGGGTGAGCGGACCGGCGGCCGTGAGGCCGACGGCGTTCAACGCGGCGACGTCCACCACCAGCGGCTGCCCCGGACGCGTGACGAGCCGTCCGCGCAGCGTGGCAGGACCGTAGCTCGTCCGGCCGGCGGCATCGAGCGTCCAGCCGTCGGGCAGCGGGGTGAGGCGCGCGTCGACGTCGGCGAGGCCGACGCCGAAGCCGGGGCTGAGCAGCCGCACGTCGATGTCGGGGCGGTCGATCGGGCCGACGACCCGAAGCTCGACCGGACCGTAGTCGCGGTGCCGGCCGCGGCCCGCGATGCGGAAGACGCCGTCGCGGGCGCGGGAGCCGCTTCCGTTGAGCGTCATCGCCGGCGCGACGACGCGCGCGTTGCTGAAGAACACGTCGCCGCTGGGCGGGATGCGGAGGTCGGCGGTGATCGTCGGCCGGCCTTCGAGAAGCCAGCCGAAGAAGGCGTTGTCGAGACGCGTCACCCGCGCGGTGGCGCGGCCCCGCACCTCGGGGTTGCGGCCGTCCGCCGACGGGACGACGCGCAGGTCGGCGTCCACGTCGACAAGGCCGAGACCCGGCACCTGATAGCGGGGCAGGTCGCCGACGAGCGCGACGTTGTAGCGCCCGGTCCGGAGATCGAGGAACGCGATGGCGCGCGCCGTCACCCGATCCGAGCGCAGCCGCAGCGCGTTCGAGGTGACCTCGAGCCCGCGCAGGAACAACGGCCCTTCGACCCGGACGTCGGTCAGCAGCCCGCCGAGGAACGCCCCGACGCCGGTCACGCGTTGCGCGGTCAACGTCGTCGGGATCGTGACGGGACCGTCGTCGATCCGGACGCGGCCGGCGATGCGGAGTCGGTCGAACACGGTGGTGGCGAGCGCCGCCTGCGGCGCGGTCACCAGATAGTCGATGGTCGGGCGGGCGAAGGCGCCGTCGAGCCGCAGCGACAGCCTGAGGTCCCGGCTCGCCAGCCGTCGCAGCAGCGCTTCGGGGCGCAGGACGCGGGCGTCGACCGCGACATCCTCGAACCGGCCCTGCCCGAGGTCGAACACCCCGTCCGCCGTGAGCGCGATGGCCGAGCTTCGCGCCCGCACGACCGTGTCGATGCGCCGGTCGGCGAAGGTGCCGCTGGCGTCGAGGCGCAGGTTCGGTTGCGTGAAGCTCCGGACGACGCCGCCGACCACGAGCCCCGGCGCGGCCGTGCCCGCGAGCGTGAAGCGACCTTCGTCGACGCCGAGCGCGAGGTCGGCGAGGCGCGAACCGCCGAGCGTGCCGACGATCGTTCCGCGCCAGCGGGTCCAGCTACCGTCGCCGGCGATCCTCGCTAGCAGCGGCTGCTCCAGCCCCAGCATCCCCGCGACCACGCCGCCGGCCGGCGCGCGCACGTCGGCGGCGATGTCGAACCGATCGCGATCGGGCTCGGCGTCGAGCGCGAACAGCACCCGGTCGCCGCCGCTCGCGGTCGCGACGAGCCGGACGCGCGCGCGGCCGTCGCGGATGTCGATGTCGTCCTCGACCCGCGCGACCTGGCGGCGGCCGGCGACCGCCGGCTCGATGACGACGCGGTCGAGCAGCAGCCGGCCGACGTAGATGTCGACGTCGGGCAGGATCGGGCCGGTGCGCTCGGTCGGCCGCAGCCGGGGCATGCGAAGCCAGCGCACCGTCGGGGCGACGAGCGAGTTGATGTGGAGCTTGCGCCGGACGATGTCCTGCGCGCGCCAGTCGAGCTCGACGCGCGGGGCGACGAGGAAAGTGCCCTGCGGGTCGCCGATCCGCAGGTCGTGGATGACGAGGCGGCTGTAGATGGAGCCTTCGAGTCGGCCCACCGAGACGGTGAGGCCCGACCTCGGCGCGATCCGGTCGAGCTGGCCCGCGAGGAAGCGTTGGCCGGGGCCGGTGTTGAGGAGCTGAAGGCCGATCAGCGCGACCGCGACCAGCGCGAACAGCGTGACGGCCAGCGCCACGAGGATCCGCTTCAGGGGCTCGGAGCCCTCGAGCGTCTCGGAGACGCTGCGCGGAGTCTCTTCGGCCATCAGAAGGCCTGTCCGATCGACACGTAGACGCCGACCCGTGCGTCGCCGGGCCGGCGGTCGAGCGGGACCGCGACGTCGAGGCGGATCGGGCCGAAGCTCGTGTAGTAGCGTCCACCGATGCCCGCGCCCAAGCGGAACGAGTCGAAGCGGGGCAGGGTGCTGGTGTAGATCTGGCCGGCGTCGACGAAGGCGACCGCGCCGAAATCCCCGAACCGGAACCGGCCTTCGATCGACGCCTCGGCGAGCGAGCGTCCGCCGATCGGATCGTTGAACTGATCGCGCGGCCCGATCTCCTGGAAGCCGTAGCCGCGGACCGAGCCGCCGCCGCCCGCGTAGAAGCGCCGCGACGGCGCGATGCGGTCGCGCTCGGCGCCGAAGATCGAGCCGACGCGGACGCGGCCGGCGAGAACGCGCGTCTCGCCCCCAACCGGGACGTAGCCGCTCGCCTCCGCCTGCGCGCGGAGATAGCCGAAGGCGCTGTTCTGGAACGACGCCTCGGGGCTGGCGCGCCCCGTCAGGCGAAAGCCGCTGGTCGGGTCGAGCAGGTCGTCGGTGCCGTCGTAGGTGAGCGAGGCGGGCAGGGCGCCGATGAAGAAGGTGCGACGGCGGCTGATGCCGCGTTCGACGTCGGTGTCCCGCTCGTCGGTGGCGATCAGCTCGGCGCCGACCGAATAGGTCCACTTCTTCTGCCAGATGAGGTTCGTCTCGCGCGACAGCACCGCGCCGAGGGCGAAGCTGCGCGCCTCGTAGGCCTCGCGGTCCTCGTTGCTGAACTCAGACCGCAGCAGGAGCACACGGTCGCGCGCCCGCCAGTTGTTGAACCGCACCTCGCCCGCGAGGCGCTGCTCCTCGGTGCCGAGCACGCCGCGGGTCGTCAGGGCGCCTTCGGGCGGGAAGAGATTGCGGTGCTGCCAACTCGCCTCGATTCGAAAACCCTCGCCGGTGGAGTAGCCGGCCTGGCCGGCGAGCGTGCGCAACGGCGCGGCGCTGAGCGCCACCACCACGTCGACGACGTCGCGCTCGGCGGTTTCCGAGGCGCGCACGCCCACGCTGCCGAACAGGCCCGTGGCGATGAGCGCGCGGCGCAGGTCTTCGATGTCGCGCGCGTCGTATAGATCGCCCGTGTCGAACCGCGCGAGACGGCGGACGTGTCTCTCGTTGACGAGCGGGTCGCCTTCGACCCGGATCGCGCCGACGCGCGCCTGCCGGCCGGCGACGACCGGCAGGCGGTAGCTCGCGGCCTGGACCTCGTGATCGACCTCGATCTCGTGGTCGCCGATCGTCGCGAACGGGTAACCGAGCTCCGGCAGGCGGACGCGCACCCGATCCTCCGCCGCGAGCACGTCCTCGGCGTCGACCGGGTCGCCCACCTCGAGGCCGAGCGTGTCCCGGATGAGCTCGCGCGGACCGCTCGGCGGCGTGACGATCTCGACGGCGCTGAACGTGTAACGCGGACCGGGCTCGACCGTCAGCGCGACGATGGCGCGGCCGTCGGGCGTCCCTGCGGGCGTGATGTCGATGTCGGTGCGGCCGCTGTAATAGCCCTCCGACCGCAGCAGCCGATCGATGAGCTGCGCGTCCTCGCGCGCGCGCCGGTCGAGCTGGGCGAGGTTGTCGATGTCGCCGCCTTTGCCGAGCACCGAAAGCTCTTCGAAGCGATCCTCGAGCCCTACCGTGTCCAAGCCCGAAAGCTCGATGCGGTACCGGATCTCCACGTCGGTCGCCTCGACCGCTTCGCGCGCCGGCACGGCCGCGGCGTCGGGCAGCGGTGTCTCTTCGATGGTCGGCAACGGCGCGAGCGGCTGCTCCGGGTCGATGTCGGGCAACTCGGGCAGGCCGGGGTCGACGGCCGGTTGCGCCGACGCCGCGGCGGTCGCGAACGCGCAGACGGCGAGCGCGGCGCACAGCCGGACGGAAACGAACCCCATGGGCACGGTCTAGCGAACGCCACGGCGTCCGCAAAGTGCCGAGGACGTAACGAAGAAAGACGCGGTGCCGGGGCTAGTGAAGCTCGCCGACGACGTCCTCTAGCTGAAGGAGTTGAATGGCGCGTTCGACCTCGCGCCAGCGACAGAAAAGCGCTACGTTTCCGGCGTTGCGGAATCTGTCGGCGCGCGTCGCCGCCTCGACGACGGCGTCTTGGCCGAACGCCGCGATCAAGCGGGTCGCCTCGTCAACCGTCGACCGGTCATGGATTATCTGCATCTTTGCCCCCTGGTGCCCTTGTCCCGCGCTTTGTCGGGTAGGGCAAGAGGCAACAAGAGCCGAGCGGCGGTTAAATCGCGTCCGTTGCGAAGCGAACACAGATTGATTCCGAAGCGAAACGAACGGCTTATCGAGGCGCGCTGGCGTCGCGGACGAGGACGTGGCAAACGGCGGCTCGGCAACGGGAGACGGGAAGATGGAGCGGGTCGGCGGCGGCATCCTGGTCGCGATCGGTTTGATCGCCGGGACGATCATCGGCGTGCTGTACGGCCAACCGTCGATCGGTCTGCTTACCGGGCTCGTGGTCGGCTTTGCCGCGGCGGGTGCGGTCGCGCTCTGGGACGTCCGCCGTCGCCGCTAGGCCGGGCGGCGTCCCGCCCGGCACGGGCAGCCAAGTTCAGCCGTTCAGGCTCTCGATCGACTGCCGGATGCCGGCGACCGTCTCGCCGATCCGGCGGGACGGCAGGCCGCTCGGGCGCCGGGTCGGGAGGCGGACGACGGGTGCCGGCGGCGCCTCGGTCGGCTGCTGACCGAGCGCGGCGAGCCGCGCGTTGATCTCCGTGAGCTGGTCGGCGATGCGCGCCTCGAGCACTTCGACGCGTGCCAGCACGGCTTCGGGCGTGGGGCCGTCCTGAAGCGCGCGGACGGCGCCCAGCATCTTGGGGTCGGGCAAGCGCTTGCGGAGCGAGCGCTGGATCGAACGCAGCGTCTTGTCGAGATCCGCCGTCGGGCTGGTCTTGAGCACGCGCGTCGTGCTCGCGGGCAATTCGGCGAGCATCGCTTCGATGCGCGCGAGCCGGCCGTCCAGGTCGTTCACGTCGGCCGTCGCCGGCGCAGGGGTCGACATCGGGGCCGGAGCCGCTGTCAGGGCCGCGGGGGCGACCACCATCTGCTCGGCGGCCTGCAGCGGCGCCGCGTCGGCATCGGCGACGCCGCGGTCATACGCCTCCTCGTCGTCGCGCCGGGCGCCGATCAGCGCGCCGATGACCGTGGGGATCGCGAAGGCGAGGGCCGCGAGCATGTAGCGGGCGGTGTCGCCCAGCGGCGGAGCGGCGGCCGGCAGCAGCGTCGCCAAGCCGGTTCCGGCGACGAACGCTTCGAGCGACGGCGTCGACGCGAAGAGAATGACCAAAGCCGCGAGCAGCCCCAGCCCCAGCCCCCACCGCAACCCCTGATTGTCCATGATCGCCCTTCCTGTCGCCCGAGCGGCGTCAGCGGGCTCGCGCCGCCAGCCGTTCGTAGACCGGAACGTAGTTGGCGACGGAGCGATCCCAACTGCGCTCCTCGGCGACGTAACTCTTGGCCCGGGCGCGTCGTTCCGGCCACGACGCGCGGTCCGCGAACAGGCCGGCCAGCGCGGCCGCGATCGAGCCCGGATCGTCGGCGCGGAACAGCGTGCCGGTCACCCCGTCCTCGATCAGCTCGCGGTGCCCGCCGACGTCGGAGGCCGCGACGAGCTTCTCCTGCGCCATCGCCTCGAGAGGCTTCAGCGGCGTGACGAGGTCGGTGAGCCGCATGTGCTTGCGCGGATAGGCGAGCACGTCGACGACGCTGTAGTAGCGATCGACCTCCGCGTGCGGCACGCGGCCCACGAAGCGGATGCGTTCGCGCACCGGCGAGGCGTCGGCCTGCGCGCGCAGGCTCGCCTCCATCGGGCCCCCGCCCACGAGCAGCAGGTGCGCGTCGGGCCGCGACGCGACGAGCGCCGGCGTGGCGGCGATGAGGTCGTCGAGACCTTCGTAGTCGTAGAAGGAGCCGATGAAGCCGACCACGTCGGCGTTCGCCAGCCCGAGGTCGGCCGCCAGGGCTTCGTCGCGCGGCAGCGGCGTCCCGAACTGCTCCAGGTCGACGGCGTTGGGCACGGCGAAGAGCTTGTCGGCCGCGATGCCGCGCCGGCGCAGGTCGCCGAGCAGCCCTTCGCAGATCGCGCCGACGGCGTCCGCCCGGCGGCAGGCCCAGCTTTCGAGCGCGTGCGTGGTGCGGTAGGCCAACGAGCCTTCACGTCCCGTGCCGTTACCCACGGCCGCATCCTCCCAGAAGGCGCGGATCTCGTAGACGAGCGGGATTCCGCGCCGGCGCGCGACGCCGCTCGCGGCGAGCGCCGTCAGCACCGGCGAGTGGGCGTGGATGATGTCGGGCTGGGTCTCGGCAGCGAGCCGATCGAGCGTCGCGGCCGTCGCTTTCACCTCGGACAGGATGGGCACGCCGCCGGTGCGCCGCGTGCGGTGAAAGGTCAGGCCGTCGACCTCTTCCGGGTCGGGGCCGTCCTTCACGTGCCGCGGCGTCGTCAGGTGGACGGTTTCCCAACCCCGACGGCGTTGGCCGAGCAGCAGCGCGCGCGAGCGGAAGCTGTAGCCGCTGTGGAGCGGTATCGAATGGTCGAACAGGTGGAGGATGCGCATGGTTCAGCCGCGCAACGACTGACGCGCGAAGTTGTGCCGGCCGTTTGGGGCCGCCACTTAGCTCGCGGCCCGTCGCCGGCGCAGGTCCTCGACGCAGCGGCCGGCCGCCTGCCCGTCCCACATGTCGGGTCGGCGTTGCCGCCCGGCCTCGAACACCGCCAGGTTGACCTCCTCGATCAGGGACTCCGGCTTCACGAGCCGGTTCGTGCCTTCGGTCACCGTGATCGGACGCTCCGTGTTCTCGCGGAGCGTAAGGCAGGGGATCCCGAGGTAGGTGGTCTCTTCCTGGAGCCCGCCCGAGTCCGTGATGGCGATCAGCGAGCTAGACACGAGGCTCATGAACGGACGGTACGATAGGGGTTCGATCAGCCGCACGCCGGCCTCCTCGAGCTTGAAGCCGAGGTTGAAGCGGGCCAAGCGCTGCTTGGTGCGCGGATGCACGGGGAAGACGAGCGGCAGGCCCTGCGCGACTTGACACAGCGCCTCGACGATGTGCGCGAGCTTGCGCATGTCGTCGACGTTCGAGGGGCGGTGGAGGGTCACCACCCCGTAACCGCGCGGGATGAGGCCGAGTTGACCGTGGATGTTTTCCGCCTCGATCCTGGGACGGATCATCTCGTAGCTGTCGAGCATGATGTTGCCGACCCGGGTGATGCGGCTCGCCGGGATGCCTTCGGCGGCGAGGTTCTCGTCGCCGTCGGGCGACGGCGTCCAGAGGACGTCGGCCAGCACGTCGGTCACCAGCCGGTTGATCTCCTCCGGCATCGTCCGGTCGCGCGAGCGCAGGCCGGCCTCGAGGTGGACGGTGGGGATTCCGAGCTTCGCGCCCACCATGGCGCAGGCCGCGGTCGAGTTGACGTCGCCGACCACGACCAGCCAGTCGGGCCGGTCGATCGTCGCGACCTTCTCGTAGGCGATCATCACGTTGCCCGTCTGCTCGGCGTGGCTGCCGGAGCCGACGCCCAGGTGGTGGTCGGGCGCGGGCAGCCCGAGGTCGGCGAAGATGTCGTCCGACATGTTGGCGTCGTAGTGCTGCCCGGTGTGGACCAGCACCGGGTGGAAGTCGGCCGCCGCCTTGAGCGCGTGGTAGAGCGGCGCCACCTTCATGAAGTTCGGCCGCGCCGCCGCGATAAGATGCACCCGTTCCGGCATTGTCCCCGTTCCCGCCACCTTGGATTCGGGAGGGCTTAACCCGTCGCCATTTGGCGGGCAAGCTTACGGACCCGTTCACCTTTACCGGCGTTGAACGGAGCACGGCCCGGTGTTACGCGGGCATTGGGCTGGGTTCGGGACGCGATGGTCGACAATTTCTCCATGCTGATCTCGCACGGCATGCTGCTGTTCGTGCTGTGGCGCCTGCTCAAGCTGCGCGACCCCGAGGAGCGGAACGACACGCGCTTTCAGCCGCGCCGCCGCGGTCGGAGCTGATCGGCCGTGCGCGATCTCTTCATGGTCGGCATCCTGCTGATGCTCTTCGTGTCCGCGTTCAAGCGGCCGTTCATCATGACGCTCGGCTACATGTACGTCGATCTCGTGCAGCCGCAGGAGGTGAGCTGGTACCTGCTCAACACGGTGCCGGCCTCGATGATCTTCGGCGCCTCGGCGGTGCTGTTCTACCTGGTTCTCGACCCAAAGAAGAACCTGCGCTTCGGCGCGATCCAGGGCCTTCTCCTTCTGTTCCTCGCCTGGGTCACGCTCACGACGGTGAACTCGGAGCTGCCGCGCTTCGCCTGGGAGAAATGGGACCCGGCGTCGAAGGCGATGGCGTTCGCGGTCTTCCTGCCGTTCGTGCTCCAGACGCGCCAGCGCCTCGAGGCGGCGCTGCTGTTCTTCGTCCTATGCATCGGATCGCTCAGCATCACCGGCGGCATCAAGACGCTCCTCGGCGGCGGCGGCTACGGCACGCTGAGCCTGCTCGTCGACCGCAACGTCGGCCTTTACGAAAGCAGCACGATCTCGGCGGTGGCCGTCGCTGTCATCCCGATCGTCCTCTACCTCTACCAGCACAACCAAATCGTGCCGAAGAGCCGCATCACGTGGCTCCTGACCGCGGGGCTCGTCTTCGCCGCGCTGCTGATCCCGGTCGGCACCGAGGCCCGAACGGGGTTGGTGTGCATCGCCGTGCTCGGGTTCCTGCTGTGGCTCGGCGCCAGGCGCAAGATCATGTACGTCGCGGCCGTGGCCGTCGCCGCGATCGTCGCCGTGCCGTTCCTGCCGGACAGCTTCACCGGCCGCATGTCGACCATCAAGACCTACGACGAGGACACGTCGGCCTCCACCCGGCTGGCGGTCTGGAACTGGACCCTCGACTATGTGTCGGACAACCCGCTCGGCGGCGGTTTCGGGGCCTACCGGCTCAACCGCATCGAATATGAGGTGAAGGAGCGCGTGGGCGAGGGCGGGGTGACGAGCGAGCAGACCATCACCGTCGTCGACAAGGCGCGCGCCTATCACAGCTCCTATTTCGAAGTGCTCGGCGAGCACGGTTACCCGGGGCTCGCGATCTTCCTGACGATGCTCGCCGCTGCGCTCTTCCAGCTCCGGCGGCTCTACAAGCGCTTCAGGGAAAGCGAGGAGGATCGCTGGATCGCCGACGTCGCCCGCGCGCTCGACTTCACGATCATCATCTACATGTCGGGCTCGCTGTTCGTCGGCATCGCCTTCCAGTCGAGCCAATATTATCTATTCGCCTTCACGGCCGCGCTGGCGCACGTGGCGGCCGGGCGGGTGCCGGCGAGGA
>Ga0164290_1000633_pt1 | contig 99680 bp, 107 predicted proteins | sample Micstemetagenome_FD_108782 | JGI IMG/M metagenome (GOLD analysis project Ga0164290, IMG submission 108782) | Contaminated culture microbial community from soil near Moab, Utah, USA - Microcoleus steenstrupii SON62 (Illumina Assembly) | ecosystem: Environmental > Terrestrial > Soil > Soil crust...
CCTCGTCCTGCGCTCGATCGTCGAGCATGGCCGTCGCGACATCGAGGTGGTGGCGATCAACGATCTGGGGCCGGTGGCCACCAACGCCCACCTGCTGAAGTACGACTCCGTCCACGGCCGCTTCCCCGGCACGGTCGAGAGCGGCGAGGACTGGATCGACGTCGGCCTCGGCAAGATCAAGGTGACGGCGATCCGCAACCCGGAAGAGCTGCCGCACAAGGAGCTGAACGTCGACATCGCCTTCGAGTGCACCGGCCTGTTCACCTCGAAGGACAAGGCCAGCGCCCACCTGAAGGCCGGCGCCAAGCGGGTGCTGGTCTCGGCCCCGGCCGACGGCGCCGACAAGACCATCGTCTACAAGGTCAACCACGACGTCCTGACCGCCGACGACATCGTGGTCTCCAACGGCTCCTGCACCACCAACGCCCTGGCCCCGGTGGCCAAGGTGCTGAACGACCTGTTCGGCATCGAGCGCGGCTATATGACCACCATCCACGCCTACACGGGCGACCAGCCGACGCTGGATACGATGCACAAGGATCTGTACCGGGGCCGCGCCGCCGCCCTGTCGATGATCCCGACCTCGACCGGCGCCGCCAAGGCGCTGGGTCTGGTGCTGCCGGCGCTGAAGGGCAAGCTGGACGGCTCGTCGATCCGGGTGCCGACGCCGAACGTCTCGGTCGTCGACCTGAAGGTCGTGGCCGGCCGCGAGGTCACGGTCGACGAGATCAACGCCGCGCTTCAGACCGCCGCCGACGGGTCGATGAAGGGGGTGCTGTTCACCACCGACGAGGCGCTGGTGTCGAGCGACCTGAACCACATCGCCGCCTCCTCGACCGCCGCCCTGCCCCAGACCCAGGTGGTCGACGGCAAGCTGGCCCGGGTGCTGAGCTGGTACGACAACGAATGGGGCTTCGCGACGCGGATGGCCGATACGGCGCTGGTGATGGCGAAGTTCATCTGATGCGAAGAGGTGTCACCAGCCAACGGCGGTGGTGGCGTTGGTGGTTACTTGTTCCAATAGCAGCTCTTGTCGCGTTGGGAGCATGGGGCTGGAGGAACCTCACCCTAGCCTCAACGCCCCAAGGCTTGTTTGAAATGGCACTGGAAAACTACCAAGGCGGCCGACATCTCTACCCTTTCAATACGCGCTTCAACTCCAGTGGCATTGATCGCTTGTCAGGGCTCACGCGCGCCGAGGGACAAGCGGCCTTGGAGGCGTGTCCACGCGGAAATTGGAGAAAAGTGGGCGTAGTTCCTCCCGCCTATCCCGACGAGCAGTATCAGCACCTGTGGGAGTGCGATGCTGGCGATGTCTTGGTCAGGGGACGAGTTGGCTGGGAGCCTTCCTGGGGCCTGCTCGGCGTTTGGTTCTCCGCCTGCCGCAAGCCGAACTGCCTGAACCCGGAGCAATCATTCGATCCATCGCAATACCCGCCGCCCACCAAGGAACAATCATGACCTTCCGCACCCTCGACGACGCCCCTTCCCTCGCCGGCAAGACCGCGCTGGTCCGGGTGGACTTCAATGTGCCGATGGACGGCGGGAAGGTGACGGAGGACACCCGGCTGCGGGTGGCCATCCCGACCATCGAGAAACTGCGCGACGCCGGCGCCAAGGTGGCGTTGCTGGCGCATTTCGACCGGCCCAAGGGTCAGCGGGCGCCGTCGATGAGCCTTCGGCCGGTGGTCGACGATCTGGAGCGGCTGCTGGGCGCGCCGGTGCGGTTCGCCGATGACTGCGTCGGCGACGAGGCGGAGGCGGTGATCGCCGACGTCGACGCGGGCGGTGTCGTGCTGCTCGAAAACGTCCGCTTCCACGCCGGTGAAGAGAAAAACGATCCCGCCTTCGCGGCGCAGCTGGCGGAACTGGGCGACGTCTATGTCAACGACGCCTTCTCGGCGGCGCACCGGGCCCATGCCTCGACCGAGGGTCTGGCGCGGCTGCTGCCCGCCTACGCCGGGGAGTCGATGCGGCGCGAGCTGGATGCGCTGGATGCGGCCCTGGGCAAGCCGCAGAAGCCGGTGCTGGGGATCGTCGGCGGGGCCAAGGTCTCGACCAAGCTGGACCTGCTGAAGAACCTGGTCGGCAAGCTGGACCGGCTGGCAATCGGCGGCGGCATGGCGAACACCTTCCTGTTCGCCCAGGGCATCGATATCGGCGGCTCGCTGGCCGAGAAGGACATGGCCGACACGGCCCGGGAGATCCTCGCCGAGGCCGAAGCGAAGGGCTGCGAGATCCTGCTGCCCATCGATGTGGTGGTGGCGCGGGAGGTCAGGCCTGGCGTGGAGACCCGAACCGTGCTGGCGCGCGAAGAGATCGGCGACGACGAGAAGATTCTCGACGCCGGCCCGCTGACGGTCGAAAAACTCATCAAGGGCATGGCCCTCTCGCGGACGCTGATCTGGAACGGACCGCTGGGGGTGTTCGAGGTTCCGCCGTTCGACGCGGCTACGGTCAAGGCGGCGCAGGCGGCGGCGCAGCTGGTGAAGTCGGGGGCGCTGGTGGCCGTCGCCGGCGGCGGCGACACGGTCGCGGCCTTGCATCACGCAGGCGTGGCGGACGACATGACCTTCGTCTCGACCGCCGGCGGGGCCTTCCTCGAATGGATGGAGGGCAAGCCGCTGCCGGGCGTCGAGGCCCTGCGCGCGGGCTGAGGCCCCCCTGTAACACTACGTGACTTCCGGCTCCGGCGGAGCTAGATGACCCGCAAACGACAACACCCAGGAGGACTCGATGGATCTGGCGGCGCTCAACGCGGTGGCTGAGGCGATGGTCACGCCCGGCAAGGGCATTCTGGCGGCCGACGAGTCCACGGGCACCATCAAGAAGCGGTTCGACGCCATCGGGGTCGAGAACACCGAAGAGAACCGGCGTGACTACCGCGAGTGCCTGTTCCGCTCGGAGCAGACCATGCGCGAACACATCTCGGGCGTGATCCTGTTCGAGGAGACCCTGTATCAGGACGCCAAGGACGGCACGCCGCTGGTCGACATCATCAAGGCCGCGGGCTCGATCCCGGGCATCAAGGTCGACAAGGGCGCCACCAAGATGGCCGGCTTCCCGGGTGAGACGGTCACCAAAGGCCTCGACGGCCTGTCCAAGCGCGTGCGCGCCCACTACGAGCGCGGCGCCCGGTTCGCCAAATGGCGCGGCGTCATCGACATCGCCGATGGCGTCCCGACCTGGGGCGCGGTCAAGGCCAACGCCCACGCCCTGGCCCGCTACGCCCGCATCTGCCAGCAGGAGCAGGTGGTGCCGATCGTCGAGCCCGAGGTGCTGATGGACGGCTCGCACGACATCGCCCGCTGCGACGAGGTCACCCGTTGGGTGCTGCAGACCGTGTTTCAGGAACTCTATGAGCAGCGGGTGGCGCTGGAGGGCATCGTCCTCAAGCCGAACATGGTGATCTCCGGCAAGGGCAGCGTCCGCCAGGCCAAGGTTCAGGAAGTGGCCGAGCGCACCATCGCGGCGCTGAAGGCCACCGTGCCGTCAGCCGTGCCCGGCATCGCCTATCTGTCGGGGGGTCAGACCGACGAGCAGGCCACCGCCCACCTCGACGCCATGAACCGCATCGGCGGCTTCCCGTGGAAGATGACCTTCTCGTACGGACGCGCGCTTCAGGCCGCGCCGCAGCGCGCCTGGTCAGGCAAGGCCGAGAACGCCGTGGCCTGCCAGTCCGCCTTCCACCACCGCGCCCGCATGAACGGCCTGGCCTCTCTGGGCCAGTGGGGGAAGAAGCTGGAAAAGAAGGCGGCCTGACGCCTGACGGCCGGCGGCCGAGGCGCCGGCCGGTCGATCACCAGCTTCCGTACTGGTCCCGGAAACGCCAGCGCACATCGCGTGCGTCCCGTTCGGCCTCGTCGACCTCGTCCTGCGCCCGGCGCCAGTCGCGTTCGGCGTCGGCGCGTTCGCGGCGGAGTTCGGCGATCCGCCGGCGGATCTGGTCCTGCTGCGCTTCGGTCACTCCATCAGCGCGCGCTTCGGCCTGTTTGCCGACGATCTTGTCGTCCAGGTCCGTGAGCCGGGCGCCGAGACTGTCGACCCGGCCGCGGGCGTTCGCCACCACCTGTTCGGCGGCGTGAACGACCTGGCCGTCGCGATAGCCGTAGGTGAAGTCCGCCTCCAGCTCGGCAGGACAGACCCCGGCGTAGCCGGAGCCGGTGCGACCGACCTCGAAGCCCTTCTGCGGCGTGCAATAGTGCACCAGCCCCTGCCGGCGGCCCGCGGCATAGGCGCCGGCGTCAGGGGTGACGCCATGCTCGGCGCAGGCCTTGGCGTGATCGTCGAGACGGCTCATGGTCAGGCCCTGCTGGCCGTCGACGTAGCCCTGCCCGGACCAGTCCCCCGCCATGCACTGTTCCGCGCTCATGGTCGCGCAACTGCCCAGCGCGAGCGCGGCCCCGCCGGCCGCCGCGGCGATGATCAGAAGTCTCATAGGTTTCGCTCCCCGCATACCCGCGTTCACCATGACTCAAATGTCGCCGACAGCCAAGCTTGGGCTCTTGCCCGGGTCCGGATGCGCCGTGCTAGATCGACCACCGCCGATCCGGCGGCGGAGCGCCCGGTGTCCGACGAACCCCTGATCGAAGACGACGAGGCCACGGTTCTGGAAGCGCGGCTGGAGACCGGAGGAGACCGGCTGGACAAGGCCCTGACCGGCATCTTCCCGGGCCTGTCCCGGGCCCGCATCCAGGCGCTGCTGGCCGAAGGCGCGGTGAGCCGGGATGGACAGGTGGCCTCGAGCGGATCGGCCAAGGCCCAGGCCGGCCTCTATACGATCATCGTGCCGCCAGTGGTGTCGGCGATCCCCGCCCCCGAAGCCATACCGCTGACGGTCCTGTTCGAAGACGCTGATCTGATCGTCGTGGACAAGGCGGCGGGCATGGCCGCTCATCCGGCTCCGGGTACCGAGACCGGCACCCTGGTCAATGCGTTGCTGGCGCACTGCGGCGCCTCCCTGTCCGGAATCGGCGGCGTTGCGCGGCCGGGCATCGTGCACCGGCTGGACAAGGACACGTCGGGGGTGATGGTCGCCGCCAAGTCGGACCGGGCCCACGCCGGCCTCTCGGCCCTGTTCGCCGCCCACGACATCGAACGCACCTACATCGCCCTGACCCGGGGCGCGCCGAGCCCGGCGAAGGGCCGGATCGAGACGCTGATCGGGCGGTCCTCGAGCGATCGCAAGAAGATGGCGGTACTCAGGAGCGGCGGGCGCAATGCGATCACCGACTATAGGGTGGAGCGAGTGTTCGGGCTTCCGGCCAAGGCCGGCGGAGCGCCGATGGCCGCGCGCGTCGCCTGCACCCTGCACACCGGCCGGACCCACCAGATCCGGGTGCATCTGGCGTCCAGGGGATCGCCCATCCTCGGCGACGCCGTCTACGGCTCGGGCAGCCCGGCCGGAGCGGTTCGCGCCTCCATGGCAGAGGCCGGCCTGGTCCGTCAGGCGCTGCACGCAACGGTGCTCGGGTTCGTGCACCCGGTCACGCGGGAGGTGTTGCGTTTCGAGACCGCCCTCCCGCCGGACATGGACCAGCTGGAACGGTTGCTTGAGGCGTTATGACTCTCCACATCCGGAACTGGAGGCCCAAATGACCGACACTGACATCCGCGATAACACCGAAGCCCACCGCTATGAGTTGCCGGTCGGCGAAGACCTGGCCGTGGTGACCTACAACCTGACCGGCTCGAACCTCATGATCACCGAAACCCTCGTGCCCGAGGCGCTGGAAGGACAGGGGATCGCCAGCCGGTTGGCGAAGCATGTGATCGGCGACGCCAGGGCGCGCCAGCTGCTGATCCTGCCAGTCTGTCCGTTCTTCTCGGCCTACCTGCAGAAGCACCCGGACCACGCCGACGTCGTCCACCCGACGTACCGCCAGATTCTCGGCCTCGCTTAGTCCGTCTTGATTAAGGACGGACTAAGCGCTATACCGTCACTCATTCGGTGCAGTGGCGCCGGGGCAACGGTCACGCTTTCGTGTGACGATCCGCCTCTGACAAATGCGGAAACCCCACCCTATTTCACCGGTTGAGGGGCGAGGTGTCGGCGCACAATCGGTGGCCGCTTCCGCAGAGCCCGCTCGTTTTCACGGTCGGAGGGACCAGATGGCTGTAGCTAGATCGCTCGCGGTGATGTCGCCTGAACAGGGACTGTCGCGATACCTGACGGAAATCCGCAAATTTCCGATGCTGGCGAAGGATGAGGAGTTCATGCTCGCCAAGCGCTGGACGGAGCACCAGGACCCCGAGGCCGCCCACCGCCTCGTGACGTCTCACCTGCGCCTCGTGGCCAAGATCGCCATGGGTTATCGCGGCTACGGCTTGCCGATCGGCGAGGTGATCTCCGAGGGCAACGTCGGCCTGATGCAGGCCGTCAAGAAATTCGATCCGGACAAGGGCTTCCGCTTGGCGACCTACGCCATGTGGTGGATCCGCGCCTCGATCCAGGAATACATCCTGCGCAGCTGGTCGCTCGTGAAGATGGGCACCACCGCCGCGCAGAAGAAGCTGTTCTTCAACCTGCGCAAGGCCAAGAGCCAGATCTCGGCCTTCGAGGAAGGCGACCTGCGTCCGGAGCATCTCTCGGCCATCGCCACCAAGCTGGGCGTGTCCGAGGAAGAAGTCACCAATATGAACCGCCGCCTCGGCGGGGACGCTTCGCTGAACGCGCCGCTGCGCGCCGACGGCGAGAGCGAGTGGCAGGACTGGCTGGCGGACGACACGGCGGTTTCGCAGGAAACCCAACTGGCCGAGGACGAAGAGAAATCCATCCGCCGGGGCCTGCTGGAAGAGGCCATGCACGAGCTGACCGACCGCGAGAAGCACATCCTGACCGAGCGCCGCCTCAAGGACGATCCGGTCACCCTCGAGGAGCTCGCCGGCCAGTACGGCGTGTCGCGCGAACGCGTTCGTCAGATCGAGGTGCGCGCCTTCGAAAAACTTCAGAAGGCGATGCGCGCGGCCGCGGAAGAACGGAACCTGGTCGACGCTTGATCAGCGCCGTAACGGCTAGCCGGCCCTCTTCATCGGCTTGGGCGGCGCCATGGCCAGCAAGGAGCCGATCGGCGCCGCCAGCGTCGCCTTGCACGGCGGCCCTGACGCGAGAGAGACCTCGAGCGCGCCGACGGCCACCGCCAGGCGCGAGTCCGAGACCTTCATGGCCAGCGATTTCAGCGTCGCGGCCTGTTCGCGAATGGCGCGGACGGCCTGCAATGGATCGTTGTCGAACTGATCGAGCGCCGCCGCGAGGATGCGCATGGCCTGATCCCTGGCGGCCGCCATCGCCTCGGCGCCGTTGACCGGTTTGTCGGCCTTGCGCTTGCGGTCTCCGGCGAATTCGCCTGAGTTGAAGCGTCGGCGATCCGGCCCGACATAGCCGACGGCTTCCACCCAGTCGCGGGGCTTGAGGGCGACGTTTTCAACGCGTTTGAGCAGATCAGCGCTGGTGAAGGGCTTGCGGAGGAACTCGTGAACGCCGCTGTCGCGGGCGCCGAGGATGGTGCTCGCGGTTGCGTCGGAGGTGACCATGATGATCGGCGCGCGGCGGCAGGCGAAGCTCGAGCGCCGCAGTGCCCGCGCCAGCGACTCGCCGTCGAGGTTGTCGCCGTTCCGCTCGGTGAAGATGATGCCGGGCTCAAGGTCCGCCGCCGCCCGCAGGGCGCGGGGTTCGCTGGGTTCGACCACGATTTCGCCGGCGCCCATGCCCTTGACGATCTCGGTCAGCAGACGCGCGGCGTGGGGGTTCGGATCGACGATCAGAACCCGTCTCAACACCGGAGCCAGCTTCGCCAGCACACGAGGATCGACAGCAAACAAGACGCGGCCTCCAGACAAGGCCATCATCCTTAACCGCAGCCGGTTAAAGCCTCTTGAATGCTGGGCTTCTTCCTCTGACCGACGATCAGCCCTGGAAGGGATCGTGCATCAGGATGGTGTCGTCGCGCTCAGGGCTGGTCGAAAGCAGCGCCACAGGAGCGCCGATCAGCTCCTCGATACGACGGACATATTTGATGGCGTTGGCGTTCAGGTCCCGGAAGCTGCGGGCCGAGGCGGTGCTCTCGCTCCATCCTTCCAGCTCCTCGAACACTGGCCGGGCCTCGGCCTGCGCCTTCAGGCTGGACGGCAGATAGTCCAGGACCTCGCCGCCGATGCGGTACCCGGTGCAGATCTTCAGCGTCTTCAGTCCATCAAGGACGTCCAGCTTGGTCAGGGCGATGCCGTCGATGCCGTTGATGGCCACCGACTGCCGGACCAGCACCGCATCGAACCAGCCGCAACGACGCGCGCGGCCCGTGTTGACGCCGACCTCCCGGCCCACCGTCGCCAGATGCCGCCCCACCTCGTCGTCCAGTTCGCAGGCGAACGGCCCTTCCCCGACCCGGGTGGTGTAGGCCTTCACGATGCCGAGGACATAGCCGACGCCGCGTGGACCGATGCCTGATCCCGCCGCCGCCTGCCCGGCCACGGTGTTGGAGCTGGTCACATAGGGATAGGTGCCGTGATCGACGTCGAGGAAGGCGCCTTGCGCGCCCTCGAACAGCACCCGCTTGCCGTCCCGGCGCGCCTTGTCGAGCACCCGCCAGGCCGGCTGAACGTAAGGGAGTATTTTGGGCGCGATCTCCAGCAACTGGCGCAGGAGGGCGTCGGGATCGATCGGTTCGAGGCCGAGGCCGGCGCGCAGGGGATCGTGATGCGCCCGCAGGCGGTCGATCTTCACCTTGAGATCTTCGGCGCAGGCGAGGTCGCAGACGCGGATCGCCCGGCGGCCGACCTTGTCCTCATAGGCGGGACCGATGCCACGCCCGGTCGTGCCGATCCGGGCTCCGGGGGCGCTCGCCGCCGCTTCGCGAGCCACATCGAGGGCCGGATGTATGGGCAGGATCAGGCAGGCGTTGTCGGCGACGATCAGTACATCCGGGCTGATGGCGATGCCCTGGGCCTCGACTCGCTCGATCTCGCCGACGAGATGCCAGGGATCGACGACCACGCCGTTGCCGATGATTGAGGGCTTGCCCTGTACGACGCCGCTGGGAAGGAGGGCGAGCTTGTAGACCTTGCCTGCCACGACGAGGGTGTGCCCCGCATTGTGCCCGCCCTGGAAACGAACGACGACGTCCGCCCGGTTCGACAGCCAGTCAACGATCTTGCCCTTGCCCTCGTCGCCCCACTGGGCGCCGACTACTGCGACGTTCGCCAAGACATTTCTCCGCTACCGGGACTTCGGAATGCGGGCGCAGCCTATAGCGGGGGAATCGGGCGGTGTCGTCCCGGCGTTCGGATTAATCCGCCATCGCCGTGTCGAAGGCCCAGTCCAGCCAAGGCGTCAGCGCCTCGATGTCGGCCGTTTCGACCGTGCAACCGCACCAGATGCGCAGACCGGCCGGGGCGTTGCGGTGACTTTCGACATCAAAGCCGGCGCGCTCGGCCTCGATCAACGCCTTCATTCGTCCGACCAGCGCCTGCCGCGCAGTCTCCTCCATGGCCGCCACCCGCGGATCGACGAACTTCAGGCAGACCGACGTGGTCGACCGGGTGGCCGGGTCCCTGGCGAGATAGTCGATCCAGTCCGTGCGCTCGACCCAAGCGTTCAGGGCCGCTGCATTCGCCTCGGTGCGGCCGATCAGCGCCGGCAGACCGCCGACGGCCAGCCCCCATTCGACGCCGTCGATCCAGTCCTCGATCGTCCAGACCGAGAAGGTGTTGATCATCGATCCCGACGCCAGGTTGGCGTCGAAGCCCTTGTCGTTCCGCAGCCGCAGAACCTTGGGCACGGGCCGGGGCGGCGAGTAGCTGTCGAGCCGGCCGACGGCTCTGGGCGACAGCGCCGCAACGCCCAGCCCCGCTTCGCCGCCGAGCGCCTTCTGGAAGCTGAAGGTGACGACGTCCAGCCGATCCCACGGCAGGGACATGGCGAAAGCCGCCGACGTTGCATCGCAGATCACCAGACCTTCGCGATCGGTCGCGATCCAGTCGCCCCCCGGAGCCTTGACGCCCGATGTGGTGCCGTTCCACGGGAAGACCAGATCCTTGGCGGGATCGGCCTTCGACACATCCGGGAACTCGCCCCAAGGCGCTGTCAGCACCTCCGGATCCAGCTTCAGGTGGTCCCGGATGTCCGAGGCCCAGACCTGTCCGAAATTCTCGAACGCCAGCACCTGGACCGGTCGCTCGCCCAGCATGGACCACAGCGCGGCCTCGACCGCCCCGGTGTCGGAACCCGGCACATAGACCAGCCGCCAGTCGGGCGGGACCTGCAGCAGGTCGCGCGTGAGGCGGAGGCCATGGGCGAACCGCTCAACCACCTCGGGCGCCCGGATGCCGCGACCCAGCAATTCATGCGGGATGGTCTGGCTGGACCAGCCAGGCCGCTTCGCCGTGGGCCCGGAAGAGAACCACGGCCGGGCCGGTTTCAGATTCGGCTTTCCGGCCATCAGTCGCGCCACGGGCGATAGGCGCCCTTGTCACGCATATCCTGCGCCAGCCTGCTCAATCCTTCGTCCGCGCCTTCCGGCAACATGATCATCAGCTTGGCCAGCAGGTCGCCGCGCTTGCCGCCGACGAAGGCGCCCCGTCCCTTCAGGCGCAGCACCTTGCCCGAGCTGGAGCCCGGCGGGATGGTCATGTTGACGGTCCCCTCCGGCGTCCGCACAGGGACCTTGCCGCCGAGAACCGCGTCAGGCAGCGAGACGGGCAGATCCATCGTCAGGTCCGCGCCGTCTCGCTGGAAAACCGGATGAGGCGCCAGTTTCAGCGTAATCATCGCATCGCCGGCCTCGCTACGACCGGACGCGCCCGGTGCGCCCTGGCCGCGCAGTCGGATGACCTGCCCATCGGCGGCGCCTTTGGGAATGGTTACATCAAGGGTCCGCCCGTCCGAAAACTGGATTCGCCGGGTGGCGCCGGAGATCGAATCTTCAAGGCTGATCTCCAGCGTCGCCTTGACGTCCGCGCCTCGTGCGGAGAATCCGCCGCGCGATCCTCCGGGGCGGGCGCCGCCGCCGAACATGCCGCCGAAGATTTCGTCGAGGTCGATGTTCTCGAACCCGCCGCGCTGGCCCGCGCCCTGGCTGAACGGATTCCCACCCGCGCCGCCTCTCGCGCCACCGCCGAACCCCCTGAACTGCTCGCGCCCGTCCGCGTCGATCTCGCCGCGGTCGAATTTGGCGCGCTTCTCGGCGTCGCCGAGCAGGTCGAACGCCGCCGTCACCCGCTTGAAGCGCTCGTCCGCCTCGCGATTGTCGCGGTTCTTGTCGGGGTGCAGCTCCTTGGCGAGCTTGCGGAACGCCTTCTTGATCTCGTCCGCGCTCGCGCCCCTCGAAACGCCCAGCTCCTTGTAGGGATCGCCCGCCACGTTCGAGTTCGCTCCTGCCGCATCAAGTCCAAAGCGTCAGTTAGGGCATTCGCGTCACAGCGCAAAGCCACGCCGCCCGAATCTGGTCAGATCAGCCTGGCGCGGGCCTCAACGCCCCAGCCATAGCCCTCACCCCAGTGCGCAACCCTCAACTCGCCCTCATCGAGCCCGTCAGGAAAATCGATGGAGGCGTCCGGGCCGGCGTAGAGCGCCGCTTCAGCGTCGACCTCGAACGAACGTTTGACGACCCCTGCGTTGACCAGGGTGACCCGGTATCTTGGCCGGTCTGCAGGAAAAGGCTGTCCGTCCCATCGGTCGCCGCCCAGTCGTGATCGCGGCAGCCACGACAGATCGAAGCCGCCGTCGCTCCGGCCCACACAGCGGAGGTGTGAGGGGCTCCACGGCCGATAATGGAGTCCCGCCGACGCGAAGACGACCTCGCTGGTCCCGGGGCCGCCCGGAGGAGACCCCGCGGGGGCGGCCCGCCAGATCAGCGGCAGACCGCGTTCGGCCGGCGAAGAGGCTGCCCGTTCAAGCCCCTGGCCGAGGAACACCACGATCGCGCCGGTTTCGGCTCCCGCCGCCATCGCGTCTTCCGTCCCCTGCTGCGCTCGCAGCAAGCCGCCCAGCCTCCAGACTTCGGTCTCGACCAGTTCGGCGGTCCGGAACTGAATGATTTCCCAGCCGACGACGGTCTCAACGGCCACCGCGTTGCCGCCGGCCAGCACCGCGGCTGTCGACAGGGTTTCAGGCACCCGACCTTCAACCCGGACCGTGAGGGTGTTGACCTCGTCCCAGCGGTGACGCGCTCCCTTGGAGAGCCCGTCGACCAATCGCGCCACAATCGCCGGCTCCGGAACATCGCCGCGCGCCGTCAGACTGGTCGGATCAGCCCCCGCAAAGACGCGCATCGGTCGCCACGGCTCCGCCGCAACGACGGCGATCGGCCGGGCGTCGCCGTTCTCGTCCAGCAACGGGGGCAGATCGATCATGCGGAAAAACGGCGCGCCCGTCACCACCGGCTCGTCATCGGTCGACGGCATTCCTGCGGTTGCTTCCACACGAACGGTGGAGACGGGTTCCAGCACCATCGACGGGGACTCGTCGATATCGATCCGCATGACGCGCCAATCGCGGCGGTCGCCAAAGACGGACACGGTGTCCCCGGGCTCCAGTACGAGTGATTCCAGCGGTCCCGGTGAGATCGTCAGCCGGTCTTCCCGCCTTGGCTCCAGAGCTCGCATCGCCGCAGCCTGCGCCAGGGCATGCGAGCAGACGGCTGGCAGATCGAGGTCAAGCCCGCCGCCCTCGCCGCCGGTCCGCACCACGGCCGAGCCGGTTTGGTAGTCGGCATCCCCGTCGATAAACCGCACCCGCGCCGCCCCGGGAACGGCCTCCAGCATCCGATCCGCTCTCAGGCCGTCCCCTGTCGACGGCAGGGCCAGGGATTCCCGGTCCAGGACCATTGCGGCGGGCTCAATTCCGAGAATCGCAATTCGACCGTCGCGTTCCGCCGCGACCATCCCGAGAGCGCCGAGCAGAGGCTCAAGCGCATCCCGAACGCGCATCGGGCGATCGATGACATAGCCGTGCACCTCGCCCGCACAGTCCCCGATCGTGAATTCCGTCTCCATCAGGCCGGCTCGCAGCAGAACCTCCGCGATCAGATTGCGCGTTCCGCCGCCCAGCCGCCCGTTGAGCCAGTGTCCGGTCCGCCACCCGCCCGCATCGGCCCAGACTTCCGAACGCACCGGAAAGGCGGGCCACGGACGTGCGTCCCAACACCAGGCGTCCGCTGCTTCCAGCATGGGGGCCCCGTATGCGGCCGAGACCGGATTGTTCACCGGATCGGCGAAGTGGGTGAGAACGGCCTCCAGCGCGCGCCGCTGCATCCGGTCGTCGCGCGCGCCCGTGGAGAACGGGGGCAGGCTGCCTTCCGAGCTCTTTGCGTCCTGGAACAGGTTCGGCGCGTTGCCGCCCCGGTCGACCGCGGGGCAGCCGAACTCCGTCAGCCGGATCGGTTTCATCCCCGGTGTCCAGGCCGTTGGCGTGGCGCTCCGGACGCCGCCCGACCGGTTGTGGTGTGCGGTTGACCACCACCCCGACAGGTCCTTCACCCGGAAAACCCAGTCCTCGCCGTGCGCGGTGTCCGTGATCGGCGTACGAAGCTGCGCCGCGCGATCCTCCGCCGTCGCATAGAACCAGTCGAACCCTTCGCCGCCGGCGATCTGGGCCGCCAGGCTGTCGGCGTCATCCGGGCCGTCGAACAGCCCTCCATCGAGGCCGCCCTCCCTGTCTCGCCAGTCCGCGAGCGGCGGGTACCAGTCGATGCCGACGTAATCGATATCAGGATCGGCCCACAGCGGGTCGAGGTGAAAGGCCACCTCGCCCCCTTCCCGCCACCCGGAGTATTCCGACCAGTCAGCGGCGTAGGAAAGCTTGACGCCCGGCCCGACGATCGCCCGACATTCCGCCGCCAGCGCCCGGAAGGCGTCGACCGCCGGGAACTGCCCGGCCGCGTCGCGTGTCCACGTCAGGCCTCGCATCTCTGACCCGATCAGGAGCCCGTGCGCTCCGCACTCGGCCACCATCCCGGCATAGTGCAGGGCCAGCCGGCGCAGGCCCCAACCGTCGGCGGCTCCGAAGACGGCGGAGGTCTCCAGGCTCGCCGCCGCTCCGCCCTCGCCCTTCAACCGGCCCCGCCAAGGATAGGCGGCCTGTTCCGCCCCGTCGTACGGATCCTGCAGGCCGTTGCCCGCCGGCACGTCCATGAACACGAAGGGGTACAGCGTCACCTCCAGACCGCGCGCCTTCAGTTCGGCGATCGCTTGCCGCACGCTCTCGTCGGAAGGTGTCCCGCCATAGGCGGGCCCGCCACCGCTCGTCGAAATCAGATGCGCCTCATCGCGCGTCAGGCCCGCGGCCGACCACGCCGCCGGTTCCGTCGGCTTGTCCCGGCGCTCCACACCCGGCCGGATTGTGCAGTGCCCCGCCCTCAGATCGTCGCCGAACCAGCCAATCACCAGGCTGACCCGCTTCAGATTTGGCAGTTGCATCTGCAGCTGGTCCAGCGACACGGCGAGATCGGTGCGCCCGCGACCGGAGTGCATGTTCTCCGGCCTGGTCCGCGTGAGACCCTCGCGACGCATCACCGCCTCCGTCGCCAGCACGAACTCTCCCGCGCCGGGTATCAGACAGACCCCTTCCAGCCGGTCCTCGAGGGTCAGCTCCGAACCGAGAGGCCGGCGAAACACCTCGAAGGCCATCTGGGGCGGCCGATTGCCATAGGGTCCGAGCGGCAGATCCTCGAACACCACATAGGCCGTCCCGCGGTAAGCCGGAGCCTCGCCTTCCACCGCCTCGATCAACGGGTCCGGAGTCTGCTCGTCCGTACCGCGATGCAGCCGCATCGTGGCTCCGCTCAGGTCCATCGGCCGACCGTCAGCCCAGATCCGCCCGATGCCGTCGATCGGGCCTTCGCACAGCGCCACGGCGAAGCTCAGCGAATAGTCATATTCGACGATGCGCGGACCGCCCTTGCCGGCCGAGGACGTCTTTCGCCCTTCAAGAAACCGGGCCGCCCAGATCACCTGCCCTGTGACGCGGGCTCGCCCGAAGGCGCACGCCATCGGCGCCCCTTCGGCTGCGCCCTGCACGGACAGCGCATTGAGCCGGGGTCCCTTCTGGCGCGGAGGCTCGAGGCCGGCCACAAGACTCCGGTCCAGCATGCCCCCGAGCGCGGATCCGATGACGCGCCCGACGCCGCCGCCCACGGCCGCGCCGATACCGCCAAGCACCACCTGCGCCATCAGGCCGCCTCCGTATCCGTTGAATGAGCCGGCCAGGCGAACGCCGCCACCAGCCGACGGCGCCACCACGCCCCCATCCAGCTCTCGACGACCGCCCGCGCCCAGTAGGCGTGAATCATCCGCGGTTCTTCGCCCCCCGAGATCGCCCCCGCGCTGAGGATGGCGCAGTGTTTCGCCGCCGCGCCCGGGGCCATGCGGAACAACAGCACATCGCCGGCGCGCGCGGTCTCGACAGGAATTTCGCACAGCCAGCGACGGGCGGCCCGCAGCAGCGTCTCCTCCCCACCGACCTCCGCCCAGTCCGGTCGATAGGGAGGCGTGGGTTCGGGCTCGGAGCCGAACAGCTCGCGCCAAACGCCGCGCAGCAGTCCCAGGCAGTCGGCCCCCTCGGCCCGCACGCTGGCCTGATGCTGGTAGGGCGTACCCAGCCAGGAGCGGGCGATCACCACAGCCCGATCTCTCATCGGCGGCTCCTGCCGTCGTTACGGCCGCCCTGCACGGGGACGGCGGTCAGAAAATCGTCGCCCGGAATGTCCGGAAAGCCCTGGAAATTGGCGCCGTTGCCGAATGTCGCCTGACAGGTGGCCCAGCGTTTGTCGCAGGATGCATCAGGGAAGCTCCCGAGATCGACCGTGCACCGCGCGTCGCCCAACTGGGCGTCGCAGTCGCGGCCATAGGTGCGGCCCGCTACGCGTTCCAGCGCCGCCAACGGACCCTCCAGATCGGCGACGAAACCCTCACCCTCCCGCCGAATGCGGGCAAGCCGGGCGACCCACAACCGGACCCTGAGATCGGGCCGTCTCCAGTCCACGCGCCACAGGGTGATCCCGGCGTGGTCGAACAGGCCGCTTTCGAGATCAGCCTCGGCGATGCCCTCATCATCGAGAACGCCCGCGACGACCGCGCTTCCCGCCGCCAGACCGACCCCGCTCTCCGCCGCCCCGCCGCTCCATCCACTCGACGCCCTGCACAGGACGCCGCCAATCTCGAGGTCGCGGTCGTGATCGGTAAAGCCCGTCGCAACGCCATCGACGCGCTCCAGCACCCAGGCATGGCACAGCGTGGCGGCGCCGCTTTCGATAGACGCCGCCATTTCCTCCGGTATCTGGCGCATCTCAGACCCTCACCTCGATCAGGGGAACCGCAGCCATCCGTCCGGCGGCGAAGCTCTCCAGCGTCACCTCGATCCGGTCGGCGTCGAACCGGACCGGCACGTCGAATTCGAACCCCGCAGCGACTGTCGCGCCGGCTGCGGGCGCCGTGTGAAAGGTGATCATCCCCGTCGTGGGGTCCGTTTCGTACGCCGCCGGATCCAGTTCGGCGCCGTCCACACTCACCATCACCGTTCCCGCGACCGGCTTGCGGATCGGGCGGTCCGCGGCGTCCTCGCCTTCGCCGTACCGCTTGAGCAACGGAAAGCTCGTCCGCACTCCATCGCCGAGACCCAGGCCCTGATCCTGGGGCGTAATCGAGCCGCTCGGCGCGCACGACCTGAAGTCCGCGAAATCCCGAAACCGGAAGCCGTACAACCTCCCGCGCCGCGCCTCGAAGAAGGCGGTCAGCGCCGCCATGTCGTCCAGAGAGCGCAGGTTGGCGCCGATCAGATAGCGTCGCCGACCCTGCGCCCAGGGCGTCGAGCGCCGCTCGAAACCGGAGCCCAGGGTCACGATCTCGGTGCGTCGCTCGACGCCGCCGGTCGATCCGAACGCCAGACGCGCGGGCAGCCTCACCTCGTGAAAGGCCATCAATCATCTCCGATGTTCCTAGATCCGCCCCGGTTGGCCTAGAGTCGGCGCGCGCCCAGCGAGACGGCCCGCGCCAGCGCCTGGGCGATCTGCGCCTCGGACCTGAGCAGGGTCTCCGCCCCGCCATCGACGCGTATGTTGACGGTCACGCCCGCGGCGGCGACCGGTTCGACCGTTCCCGGGCCGGAGGGGCGAAACAGCTCCGGTCCGCGTTCGCCGACCAGATAGGCTCCGCCCCCGTGCACCGGCCCGCCGTCGGCCCGGGCGCCGGAGAACAGCGAACCCGCCGCCCGGGCTATAGCGTCGGACAGCCCCCCGGACGTTCCGCCTGCCGCGGCGTTCACCGCGGCGAGCACCGCGCGCGCCAGCTCCGCCAGCGAGACTTCCCCATCCGCCGCCGCCCGCGCCAGTGAGCGCGTCAGACTGGCGCCGGCCCTGTCGAACGCGGCCTCGATGGACGCCGCCGCCCTTTCCGCCGGCTCCTTGAGGCCGTCCAGGGCCGCCGCAGCCTCAGCGGCCTGGCGGGGCACGGATTCAAGGCGGTCCTGTTCCTGGTTGTCAGTCATCCGGCCACGCCTCCGCCATCTGCTCGAACTCGCGCCGCGCCAGGGGCGCTCCCGCAATCGGCGCGTCCATCAGCAGTCGCCATTCCTTGAGGGACAGCCGCCAGAACTCCGCCGGCGCCACTCCGGCCCGGGCGGCGCCGCGCAGCATCGGACCCCACGGCGTCTTCACGCCGCGGCCGCGAAGGCTTTCGCCACCGCCTCCGCCGCCTCGCGCGGGTCGACCCGTGCGTTTACGAGCGTGTTCGCCAGATCCTGTTCGCCACCACCGCGCAACAGCGCCGCGAGAACCACTTCCAGGTCCCGGGCTGACAAGGCCCGCATCCGCTCGGCAAGTCCCGCCAGGCCGTCACAACCCAGCCTCGTCTCGATCTCCGCCAGCGCCCCCAAGGTCAGGCACAGGCGGCGCCGCGTCCCTGCCAGCGTGGCGACGACCTCGCCCCTCGCTCCGTTGGCTTCCATCAGGCCGGCCCGAAGGTCACTTCACCCGCACTGGCGAGACTGATGGCGAAGGTCGCCTCCCCTTCGTGCTCCCCGGCGTACTCCAGCGCAGCGACCAGAAACGGGCCTTCCAGCACGCCGAAATCGGGAACGATCAAACGCCAGACCCGCGCCGCCTGATCAAAAAAGGCCTCGCGGATCAGCGCATCCGACGCCGCATCCCGGAAAATGCCCTGTCCGGCGACCGCCGCCGACTTCACGCCCGCGCCGCCCAACAGTTCGCGCCAGCGCCCGGCGCTGTCGCCGTCCGTCGCGTCCACCGTCCGCGCATTCAGCGATATCGTCCGGGCCCTCAGGCCGGCGACGGTCGTGAACACGCCCGGCGCGCTCTCCACCTTCAACAGTATGTCCCTGCCGCGTTGCGCCGCCATGTCAGTCCTCCTCCGTCACGGCGCGCACCCGCAGCACCGCAAATGTTCTGGCCCCGTCAGGGGCCGGATAGACGTCGGCGAAGGTCAGCCTCAGGTTGACCGTCCGCACGCCGTCGGCCGCCAGCGCCGCACCGGTCAGGCTCAGGCGCACGGCCGCCAGAACGGCCTTGGCCTCCTCGGTTCCGTGAAACCGTGACACCACCGTCAGGGTCAGGGCATGCTCGACGCCACCTCCGTCTGCAGCCACCGGGCGGCTCTGCGAGCGGCCGACGAGCAGGTGTGGAAAGGCCGGGCTCTTCGGGGGCGCATCCCAGATTCTGGCCGGCTCCCCGAGCAGGGGCGCCAGGTTTGCATCGCCGCCCAGATGGACGATCAACGCCTTCTGAAACGCCAGTTCATGGCTCATGACGTCCTCTCCAGATTCAGGATGGCCTGCCCGCCGACTGTTTCGACCGAGCCGATGCGCCAGTCGGCTCCGCCAAACCTCAGCACCCGGGCCGGGAGCAGCCGCACATCGGCCCTCGCCTCGGCAGTCATGGTCTCGATGATGCGCACGCCGCCCGGTTCGCTCTTCTGCCGGCGCCGACCCGGCCCGGGCTTCAGCCAGGCCGATCCGACCGGCTCCCAGCTGACTGCCCGGCCGCCATAGGGAGTCTGACTTTCGAGACCCTCGAACAGACCCGCCAGGACCCTCACAGCCGCACCTCGCGATAGGGCGCGATCCAGGCCTCGAGCGGCTGCAGGGACATATCCCGCTCGCCCCGTTCATAGGCGCGCAGCACCAGCATCAGCACCGCCAGTCGCAGCGGCGCCGGCGAGGTCGATTCCAGAGTCAGCCCCACATCGCTCTCGACCCTGGTCCGGGCGGCGTCGATCAGGGTCTGGATCAGGCCATCCTCGGCGTCGTGCTCGACGCGCAGGAACAGCTTCGCCTCCGCCAGGGGGACGGGTGCAGTCATGGCAAACCTCGCTTTGCTCGATAGGGGCGAGGGTCGAGGGACGGGGGACAAAGCCCGCTGGTCTCAACTCGACCATCGCCGGGTCACCGGGACATCGGGCGAGGGGCGATGTCTGCCCCTCGCCCTCATCCCTGGGCTGTCAGGTCGCCGCGAACTTCATCACCTTGATGGCGTCGAAATTCTGCACCCCGCCGCCGACCCGTTTGGTCGTGTAGAACAGCACATAGGGCTTGGCCGAATAGGGGTCCCTCAACACCCGAACCCCGGCCCGGTCGACGATCAGATAGCCCCGCTGGAAATCCCCGAACGCGATGGCCGCCGCATTCGGTCCGATGTCAGGCATGGTCTCGATCTCGGTCACCGCATAGCCCAGCAGGCTGGGGGTCTCCCCCGGCCTCTGCGCCGGTTGCCAGATGTAGCCCCCGTCGCTGTCCTTGAACTTCCGCACCGCCGAAACCGTCTTGCGATTCATCACGAAGCGGCCGTTCGGCCGGTACCGGGCCTTGGGCGCATAGACCAGGTCGATCAGCCGGTCTGTCGGGCTGGCTGGCGCGAAAGCCCCCGCGGCTCCCGAGGCGACATAGCCGATCTCGCCCCACTCATGGTCCGCCTCGGGAACGATGTCGTAGCTCAGGAAGCCCCTCGGCTTGTTGACCCCGTCACCGGTCACAAACGCCGTGGTCTCCTGCGCCGCGAAGGCGTCCTCGACCTCCGAGGCCAGCCATTCGTCCAGGTCGATCAGGGCGTCGTCCAGCAGGCTCTGGGTCGCCGCCGGGCTGGCGTAGAGGTCGGCCGAAGGGAACTCCAGCAAGGCCAGGGTCGCCGGGTCCGTCTCGGGTCGGGCCGCCGTTTCGGCCACCCAGCCCGCGGCGAGGCCGGCGGTCGACACCGGCTTGCGGAACACCCCGGCGCCGACGGTGCGGACGCTGGCGATCTCGCGCATCGGCGACCCCGCCATCAACCGCCGCTCGATGGCCCGCTCGGTCTGCTCAGGCACGACATAGCCGGCCGAGTTCGACGCCGTGGACAAGCCCGCCTTGAGCTCCAGCCCGAACGACTGCCCCGTCTTCAGATAGCCGTCGAACGCAGCTTTCGTCTCCTCCCCATGGAATGGGGAGGGGGACCGCGAAGCGGTGGAGGGGCCGATCGCCTCACCACTGAGTCCGGGCCGCCTTCCCTCGCTCACCACCCGGTCCAGCCGCGCCTGCGCGCTGCTCACCGCCTGGTCGATCCGCGCCACCTTCTCCTCCAGCAGCGTATCGGCCGAAGCCTTGCGCTCGATCTCGTCCAGCCGGGCGTCATTGGCCCCTTTGAACGCCTCGAACGCCGCCATCATCTCATGCATGGCGGCGCGCGCCTCGGGGGTGCCCGAGGCCGTCTTGGTCTCTTTCATGGTGTCTCCGGTTTTCAGGAACCGCGGGTTGCGGTTAGGGTCGGGGCGTGAGCGGCCCCATTGGAAAATCTCTTCGGCTCCGGGCCGCTGGCGGCTCGCCCGGCGGCGGCAGGCGCGGGGTCGTCAGGTGAGCGACCGCTTCACGAGACTCGAGCGCGAGATCATGGCCGCCATGGCGCACGATCTCCGCCATCTTGCCCCCGATCTGGCCGGCCAGTTCGAGGAAAGCCTGCCCGGCACACGCCGCAACACCGGCTCCGGCCTGTTCAGCGAAATCATCGTCAGTTCCCGCCGCCCCCTGTCGGCGGAGCGCGCCACCGGCCTGTTCGGCACGGTCCACGCCATGGTCGGCGATCTGCCCGACCCCGTCGCCTTCCAGGTCGAACTCCGGGAGGGCCGGTTGCTCGCCCTCCATGGCGACGCCTACGGTCAGGACACCCGGGACATCGATTTCGAGCGGGTTCCGTTCGATCAGGTCTTCACCCTCAACGACCACGGCGAGTCGATCGCCTTCGATCCCGCCGCTCTCATGGGCCCCAGTCCGCTGCTCGCCCTGCATCAGCACGACGACCACGATCCGGCCCAGCCCGAGGCGTTTCACCTCGTCAACCGCGGCCCGCTGCAACGCCTGCAGGACGAGCAACCGCCGGCTCTGATGCGTGATCCTCCACCTGCGGAACCCGCGGCCGAGATCGACCGCGAGGCGACCACCTCCCTGCTCATCGGGATCTGGGTGCTCGCTGCCGTCGTCGCGCTGGTCCTGGTCGTTTTCGCCCGTGTCTCATTATTCGTCGTGGGCATCGGAGCCTTCTGGCTCGGCGCCCTGCTGCGGAGGCCAGCGGTTAAGGCGGTCCTCGCCCGCGTCGCCAAAGGCCTGGGCCGGTTCGAAGTCCGACCTTCCGATTACTGATCACGGCGCCACCGCCTCGCCCGGTCGCGATTGCACCCTGAACCGGGCGCCCGGCAGCATCGGAAACGTCACCAGCGACACCTCCCAGAGTTCGACCTCGACGAGCACCCTCAGACGGCCCTCCCGCCGCGCCCGCTGACTGCGAAATCCGATCGACAGCCCGTCCAGCGCCCCCGCTCTGGACAGCGCCCTGGCGAACCGCGCCTCCGCCGACCAGTCCATGATCCGCCCGCGCACCCACAGTCCTCGGTCGTCCTCGCGCATCTCGTCCCACACGCCGACGGGCGCCCGACCTTCGTGCTGGTGCAGCATCCGCACGCCGCCGGCTCCCGCCGCGGCGAGGGTCCGGTCGAAGGCCCCTCTGGCGACCACATCGCCGTTCAGGTCGGCTACGCCCCACAGCGACGCATATCCCTCGATCACCAGCCCTCCGCCAGGGAGGCGGTCCCGGCTGACGCCGGCCTTCAGCGCGGCGACCCCCGTCACCGCCCGCGCTCCAGCCGCAGCTCGATCCGCTCGACCGCCGCCCGCGTTGCCTTGCTCTGCTCCTCCAGCCGGGCGAGGCGCTCGGCCACCTGCCGGTGCTCGACCATACGGCCCTCGAGTACGGATATCCGCGCCGCCGCGCCGCCGGCCCACACCAGCGCCCCCGCCGTCTGCACCGCCAGGGCGACGATCACCGCCACCGGGACCTTTCGGGTCATCTCCGTCACGCGCCCACTCCCGCCATGCGCCGTCGCTCCTCGTCGGTCAGGAAGCTCGCCGCCTCCAGCCGCGCCCACAGCGCGTCCCGCTCGGGCTGCAGCGCCGGCACGGCGTCGAGGTCCGCCTCGATCCTCGCTCCCGGGAACCGGCTGCCCAGCCAGGTCGTCAGAGCCGCCGCGGTCTTCCTCACCAGCGGAACCACCGTGCCTCGCCAGAAGGCCGCGTTCGCCTCGCGATAGTTCGAATAGGTCGCGTCCCCGGGGATCCCCAGCAGTTGCGGCGACACGCCGAAGGCCAGGGCGATCTCACGCGCGGCGGCATGCTTGCCGGCGATGAAATCCATATCGGCGGGCGTCCAGCTCATCGGCTTCCAGTCCAGCCCGCCCTCCAGGATCATCGGTCGTCCGGCGTTCATCGAGCCGCCGTGGGCGTCCTCGATCTGCGCCCTCAGCGCCTCGAACTGCTCGACCGTCAGCCGCTCGCCGTCCTTCGCCCCATAGACCAGCGCCCCGCTCGGTCGCGCCGAATTGTCCAGCAGCGCCTTGTTCCAGGCGCCTGACGCGTTGTGCACATCGATGGCCGAGGCCGCCGCCTCCAGCGGCGAAAAGCCGTAGTGGTCGTCGGTCGGATGAAACAGCTTCAGCTGCATCACCGGCATCCAGCCGTCGGCCTGTCGACCGATCCGCACCGAACGCCCGTCGACGGAATACTCATAGGCCTCGGGCCAGCCGGCGCGGCCTGGAACCACCTTCACGCGGTCCGGGCGCAGCGTCCAGAGTTCGACCGGCTCATCCTCGCCCACCGCCTCGGCATAGGCGTTCCCCGCCGTCTGCAGGCCGCCGTACAGGCCCTCCAGCCATTCCGCCCCCGACTGTTCCGGGTTGGGCTGGGCCAGCAGCCGGGCCAGAGAGTGGTCGTCCCGCCTCACCCCGTCGATGAAGACCGCCAGCGGCGTCGACGCCGCCGCTTCGGCGACCATCCGGACGCATCGATAGGCCACCGCGTTGCGGCCGAAACCCTCGGTGGCGAGGTTCGCATAGTCCCTCGGCGTCCACCGCGGACGGCCGGCGCCGGTCAGGGCGATCAACGGTCCGGTCCGGCTGTCCTTGATCTCGGGCGCGACAACGCTCCGCCGTCCCCCGAAGGGCCGTCGCCAGTTCAGCATGATGATCTCCGGGAAGGGTCGGTCCAAAGGTCGGGGCGGCCCCTGCTTCCGGGCCGCTCACCTGACTTTCCGACGTGCCCACATCATAACCCGGCAGCGTTACCCGGATGGAAGAAAGATTCTAGAAACATCCAACCCCCTGATCTCTCGGGGTTTCGTCTCGATAATCCGACTATAATTCCGCGAAAGGTCAGCACAGCGTCACGGCCCCGGACGTCGGCCATGCCCCCCGGTCACCCGGACTCGCCGCCCCGCTCGGCGATCCAGTCTTCCGCCTCGAAATCCAGCGCGTCCTCGGGGTCTTTCAGAGCCAGCTCCGACACCGTCTGCCCTCGCACCGAGACGCCCGCTTCGTGCACGCTCTCCGGATCCCCCGACACCAGCGGATGCCAGTCGGCGAGGCCCCGGCCCTCATGAATCCGGCGATAGGCGCAGGACTTCGGCATCCATCCCAGCATCTCGATGTTCCACGGCGTCAGCTTGATGCAGTCGGGCACCTGCTCGCGGCGGTTGGCGTAGTCGGTACAGGTGCAACTTGCCGGGTCGAACAGCTTGCAGTGCACCCGTGTCGGCACGACCTTGCCCGTGTCCTCGTCCTCGAACCGGACCAGACAGCACAGGCCGCAGCCGTCGCACAGGCTCTCCCACTCCGGGCGCGTCATCTGTTCCAGGCGCTTGGTCTGCCAGAAGGGTCGTTCCATCGGCGCCTGTTAAACCCTCGCGGCTCCCCTGTCTCGCCCGAGTCGTCGGGAAGCGCGCCCGAGGCGCCGCCCCCGGTGGCCACAGGGGACCTTAAGCCCTATATGGCCGCCTTCGACCGCGCGGCCTCCCCGCCGCGCCGCGTATCCCAGGTTTGCATGGCTTCCCGTCCTCCTCTCGTCGCCCTCAAGAACGTCCGTCTCCAGGACGGCCAGCGTCCGCTGTTCGACGGCGTCGACATCGCCGTCGAGCCGCGCACCCGCGCCGCCCTCGTCGGCCGCAACGGCGCCGGCAAGTCGACGCTGATGAAGATGGTCATGGGGCTGATCGAGCCCGACGCCGGCGACCGTTCGGTCCAGGCGGGCACCCGCTTCGCCTATGTGCCGCAGGAGCCGGTCATCACCGGCGAGACCCTGCTCGACTACGCCGTTTCCGGAGAGGCCCAGCCCTGGACCGCCGAGGCCTGGCTGACCACCTTCGGCCTCGACCCCGCCAAGCCCGCAGTCAATCTGTCCGGCGGAGAGATCCGGCGCGCCGCCCTGGCCAAGGCCTTCGCCGAGGAGCCCGATCTCCTGCTGCTCGACGAGCCGACCAACCACCTCGACATCCTCGCCATCGAACTGCTCGAGGAGGAGCTGCTAAGCGCCCGCTTCGCCGTTCTCGTGGTCAGCCACGACCGGGCCTTTCTGAACCGCGTCACCCAGTCCTGCCACTGGCTCGAAGGCCGCCGGGTCCGCACCCTCAACAAGGGCTTCAAGGCCTTCGATGAATGGGCCGCCAAGGTCTTGGAGGAGGAGGCCGAGTCCTTGCGCCGCCTGAACAAGGCCATCGAGCGCGAAACCTACACCTTCTACCGCTCCATCACCGCCCAGCGCACCCGCAACGAGGGTCGCGCCCGCGCCCTCGACGCCATGCGCGAGGACCGGGCCGAACGGGTCAGGGATATCCCCCGGGAGCTCAACCTCGGCGTCGATTCCGGCGGCCTTTCCGGCAAGCTGGTGGCCGAGCTCAAGGGCGTGACCAAGTCCTTCGGCGACCGCCCGGTCATCAAACCCTTCACCACCCGCGTCATCCGCGGCGACCGGCTGGCCATCGTCGGCCCCAACGGCGCCGGCAAGACCACCCTGGTCAAGATCCTGCTCGGCCAGCTCAAGCCGGACGAAGGCACGGTCCGCCTCGGCGCCAATCTCGACCCGGTCTATCTCGACCAGTCCCGCGAGGGTCTGCGCTCGGACATGACCCTGTGGGACGCCCTCACCCCCGGCGGCGGCGACTCCATCCTCGTGCGCGGCGTGTCCAAACACGTGGCTGCCTACGCCAAGGATTTCCTGTTCCAGGAAGGCCAGCTGCGCCAGCCGATCTCGACCCTGTCGGGCGGCGAGCGCAACCGCCTGCTCCTCGCCCGCGCCCTCGCCAAACCGGCCAACATGCTGGTCCTCGACGAGCCGACCAACGACCTCGACATGGACACCCTCGACAAGCTCGAGGAGCTGCTCGAACAGTACGACGGCACCCTGATCCTGGTCAGCCACGATCGCGATTTCGTCGACCGGCTCGCCACCTCGACCATCGCCATGAACGGCCGCGGCGACATCGTCGAGACGCCCGGCGGCTGGACCGACTTCATCCGCCAGAACCCCGGCTTCCTGAAGCCCGGCGCCAATCCGCGCCCGCAGGACAAGGACGCCGCCCGCCGCGCCGAGGCTGCGCCGGCCCCGGCCTCGGTCGCGCCCGCCGCGCCGAAGAAGCCCGCCAAGATGTCCTTCAAGGACACCCACCGGCTCAAGGAGCTGGAAGGTCTGCTCGCCACCCTGCCGACCGATATCGCCCGCCACGAGGCGACCCTCGCCGACCCCGGCCTCTACGCCCGCGACCGCAAGGCCTTCGACCGCGCCACCGCCAACGCGGACCGCGCCCGCACCCTGCTGGCCGCCGCCGAGGAGGAGTGGCTGGAGCTTGAGGCGAAGCGGGAGTCCCTGGCGGGTTGACCTGCTGCATGGCGTGGCCGTCCCCCGCCGTTACGATGTTCCCATGCCCCTGACGGTTCATCAGCTTCCAATGACCCCGGTCCAGACCCGGGCCGCCCGGCGGGTCAACGCCGGCATGGCCCATGCGCCGCGCCTCAAGTTGGGGGGCTGGAGACTGGCCGTGGGCATGAGGTTGAACGGCATGGTCAGCGCGGCCTCCGGCCGGATGACCGCCGCGGCCCTGAAGCGGCGCGGCGTCTCGGTATCGTCGGAAACCATCCCCGGTCCCGCGGGACCGCTGCCCCTGCGCCTGCTGCTCCCCGCAGGGCCGCCCCGCGCCCTCGTGATCGACCTGCACGGCGGCGGCTGGGTCTTCGGCAGCGCCGCCCTGAATGATCGCCTGACCGGCCATCTCGCCGGGGCGGGACTGGCGGTGGTCTCGGTCGACTACCGCCTGCTCGATGAGGTCCGGGGAGTCTGGATGCCCGACGCAGTGTCCGACTGCGTCGCCGCCCTGCGCTGGGCGACCGGCGAGGGCAGGACCCGCTTCGGCGTGGATCGGGTCTTCGTCATCGGCGAGTCGGCTGGCGCTCACCTCGCGGCCTTGGCGCTCCAGAAACTGCGCGACGAAGGCGTCGCCCCCCTCCCGGCGCCAATCTTCGTCCAGGGCGTGTTCGACCTCGCGGGAACCCCCTCGGTGCGCGCGGCCGACGCCCGCACCCTCCTGTTCGACGGGCCGAACCTCGTGCGGGATCTGGCGCGGCTCACCCCCGGCCGGGACGAGGCGGCCCGAAGGGCGCCCGACGTCTCCCCGCTCTACGGCGACCTGACCGGCATGCCCCCGGCCCTGTTCGTCGCCGGCGAAGCCGACCCCCTGCGGGACGACAGCCGGCTGATGGCCGACCGCTGGTCAGCCCATGCCGACACAGTCTTGCTGGAGGTCCCCCTGGCGCCGCACGGCTTTCAGCATTTCGTCGCGGCCTCGGCGGCGCCCGCACAGGCCTTCATTCGCCGCTGGATCGATCAGAGCCTCGCCGACGACCCTGTTTCTGTGGAAAACGCAAACGCCTGATTCGCTTTCGCGAATTTGCTCCGCCCACAGATATGCACAGGGTTATCCACCGGGGCCGGGGCGGTTCCGCACAGCCGGCCGGATTCGGACGCTTGCCGTCTACTGCATTTGGCGCGAACGTCAACAGGCCGAGGGACACGGCGGCGCGGAAATCCGGGGAGACCCGGGGCTCAAAGCGGACCGGCCCGGCTCTCTGATCGAACGCACCGGGGGGTTTCGACCTTAACGGACGGGAGACAGGATCAAGGCCCAAAGGACCCTTCGAAGGCTTCGGCCCCAGAAGACCGGAGGGAACCGGATCGGGATCAATGGACGGCGCGGGGCTCGACCTCGTGGAACGCCGGAGACCAGGAGCGCGACAGGATACAGCTGACCATCACCGGGGTTCGCCTCGCTGATGCTGAAGCCAGGGTTCTGAACCTCAATGGCCAAGTCCAACCCGGACTTGGCGAGGGGACGAGGAAAACCGGTTCGCCGGGGATCTTCGTCCCCTCGCTCAATTCCGGCGCCCGTTTCGTCGTCGGCGCCCCTCGAAACCCTCCCTTTCCTTCCCCCGGCCTGAGCCGTAAACCAAGGCCATGAACCGTCGCGGGAATCGCCTTTCGTCGCCCGATCGCCGCGCCCTGCTCGCCGGCGCCGGCGCGCTCGCGGCCACGACGGCCCTGGCCGCCTGCGGCCGGTCGGAAGCGCCGGTCGACGACGACGGCCGGGTCCGTCTGCGTTTCGCCACCGACTGGCGCGCCCAGGCCGAGCATGGCGGCTTCTACCAGGCGCTCGCCTTGGGAGCCTATGAGAAGCGCGGCCTGAACGTTCAGATCATCCAGGGCGGCCCGACGGTCAACGTGCCTCAGCTGCTCGCCTCCGGCGCCGTCGAGCTCGGCATGGGCTCCAACAGCTTCATCCCGATGAATCTGGTCGAGGAGGGCGCTCCGGTGAAGGCGGTCGCAGCCTTCTTCCAGAAGGACCCGCAGGTGCTGATCGCCCATCCCGATCCGGCCCTCGAAGGCATCGCCGATCTGCGCGACCGGCCCTTCCTGCTCTCGACCGCTTCGCGCGACGCCTTCTGGGTGTGGCTGAAGGCGAAATACGGTTTCACCGACGACCAGGTGCGGACCTATAATTTCAACGTCGCCCCCTTCCTCGCCGACGAGCGGGCGGTGCAGCAGGGCTATCTGACCAGCGAGCCCTATACGATCGAGAAGGAGGCGGGTTTCACGCCCGAGGTCTTCCTGCTGGCCGACGAGGGCTACCCCTCCTACGCCGCCATGGTGCTGGCCCCCGACGCCTTCGCCCGCGACAACGCCCGCGCCTTGCGCAGCTTCATCGCCGCCTCGGCCGAAGGCTGGCGCGACTATATCCAGGGCGACGGCAAGGCGGCCGACGCCCTGATCCGCCGCGCCAATCCTGACATGACCCAGGACGTGCTCGACCACGCCCGCGCCCGGCTGAAGGCCAACGGCATCGTCGACGGCGGCGACGCGGCTCTCTACGGGCTGGGAACCATGACCGCCGAACGCTGGCAGGCGTTCTTCGAGGTGACGTCCGAAGCCGGCGTCTACCCGCCCGGCCTCGACTGGCGGAAGGCCTTCACGACCCAGTACCTGCCCGGCCGTGGCTGAGACCGGCCCGGCGGTGGCGGCGGCCCTGCGGGACGTCGTTGTTCGCTACCCGGGTCGGGCGCAGCTCGGACCCTTGACGCTGACCGTCGCCCCCGGCGAGATCGTCGCCGTGATCGGGGCGTCGGGCGCCGGCAAGTCCACCCTGCTGCGGCTTCTGGCCGGCCTCGAAACCGCGGCCGAAGGCGCCCTGTCCCGCCGTCCCGGACGCGGCCGTATCGGCTTCGTCTTCCAGAACCCCACCCTGATGCCCTGGGCCGACATCCAGGCCAACGTCGCCCTGCCGTTGCAACTGGCCGGCGCGCACGCCGATGAAGCGCGGCGCAGGGCGTCGGAGGCGTTGGCGGCCGTCGGTCTGGGGGACCGTCTGACCGCCCGCCCGCGTCAGCTGTCCGGCGGCATGGCGATGCGGGCCTCTCTCGCCCGGGCTTTGGTCACCGGGCCGGACCTGCTGTTGCTCGACGAGCCCTTCGCCGCCCTGGACAGCGTCACCCGCCGCCGGCTGATCGAGGACCTGCACGGCGTCTGGGCCGGGCGCTCGCCTCGTCCCGCCGTGGTCTTCGTCACCCACGACGTCGAGGAGGCCGTCTATCTGGCGCAGCGCGCGGTCGTGCTCGACGGGGCCACAGGACGGGTGACGGCCGGGCGTGAACTGCCGGGCGACCTGCCGAGACCGCAGGGATGGCGAGCGGACGCCGACTATCGTGCCGCGGTCGAAGACCTCGCCGCCGAACTGGCCCGTTCGATGGGGTCTGCGTGAGCATGGCCCGTCTTCTCCCCTCCCTGTTGCTGACCACCCTCCTCCTTGCGACATGGGAGATCGCCTGCCGCGTCTTCGACCTGCCGCCCTACCTGCTCCCGCCGCCCAGCGCCGTCGCCGTCTCCCTCGTCCAGCGCGCGCCGCTGCTGCTCTCCGCGGCGGTCACCACCTTCTGGATGGCCTTCCAGGCGCTGGTGCTGGCCTCGGCGCTCGGCGGCGGCCTGGCCCTGGCGGTGTCGCTCAACCGGTCGGCGGAACAGGCGGTCCGGCCGCTCGCCGTCGCCTTGCAGGTCACGCCGGTGGTGGCCATAGCGCCGCTCGTCCTGATCTGGGCCGGGCTGGACCACGCCGACCGCGCCGTGGTCGCCCTCGCCGCGGCGGTGGCCTTCTTCCCGCTTTTCTCCGGCGTGCTGACCGGCCTGAAGTCCGCCGATCCGGACCTGGAGCGGCTGTTCGATCTCTACGGCGCCTCTCCGGTCCAGCGGCTGCTCCGCCTCCGCCTCCCTTCGGCCCTGCCCTTCATCCTCGAGGGCTTCAGGGTCGCTGCGGGGCTGGCGGTCATCGGCGCCGTGGTCGCCGAGTTCGTCTCCGGCTCCGGGGCCACCCAGGGACTGGCCTGGCGTCTGCTGGAATCAGGCAACCGGTTGCGCACGGCCGACATGCTCGCGGCCCTGTTCTGCCTGATGGTGATGGGTGTGGCGCTCAACGCCGGCGTCGGCGCTGTCGAGCGCGCCGTCCGCCGCCGGTTGGCCTGAGCGGCCTCCCGTTAGCGGCGGGTTAAGCCCCGGCCGACTACCGTGGCGTTCCAGTTCCCGCCCGGAGCCAGCCCTTGCGCCGCGCCTCGACCCTCGCCGCTGTTCTCGCCGCCGCCGCCGGCCTGCTTCTGGCCGACGCCGCCGCCGCCCAGGCTGGCCCGCGGACCCTGTCCTGGACCGGGCGCGGAGAAGCCACGCCTCCGCAAGGCGTTCCCGCCGACCCGACTCCCGTTCGCCGCGACGCTCGCCGGCCCAATCCCGTCATTCCCCACGGCGGCTCGGCGGCGCGCGAGCCGGCGCCGCGCGGCCTGACCCCCGCTCCCGGCCCGGCTCGGCGAAGCCTCACCCCGGCCAACGCCTGGCTCCAGCCCGCTCCGGCTCCGGCGCCGGAGCCGGCTCCGCCTGTCGTCATGGCGCCGCCGCCGGCGGCCCAGCCGCCTGCATCGCGGCCCGGACCCGAATACCTGCCCGACCAGGGTGGGCGCGGCCAGCCCGCCCCGGCCGAGTTGATCTATCCGGCGCCCGCCCGGACCGATGACCTCGGCCCCGGCATCCCCTCAGATCCGATGGCGCCCCGCCGCGACGCGCCGGTCTTCCAGATGCAGTCCGCGACGCCGCCCGCAGAGGCGATCATCCCTCCGGCGCAGACCGCTGAGGCCCGGCCCGACGAAACTTCCGACGCAATGGCCCCCCGCCGCGACGCGCTGATCTTCCAGATGCAGGCGTCGACGCCGCCGCCCCCTCCGGAGACTGCGCCGCAAGCCGCCCCGGCCCCGGCCCGCGCCGAAGCGCCCCGCCCTCGGCCGGTCATGACCGTCGTCAACTCCGGCGAGGCGCCCCCGCGCCAGGCCGGCGGCCGCTATTACTCGGTCCACCGCCAGAACGGGCGCGAGCCGGACGCCCTGACCATGCCGGATCCGACCTATGTCGACAGCCTCGTGGTCACCGGGATCGAGACCATGGCCTCCCAGGACCTCGCCGCGCCGGAGCAGGGGCCGACGCTGATCCGCGATCGCAACGGCAATATGCGCGCCGCCCCTGCCCCCTCGGACGGGGACCACCAGTGACCGACGCGCCGACCCTGTCGCGCCTGCCGGACCTCATCGCGCTCGCCGAAGAGGATTCCAGCGAAAAGCGCCGCGCCCTGCTGCGCGAACTGACCGAGCATTTCTTCGGCTCGGTCCGCACTCCCGCCGAGGACAGGCTGTACGACGCGGTGCTGGTCAAGCTGGCCGACGACATGGAGACGGCTGTTCGCGCCGAACTGTCCGCCCGCTTCGCCAATGCGCCCGACGCGCCCCACACCCTGATCCGCCGGCTGGCGAACGACGAAGCGGCGGTCGCCGGCGCCGTTCTGGCCGCCTCGCCGGTGCTGACCGACGAAGACCTTCTCGGCGTGGTCCGCCGTCACGGCCAGGACCATCTGCGCGCAGTCTCCGCCCGCCCGTCGGTGTCCGAAGCAGTCTCCGACGTGATCGTCGAGCGTGGCGACGACGAAACCCTCGGGACGCTGCTCCGCAACGACGGCGCCCGCCTGTCGCGCAAGGCCTCCGAGGCGGCGGTCGAGCGCGCCAGGGTCAATCCGGCCCTGCATGAGGCCACCGTCTCGCGCGCCAGCCTGCCGGCCGATCTGCTCAACGACATGTATTTCGTGGTCGAGGCGCGGCTGCGCACCCGCATTCTCGAACAGAACGCCAGCATGGACCCGACGCTGCTGGAAAGCGCCCTCGCCGCCGGGCGCGCGCGCGTCGCCACCGACGACGGAGCCCTGCCGTCCGACTACGCCGAATGCTCGGCCTATGTTGAAGAACTCCGCGCCGCCGGCCAGCTGACGCCGCAGATGCTGGCCCGCTTCCTGCGGTCGGGCGACAAGACCGGCGGCCGGACGTCCTTCCTGATCGCCCTGGCCCAGTTGGCGGACATCGACTTCCACACGGCCCGCCAGATCGTCGACCGGCGCGAGCTGGACGCCCTGGCCGTGGTCTGCAAGGCCGCCGATCTCGATCGCGCCCTGTTCCTGACCTATGCGGTGGTGCTGCTGAACGACGACGGCGACGCCATGGCCAAGGCCCACTCCTACGCCCGGATGTACGCCGAACTGACCCGCGAGGCGGCCCTCAGAACCCTGCGCTTCTGGCGCATGCGCCGCGGAGCCCAGGCGGCCTGATCCCGAAACGCAAAACGCCCGCCCCGTGGCCGGGCGGGCGCTTCAACCGGCCTTCGGACGGTCTTACTTCTTGGCGCGACCCGGCGTGCGGGCGGGTTTGCGGCCGCCCTGACCGAGACCCATCTGCTTGGCCAGGTCCGAACGGGCCTTGGCGTAGTTGGGGGCGACCATCGGATAGTCCTTCGGCAGACCCCACTTGGCCCGGTATTCTTCGGGGCTCATGTTGTATTTGGTGCGCAGGTGACGCTTCAGCGACTTGAACTTGCGGCCGTCCTCAAGACAGATCAGGAAGTCCGGCGTGATCGACTTGCGGATCGGCACCGCCGGTTCCCGGGGCTCGGGTTCCGGCTCGACCGCCCCGCTGGACACCTGCGACAGCGCCGCGTGAATGCTGGAGATCAGGCCGGGCACTTCCACGGCCTGAACATTGTTGTTGCCGACATAGGCCGACACGATGTCGGCGGTCATCTCGAGCAGTTGCGAGTTGTCTTCCATAAGCGCGGCCTCACCTTTTGATCTGATCGTTTCAGCCGAACGTTGACGGTCAGCCGTTGCCCGGTTGAATAAAGACGAACCTCGATTCACGCAATAGCGTATTCGTCGCCCCTTCAGGCCCCGCTTATCAGACTAGAGGATGGTTATTCACGGCGCAGATCAGCGTCCGAAGTTTTCCGCCAGCGCCAGCATGGCCGCCCGTTCGGGGGCCGAATAGTCGTCGACCTCGTCTTCCTCGCCGTCCCGTATCGCCCTGAGTAGAGCCGGAGTGAGCGCCGAGGACAAAGACCAGTTCCAGTACCGCAACACCGTCTGGGCGCGATCCACGGCCAGCATGTCATAGATGACCTGAACCCTCTCCCAGAGCGGATGGGGCGAGCCGTCTTCCGCAGTCTCCGGCCGCCGCATCGAACGCCAGAGACCCGTCAGGTCCGACTTGGCCAAGCCCGTGGCCTTGCAAAGGATGGCCAGCGGCTCCCCGCCGGCGTCGCCCAGGATCTTCGCCCCGGTGATCGGTTTGACGCCCGACAGATAGGCGATCTCGGTGGCCACCTCGCGGGTCAGCCCGTCGCGGGCGGCGGCTTCCACGGCCTGCTCGAGGCCGCCGTACGGACTCTTGTCGATCGCGGCCCGGTTTCTCTGCCGGCGCTCGATGAACTGGAGGGCCTTGCGCGACACCGGGTCCTGCCAATTCTCCTCGGCGGCCATGGCGAAGACGTCCTCGACCACCTCCTGCATGACCTCGCGGGATACGGCGAACCTCTGCAGGATGGTGCGACGGTCGTCCGGCCCGCACCACCAGAACATGACATAGGCCCCCGACGGCCGCAGCTCCGGCCGCTTCAGCAGATGGGCGCAAAGCGAGCGGTCAGTCCGGCTCAGGCTGACCACGCCCTCGACCGCGACCTGGCTCAGCCGCGCCGTCGCATTTCTCAGCACCGCCTCGATCACCTGGCTTTCGCCGAAGCTCATCAGGGTCTCGGTGACCACCTCCGAAAGTCCGCGGCGATTGGCCATCAGAAAGCGGTGCTCGACGCTCGCGTCGCGGGCGCAGGCGACCAGATCCGCATCCGTCAGGGAGGCGCACTGCTCGATCAGCAGGCCCGCGATGTCCGGCTCGTCGCGCAGCAGCATCCGCGCGAGGGCGTTGGGCAGTTCCGCCAGCGGCGCCAGCCGCGCGGCCACCCGCTTGCGATCATCGTGCGACGCCAGACGCAGCATTTCGACCAGCAGGTCGCCGGTGACCGCGCGCTCGAAGGCGTTGACCCGGCTCCCCGGCAGGGAAACCACGTCCGCCAGCCGCTTCAGCAGCGCATTGCGCGCACGGAAACCGCCTTGCGGCTCGGCCTCCTCGGGCGTGACAGCGGGTTCGGACATATCGGCCGAAAGGTTAAGCCCCGCCGGTTAACCGCCTGTGACGGTCCTCGCCGGTCGCGTTGGCCTTGCCTCAGGGCGGTAGAAACGGCGTCAGTCGCCCAGCAGCGCCAGAAGCTCGGCCTCGGGCAGGTTCGGGTCCGCCAGCGGATGGGCGCTGACCTGGTCGTACCAGTCCGACGCAAACCGCGGACGCGGCCGGCTGAACCGGATCCAGTCCGCCTCCAGCACCATGTCCACCGCCGCCTCGCGATTGACCTCCCGATTGATGATCTCGGGGTTTTCCGGCCCCGGCGGCACATCATCGCTGGTCGTATAGGCGATCAGCCCGACCTGCATCACCGGATTGTTCTCCATCCGGTAAAAGCGATCCCGCACCCGCCAATCCGTCTCGCCCTCGGGCCGCGCCAGAGCGATCAGCACCATTCCGACCCGCACCAGCCGCAGCTCGACCCAGCCGCTCGGGAAAGGCCGCAGCTTCAGCGAGGAATAGCTGTTGTAGGTCCCCTTCGTCTCGGTCATCGGCTGGCCGGCGACCGCGCCGACGCCGGTGGTGATGAAATGCCAGTTCTCCGCTCGCGGGGTCCACTGGCCGGCGCTCGACCGGTTCGGCACGCGCGCCATCAGCCCGCCCAGTGACCAGGTCCCGCCCGGAATGTCTCCGGCATGGCCGCGCACCCGAACCCGCGCCCGCACGTCGAAATCGCCCCGCACCTCCCGGAACAGGAAGGGCGCGTTCAGGTCCCGCACCCAGGCCGAGTGATACGGCTCGAGGTGCAGGACGCCCGGCGTCGTCTGGCCGACGTCGATCGCCTTGATCTTGTCCGGCCAGCCCATGGCTTCGTCAAACCGGGTCCAGCCGGTCAACGTCGTCCCCTCGAACTCGTCCGACAGGGCGATCAGATCGTCCGCTGATTGACCTAGGACAGGCGTGGCGACGAGCAGGCCCAGGGTGGCGATCAGGATGCGCATGACGGTTCCATCGACGGAGAAGCCGCCAATGCGCCGGGTCCCGGCCGTTCTGTAAAGTTAAGCTTCGGTCAGGTCGCGCCCGTCTTCCGCCCTGCCGCTGCAACGAAGCCGAAACACCGCCGCAACATTCGGGCTACAGCCCATCGAACAGCGCCGTCGACAGATACCGCTCCGCGAAACTGGGAATGATCGCCACGATCATCTTGCCGGCGTTCTCTTCCAGCGCGGCCTGCCGGAACGCGGCCACGAGCGCGGCGCCGGAACTGATGCCGACGGGAATACCCTCCACCCGCGCCGCCTTGCGGGCCATGTCGAAGGCGTCCTCGTTCGAGACCTGCCCGACCCCGTCGATCACCGAACGGTCGACGATCGACGGTATGAACCCCGCGCCGATGCCCTGGATCTTGTGCGGGCCGGGCTCTCCGCCCGACAGCACCGGCGAGGCGGTCGGCTCCACCGCGATCATCCGCACGGACGGCTTGCGGGCCTTCAACACCTGGCCCACGCCGGTGATCGTGCCGCCGGTGCCGACGCCCGAAATGACGATATCGACCCCGCCGGCCGTGTCGTTCCAGATTTCCTCGGCGGTCGTGACCCTGTGGATGGCCGGATTGGCCGGATTGTCGAACTGCGAAGGACTGACCGCGCCCGGCGTCTTGTCCAGCAGCTCCTGCGCCATGCCGATGGCCCCCTTCATACCCTTCTCGGCGGGCGTCAGGACCAGTTCCGCCCCCAGCAGGGCCAGCATCTTCCGACGTTCCATCGACATGCTGTCGGGCATGACCAGGATCAGCCGATAGCCCTTCGCCGCCGCCACGAAGGCCAGGGCGATGCCCGTATTGCCGCTGGTCGGCTCGATCAGGACGGTGTCGGGGCCGATCCGGCCGGCCTGCTCCAGCGCATCGATCATCGCCACCCCGATCCGGTCCTTCACCGAGGCGATCGGATTGAAGAACTCCAGCTTGGCCAGCACCGTCGCCTTGGGCTGATACTCCGCCGACAGCCGCGGCAGCCCGACCAGCGGCGTGTCGCCCATGGTGTCGAGGATGGACGGGAAGATCCTGCCGCGCCCGGATTTCAGGTGGCGGGAGGGGTCGTAAGCGGCGTCGGACATGGCGGAGTCTCTGGCTGGAAGCGAAGCCCAAGAAATAGGACTTCCTGCGTCGCCGCAAAGGCCCTGGCCGGAATGAGCCGGAGGCCCGGAGGGCGCGTCGCTTGATCGACCCTCGCCGCAACCCGTCCGCCGACCCGATTTTCACCCGCCATTAACCATGTCAGCGCATCCCTGAACCCCTGTTCCCGGGGCCTTCACTTGCGCAATCTCGCCGCCGCCGTCGAAGCGATCGATCCGCTGGTCGTGACCGGCAAGGTCGCGGGCGTGAACGGGCTGCTGATCGAGTCGAAGGGCGGCCTGTCCCGTCTCGCCGTCGGCGCCCGGGCCGAGATCGCCCGCGGCCGCCTGTCACCCCTGCCCGCCGAGGTCGTCGGATTCCGCGACGCCAAGGCCCTGCTGATGCCCTTCGGCCCGGTCGAGGGCGTCGCCCCCGGGGCCGACATCCGCATCGTCTCCTCCGCCGCCAGCGTGCGCCCCACCACCGCCTGGCTGGGCCGCATCATCGACGCCTTCGGCCAGCCGATCGACGGCAAGGGCCCCCTGCCCGTCGGACCGGCCGCCTACCCGCTGCGCGCGCCGCCGCCGCCGGCCCATTCGCGCGGCCGGGTCGGCGAGCGGCTGGATCTCGGCGTCCGCGCCATGGACGTCTTCACCACCACCTGCCGGGGCCAGCGTCTCGGCATCTTCGCCGGCTCGGGCGTCGGCAAGTCGGTGCTGCTGTCGATGCTGGCGCGCCAGGCCTCCTGCGACGTCGTCGTCGTCGGCCTGATCGGCGAACGCGGCCGCGAGGTGCGCGAATTCGTCGAGGAGACCCTCGGCGAGGAAGGCCTGCGCCGCGCCGTCGTCGTCGTCGCCACCTCCGACGAACCGGCCCTCAAGCGCCGCCAGGCCGCCTATATGACCATGGCGGTCAGCGAATATATGCGCGACCAGGACCTCGAGGTCCTGTGCCTGATGGACTCGGTCACCCGCTTCGCCATGGCCCAGCGCGAGATCGGCCTCGCCGCCGGCGAGCCGCCGACCACCAAGGGATACACCCCGACCGTCTTCACCGAACTGCCCAAGCTGCTGGAGCGCGCCGGCCCCGGACCCGTCCGTCCCGACGGCACCACCGCCGGCCCGATCACCGCCCTGTTCACCGTCCTGGTCGACGGCGGCGACCACGACGAGCCGATCGCCGACGCCGTGCGAGGCATCCTCGACGGCCACATCGTCATGGACCGCAAGATCGCCGAGCGCGGGCGCTTCCCGGCCATCGACGTGCTGAAATCCGTCAGCCGCACCCTGCCCGGCTGCCAGACCCCGCCCGAGCGCGAGCTGAACCGCCGCGCCCGCCAATGCCTCAGCGCCTACGCCAACATGGAAGAGTTGATCAGGATCGGCGCCTATCGCACCGGGGCCGATCCGATCGTCGACCGCGCCATCGCCCTGAACCCCGCCCTCGAGGCCTTCCTCGGCCAGGATCACCACGACGTGACGCGCCTCGCCGATTCCTTTGACCGTCTGGAAACCATTCTGAATCAAGGAATGGTGCAATGACCGGAGACGCCGCATGACCGCCTGGGCCCAATCCCTGATCCGCATCTCCAACTATGAGGTCGAGACGCTGCAGAAACGCCTCGCCGAGATCACGGCCCGCAGAGCCTCCGCCGAGATGCGCATCGCCGTGCTCGAGGCCGAGGCCGAGATCGAACAGGAGCGCGCCCGCGAGGACGCCGAGGCCGGCATGATGCTGCAGGCCTATCTGAACGGCTGGAAACTGCGCAAATCGGCCGCCGAGACCGACGTCGTCGAGATCAGCGCCGAGGAGGAAGGGGCCCGCGACGCCCTCAGCAGCGCCTTCGAGGAGCTCAAGAAGTTCGAGCATGTCGCCGAGACCACCCGGCTCAACCGTCTGATCGCCGCCGGCAAGCGCGAGACCGCCGCCTTCGACGAACTGGGTTTGAGGCGCCGTGCGGGCTGACCCGCCCCGCCTGAACCGCCGCGCCTTCCTCGCCGCACCCGTCGCGCTGGCCGCCTGCGACCGCCTCGCCGCCGCCGGGCCGGCGCCCGGCCCCCTCGCCCCGCCGCTGAAGTCCCTCGCCCCCTTCCCGTTCGGCGCCACCGGCATGACCTGGCAGCTCGACCAGCCTGACTGGGTCGAACAGATGCTGCGCCACTGCTCCCAGCTGACTCCCGAGTGGGAGCAGAAGATGGAGCGCACCCTCGGCCCCGGCTTCACCTACGACTTCGAGCCCTCCGACCGCGTCGTCGCCTTCGCCCGCGACAACGGCCTGCGCGTCCACGGCCATACGGTGATCTGGTACTCGCAGGGCGCGGATGTGTTCGACGACGCCGCGGTGCCCCGCAAGCGCTTCGCCGCCGAATACGACCGCTACATCTCGACCTTCGTCGGCCGCTATCGCGGACAGATGGCGGGCTGGGACGTGGTCAACGAGCCGGTGGCCGAGGACGGCGACGGCCTGCGCGACTGCCACTGGAGCCGGGCGCTCGGCATGGACGGCTATATGGTCCGCGCCTTCGAACAGGCCCGCGCCGCCGACCCCGACGCCGTGCTGTTCCTCAACGAATACAATCTCGAGAACATCCCCCGAAAGGGCGCGACCTTCCTCCGCCTCGTCGAACGCCTGCTGAAGCTCGGCGCCCCCATAGGCGGCATCGGCACCCAGTCCCACCTCGACATCGAGATCCCCGCCGGCCAGATCACCGCCTTCATGCGCGACGCCGCCTCGCTGGGCCTGCCGATCCACGTCTCCGAGCTGGATTTCCCGATGGAGCGCGACGGCGGCCGGATGCCCGACCTGCGTTCGACCTCGCAGAAACGCGCCCAGCAGGTCGCCCGCGTCGGCGAACTGGCCGAGGCCTTCATGGCCCTGCCCGAACGCCAACGCTACGCCTTCACCACCTGGGGCCTGCGCGACACCGACAGCTGGCTGGTCCGCGAGGAAGGCAAGAACCGCCCCGACGAAAGCGCCCTGCTGCTCGACGCCCAGGGCCGCGCCAACCCGGCGTATCAGGCCGTGGCCGAGGCCTTTTCCGCCAGGGCTGGAGCCTAGAAGGCGATCCCCGGCCGCAGGACGATCTGGAATATCGCCAGCACTCCGAGGCAGGCCGCGAGCGGCCAGATCAGTGAAACCGGCCCGCCGCGCGGCCGCGCGTCACGCTCCATCCACGCCATGGCCGCCAGCCAGGCGACCCCCGTCAGAACGACGATCATCGGAACCAGCGCGACCTGATCGACGCTTCCCGGAATCCGGTAGGGCAGGATCGCCGCCGCGCCCGCCAACCCCGGCGCCACCGCAGCCTTCAGGATGAACTCCGTCCGCCGCCAGCGGCTTGAAAGCTGACCGTCCGAGCTCGCGAGTTCCAGCATCGGCCGGACCAGAGCCCATCCGCACAGGCTCATGCCGGCCAGGGCGGCAGCGACAGCGATCCAGAATCCTGGCCCGGAGAAACCCAGGTAGTCCATCGCACGCCCGACGTCGTTGCCCGGCACGATTGCGCCGATGACGACCTGAGGCAGGGCCATGAACACCCCGTTGAACGCCAGCCAGAAGAGGAACAGCCGCGCCGTCGGCGTCATGTTCCCGGTCCGGGCCCGCAACACGGCCAGCGCCGCCAGCCCAAGCACCAGCGTCGCCAGCGCGCCCGTGCCCTGGAACAGTTCGGCCAGGGGATTGTCGCCGGACCAGTCGTGGTTGTTGTGGAACAACACCGGCGCCAGCCCCGGCGTCAGCGCCTTGGGCAGGACGAGAAAGACCTCCTGCACGAAGAAGACGAGGTTGAAGGCCAGCACGTGCAACAGGGTCGATCCGGCCGTCAGCCGCCAATCGTATGTCGTCCGTCCGGCGGCCTGACCCTTCTCTCCGCGCCAGAACAGGCCCGCCACTCCGATCAGGACGGGAAGCCCGAACGCCACGATGATTGCGACGATCAGGACGGTCTGGGGATCGGGCCTCATCGGGGACTCTCCTTCACTCAGTCTCGCGTGGTCATGATGTCAGCCGCCGCCAGCTCGGCCAGCAGCGTCTCGACCGCCGCCTCGACCTTCGCGGCGTCCCGGCCCCGCACTACCAGATTCGTCCCGATCTCGCCGACCGACCCGTGCCCGAACGGATAGCTGCCATAGCTGACCTCGCGATTCGCCCGCGCCGCCGCCGTCAGCATCTCCGCCACGTCTCCCTCGCCCACCCCGGTCACCCGCACCGTCCGCGCATGCACCACCGCCCCGGTCCGCAGCCGCGGCGCCACATCCTCCAGCATGGCCGTCATGATCTTCGGCACCCCCGCCATGACGAAGACATTGCCGATCTGGAACCCCGGCGCGTCAGTCACCGGATTGGCGATCAGCGTCCCGCCCTCGGGTATCCGCGCCATCCGCCGCCGCGGCGCATTGAACTCCGCCCCATAGCGCCGCTCCAGGATCGCCAGCGCCTCCGGATGCTCCGGCAGCCCCACCCCGAACGCCGTCGCCACCGCATCGGCTGTAATGTCGTCGTGCGTCGGGCCGATGCCGCCGGTGGTGAAGACATAGTCGTGGCCCGCTCTCAGCGCGTTCAGCGCCTCGACGATCTGCGCCTTGCGGTCCCCGACCGTCCGCGCCTCCAGCAGATCGATGCCCAGCGCCCCGAGAAACCGGGCGAGGGTGTTCAGATTGGTGTCCTGGGTCCGGCCGGACAGCACCTCGTCGCCGATGATCAGGACGGCGGCCGTGGGAGAGGATTCGGTCATGCCGCCACGCTAGACTGTCGCAGCCCGGCGGTCATCGTAACGCCTTGAGCTTGTGTGCTATGATCTTCATCTGAATCCGAGCCGACCCCGACCGAAAGCCTCCGATGTACGAGACCCCCGAACTGGACAGCGACGCCTTCGTCCGCACCCACGAAATCCGCGTCCACGACGCCGGGGCTTTCGAGGGCATGCGCAAGGCCGGCCGTCTGGTCGCCGAGGCGCTCGACATGATCACCCCCTTTGTGGTCCCGGGCGTCACTACCGGCGAGATCGACGACCGCATCCGCGAGTTCACCCTCGACCACGGCGCCCTGCCGGCCTGCCTCGGCTACAAGGGCTACGAAAAGACGACCTGCACCTCGATCAACCACGTCGTCTGCCACGGCATCCCCGGCGACAAGGTCCTGAAGGACGGCGACATCGTCAACATCGACCACACCGTCATCGTCGACGGCTGGCATGGCGACTCCAGCCGCATGTATGCGGTCGGAAACCTGAACGCCCGGGCGAAGAAGCTGATCGACGTCACCTATGACGCCCTCGACGCCGGCCTCGCCGTCATCAAGCCGGGCGCCACCTTCGGCGACATCGGCTACGCCATCCAGCAGGTTGTCGAGGCCAACCGCATGTCCGTCGTCCGCGACTTCTGCGGTCACGGCATCGGCCGCATCTTCCACGACAGCCCCAACGTCCTGCACTACGGCCGCCGCGGCGACGGGGCGACGCTCAGGGAAGGGATGTTCTTCACCGTCGAGCCGATGGTGAATCTGGGCAAGCCGCACGTGAAGGTCCTGTCCGACGGCTGGACCGCCGTCACCCGTGACAAGTCCCTGTCGTCCCAGTGCGAGCACAGCGTCGGGGTCACCGCCGACGGCGTCGAACTGTTCACCGCCAGCCCGGCGGGCCTGTTCCGGCCGAAATTCTGACCAACTGACCGCCGTCGGGCGGCTGGACGTTCTTCTTCTGTTCTGGCAACGTGCGGCCCTTCCACCGGAGGCCGCCATGTCCGCCGTGCTGCCCTTCCCGACCGCCGCGCCGCGTCCGGATGCGCCATCCGCCGATGCCGTACCCATCCGCGGCGCCGGCTTCTCCGGTCACCGCGAGCGCCTGCGCGACCGGGCCCGCGGCGCCGGCCTTCCCAACCTGCCCGACTACGAACTGCTCGAACTCTTCCTGTTCCGCAGCCAGCCCCAGGGCGACGTCAAGCCGATCGCCAAGGCCCTGCTGGCCCGCTTCGGCTCCCTGGCGGCCGTGCTCGCCGCCTCGGTGGAAGACCTGATGACCGTCAGGGCCGAGGACACGCGCGGGCGCATCAGGGGCGTCGGCGCCGAGACCGCCCTCGATCTCGCCGCCCTGCACGAGGTCGCCCGCCGCGTCACGAAGGAAGAGGCCCGAAAGCGCACCGTCATCTCCTCCTGGACCGCCCTGCTGGCCTATGTGCGCCTGTCGCTGCAGCATGAGCCGCGCGAACAGTTCCGCGTCCTCTATCTCGACAACCGCAACCAGCTGATACTCGACGAGATCCAGAACCGCGGCACAATCGACCATGCCCCGGTCTATCCGCGCGAGGTGGTGCGGCGGGCGCTGGAGCTGTCGGCCAGGTCGATGATCATCGTCCACAACCACCCGTCCGGCGACCCGACTCCGTCCCGCCCCGACGTCGAGATGACCCGGCAGGTCATCGAGGCCGCCCGCGCCCTTGAACTGTCCGTCCACGACCATCTGATCGTGGGCCGCGACGGCGTGGCCAGCTTCAAACAGCTCGGGCTGATGTAGACCCCTCATCTGGCCGGCCGGTCCCGCTTCCCGGCTGCAGCGAATGGCAGCGGCGCCTCTACTTCCGATAGCCCCGGTCACCCGGATGCCGTAGGAGGAATTTCCGGACTCTTGCGGCGACACAACCAGATGAAATCGATTACTTCCGGCGAGGCTGGCGGCATGGGCATGACCAGCGAACGCCTGGGGCGCCTCGTCGAGGAAGCCGCCAGTGAAGTCTACGTCTTCTCCGCCGATGACTTCCGATTTCGCCTCGTCAACCAGGGCGCGCGCGAGAACCTTGGCTACACCATGGAGGAGCTTGCGGAGCTGACCCCCTGGGATTTGAAGCCCGAGATCTCCCGCGACGCCTTCATGGATCTCGTCAAACCGCTTCTGCACGGCGAACTCGGGCGTCTCGATTTCGAGACCGTCCATCGGCGGAAAGACGGCACGGACTACGATGTCGCCGTCAAGCTCCAGGTGTTCGACGACCAGGGCGACACCGTGTTCTTCGCGGCGATCCAGGACATCACGGTCCGGCGGAAGGTGGAGACGGATCTTCGCCAGGTGTCCATGCGTCTGGACGCCATTCTGGCCAACACGACCATGGCCGTATTCCTCATGGATGAGCGGCAGCAGTGCGTGTTCATGAACAAGGCGGCGGAGGACCTCACCGGCTACACCTTCGATGAAATGACGGGCCGCACGCTCCACGATGTCATCCATCACACCTACCCTGACGGTTCGCCCTTCCCCCTCTCCGAGTGCGCCATCGACCGGGCCTTCCCCGAGAACGCAGGCACTCGGGGCGAAGAGGTCTTCGTCCACAAGGACGGCTCCTTCTACCCGGTCGCCTTCACCGCCAGTCCCGTTCAGGATCACGAAGCCAAGGTCGTCGGCACCATCATCGAGGTCCGCGACATCAGCGAGGCGAGGCGGCTCGAGGACGCGAGGAACCTCCTCATGCGAGAGGTGGACCATCGTGCGCGCAACGTACTCGCCATTGTCCACTCCCTGACCCGGCTCACCCATGCCGACGATCTGAAGTCCTACAAGGAAGTCCTCGCCGGTCGGATCAACGCCTTGGCGCGCGCGCAGACATCACTCGCCAATCGTCAGTGGGAGGGCGGACGACTTGAAGATGTCGTCAGGGACGAGCTGGAGGCGCTTTGCCCCCGGGACCGGATCGACCTCGACGGGCCGGAAGTGTCCCTGTCGCCGGAACAGGTGCAGCCCATCAGCCTGCTGCTCCACGAACTCGCCACCAACGCCAACAAGTACGGGGCCTGCAGCCGGGACAACGGTCGGGTGTCGGTCCGATGGGCCAGAGAGGGACGGCAGGTGACGCTTTGGTGGCATGAGAGCGGGGGACCGCAGGTTTCCGAGCCCGCGCGGGAAGGCTTCGGGACGGTCCTGAAAAACAGCGTTGTTCGCCAGATCAACGGGTCGATGACCCGACGATGGGAGCCCTCCGGACTGGTGGTGGAGATCAGCTTTCCGTTGTGAACCGCGCGCCCGGTCTGCCAATCTCCGGCCAACCTTCAGTTCGCGCCCATGGAAAGCCCATGACAACGCTTGTCACCGAACGCCTCACCCTGACGCCGGTCGCCCTCTCCGATTACGACGACCTGCGCGCCATGTGGGCCGACCGCGAGGTCATCCGGCACATCTTCCCCGAGCCCCTGAACGGCGAGGATGTGTGGTTCCGGCTGCTGCGCGACATCGGCCACTGGGAGGCGCTCGGCCATGGCAACTGGACCCTCCGGCTGAAGGACACCGGCGAGCATGTCGGCGGGGTCGGGGTGCTCGACTTCCATCGCGTGCTGGAACCCGCCTTCGACGCGCCGGAACTGGGCTGGGGCCTCCGCTCCGCCTTCCAGGGCAAGGGGCTTGCGTTCGAGGCGGTGTCGGCGGCCCTGGCGTGGTGCGACGAGGCGCTGAACGCGCCCCGCACCGTCTGCATGATCGATCCGGCCAATGCGCCCTCTCTCGCCCTGGCGGCGCGCGCCGGTTACCGGGAGTACGCCCGTACGGACTACAAGGGCGCGCCGGTCATCCTGCTCGAGAGAACGGCGGCCTGACCGAAGGCGCGCCCGCGTAGCCAGCCATTAAGGTTTACACGCCATTCTGCCCGGTGAATCCGGAGACCGCCCGCCCCATGCCCATGCCCGTCGAAGAGCTTCGCGGCCACCTGACCGAAGCCTTTCCCGACGCCGAGATCGTCATCGACGATCTGGCCGGCGACGGCGACCACTATCGCGCCCGCATCGTCTCGCCCGCCTTCGCCGGCTTGCCCCGGGTGCGCCAGCACCAGCTCGTCTACGCCGCGTTGAAGGGCAAGATGGGCGGCGAACTGCATGCCCTGGCGCTCGAAACCTCGGCCCCGCCCCACACCTCCCCGGCAGGAGACTGAACATGCGCTACCGTCCCTTCGGACAGGCCGGTCAGGCGGTCTCGGCGCTGACGCTGAGCCTCGGTCCGCGCGACATCTCCCACGGCCCCGAGGCCGGGCGTGAACTGATCTATTCGGCCCTCGAGGCCGGCATCAACAGCTACCGGCTGGAAACCGCCGATCCGGTGCTCGCCGAGGTGCTCGGTCAGGCGCTGAAGCACGTCGACCGCAAGCTGGTCCAGGTGTCGCTTATGCTCGGCGCCGGCGACGGCCGCCGCGGCTCGGACCGCGACTTCTCGGCCGAGGGCATCACCTCGGCCATCGACCGGGCCCTCAGCATCTCGGGTCTTGGCTGGTTCGACCTCGCCATTCTCGACGAGCCCGCCGACCACGAACTGCCGCAGTCCACCCTGAGCGCGCTCAAGGCCCTCCGCTCTACCGAACGCGTCCGCCTGCTGGGCATCTCGGGCGAGGGCGAGGTCATGGACACCTATGTCTCGACCGGCGCCTTCGATGTCCTCGCCACCCCCTTCCACGTCAATTCGCCGTGGCAGATTCGCTCGCGCCTGCGCGTGGCGCGCGAGGCGGATATGGCCATCTTCGTCTACGACTATTTCCCCGAGAGCCTCGACACCGCGAAGAAGGCCGCGGCCGTCCACCAGCCGAAGAAGGGCTTCCTCGGCTTCGGCGGCGGCCCGAAAACCAAAGCCAACCCCCTGGCTCACGCCGGCACCTTCGCCTTCCTGCACCAGACCAACAACTGGCCGGCCGAGGCCATCTGCCTGGCCTACGCCCTGACCGACCCCTCGGTGTCCAGCGTCCTGATCCGCGCCAGCGACATGGAGCGGCTCAACATGCTGGCCCTGGTGCCGGACCGCGACATGCCGCCGGGCCTCGCCGCCCAGATCGAAATGGCCCGGGTCGCCGGCGCCAAGGCCGCCTGAGGCTTTCCGGCGCCTTGACCCCGCCCCTTTGGGCGCCTAGCTGACGGCCTTCACCGAAAGGCCCGTTCCAGTGACCGATCAAGCCGTCGCCAACCCCGTCCACGCCTTCATCTCCGATACGGTGCAGGGCCACGACGTCGTCCTGTTCATGAAGGGCACGCCGGACGCGCCGCGCTGCGGCTTCTCCTCGCTGGCGGTGCAGATCCTCGACCACGTCGGCGCGTCCTTCGTCGGCGTCGACGTACTGCAGGACGAGGCCCTGCGCGACGGGATCAAGACCTTCAGCGACTGGCCGACCATCCCCCAGCTCTATGTGAAGGGCGAATTCGTCGGCGGCTCCGACATCGTCCGCGAAATGTTCAACGCCGGCGAGCTTCAGACCCTGCTGGCCGACAAGGGCGTGCCCCTCGGCGACGCCGACGCCTGATGGCCAGGGCCCAGCTCGAACCCCGGGCGGACCGCGAAATCTTCGTCGTCCCTCTGGAGGTTCGGCCGGAACACATCGACGACAACGGCCACGTCAACAATGTCGTCTACGTCGGCTGGCTGCAGGACGCCGGCACGGCCCACTGGAACGCCCGCTTCGAGGCCGATACCCGCGCCCGCTGGTCGTGGGTCGCCGTCCGGCACGAGATCGACTATTTCCGCCCGCTCGCGCCCGACGCCGCCGGGGTGAAGGCCCGCACCTGGGTCGGCGAGCCCCAGGGCCCGCGCTTCAACCGCTACGTCCGCATCGAGGACGGCGAGGGCCGGCTCTGCGCCCAGGGCGTTTCGGAATGGGTGCTGGTCGATGCGGCGACGATGCGGCCGCACCGCATTCCGCCGGACATGCTGCCGGCCTTCGAGGCCCGCTGAGCGATCAGCCGCGCGGCAGCTGGTAGGGGTTTTCGACCGAGACCCGGCTGCCCGGAGCCAGTCCCATCTCCTGGAAGGTCCAGCTGATCTCCACCCCCTGATCGCGGGGCTCGAGACAGCGATCCTCCTTCAGACGGCGCAGGGTGATGACCGAGGCGTCGCCCTGGCGGCGCACCACCGGCAGCAGATCGGATTTCTGGGTGCAGCCGTTCGAACTGACCCAGAACACCGCCTGGTCCTGCACGATGGCGGCGGCGTGGACCGGCTCGATCTGGCCCGGCCCTTCCGCGAGGACGGGAGCGGCCTCACGACCCGTCCAGCGATCGACGAGAGCACAGGCGGACAGAATCCCGGCTGCGACCACTACGCCGGCGAGCGTGACGGAGCTCTTCATTCCCGGCCTCCCGCGCCGAAATCCTGAACCGGCGTAATGTGCGCCTGTTCGCCCACGAGGGGAACCCGTCGCGGCAGAATGTGGAAGGGGCCCCGGATCGCTCCGGGGCCCCTGTTTTCATACCGTGATCACAGAGCGATCAGGACGAGTAGTATTCCACGACCAGGTTCGGCTCCATCTTCACCGGGAACGGCACGTCGGCCAGTTCCGGCACGCGGACGTAGCGGACCGAGAAGCCGCGGTCGCCCAGCTCGAGATAGTCGGGCACATCGCGCTCCGACGACTGCTGGGCTTCCAGCACCAGCGCCATCGAGCGGGACTTTTCCTTGACCTCGATGACCTGGCCCGGCTTGACCCGGTAGGAGCCGATGTCGACTTTCTTGCCGTCGACGGTCACATGGCCGTGGTTGACGAACTGGCGGGCCGCCCACGGGGTCGGCACGAATTTGGCGCGATAGACGATGGCGTCGAGGCGCGACTCCAGCAGGCCGATCAGGTTCTCGGAGCTGTTGCCCTTGCGGCGCGAGGCCTCGTCATAGGTCGCCGAGAACTGCTTCTCGGTGATGTTGGCGTAGTAGCCCTTCAGCTTCTGCTTGGCCTTCAGCTGCAGGCCGAAGTCAGAGACCTTCTGCTTGCGGCGCTGACCGTGCTGGCCGGGGCCGTACGAGCGCTTGTTGACGGGGGATTTCGAGCGGCCCCACAGGTTTTCACCCATGACCCGGTCGAGTTTGTACTTGGCGCTATGGCGCTTGGACATATGTCACTCTTCTCATGATGCGGCCCGGTCCCTCCCCAACTGGAGGGACGATCTCAACGGCGGTTCACGCATCGTCCGTAGTGGATCACGCAACGCGGCGAGCCGGTGGCGTGAAGGCGGGGCTTATGACGGTCCGGGCGGCGTCCGTCAAGACATCCGGCGGCGGGCCCCGCCTCCTCGCGCCGTTCAGACCGCTGCGGCGAACAGTGCGTTGGCCTTGTTCCAGTTCACCACCGACCAGAACGCCTTCAGATAATCCGGCCGGCGGTTCTGGTATTTCAGATAATAGGCGTGCTCCCAGACATCGGCGGCCAGCACCACGGCGCCCTTGTCATCGGCCACGTCCATCAGCGGATTGTCCTGGTTCGGGGTCGAGGTGACCTTCAGCCTGCCGTCCTGGACGATCAGCCAGGCCCAGCCCGAGCCGAACTGGCCGGCGCCGGCGGCGTTGAAGGCTTCCTTGAATTTGTCCATCCCGCCGAGGTCGCGGTCGATGGCGGCGGCCAGTTCGGCCGACGGTTCGCCGGTCTCGCCGACGGGGGCCAGCAGCTCCCAGAACAGGCTGTGGTTCCAGTGCCCGCCGCCGTTGTTGCGCACGGCCTTGGGCGCCTTCGAAATATTGGCGAACAGCTCTTCCAGCGACTTGCCCTGCAGGCTGCTGTCGGCCTCGACCGCCTCGTTCAGCTTGTCGACATAGGCCTGGTGGTGCTTGTCGTGGTGGAAGGTCATCGTCTCCTTGTCGATGGCCGGCTCCAGGGCGTCATAGGCGTACGGGAGGGGCGGAAGCGTAAAGGCCATGGGGAGGCTCCTTCGACAGGTTTCGGGGAGCCCTTCATCTAGGCGCCCGCGCGTCGAACCCAACCCCTGACCGCCGATTCCGCTCCGACAGCCCTCCCCCTACGGCTGGGGAATGTTGGCCTTCAGGCAGTCGCGCACGGCGCGGCGCAGATCGCCCGGGGCCGAGACGAAATCCACCCCCTCGGCGTCGAACACCGCCCGTGTCGCGGCGTCCAGACCGTTCGGCAGGGCCGCCAGCACCCGCTTTTCCCCCTTGGGATGCAGGCAGAAGCCGACCTCCTTGCACAGGGCGGCGAACATCTCGGCGTGGGCGGCGGCGGGTGTCTCGGTCATGCGCCCTGCTAGCACAAACTCAGGGCAACAGTCCGCTCAGCCAGTGCAGAATGTTCAGCCCGAACTGCGCATTGCCCGGCGCCGTATTCATGCCGAAGCGCTGATCGGGCCGTCCATCCGGATAGCGCACCACCTGGGCCGACAGCATGCCGGCTTCGCCCAGCACCACGACGCGGCCTTCTCCATACCGGAAGGCCAGCGCCTGCGCCGGCAGGGCCAGCGTCGACAGGGCCTCAAGCGCACCCTCCGCCGCGCCGCCGTCCAGCCGGTCGACCAGCGCCTGCAGCGTCGGCAGGTCCGGGGCTTCCCGCGCCCCCGTGGTCAGCGGCAGCAACGCCTCCGCCCCGGGCGGCCCCTGCAGCGACTGGCCGGTGAAGGCGGTCACCAGCGACACCCGTTCGTCGGCGGTTCGACCCGCCATGATCGGATGATCCCCGAAGGCTTCCGGCGGATAGGTCAGGTTTGTCGTCAGATCGACGTCGCTGGTCATGGCGAAGGCGTAGCCCTTGCCCATCCGCACGCCGAACCGCGCCGCCAGGGCCTCCGCCGCCGCGCCGTGCGGCGCATGGTCGGCGATCAGCAACAGCCGCCCGCCGCCTTTCACCCAGGCCTCGACGGCCTCGATCTCCAGCGCGGTGAAGGCCGGGCCGCCCTCTTCGGCTTGGCCGGCGTTGGCGATCACCAGCACCTCGACCTCGTCCAGCCCGCCCGCGTCAAAGGCCGCGTCGCCCCCCCGCACCCGATAGCCGTCGGCCCGCAACAGGGCCGCGAACGGCGCATAGCGGCCGTCGACGGTGTGGAAATTCCTGTGCGCGCCGTCAATGACGACCGTCGGCCCGTCGGCGGCGTAGGCGGGCCGGGCGACCGTCGGACGGAAATCCGGATCGGTCATCTGCTGCTGCGCCTGGGCGGGCGCGGCGACGGCCAGGGCGATCAGGCCGAGAGCAAGGGCAAGGCGTTTCATCGGACCCTCCGATTCGCCCCTACGCTAGCATGCCGCGCTCAGCCCTTCAGCCGCGCCGCGTGAAACGCCACATGATCGACGATGAAGCTGGCCATGAAGAAATACGAATGGTCGTAGCCCGGCTGCATCCTCAGCGTGACCGTCTGCCCTGCCGCCTCCGCCGCCGCCGTCAGCAATTCCGGCTTCAGTTGCTCGGTCAGGAACGGATCGGCGTCGCCCTGGTCGATCAGGATGTCGTCGTAACAGCCGGCCCCGACCCCATCCTCGATCAGCCGCGTCGCGTCATGGTCCGCCCACGCCGCCCGGTCCTCGCCCAGATAGGCGGCGAACGCCTTCTCCCCCCACGGACACCGCGTCGGCGAGGCGATCGGCGCGAAGGCCGACACCGACCGGAACAGATGCGGATGGCGGAGCGCCAGCGTCAGCGCCCCATGCCCGCCCATCGAATGCCCGCTGATCGACCGCGCCTTCGTGGTCGGGAATTCCGCATCGACCAGCCCGATCAGCTCCCGGGTGACATAGCTCTCCATGCGGAAATGCTCCGCCCACGGCGCCTCGGTCGCATCGACATAGAAGCCGGCCCCCTGCCCGAGGTCGTAGGCGTCGTCATCCGCCACCTCCTCGCCCCGCGGCGAGGTGTCCGGCGCCACCACGATCACCCCGTGCGCCGCCGCCGCGCCATAGGCCCCCGCCTTGGTGGTGAAATTGTCCTCGGTGCAGGTCAGACCCGACAGCCAGATCAGCACCGGAAACGGCCCCTCCCCCGGCGGGACGAACACCGACAGCGTCATCGGCGTGCCGGTCGTCGCGCTGTCATGGCGCAAGTAGCGCAGGGTTCCGCCGTGGACGGCGTGGGTCTTCAGGGTTTCCATGCCCCACCCTCTAACGCCCTCATTGTCATCCCGGAAGCCGCGCAGCGGCTATCCGGGCCGATGCAGCGCGCACACCTTGTTGCCCGACGGATCGCGCAGATAGGCCAGCACCATCTTGCCGAACGGCCCGTTGCGCTCCCCGGGCGGGTCCTCGATGGATGTGCCGCCGGCCGCGACCCCGGCGTCATGAAAGGCTTGGACCATCTCCGGCGTCTTCGCGTGAAAGCCGATGGTGCCGCCGTTGGCGTGGCAGGCCGGGTCGCCGTCGATCGGCCGGCCGACCGCAAAGGCGCCCCGCGCCGTCCGCCACCAGTATCGCCCCTTCGGATCGGGCCCGCTGGCGGGCTCCATGCCGAGCGCGCCCAGCGCCGCGTCATAGAACTCCCGCGACGCCTCGACGTCGTTGGCGCCGACGGTGATGTGGGTGAACATGGCTTCCCTCCCTGCTTCAGGACAGTTTTTTTAAACAACTATCCTTCGGACGCAAGCTCTAGAACACCACCACCGACCGGATGCTCTCCCCCGCGTGCATCAGGTCAAAGGCCTCGTTGATCCGCCCCAGCGGCAGGGTGTGGGTTATCATCGGGTCGATCTCGATCTTGCCGTCCATGTACCAGTCGACGATCTTCGGCGTGTCCGTCCGCCCCCGCGCGCCGCCGAAGGCCGAGCCGCGCCACACCCGGCCGGTGACCAGCTGGAACGGCCGCGTCGAGATCTCCTTGCCCGCCTCGGCCACGCCGATGACGATGCTCTCGCCCCAGCCGCGGTGGCAGGCCTCCAGCGCCTGGCGCATCACCGTGGTGTTGCCGGTGCAGTCGAAGGTGTAGTCGGCCCCGCCCCCGGTCAGCTCGACCAGATGCGCCACCACGTCGGACACGTTCTTCGGATTGACGAAATGCGTCATCCCGAACCGCCGGCCCCACTCTTCCTTGGTGTCGTTGATATCCACGCCGACGATCATGTCGGCCCCGACCATCTTCAGCCCCTGGATGACGTTCAGCCCGATCCCGCCCAGGCCGAACACCACGCAGTTGGCCCCCGGCTCGACCTTCGCCGTATTGACCACCGCGCCCACGCCCGTGGTCACGCCGCAGCCGACGTAGCAGGCGCTCTCGAACGGCGCGTCCTTGCGGATCTTCGCCAGGGCGATCTCGGGCAGGACGGTGAAGTTCGAGAAGGTCGAACAGCCCATATAGTGGGCGATCGCCTGCCCCCTGTAGCTGAACCGCGACGACCCGTCGGGCATCAGCCCCTTGCCCTGGGTGGCGCGGATCGCCGTGCACAGATTGGTCTTGCGGCTCAGGCAGCTTTTACATTGCCGGCATTCGGGCGTGTACAGCGGGATAACATGGTCGCCCACCTCAACCGAGGTCACCCCCGGCCCCACCTCGACCACCACCCCCGCGCCCTCATGGCCGAGGATCGAGGGAAAGATGCCCTCGCTGTCCAGCCCGTCCAGCGTATAGGCGTCGGTGTGACAGATGCCCGTCGCCTTGATCTCGACCAGCACCTCCCCGGCGCGCGGCCCCTCCAGATCGACCTCGACGATCTCCAGCGGACGTTTGGCCTCGAAGGCGACGGCGGCGCGGGTTTTCATTTCTACATCCTCATCTCATCGTCATTCCGGGGCTTCGCGCAGCGAAGAACCCGGAACCCAGGGGATCAAGCACAGTCGGCGGGTCCGCCTCAACCGGCAAACCGACAGCCGGCGTCCATCCTCCTGGGTTCCGGGTTCGCTCTTCGAGCGCCCCGGAATGACGGCTAGAAGGAGCGGGTGAAGCGCAACCTCGTCATCCTCACCGGCTCCGGCATATCCGCCGAGTCCGGCGTGCCCACCTTCCGCGCCGCCGACGGCCTGTGGCTGGGCCATCGCGTCGAGGACGTCGCCACGCCCCAGGCCTTCGACCGCGACCCCGCCCTGGTGCAGGACTTCTACAACCGCCGCCGCCGCCAGCTGGCGACCGTCCAGCCCAACGCCGCCCACCACGCCCTCGCCGACCTCGCGGCCCGCTGGCGAGGAAACCTCCTGCTGGTCACCCAGAACGTCGACGACCTGCACGACCGCGCTCATGCGGACACCCCGCCCGCCCCCGGCTTCGACCTGCTTCACATGCATGGCGAACTGCTCAAGGCCCACTGCACCGTCACCGGCCGCGTCTGCGACTGCCCCGACGATCTCGCCCCCGACCAGGCCTCGCCCTTCCATCCGGGCGGCCGGCTGCGTCCCCACATCGTCTGGTTCGGCGAAATGCCCCTGCAGCTGGACCGCATCGAGCGGGCGCTCGCCGCCTGCGACCTGTTCGTCTCCATCGGCACCTCCGGCGCCGTCTGGCCCGCCGCCGGCTTCGTCCAGCTCGCCAACATGGCCGGCGCCCGCACCGTCGAACTCAACCTCGAGCCCTCGCTGGGTCGCCGCCTGTTCGATGAAGGCCTTTACGGCCCGGCGACCGAGGTGGTCCCTGCCTTTTGCCAGACACTATAAAGTCCCGTCATTCCGGGGCTTCGCGCAGCGAAGAACCCGGAACCCAGGGGCCTGGCCCCCAGCCTTGCGTCCACTCGACCGTGCGACCCTCCTGGGTTCCGGGTTCGCTCTTCGAGCGCCCCGGAATGACGGGGATCAAGGGAGGTGGGGACCAGTAGGCGGTTGCGGAAGGGTTGGATGTCCCTCCCTGAACCACGGTTCCGCCAAATCAAGCCATTGCGGATTGCGGGCTTCGATCAACGCCAGCTTCCAGCGGCGCTTCCACTTCTTGATCTTCTTCTCGCGGCTGATCGCGGTGACGATCAGCTCATGAGGCTCGTACCAGACCAGCGTCTTGCACCCGTGATCGGCGGTGAAGCCTTTCAGTGTTTCGTTGCGGTGCTGCCAGACCCGGCCCACGAGATGACTGGTCATCCCGGTGTAGATCGTGCCGTTGCGCCGGCTGGCCATGATATAGACAGCGATGATGTGGTCGGGGTCGCGATCGCGCACAACACTCTCCAGTTGCACCTCTCAATCAACCATACCTCGTCATTCCGAGGCCGCAAAGCGGAACCCGGAAGGCCAGCACCTACTCCTCGCTGGCCGCCTTCTTCGCCGCCAGCTTGGCCAGCACCCGTCCCCGCCCCTTTGCCAGCGCGTGGATCACCCCCCGGAAGGTGGCCACCTCCTGCTCCGAGAACCCCGCCCGCCCCAGCATGACCCGCAGGTTCTGGCTCATCGACGGCCGCTTCTCGGGCGGATGGAAGAAGCCGCCCCCATCCAGTTCCTTCTCCAGATGCTCGTACATCCCGACCAGCAGATCGTTCGACGCCGGCGGATCGCCCTCGCGGAACCTCGGCGGCGGGGCGTCAAGGATCAGCGTCCGCCACTCATAGGCGTTGATCGCCACCGCCTGGGCCAGGTTCAGCGAATGGTGCCGCGGGTCGATCGGTATGGTCGTGATCCCCTGGGTCAGGGCGATGTCGGTGGTCTCCAGCCCGGCCCGCTCGCCCCCGAACAGCAGGCCCACCGTCAGCCCCGAGGCGCGGTCGTCATACAGCAGCCGCGCAGACTCCCGCGGCGTGCGCACCGGCATCCGCGTCTCGCGCGGCCGGGCGGTGGTCGAGAAGACGGTGTTCAGATCGGCGATGGCCTCCGCCACCGTGTCGAACACCCGGACCCCGTCCAGCACCCAGTCGGCGCCCGAGGCCGTGGCCCACGCCCGGTCCTGCGGCCAGCCGTCGCGCGGCGCCACCAGCCTCAGCTCGCTCAGGCCGAAATTGGCCATCACCCGCGCCACCGCCCCGATGTTGTCGGCCAGCTGCGGCTTGTCGAGAATTACCACCGGAGGGGCTAGTTCACTCAATTCCGCTCATCCCGGCGAAAGCCGGGACCCAGTCCTGTCCAGCTTGACGCCTGTGTTTCAGGACAACCGTTGCGACGGCCATCCAGATCCGTTCACCCAAAGCACTGGGTCCCGGCTTCGCCGGGATGAGCGGAAAAGAAAAGGCCGAACTCAGTCGTCGCCGTACATGGCCAGCCACGGATCGGCCGTCCCGGCCTCGACCTCGGCCACCTTGACCGCCGGCCAGCCGATCGAGTCGTCCGCCGAATCCCGCCACGCCAGGATGAACAGGTCGCGCAGCTCCGAGGCTCCCGCCGCCAGCCGGTCGATCACGAACGTCCCCGCCCGCGGCTCGGCGTCGCGGAAGGCCCCCGCCTTCTCCAGCCGGTAGAAGGGCGTCACCTCCGCCAGGGTGGTCTTCAGATAGGCCGGCACCCGCGCGCGCAGGTCGAAACCCTCCAGCGCCGGCGCTGCCATCGCCGCCTCGACCGCGTCCAGCCGCGCCACCCGCGCCGTGAACGCCCCCTCGAACGCCCCGTGCGTCTGGCGCGAGGTGGTGAAGCCCTCGGGGTTCGGAACATCGCGGTTCCAGCCGTTGTAGTGGATCGTCGTATGGTGCGGCTGCGCCCCGTCGCCGACGTAGTGGCCCAGATAGCCCATGTCGCGCAGGATCAGGGCCTCGCGGCGGATCCGGTCCTCGCGGTACCAGGCCCGCTTGCCCGGGTCGGTCTCGCGCGCCTCGGCGGCGTGCAGCACCCGCCACGTGGCGAAGTCGCGCACCAGCTGCTGATACCCGTCCATGATGGCGTAGGGCAGGTATCCCGCGTCATCGACCTTGATCCCCGCCGCCAGCAGCGCGGCGTCATATTCGGACTTCAGCCGCGGCAGGGCGTCGATCGACATCCCCGCTTCGGTCATGATCCGCCCGTCCTCGATCATGTCGACGAAATGGGCCGTGTCGCGCTCGCGGTCATGCGGCTGGCCCGCGCCCTTGGTCCGGTCCGGCTCGCGCGACAGCTCCCCGACCTCGGCCGCCGCGGCGGGCGTGCGCAGGAAGGCCGGCATCTCCTCGGGCAAGGCGCGCACCGCCGCCACCCCGATCAGCCGATGGCCGGTATTGCCCCAGGCGGAGACGACCGCGGGCGCGGCGATCACGGCGACGCCGAGCGTCAGGGCGGACAGGGCGACGACGAGGCGTTTCATGGGACGGCTCCGGCAAATGACGCCGATGCTCTAGCCGATCCCGAACGCCGCCTCCACCCGTGCGATCCAGCGCCGGAGCGCGGCATGGGGCGTCAGGTCGAAGCCGCCCTCATGCGCCACCCGGGTGTAGGCGACCAGCGCCAGGTCGGCCAGGGTCGGCCCGTCCCCGACCAGCCAGTCGGCCTCCGCCAGCGCCGCCTCCATCCGCGCCAGCGCCGCCTGCCCCCGCTCCATCAGCCGCGGCTCGATCTCCCCGGCCGTCTTGCCGAGAAACAACCGCTGGAACCGCGCCACCGCGATACAGGGCTCATGGCTGTACTGCTCCCAGAACAGCCACTCGTACATCTTCGCCCGCGCCCACGGATCAGACGGAACGAAGGGCGTCCCCTCGCCGAGCCAGCCGATGATCGCATTCGACTGGGCCAGCGTCCGGCCATCCTCCAGAACCGCCGCCGGGACCTGGCCGGCCGGGTTCATGGCGAGGAATTCTGTGGATCGCGTCGATCCCGACATGACGTCGGTTTCGACCCAGCGATAATCACGCCCCAACCTTTCGAGCAACCACTTGACCTTCAAACAGTTGCCGGAACGAATATCCCCAAAGACAGTAAGCATCTCGCCCCAGCAAAGTGTTTCTGATCTGCGAATACAGCTTACAGCTTTGGCCGCGTTGGCCCAACGAGATTCGGTTAGACCATCACAAGGCCCACTTATCCACCGCTCGACCGGACGCGCGGTCGCAGGCCGGGCCTGAAGACTGGATTTTGCCGCATTTTTCGATCAGAAGCCGGCCACCGGACGCGTCAGGGGCCGGGGCTTTCGTGAGTCTGATTCATGCTCGGCACTGCCGCTGCGCTCGCCCTCTTCTGGGCGATGGCCTTCCCCGCGCATGGCGCGGCGGATGAGCCCGTTACCTACGAAACCGCGGTCGCGACCGGTCTGGGCGAGGAATCAACGGGGTCCGCCAATGAAGGTTCCGACAGCGGCGTGGCGGGTCTGACGCCCGAGCAGCAGGCCCTGATGGCCGAGGACGCCGACTGGACCGCCCGCGTCAATCTCTACCATGCCGGCGGCGGCGGAGCGACGGGCAACGACAGCCTCGGCTGCCGCCCGATCCCGATGCGCACCATGGCGGTTGATCCGCGCTACATCCCGCGCCGCACCCGCCTGTTCATCCCCGAGACGGTCGGCATCCGCATGCCCGACGGCACGATCCACGACGGCTACTGGTACGCCTCCGACACTGGCGGCGCGATCAAGGGCCAGAAGGTCGACTTCTACACCGGCCACGGCCGCGGCTCGATGCAGCCCGCCATGCGCCTGAACCAGCGCCGCGTGACCCTGATCGACGCCGGACGCTTCGACGGCTGCCCCCCGTCGTGGGACAGCCGGCCGAGCCAGACCCTGATGGCTTCGGCCTCCAGCAACGCCGGCTCCAACTAGGCTCTTCGCCAACCGACGTATTGCGAAACGCGCGCGACGGGCGCACCCTCCCCTGATCGATCGGGAGGGGTCCATGAAAGCCGTCATCGCCATCGCCGCCCTGTGCCTTGCGTCCGCCGCCGCCGCCCAGGACCCTGACATCCCCTTCAAGGACCGCACCGACCGGGTGCAGCTGGAGGGCCGGCGCGGCCCCAGCCTCCTGCGCCCCGGATTCGGCATCGGCGAATACGTCGGCTCGTCGTCGGCGCGCGCTTCCTCCACGGCCATCCCCTTCCGGCGCAGCGCCCATGCCCGGACGTCCCTGACCCTGACCGCCCCCTCGCTGGGCGGTGATGTCCTCGCCGAATGCGAGGGCGGGGAGGCCCACGCCCAGCTGCTCTGGATCACCTTCCAGCGCGAGGACCTCGCCTACAACTGCACCTTCTCCGGCGCCGCGCCGGCCGACGCCGCCTTCACCCTGGCGCTCAGCCGGCACGGCAACTGGCTGAACCGGCTGCAGCAGCCGCAACGCGCGGCCCAGTTGAGCTGGAACGGTCAGGTCTATCGCGCCGAGACCCGCTACGTCGAAGGCCTGCCGTGGGGCGGCGGCAATGTGCTGGGCTATGTCTTCAGCCGCGACGGCGTCGACATAGGCGGCGTGGCCCTGGCCGGCATGCGGCCGACCTTCTACCTCCCGCCCGCCGGCTCCGCCGACCGTGACGTCGCCGCCGTCCTGGGCGCCATCCTGTTCACCTTCCAGGACCCGGGCCGGCCGCGCTAGAACCGCCGCTTGCCCGTGACGGTCTCGAAGAACATCCGCCAGTCGCCCATCAGGCTCCAAAGCGGGTATCTGAACGTCGCCGGCCGGTTCTTCTCGAAGAAGAAATGCCCGACCCAGGCGAAGCCGTAGCCGACCAGAGGCATGGCCAGCAGCCACCACGGGTTCCGCGTCAGCAGGGCCACGACCGGGACCAGCAGCACCAGCGCCGACCCGACCACATGAATGCGCCGGCACGTCCGGTTGGAGTGCTCGTGGATGTAGTGCGGGTAGAAGGCCGAAAAGCTCTGGAAGCGTTCGCCCGCCGGCTCCTGGATGCTCATGCGCCGACGATGACTCCGCGGCGGCCCGGCGGCAAGTCCGCGCCCCGCTTGACTCACCTATAGCCCGATGGTTATACGATAACCCATAACCACCGAGTTATCGTTACCGATGCCCGACGCCCACGAAGCCCTGTTCAGAACCCTCGCCGACCCCACCCGTCGGGCCCTCTTCGAACGCCTGTGCCGCGACGGCGAACAGACGGTCGGGGCGCTGACGGCCGGGGCGGGGATCTCCCAGCCGGCCGTCTCCAAACATCTCGGCGTGCTGAAGCTGGCCGGCCTCGTGCGTGACCGGCCCGAGGGCCGCCTCACCCATTACAGCGCCCGGCCGGACGCCCTCGCCCCCCTGCTCGACTGGACGAGCGCCATGATCGGCTTCTGGGAGACCCGGTTCGATCACCTCGAAGACCTGCTGAAAAGGATGGACTGATGACCGCCGCCGCCGCCGAAACCCTTTCCGTCGTCGTCGAGCGCGACTTCGCCGCCCCGCCCGAAAAGCTCTGGCGCGCCCTGACCCGGCCGCATCTGATCGAGGAATGGCTGATGAAGAACGACTTCGCGCCCGACGTCGGCCACCGCTTCAATCTGCGCGGCGACTGGGGCGGGGTGCTGGACTGCGAGGTCCTCGTCGTCGAGCCGGAGCGGACCCTGGCCTATACGTGGAACTATGCCCACGACGACCCGGCCTACCACCTCGAGAGCGTGGTCACCTTCACCCTGACCCCGACCGGCGCCGGCACGCATCTGCGCATGGAGCAGGCCGGCTTCCGCCCCGGTCAGAAACAGGCCTTCGGCGGCGCCCGCCTCGGCTGGAGCCAGTTCCTCGCCAGGCTCGACGACGTCCTGGCGCGGCCGGACTGACGTCCGCGGATTCATCTGAAAGGAGCCCTCTCATGAACTGGAACGCCTTGATCCGGCAGAGTCACCGCTGGCTCTCCATCGTCTTCACCATCGTCGTCGCCGCCATCTTCATCGCCCTCGGCCTGGGCCGGCAGCCGGCCGAATGGGTCTATTTCCTGCCGCTGTTCCCGCTCGCCCTGATGATGTTCAGCGGCCTGTGGATGTTCTTCCAGCCCTGGGTCGCCCGGCGCGGGGCGCGGGCCCGGTGACCGCGCCGAAGGCGGCGCCGCCGGTCCTCCTCTCCGGCGGCAATCCCCAGATTCCCAAGGGGTACGGCGACGCCCCGGTGCAGGCCTGGATCGCCGCCGCCCCCGGCTGGAAGGGCGAGGCCGCCCGCCGCCTCGACGCCCTCATCACCCGCACCGTCCCCGGCGTGCGCAAGGCCGTCAAATGGAACTCGCCCCTGTACGGCGTCGAGGAAGGAACCTGGTTCGCCAGCTTCCACGCCTTCGACCGCTATCTGAAGCTGGCCTTCTTCCGCGGCGCCGCGCTGGACCCCGTCCCGCCCGTCGGCTCGAAGCAGAAGGACGTCCGCTATTTCCACATCCACGAGGGCGACGCCCTCGACGAGACCCGCCTCGCCGACTGGATCCGCCAGGCCAGCCGCCTGCCGGGCGAGCGCATGTGATGGAGAAGGACACGACCATGCCCGACACCGCCCTCACCGCCTCGCAGCGGATCGATGCGAAGATCGCCGCCCTCGGCGACTGGCGCGGCGAGACCCTCGCCCGCCTCCGCGCCCTCGTCCACCAGGCCGACCCCGAGGTGGTCGAGACCGTCAAATGGGGCCAGGTCACGGTCTGGGAGCACGCCGGCATCCTCACCACGGGCGAGGTCTACAAGACCGCCGTCAAGATGACCTTCGCCCGCGGCGCCGCGCTGGACGACCCGTCCGGCCTGTTCAACGCCAGTCTCGAGGGAAACACCCGCCGCGCCATCGACTTCCGCGAGGGCGACGCCATCGACGAAGAGGCCCTGAAGGCCCTGATCCGCGCCGCCGTGGCGCTCAACCTGTCGCGCTGAGCCGCTTCACGCCGCCTCCGGCTCCGGCCCCAGCAGCCGGCGGATCATCGGCCAGATCCTGACCACCGCCGACAGGAAGCCCACCGCCGTCGACACCCACTGGAACACGCTCCACACCCAGCCGAACAGCTCGCCCCCGCCCAGCGCCTGGCTGATCGGGAACAGCACCCGCGAGACCCCGATCTGGAACCCCGCATAGGCGTCCGAATATTCGATCGAGCGGTCGGCGAAGAAGGCGATCGCCACCGCCGCCGACACCGGCGCCCACAGCAGCGGCAACACCAGCAACCCCGCCAGCAGCAGCACCGCCAGCTTGGTCCCCACCGTCTCCCGCGACGCCAGGCTGGCCACCACCCCCGCCCCCAGCGCCAGCGCCGCCAGCGCCAGCCCCGCCGGCAGCACCCGATCGACCGCCGTCATCAGGTCCGCGAACCCCAGCCCCGCCAGGATCGCCGTCCCCGCCAGCAGGAACCCCGCCACCCACACGGCCGCATACTGCCCGAGGCGACGCTTCAGATGGGCGAGGCTGACCATGGCGACCGTCCCCTTGGCTGGACCGATGCCCCCAGCCAATCATGTCCGGCCCGCCCTGTCGATTCCGGCGAACGCCGCTCTCCGGCCGACATTAACCCTCTTTGTACGGAACGTTCCCGCCCGGGTTGCGATAGGTCAGCCATGTTCAACGCCATGACTGATGAAGACCGCCGCCTCGACGCCCTGTGGCGCGAGCGTTTCGGGGAGCCCCTGCCGATCCTCGGCGCCGGCGAGATCGTCCGCGCCGTCCTCGGCCTCCCCCCGGCCGCCGCCGCTCACCCGGCGGCCGAAGCGGCCTGAGCCGCCGGCGCCAGATCGTCGGCGAACCGTCACGGGAACGAGTCGATCCCCCGGTAGTTCAGGGCGACCCCGAGGGAGCGTCCATGGACCCGTACTACTGCATCGTCGGCCTCCCCGCCGACCCCGTCGCCGACCTGTGCGTGCTCGACGCCCGCACCGACGCCGAGGCCCTGCGCCAGGCCCGCGCCCTCGCCCGCGCCTGGCCCGCCGAGGCCACCCTCCGCCTCCACCACGGCGAACGCCTCGTCGCCGCCCTGGGCGACGGGCTGCGCGAGGCGGCCTAGGGGCGCGTCCTTCTCCCCTTGGGGGAGAAGGTGGCCCGGAGGGTCGGATGAGGGGTAAGCCCGCCCCGCACCCGGCGCCGGCAGACCTGCCCGCCATCCCCTCATCCGACCGGCTCCGCCGCCCACCGTCTCCCCCGTCGGAGGGAAGGGCCCGCGCCCGAAGCTGCCCCTGCTTGCCACGCCCCCGCGAACCGGGCCAAGTGCGGCGCTCAAGCTGGACGCCCTTGCATGTTCGACGACTCCCGCGCCTTCGTCAGCCGCGCCTTCCTCCGCTCCGCCCTCGGCACCGAATATCTCGCGTGGAGCGACGAGCAGGACGCCGCCCTTCGCGCGCGGCTGCTGAACTGGTCCGGACGCAAGAAGCTGAAGGAGACCTCGGCCGAAGGCGCCTTCCTTCAGGCCTTCTTCGTCGACACCTGGGGCTATGAGGACGCCGGTCGGGTCGAAGGCGCCGCCTTCAGCCTCTATCCCAAGCTTCGCATCGACGGCGCCGGGGCCGGCGGCGGAGCGGGCGAGGCGGACGCCGCCCTCGGCTGGTTCGGCACGGAGCCGCACCCGGTCCCTCAGGTCCTGTGCGAGTTCAAGGACATCAAGTCCGCCCTCGACGCGCCGCAGGCCCGCAAGGGCAATACCCGTTCGCCGGTCAAACAGTGTCAGGACTACATTCGGGGCGCCCGGAAAGGCCTGTTCGGCAACGAGCCGGTCCAGCCTTGGTGGGGTCTGGTCACCGACATGAACGAGGTCCGCCTGTACTGGTGGGACCGGATGCCGGAACAGTACCTGCGCTTCGTCATCCAGCGCGACGAGACGAGGATATGGGCCAGCGGATGGCCTTCCCGCCCCAGCTGATCCGCGACCGCCTGAAATCGCGCAGCGTTGAGATCGACTACGAGCCGGACGGCGAGGAGTTCTGGACCTTCTTCAAACGCCTGTTCCGTCTCATGGACACGGGCGGCGAAATGGGCCGCCTGCAGGTCCCGCACATCAACGGCGGACTGTTCGAGACCGACCCCGAGATCGAGGCGCTCAGCCTGCCCAACCACGTCTTCGCCGACGCGGGACAGGGCGCCAACGACGCCTCGCTGGACCGTCGGCGTGACACCCTTCTGTACCTCTGCGCCCGCTACAACTACGCCGCCCACGGCGATGCGCGCGAGAGCCTCAGCCTCTACACCCTGGGCCGGATCTTCGAACGTTCCATCACCGAGCTGGAGCTCAAAGAGGGCGAACTCGAGCACCGCGACACCGCCGCCTCCCTGTCCGAGCGCAAGAAGAACGGCGTCTACTACACGCCCGAATGGGCGGTGAACCTTCTGGTCAAACTGACCATGGACCCGTGGCTCGACACGGCCCGCGCCGAGGCGGGCCTGCCCGCGCCCGAGGACGCGACCCCGCCGACCGTAGCGGCGCTCAGGGCCTATGAAACCCGCCTGCGCACCATCCGGATCGTCGATCCGGCCTGCGGGTCCGGCGCCTTTCTGATCTCGGCCTTCCGCCGCCTACTGGATGAACGGCTCGCCCTCGCCCGCCAGATTGCGGAGCTGGAGGCCGGGCCCGGCATCGCCCTGGCGGTTCTGGAAGGCGAACTGATCGCCGAAATCCTGTCGAACTCCATCTATGGCGTCGATCTGAACCCCTCGTCGGTCGAGATCGCCAAACTGGCCCTGTGGCTGCACTCGGCCCGCGCCGACCGGCCCCTGTCGTCGCTCAACCACACCCTGCGCTCCGGCAACAGCCTGGTCGGACCGGACTTCTGGACCGGCGGCCGACCGGACGATCCGGTCCTGCGCGAACGGGTCGGCGCCTTCGACTGGGCCGCCGCCTATCCCGAGCTGGGTCTGGGCGCCGGCGGTGGGTTCGATATCGTTCTGGGCAATCCGCCCTATGTGAAGCGCCAGCATCTGGAGGCGGCCGCCCCCGAGGTCGCGGCCTATCTGATGGCCGAGCGCGGCGACGACACCTACCGCAGCGCCCGCACCGCCAATTTCGACCTCTACCTGCCCTTCTTCGAAAAGGGCCTGCGCCTGCTCGGGCCCGGCGGGCGCATGGGGTACATCGCGCCCAGCGTCTGGGCCATCAGCCAGTACGGTGAAGGATTGCGCGGGATCGTCCGCGCCGGCCGGTCGCTGGAACGCTGGGTCGACTTCAAGTCGCATCAGGTGTTCGAGGACGTGACCACCTATACGGCGCTCCAGGTCTTCGCGAAGGTCCCCACCGAGGGCGTGCGCATCGCGCTCGCGCCGGCGGGGGAAGGTCAGGCCAGCGACGTGGACTGGGCCGACCCCGGCTTGGCGGTGCCGTGGGAGGGGTTCGACGACCGCGCCGAATGGCTGATGGCGACAGGCCGGGATCGGGAGCTGATCGAGCGCCTCGCCGGAACCTGCCCTCGGTTGGACGACGCCCGGCTCACCACGCATGTGTTCCAAGGATTGATCACCAGCGCGGACGATCTCTATCACCTGCGCAAGGTTGGAGACGGCCGCTACTGGTGCACCCCAAACCCCCGCAGGCGCGCCGGCGCCGCTCCCCATGAGGTGGAGATTGAGGACGCAATAATGCGCCCCCTCGTCTCTGGCACAGAGGCCAAGCGCTACGAGAGCCCGCAAACAGAGACTTGGCTGTTGTTCCCCTATGCGCACGATGAACGGGGGCAAATGCGATTGATCGACGAGTCCACTATGCGGTCGCGGTTTCCAAACGCATGGGCCCATTTCCAGCGGTGGGAAGTTCCCCTTCGCGCACGCGAACGGAATGCGTTCGATGCAGAGGGGTGGTGGCGTTTCGGTCGCAACCAAAGCATCGACAAGCAGGATCGAGCAAAGCTGGTCGTACCCCGCATCGTCGAGCACCTGAAGTGCGCCTTGGACCAAGAGGGCGACGTCTGCCTCGACAATGTCGACGTGGGTGGTGTCTTGGCCGCTCCGGGGACGGACCCGGCCTTCTTGATGGCCTGCCTTAATGCCCCGACGGCGGATCACGTCTTCCGCATGATCGCCAAGCCCTTTCGCGGCGACTACCGCTCCGCTAACAAACAGTTCATCGCCCCCCTCCCGGTCCCCGATGCGCCGGAGGCCGACCGCGCCCGCGTCGCCGAACGGGCCCGGGCCCTGCAAACCGGCTGGACCCGCCGCCGCGATCTGCTGGCCGCCTGCGAGGCGCGTCTGGGCGTGCTGGCCCGCGCCCGCAAGGATGAACGCTGGTTGTGGCCGGACCTTCGTCCGGCGAAGGACCTCGAGTCCGAGGCGCCGCGCGCCCTGCGCGCCGCCGTGGACCGCCGCAAATGGGCGCGCGAACAACTGGAAGAGGCCATCGCCCTGAGGACCGAGGCCTTGCAGGCCCGCCTCGACACCAGTCGGCGCCTTTCCGCCCGCTTCGCCGACGGCGAGCTTCGTCTGCTGGCCGACGGCGCGCCCGTCCTCGCCAACATCTTCCTCGACGACGCCGAGGGCGTGCTGGTCGAGGCGTACTGGCGCTGGCTGCTGCTGTCCGGGACCACCCGGGATGCGGAGTCTCTCGCCAAGGCCCTGCGCCGCCCGCCGGCCGAGGCTGACACGCCCGCCGCCGTCCAGTTCGTGGCCCGCGTCGCCGATCTGCAAGGCCAGACCGAGTCGCTGGACGTGCTTGAGGCCGAAATGAACGAGGACCTGTTCGGCCTCTACGCCCTGACGCCCGAAGAGCGCGCGCTTGTGGAGAATGAGCGGACACGGCGTCGCTGACGCCGGTTTGGCCGCGCGGCGGCCCCGAATCTTCGCTAGTCTGACCGGATGTCGCGTCCCGCCCCGCAGCCCTCGCTCTTCGACGCCCCGGCGCCGCGTCCGGCCGCGCCGCCGGCGCCAGATCCGGTGTTCGCGCGCAAACAGCTGATCGCCGTCTTGCGCACCCTGCACGCGGCCGAGGTCATGCCGTGGCCGGACTTCGAGACGCGCAAGTGGGAACGCCTGTTCCCCCAACTGGCGGAGGCCCTTCCGCGCGATGAGGCTGATCAGCTGTTCGGCGAATTCGAGCGCCACCTGGATCGTCTGCGCTCCGGGGCCTGATCCCCCCTCAATCCCACCCCATATCCCCCGGCTCCCTTTCCTTCAGCCGCCCCTCCGCATCCCAGTACCGGTCCGCCCAGCCCTCCGCCTCGGCCTGGCGCCGGTCGGCCTCGGCCGCTTCCGGCCCGAACATCGCCGCCCGCCACTGCAGCGCATAGCCGCCCCAGCGGACGCCCGGCGTGACGCCCTCCGCCAGCATGGTCTCGGCCAGTTCGAGGGCGCGGTCCTCGATGATGCGGCCGACCTTGATGCGCACCGCCTCGGTGTCCTCCTCATAGGTCTCCATCCGGTTGAACTCGGCCTCGGCCTGGCCCAGCCGCGACAGGGCCTCGGCGGCCTTCAGCTGGGCCAGGGCCTCGGCGGCCCGGCCCTCGGCCAGCAGGGCGTCGGCGCGGGCCAGCGCCCGGCGGCGGACGGGCGGCGCGTCGGGCGGGAGGTCCGGCCCCGCCTCCGAGGCCGGCTCCGGCGCAGGAGCCGGCGTCGTCTCCGGCGGCAGGTCGCGGTCGATGGCCGCGGCCACGGCCGAGCGGGTCCAGCCCTCGCGCGACGCCTTCTTTCTCAGATTGTGCAGGCCGACGTCGAAGCGCCGCGCCAGCGACGGCCCGGGCTCCCCGGCCACATAGGCCTCCCTGACCCGCCGCCAGACCTCGGGCCCGCGATATTTCCTCGGAAGAAAATGCTCCATGGCGCGAGGAAGACACGCCGGTGCGTCAAATCCGGACGTAGCGGTAGCCGTCGTCGCGCAATTCCCCGGCCGGAGTAGCCGAAGTCGCGCGCCGGCGGTGGTCCAATTCCCTGGCGGAAGGCGCCGGTCCTTGTCATCCCGGACGCCGCGAAGCGGCGATCCGGGACGCGCCGCAATCCCCTCCCCGGTGCTCCCGGACGCTGCGTCAGCGGCGAGCCGGGGGACGGATCGGTCCCCGCACGGCGCCCGTCCGTCTCCCGGACAATCGCGTCGCGATTTCCGGGAGGGGAAAGGCGGGTTGCGGCCGCCGTCCCGGCTCTCCGCTGCGCGTCGGCCGGGATGACAAGCGCCGGACTCTCGGCACGCGAAAAGGGCCCGGCGTCTCCACCGGGCCCCTGATGCCTGCTGCCTGCTGCCTGTTGCCTGCTGCCTGCTGCCTGCTGCCTGCTGCCTGCCGCCTGACCTCAGCTGTCCAGGAAGCTCCGCAGCTTCCTCGACCGCGACGGGTGCTTCAGCTTCCTCAGCGCCTTGGCCTCGATCTGGCGGATGCGCTCGCGCGTCACCGAGAACTGCTGGCCGACCTCTTCCAGGGTGTGGTCGGTGTTCATGCCGATGCCGAAGCGCATGCGCAGGACGCGCTCCTCGCGCGGCGTCAGGCTGGCCAGCACGCGGGTCGTGGTCTCGCGCAGGTTCGACTGGATAGCCGCGTCGATGGGCAGGATGGCGTTCTTGTCCTCGATGAAGTCGCCCAGGTGCGAATCCTCCTCGTCGCCGATCGGGGTCTCGAGGCTGATCGGCTCCTTGGCGATCTTCAGCACCTTGCGCACCTTCTCCAGCGGCATGGCCAGCTTTTCGGCCAGCTCCTCCGGGGTCGGTTCGCGGCCGATCTCGTGCAGCATCTGGCGGCTGGTGCGGACGATCTTGTTGATCGTCTCGATCATGTGGACCGGGATGCGGATGGTGCGGGCCTGGTCGGCGATCGAGCGGGTGATGGCCTGACGGATCCACCAGGTCGCATAGGTGCTGAATTTGTAGCCGCGGCGGTACTCGAACTTGTCGACCGCCTTCATCAGGCCGATGTTGCCTTCCTGAATGAGATCAAGGAATTGCAGGCCGCGGTTGGTGTATTTCTTGGCGATGGAGATGACCAGGCGCAGGTTGGCCTCGACCATTTCCTTCTTGGCCTGACGGGCCTCGCGCTCGCCCTTCTGCACCGTGTGGACGATGCGGCGGTAGTCGTCGATCGGCAGGCCGGCCTCGGTGGCCACGGCCGCCACGTCGCCGCGGATCTGGGCGATCTGGGCCTGTTCGTTGTCGCTGAACTTGGTCCAGCGGACGCCCATCTGCTTGACGCTCTCGGCCCAGTTGGGGTCCAGCTCCTTGCCGAAATAGGCCTTGAGGAATTCCGGCCGGCTGATGCCGTAGCTGTCCGCCAGGCGCAGCAGGCGGCCTTCCAGCCCCATCAGCCGCTTGTTGATCGCATACAGCTGCTCGACCAGGGCCTCGATGCGGTTGTTGTTCAGCTTCATCGTCTTCAGGCGGCCCGAGATGGTCGCCGTCAGCGTGTCATAGGCCTTCTGGTCCTTGGCGCTCAGGGTCTCGCCCTTCAGCCGCGCCTCGACCAGCTTGTCCTGCAGCTTGCGGAAGCCGCCGAAGTCGCTCGCCACCGCGTCCAGCACCTCCATGACGCCGTCGCGCAGCTCCGCCTCCAGCGCCGAGATGGACATCCCGCCGCCATCGTCGAAATCCTCGTCCTCCTCGTCATCCTCCGCCTTTTCCGCGTCGGATTCCTGCGAGATCGCCGCCTCCTTGGCCTCGGGCGAGCCGGGCACGGGCTGCGGGGGCTGGTTGTGCGGCAGGGACGAGGGGTTGAGCACGCCGTAGGTGGCGTCGAGGTCGATGACCTCGCGCAGCAGGATGCGGTTGTTGGCCAGCTCGTCGCGCCAGACCATGATGGCCTCGAAGGTCAGGGCGCTCTCGCACAGACCCGAGATCATTGCGTCGCGACCGGCCTCGATCCGCTTGGCGATGGCGATCTCGCCCTCGCGGCTGAGCAGCTCGACGCTCCCCATCTCCCGCAGATACATGCGGACCGGATCATCCGTCCGGTCATAGGCGGCCTTGGCCGGAGTCTCGGCGACGGAGGTCTCGGCGGTCGCGGCGACCTCGCCGCCCTCGCCTTCCTTCTGCTCGGCTTCTTCCTCGGCCTCGACGACGTTGACGCCCATTTCGGACAGCATCGCCAGCGTGTCCTCGATGGCGTCCGGCGTCACTTCTTCGGACGGCAGGACCTTGTTCAGGTCCTCCATCGTCACATAGCCGCGCGCCTTCGCCTGCTTGATGAATTTCTTGACGCCGGCGTCGGTGAGGTCGAGCAGCGGGCCGTCGCTCTGGGCTTCGGCTTCCTGCGTCTCGGTCTGCGCGCTCATTCAGTCTATCTCCGGATGGAGGGCTGATCAGGCCGTCCACCAATACAACGTGTGGCGGGGTCGTTTGTTACGAGCCCGCGCTGTCTTCCCAAATCTCGCCGGTTTTGATCGCGCGACGCAGGACGTCGCGCTCGGCCTTGAGCCGGCGAAACGCCTCGTCCTGCCCCGGCACGCCACGCGCCGAAGTCAGGGCATCCTCCAGCGCCGCCACGCGGGTGAGCGCGTCGAACGCCTGCGACCATCGGATCCGCGCTTCGCCGAGGGGCTTGTCTGCGGCCAGGAAGGGCGCGCCGGACTTTGCCGCCGCCTTCTCGACCTCGTGCATCAAAACGCCATGACCCGATTGCGCCAGATGGCGTCGGAGGGCCGCAGAGTCAAGGTCTTGCCCCGAGAAGCGCAGTCGCACCATCTCCTGGGCCAGCCCGTCGAGGGCCGGATCGCCAAAGCCGTGGGCGGCGATCGCTTCGAGATGGTCGTCCATCCGCTCCGGATCATCGACCGCGCCATGGGCCAGGGCGGCGGCGACCGGCTCGATCGAACGGGACAGGGACTGCATGGCCTGCGCCCCTTCCGCGGTCTGGCCGAGCACGGGGGGCGGACCGAAGCGGCGGCCGCCGGGGCCGGGTCGTCCAGCGCCCGGCTGGAAGGCGCGCCGGGCGGGAAACAACGCGTCGAACCGTTCGAACAGCTCGCGGCGGTATTGCTCGGCCAGATCCTTGTCCTGCACGGCCGCCGCCGCCTGTCGCAGCCGTCCCTTGAGACCGGCCCGGCGTTCCGGCGTGTCCAGCGGCTCGAGCTCCGCCTCCTTCTGAAACAGCACTTCGGCGAAGGTCCGCGTGGCCGACAGCGCCTGGCGCAGCGCCGGGGCGCCCTTGTCGCGCAGGATGTCGTCAGGATCCTGCCCCGCCTCCAGCAGGGCGAAGCGGAACGACCGCCCCGATTTCAGCTGCGGCAGGGCGCGGTCGATCGCCCGATAGGCCGCCCGCCGACCCGCCGCATCGCCGTCGAAGCACAGCACCGGCTCCGACGACACCCGCCACAGCCGCTCCATCTGCTCCTCGGTCAGGGCTGTGCCCATCGGCGCCACGGCCGGTATGCCCGCCCTCTGGCAGGCGATCACGTCCATATAGCCCTCGACCACCACGATGGCCTGGCTGTCCCGGCTCTCCGCGCCGAGGATGCGGCGCGCCTCGGGCAGGCCGTACAGGGTCGCGCCCTTGTGAAAGAGCGGGCTTTCCGGCCCGTTCAGATATTTGGCCCGGTCGTCGGGGTTCATGGCCCGGCCGCCGAAGCTGACGATCCGTCCGCGAGCGTCGAGGATGGGGAACATCAACCGGTCGCGGAACCGGTCGTAGGGGGTGCCGCCGCCCTCCGGCGCGATCAGCATGCCCGCCTCGACCAGATCGCCCGGCCTGGCGCCGCGCTGGACCAGGGCGGTCTTCAGCCCCTCGCGGTCATTGGGCGCATAGCCGAGGCCGAACCGCTCCCACTGGTCCTCGGGCAGCCCCCGCTTCTCCAGATACTCTCGCACCGCCTTGCCCGGCGACCGGCGCAGATTGGCCGCGAACCATTTCTGGGCCAGGTCCATCCAGTCGGTCAGGCCCTGCTTCTTCGCCTCGCGCTCGGCCGCCTGCGGGTCCTCGGCCGGCAGGGCCATGCCCGCCTCCCCGGCCAGCCGCTGCACCGCCTCAACGAAGCTCAGCCGCTCGGTCTCCTGCAGGAAGCTGATGACGTCGCCGTGCTTGCCGGACGAGAAGTCGTGGAAGAAGCCCTTGTCGTCATTGACGAAGAAGGACGGCGACTTCTCCTTGGTGAAGGGAGAGAGGCCGACATATTCGCGTCCCTGCCGCTTGAGCTTCACCGTCCGCCCGATGATGTCGGACGGCCGAAGGCGGGCCTTCAGTTCTTCAAGGAAGCGGTCATCGAAGCGCACAGCCGCCTTATAGCGCGCGACTCACCGCTGCGGGCGCATTTACCTGTCGTTAACCACAATGGCCGGAATGCGCCCATAACCGCCTGATTGTGCACGTATTTTTCTCCGATAACGGAACAGTCCACAGGCCTGTGGATTAACCCTGTCGCCATCGCGAAAGCCGACGGCGCCCCGACGCCGCCGGCCAGAAGCGCCGGCCTCGTCGAAGAAAGACCGGTTTCCATGTTCATCGCCATCGCCCGCCCGGCGGTGGAGCCCCAAGGCCCCGACGCCGTCGCCGTCCCCGGCTCCCCCGCCATCGCCGAGCTCCCGCCCCGCGCCCTCCACGCCCGCTTGCTTGAAAACGCGGCCCTTCGCCGGAGGCGCGGCCTTGAGCGGCGGCGCAGCAACCGCACCGAGGACGCCGACTACTGGCTCACCGCCGCGCCGGTGGCGGTCCGCAAGGCCAGCGCCCTGCGCGAGGAAAAGAGTTTCGCCCCCCTGCCCTGACGGCGACGGCGGAATTTTCCGCAGACCTCTCGAGGCCCGTCCGCCTGGAATCGCCGGAATCGGCTAGCCACGGCGGAGCGCCTGTGGTTGTGTCCCCCTGCATCTCCGGGGGGAAAGCCACATGAAACGTCTCGTCGCTGCGCTGGCCGTCGCCACGCTCGCCACAACCACGCCCGTCGCCGCGCAGGACATCGCGGGTCCGGTCGCGGCCGCCGTCGACCAGTTCGGCCAGAGCATGGCCGAGTCCATGACCGGCGGCCCCGGCCTGTTCGTCACCGCCCAGGGCGAGGCGCCCCTGCCCGCCGGGGCTTCGACGCCGATGACCGTCACCATCAAGGGCAAGGGCAAGACTGCGGTCGAGGCCATCGCCGACCGCAACGCCCGGCTGGAGCGGCTCCGCTCCGTCGCCAACCGCTTCGATGTCGCCATGGACGTCGGCGCGACCAACTATGCGATCGGCGAGGAGATGCCGGCGTGGCTGGCCGCAAACGCGGCAATGGCTGAGATCGACTGGGAGGACCCGGACGCCGCGGGCGACGAAGACGGCGCGGTCGCGGACGAACCGCCGGCGGCCGCCGGCGCCCGCACCGTCACCGCCTCCGTGGTGGTCAAGCTCGACAGGCCGAACGAGTCGCGGCTGCCCGAGTTCGTGGACGCCCTCGTCGAGGCCGGCGTCGACGATCTGGACGACAGCCTGAACGGCCTGAACTTCGGCCCCATGGCGCCCTTCCTGTCCTTGCTCGGACTGGACCCGACCCGCGACCCCGGCGAAGCCGTCTGGAACCAGGCCGCCGCCGACGGCGTCCGCAAGGCCCGCGCCCAGGCTGACGCCATCGCCGCAGCCTCCGGCCGGCGGCTCGGCCAGGTCCGCTACGTCAGCGTCCTGATGCGCTCCCACGACGGCGACAACGCGCTCGTCAGCGTCGCCGTGCGGTTCGGATTCGAAGACTAGCCAGGCCCGGGACGGGCCGGGAAATCCTGCCAACCCGTACCCTGTCATCCCGACACTTCCGACCACATTCGGGTCTTCCCGCGCGCTCTCCGGGACGCCTGAACGCCCCCCCGCGCGCACCTGCGTCCGATTCTGACGCAGCGCCGTGCTTCACTGCCCAAAGCCCGACAGGGCCTTGGTCTTTGACAGCACTGATCCGCTCCGGCGCCGCCTTCAGGCCCGGTTTCCGCCCCGCCGGGGCGTGCGAGTCTGATCAAACGGACTCGCACATCGTTTTTTGAACGCGCACCCTGTCATCCCGTACCCTTCGGGATGTGATCGCAGCCTCAGCCCTTCATCGAATCCGCGAAGCGCTGGAACAGATACAGGCTGTCGGTCGGTCCCGGCGACGCCTCCGGGTGATGCTGCACGCTGAACACCGGCCGGTCCTTCAGGGCGATGCCGCAGTTGGTGCCGTCGAACAGGCTGACGTGGGTCTCCACCACCGCGTCCGGCAGGCTGTCGCGGTCGACGGTGAAGCCGTGGTTCATCGACACGATCTCCACCTTGCCAGTGGTCAGGTCCTTGACCGGATGGTTGGCCCCGTGGTGGCCCTGATCCATCTTGACGGTCTTCGCCCCCAGCGCCAGCGCCAGCATCTGATGGCCGAGGCAGATGCCGAACACCGGCTTGCCGCTGTCGACCAGCTTGCGGATTTCCGGCACCGCATAGACGCCCGTCGCGGCCGGATCGCCCGGCCCGTTGGACAGCACCACCCCATCGGGATTGCGCGCCAGAATGGCCTCGGCCGTGGTGTCGGCCGGCACCACGGTGATCTTCGCCCCGGTCGAGGCCAGGGCCCGCAGGATGTTGCGCTTGACGCCATAGTCGACCACGACCACCGACCGGTTCGCCGCGTCGACACGGGGATGGCCTTCGGGCCAGTCCCACAGGCCCTCATCCCAGTCGAACGACTGCAGGGTCGAGGCGTCCTTCGCCAGGTCCAGCCCGACCAGCCCGGTCCAGGCTTTCGCCTGGGCCGTCAGCGCCTCGAGATCGAAACGGCCCTCCGGATCATGGGCGATCACCGCATGCGGCGCGCCGCCGTCGCGGATCAGGGCCGTCAGGGCCCGGGTGTCCACGCCGGCCAGACCGACCACGCCGCGCCGCTTCATCCAGCCGTCGAAATCGCTTTCGCTGCGCCAGTTGGCCGGGTCGGTCGGCATGTCGCGGAAGATCGCCCCGCGCGCCGAGGTCTCCGAACCCCCTCCGATCTGCTCCACGTCCTCGACATTCACCCCGGTGTTGCCGACGTGCGGAAAGGTGAAGGCCAGGATCTGGCTCATGTAGGACGGGTCGGTCAGGATTTCCTGATAGCCGGTCATGGCCGTGTTGAAGACCACCTCGCCAAGGGCCGAGCCGGTCGCGCCGCAGCCGAGGCCTTGCAGGATCGTGCCGTCCGCCAGCGCGAGCACGCCGGTGACTCCGGGAAGAAGCTTCGTGGTCATGGCAGGCTCCGTAGCACCGAATCCCGGCGAGCAAACGGCGCGGTGGTTAGGCGTCGGCAACCGTCGGGTCAACGCGTGGTCCGGACTTTCTCAGAAAAGCCAGCCAGGCGATGCTCGTCACGACGAAGAAGCCCGCGGTCGGCAGGATGTATCCCGGCGCCGCGGCGGCCACGGCGGCCGTGGCGAACAGAAAGCCGGCGACCGCTGTGATCCGCGCCCGCGAACGCCGCGCCATCCGGAACAGGGCCGCTGAACAGATGCCGTAGACGACCAGGCTGAGCACCGCCGTGCCCCCGACCAGCATGCCGAACTGGCCGCCCAGCGTCGGCTGCCCCGAGACCACCGCCACCACGCTCATGACGGCCCCGCCCAACAGCGGATTGGCGATCGGGGTGCGCTCGCCCGCTCCGAAACCGCTCGGCAGATAGCCCGACCGCGCCGCCGACCGCGCCGTTTCGCCGCCCAGCATGACCCAGCCGCCGACGGTGCCGATGGTCTTGATGACGGCGCAGACCGCCACCACCCCCGCGATCGAGGCCCCGAACACCCTTGCCGCCAGATCGGCGTAGGGGCTGGTCGATTCGGCCAGAACATCGGCCGGGATCACGCCGAACACCGCCACCGTCGCGGCCACATAGATGACGGTGGCGAGCAGAACGCCGGCGATCGAGGCCCGGCCGACGTCGCGGGCCGGATGCTTGACCCTGGCCGACAGGGCAGCGGCGCTCTCGACGCCGAGGAAGGCCCAGAAGATGATCGCCAGCGAGGCCGGCACGCTCTGGAGCAGCGGCGTTCCGGAAGGACTCCAGGAGGCGGCGAAGGTCTGCGGGTCAAAGGCCATGACCCCGGCCGCCACGGCGATGACGATCGGCGCCAGGCCGATCGCCAGCGCCACCGCCGCAAGTCCCGACGCCGTTCGCGCCCCGATGATGTAGGCGACGGTGGCCAGCCAGATGATGCCGAGGTTGCAGAAGGTCGCCGCCACAGGGTCCCTCAGCACGGGCCAGAAGAAGCCCAGATAGCCGGTGGCGGCCACGGCGATGGCGACATTGCCGACGAGGCAGGCCGTCCAGAAGGCCAGCGCCGTCTGATAGCCGAAGAAGCGGCCAAGCCCCCGTTCCGCGAATCCCGGCAGACCGTCGGCGTCCGGCTGCAATCGCCCCAGCGCGCCGAAGACCAGGGCCAGCGTCACCGCCCCGCACCCCGCCACCAGCCAGCCGACAAGGCTTGAGCTGCCGACCGGCGCGAGACTCACCGGCAAGAGATAGAGGCCCGACCCGATCATGTTCCCGGCCACGACCAGCGCGGCCAGCCCCCATCCGAGCTTGTGCCGTTCGGACAGCGGCTCTTCCGCCAGCGGGATGGACGCCCTGTCGCTCATGAATGGACCTCGGCGAGACGGGACTGGAACCAGGCCACGGCGGCCTCATGCCGGGGGCTGAGCACGCCGGCGCCATAGGCCCCGGCTGAAAGATTGGCCTGGACCGCCTCGCAGATCCTCGCGTCCTCTGCGGTCAGGCGGTCCGAGGCTTCCAGCGCCTCGCCCAACGCCCCGGCGCCGGCGTTGTTGAGGAACAGATAGTCGAGCCGCGTTCGCCCCGGCCCGACAGGCGTCATCCGCTCGATCATCGCCCCCTCGCGATAGATATTGATCCCCAGGTTCGGCCACAGCCAGCCCCAGACCCCCGCCTGCGGCCCGTCGTTGACCCCGACCGCCTCCTGCACGACCAGATCGCCGTCGACACGAACCCGATATTCGGCCGAACCCAACTCCCCCGCCAGCACCGGATGCACCGAGCCGATGTGGTAGCCCTCCAGATAGTTCTCGGCATAGACCTTCCAGTCGCAGGCCAGGTCGTGGCTCCGGCGCAGGGCCGGCGCCGCGGTCTCCAGTCCCCGCTCGACCAGCAAGACGTCCAGCGGGGCGACATGCTCCGCCAGGGGCGGCGCTTCCGGATCGAGATTCACGAACACCAGCCCCCGCCAGGTCTCCAGTTTCAGCGCCAGCAGTCCGAATTCGCGCGGGTCGAAGCCATCGGCGGTTCCGAAGCCGGTCGCCGCCCGCAGCCGTCCGTCCAGCGCATAGCGCCAGCCGTGATAGGCGCAGACCAGCTCCCCGTCGCAATGGCCGGCGGCGCCTTGAACCAGCGGGCCCGCACGGTGGCGGCAGACGTTGTGGAAAGCGCGCAGGACGCCGTCCTTTCCCCGCACCGCCAGCAGCCGGTGTCCGGTGATGTCGGCCGCGATCCAGTCCCCGGCCGCCGCCGCCTCGGCTTCGTGTCCGATGAACAGCCAGGCGCGGCCGAACACCCCGGTCCGCTCGCGCGCCCAGGCGTCGGCACAGCCGTAGAGGCGCGCGGGAAGCGTGACCTGCATGCCCGATCAAGGCCTTTGGTCCGGCCCCGCGTCAACCGTCCTCAGACAATGACGGCGTCCATTCCCGAAAACACGGCGTGGGTGGCGCCGGCGGCCTGGGCGGCGAGGCCCCGGTCGGGCCGCAGGTTCAGCAACATGACCTGCGGGCAGGCCGTCCGGGCGGCCTCGATCAGCGGCGTCGCCGCCTGCCAGTCCCGCGCACTCTCGTGCTCGACGCCGGCGAAATCGATGGCCAGGCACTGGGCGTGAACCTGCGACAGCCGCCGCGCCGCGCCGGGATCAGGCGCGATGTGCAGGATCATGCCCAGCGATCCGGTCTCGAAATGCTGAATCGCCTGCTGAATGGCCTCCGGCGGCGCCTGCTCCAGCCCGCCCATGACCTCGACGAGCAGGGTCCCGGGCGCCGACTCATGCTGCATTTCCGCGCACAGAAGGTCGAACCGTCCGCCGCTCGAGGCCACCGTTCGCCAGAATGCGGGCAGAACGCCGCTGTCATTGGTTCCGAGGCGCAGCAGGTCGAGGCCGTTCCGGAGCGTCTGGGTATCGATGCGGACCAGATCGACGGGCTCCAGCGTACGCCTCCCGAGTCCGATCAGGGCGCTCTCTCCGCCGCGATGGCGCACGCTCCTGCGGATGCGTCGGGCGACCGGAGTGGAGCGGGCCAGATCGAAGACAGGCTGCGCCGCCAGGGTCACGATCAGTTCGCGCCGCGCGCGGGTCAGCAGGCTGAAGGTCAGGCTCTCATAAGGCGCGGCGTACGAGCGTCGCTCGCCGAGACGGGCGAGAGCCTCGGGGCGATCGTCAGGCGCATCGTGTTCCAGCGACGCCGTGAGCGGCGCAGGATACCCCGGGTCGTTCCTCATGACCGTTCTCTCCAGCCGGTCGACAGAAATCCCCCCGAGGCACGGAGCGCCTCAAGGTGAAAACACATCGCTGACGAACGTGGTCAAACGCCGTTGACCATGCCCAGTCCCGGCGCGGGACCCGGCTCCGCGGCAGCCGTTGACCGCAACCCCGTCGCGCGCCAGGAGGAGCCATGACCATCACCACGGTCGGCCTCGATGCCGACGACACCCTCTGGCACAACGAGACCGTCTTCCGTTTGACGCAGGCGCGCTTTCTCGACCTGCTGACCGACCACGACAACGAGATCATCGAGGCGCGGCTGGCCGAGATCGAGAGCCGCAACCTTCGCCTCTATGGTTACGGCGTGAAGGGTTTCACCCTGTCGATGATCGAGACGGCGATGGAGATGTGCGGCGGCGATCCTCCGCCGGGCGCCCTGCGCGAAATCCTGGCGGCCGGCCGCGAGATGCTGGCGCACCCGGTCGAAACCCTGCCGGGCGTCGACGAAGCCCTGGCCCGTCTGTCTGAGCGGTACCGGCTGGTCCTGATCACCAAAGGCGATCTGCTCGACCAGGAACGCAAGCTGGCGGCGTCGGGCCTGGGCGACCTGTTCTCGGCGGTGGAGATCGTCTCCCGGAAGGATCGCGAAACCTATGAGCGCATCTTTGCGCGGCACGGCACGGGCGCCGGTCAGGCCGTCATGGCGGGCAACTCGATGAAATCCGACGTCCTGCCCGCGCTGGAGGCCGGGGCCTTTGCGGTCCACATCCCCTACGCCATCACCTGGACCCACGAACTGGCCGACCCGCCCGATACCCACGACCGCTACGGCGCTCTGGAACGGATCGACGACCTGCCCGAATGGATCGCCGCCCGCGAATGAAAAAAGGGCGGCGTCCGGAGACGCCGCCCTTCCAATGGGTTCGAACTCAGCGCCAGGAGAAGGCGCTGCCGATCGAGTCCAGCTTGGCGTTCACACCGACGTAGAAGAAGCGCCCCATCGCGCTGACGGGATAGTCATACGCACTGGCTTCGGGCTTCTGGTCCGTGAAGTTGTTCACGCCGGCATAGGCGCTGAACGAATCGTTCAGGTCGTAGCGCACCTGAAGGTCGTGCACGCTCCTCGCCGGATACTTCAGGTAGCGGGGGTCGACGATGTCCGGATCGTTGACCCGGGTCTGAAGCGCATAGCGGTCCACCTCGCCGAACCACGAATAACCGTAGTTGACGGACAGGGCGTCGCGCGACCAGGTCACATCGAACGAGGCTTGGTGCTCCGGCGATCCTTCCCGGTTGACCAGGTCGGTCAGCGGAGCCCCGAACACCTGTTCGTTCTCGAGGCGGTCGAGAACGTTGCCGACGAACGTCAGGTCCAGCCGACCCAGGTTCTCACCGATGTTGTAGTCGGCGAGATCGAAGCCGTACCGAACGGTGAGATCATAACCAGCGGTGTGGAAGTTGGTGATGTTGTTCGGCTGCTGCTCGAAGCTGGTGATACGTCCGGCGTTGCCTCCGGCGTTGCCACGCTCGATCAGGTCGCAGAATGTGTTCGGACGCGGCAGGTCGTAGCAGTTGTTGACGATCGTCTGCGCCGAATAGGACTGGATCGCGTCCTCGATCTCGATGTTGTAATAATCGAGCGAGATCGACAGGCCCGGAATGAACGTCGGCGTGATCACCATGCCCAGCGTCCAGGTGTCCGCCGTCTCCGGCACCAGGGCCGTGTTGCCCGAGACAAAGCCGCCGATCGATTCCGAACTGTTGTTGATGAAGGTGTCCGGATTCACGCCCAGGGCCGTGAGGTCGGTCCGGCAGTTCTCGCGGCGCGTGTCAGGCGAATTGCCCTGCCCGACCCGCGTCACGGAGCAGGGATCCGCCAGCGCGGCGAAGGTCTGCTGGCGAGCCTGGAACAGGTCGACGATGTTCGGCGCCCGAACGGCGCGCGCCACGGCTCCCCGGACGGCGATCACGTCATTGAGCGCCCAGCGCGCGTTAACATTCCAGGTGTCGGTCTGGTAGTCGATGGTGTCGGCGTCCTCCGAACCGTAGTCGGAATACCGATAGGCGGCGCCGACCGTGAGGTTCTTGGCCAGGGGCAGGTCGCGCAGGACCGGCACGGAGATTTCCCCGAAGATCTCCTTGACGTCGAACGAACCCTGGGTGCGGACGGCCCGACCGACACCGGTCAGCGGATATTCCAGATTATCGGCGAGAACGGCCACATCCTCGGGGATCGAGTCACTGCTTTCGCGGCGGTACTCCACGCCCAGGACGAATGCGAGAGGCCCCGCCGGCAGCTCGAAGCGCCCGGTGGTGTCGCCGCTGATGAAGGCGTTGAACACATGCTGGTCGATCTCGGCGGACGAGGTGTAGTCGCCCGTGACCCAGTCCACCGCCGCGGCCGAGTTCTGGTTTTCGCCGTACAGGTTCAGCGGCAGGCAGCCCGAGTTGGCGCCCGGGGTGAAGGTCGCTCCAAAGGCCGCCGAGGGGAAGCCGAACTGCCCGAAGAGGTCGCCGTAGGGCACGGCCCCGGGGTCGACGTTCGACCGGCACACCGGGCTGCCGTCGGGCCCCACGATGACGTCGGTCGCGGCGAACACGCGATCGTTGATGATCACGTCGTGGGAGCGCTGGGTCTGCTCCGCCTTGCCATAGGTATAGGAGGCTTCGAAGCTGATGTTGTCGGTCAGCGCGCCTTCGATCCCGAACGACCCCCGCCAGGTATCACGAGTGGTGTCGTAGTTCTGGGTTCCCAGATCGAAATTATCGCGGGCCAGCAGGACGCCGGGTTCCGGGAGGAATGTGTCCGCCGGGTTGGCGAGGCCGCCCGGCGCCTGGGCGTCGGCCAGAACATTGGCCGGAATGAACGGGTTCTCGTCATGCAGGAACAGGCCGTAGAAATAGCTGGGCTGCGCCGCGAACTGCGTATCGGTCCGGCTGAACTTCAGTTCGCCGAACAGGCTGAGCCGGTCCGTCAGGTCGTACCGGCCGGTGATGTTGGCCGTGTGGCGTTCCAGATTCGGCAGCAGGTCGTCGTTGAAGTCGTCCAGCGGCGTACCGCTGCCGCCGATCATGAAGAAGTCGCCGGCGTAGATGCCGTCGACGAACGGACGATCGTTGACGAAGCTCACTCCGGACGTCGTCGGCGCGGTCGCGAAATTCGTATAGGTCGAGCCCTCGCGGGAGGTGTCGATGTAGCGGACGTCATTCGCCAGGATCAGATCGAAAAGGGTGGGATCGTCCAGATTGGCGTTGAAAGTTCCCGGATCGTCCGGATTGTTGATGAAGATCCGGCGCTGACCGGAGCGCGTGAACGCACGGTCGCTGAACTTCAGTTCCTTCTCTTCCGCAAACTCGTACGCGGCGGTCAGATTGGCGCGACCGCCCATGAAGTTCTCGCCGATCACGGCGCTGAACAGGGTGCTGTCGCCGCCGCCTGCGTCGCTCCAGCCGGCCTGGGCGCGCATGTCGACGCCCTGGAAATTGTCTTTCAGGATGAAGTTGACGACACCGGTGACGCCATCGGCGCCGTAGACGGCGGAGGCGCCGCCCGTCAGCACCTCGACGCGCTCGACGAGCGCCAGCGGGATGGTGTTGACGTCGACGGACGAGGTGCCGGGATTGGCGGAAACGTGACGACGCCCGTCAACCAGCACCAGGGTGCGGGTGGCGCCGAGATTGCGCAGGTTCAGCAGGTTCAGGCCGGCGAGGCCGGGGGTGCTGGTGTCCGCGCCCTGCTCGAGGGTCAGTGAACCGGTAAGCGCCGGGATCTCGGTCAGGAACTGGGTCAGGTTGGTCTGGCCGGAGGCCTGGATGTTCTCAGCCGTGACGGTGGTCACCGGATTGGGGGCCACATAGTCCTGGATGCGGATCCGGGTGCCGGTCACGATGACCTCGCCCAGGTCAGCGCTGCCGGCCTGCGGATCGTCCTGCATCTGCGGCGCATCCTGCGCAAAGGCTGGAGCGGCGATCAGAAGGGCGGCGAATACGCCGCCGGCCAGGGTGGAGGAGTCACGCAGACGTGTGCGGAAAGACATACAGGTTTTTCTCTTTGCTACAGTGCATTCACTGACAGACTGGCTGATCCGCGCGGAAGCTTACTCCGCCGGACGCAATTCCGCCTCTCATGCGGCTATCAGAACGCAGATCGTGTCCACAGTTTGTTCAAGCGTTGCTGTAACGACCTCAGATATCGGCGTTTCTTTACTTCCGTTCCGCGGCGCTGCTCTGGTCAAGCTTTGAGGCGGAGAGCCGTCCATCCGCGCTGACAGTCACGCAATTCGCCTTGCCCCGCGGGGTCCCCCTCTCTAAACGGGCCGCTTAGCCGACAACCCGAACCAGCCAGCGCAGGCCTCCGCCTGCGCCGGGTCCGCGCGCGAGGAGGAGCAGCCCGCCTTGACCGATGACGACGTCCCTCACGAAGAGCGCGACGCCATGGTCCGGGCGTCGCTGGCGGCGCATGGCGACAGCGGCGTAACGCCGCGGCACACCCTGTTCTATTTCTACGGGGACGGGGCCCACGACGACCTCAACGAGGTGGCGCGGCGGGCGGGGTTCCTGACCCGTGGCCACGACGACTGCACGATCCTCGAAACGACGATGGCGGTGGACGAAGTCTCGTTCTCGCCGGTCTCCACCATGATGCAATCCTGGTCCGCGGCCTTCCAGCTGGAGTATGACGGCTGGGAATGCGCGGTCGTGACGAACTGAAAGTGTCGTAAAAACAATGCCCAAGCGCACGGACATCAAATCTGTACTGATCATCGGGGCGGGGCCCATTGTGATCGGACAGGCGTGCGAATTCGACTATTCCGGCGTCCAGGCGTGCAAGGCGCTGAAGGCCGAGGGATATCGGGTCATCCTGGTCAATTCCAATCCGGCCACGATCATGACCGACCCGGAGGTGGCCGACGCCACCTATATCGAGCCGATCACCCCGGAGTTCGTCGAGCGCATCATCGCGAAGGAGCGCCCCGACGCCCTGCTGCCGACCATGGGCGGGCAGACGGCGCTGAACACGGCGCTGGCGCTGGACGCCTCGGGCGCGCTGAAGAAGTGGGGCGTGGAGATGATCGGCGCCAGGGCCGACGTCATCGACAAGGCCGAGGACCGACAGAAATTCCGCGACGCCATGGACAAGCTGGGTCTCGAGAGCCCGCGGTCGAAGGCCATCCACCATATCGACGAGGCCGACGAGGCGCTCGAGTTCGTGGGCCTGCCGGCCATCGTACGCCCCAGCTTCACACTCGCCGGGACCGGCGGCGGCATCGCCTACAATGTCGAGGAATACCGCGAGATCGTCGAACGCGGCCTCGACCTGTCGCCGACCACCGAGGTGCTGGTCGAGGAAAGCGTCCTGGGCTGGAAGGAGTACGAGATGGAGGTCGTCCGCGACAAGGCGGACAACTGCATCATCATCTGCTCCATCGAGAACATCGACCCGATGGGGGTGCACACGGGCGACTCCATCACCGTCGCCCCGGCCCTGACGCTGACGGACAAGGAGTACCAGCGGATGCGCACGGGCTCGATCAACGTCCTGCGCGAGATCGGCGTCGAGACCGGCGGATCGAACGTCCAGTGGGCCATCAATCCAGCCGACGGCCGGATGGTGGTGATCGAGATGAACCCGCGCGTGTCGCGGTCCTCGGCGCTGGCCTCCAAGGCCACGGGCTTCCCGATCGCCAAGGTCGCCGCCCGTCTGGCGGTCGGCTACACGCTGGATGAGCTGACCAACGACATCACCATGGTCACCCCGGCCTCCTTCGAGCCGAGCATCGACTATGTCGTCACCAAGATCCCCCGCTTCGCCTTCGAGAAATACCCCGGCGCCGAGGCGACTCTGTCGACCTCGATGAAGTCGGTGGGCGAGGTCATGGCCATCGGCCGGACCTTCCAGGAGTCGATGCAGAAGGCCCTGCGCGGCCTCGAAACCGGCCTGACCGGCTTCAACGAGATCGACATCGACGGCGTCGTCGATGTCGAGGACGAGGCCTCGGCCCGCGCCGCCGTCGTGCGGGCGCTGGGCCAGCCGACGCCGGACCGGATTCTGGTGATCGCCCAGGCGTTCCGCCACGGGCTGTCGGTCGAGGAGGTCAACGCCGCCTGTTCGTACGAGCCGTGGTTCCTGCGCCAGATCGCCGACATCGTGCGGGAGGAAGGGCATCTGCGGGTCAAGGGTTTGCCCGGCGCCGAACTCATCAAAGCCCTTCCCCTCGAGGGGGAAGGGTTGGGATGGGGTGGAGGCACATCGCGTCAGGATATGGCGCGTGAGGCGTCGTCGACGGAGCCTTCCGCGCCCTTCAAGTCTGACAGCCTGCCCCCACCCCATCCCCAACCCTTCCCCCTCGAGGGGAAGGGAGTCGCTGAGGCCGCCCGGGAGTTTCGGCGGTTGAAAGCCAAGGGCTTCTCGGATGCCCGGTTGGCGGAGCTGACGGGCACGACGGAAGCCCATGTCCGCCGCCTGCGCCGGTCCCTCAACGTCCGCCCGGTCTTCAAGCGCATCGACACCTGCGCCGCCGAGTTCGCCTCGGCCACGGCCTATATGTATTCCACCTATGAGACCGGCGCCCTGGGCCAGGTCCCGCAGTGCGAATCCAACCCGACGGACCGTAAGAAGGCGATCATCCTGGGCGGCGGGCCGAACCGGATCGGGCAAGGCATCGAGTTCGATTACTGCTGCTGTCACGCGGCCTTCGCCTTCGCCGACATCGGCGTCGAGTCGATCATGGTCAACTGCAACCCCGAGACCGTCTCGACCGACTATGACACCTCCGACCGGCTGTATTTCGAGCCGCTGACGGCCGAGGACCTGCTGGAGCTGATCGAGGTCGAGCGTTCGACCGGCGACCTGATCGGCGTGGTCGTCCAGTTCGGCGGCCAGACGCCGCTGAAGCTGGCCCATGCGCTGCACGAGGACGGGGTGCCGATCCTCGGCACGTCGCTGGACTCCATCGACCTGGCCGAGGACCGCGAGCGGTTCCAGGTCATGCTGCACGACATCGGCCTGATGCAGCCGCCCAACGGCCTGGCCCGCAGCGCCGAGGAGGCCGCGCAGAAGGCGGATGAGGTCGGCTATCCGGTCGTGCTGCGACCCTCATACGTGCTGGGCGGGCGCGGCATGGTCATCGTCCACGACCGCGAACAGCTGGATCGCTACGTCGGCGAGGCCATGCGGGTGTCGGGCGACGATCCGGTGCTGATCGACCACTATCTGAACCGCGCCACCGAGGTCGACGTCGACGCCCTGTGCGACGACGAGACGGTGTTCGTGGCCGGGGTGCTCGAACACATCGAGGAGGCCGGCGTGCATTCGGGCGACAGCGCCTGCTCCATGCCGCCTCACTCCCTGTCCGACACGACCATCGCCGAGCTGAAGCGCCAGACCGAGGCCATGGCCCGGGCCCTGAAGGTGCGCGGGCTGATGAACGTGCAGTTCGCCATCGAGGAGCCGCACAGCGCCGAGCCGCGCATCTTCGTGCTGGAGGTCAATCCGCGCGCCAGCCGCACGGCGCCCTTCGTGGCCAAGACCATCGGCCAGCCGATCGCCGCCATCGCGGCCAAGGTCATGGCCGGCGTGCCGCTGAAGAGCTTCGACCTGAAGGACATTCCGTACGACCACATCGCGGTCAAGGAAGCCGTCTTCCCCTTCGCCCGCTTCGCCGGGGTCGACACGGTGCTGGGGCCCGAGATGCGCTCGACCGGCGAGGTCATGGGGCTGGACTGGAAACGTGACGGCGAGGCCGACATGGCCCCGGCCTTCGCCCGCGCCTTCGCCAAGAGCCAGATCGGCGGCGGCACCACCCTGCCCGTCGCCGGCTGCGCCTTCGTCTCGGTCAAGGAGGACGACAAGCCCTTCATCGTCGAGGCGGTCCAGACCCTGATCGCCGAGGGCTTCTCGATCATCGCCACGGCGGGGACGCACAGCTATCTGACCGGCCGGGGCTTTGAGGTCGGGCTGGTCAAGAAGGTGCTGGAGGGCCGGCCGCACATCGTCGACGCGATGAAGAACGGCGACGTCCAGCTGGTCTTCAACACCACCGAGGGCAAGCAGTCGCTGCAGGACAGCTTCAGCCTGCGCCGCACCGCCCTGATGATGAAGATCCCCTATTACACCACGACCGCCGGGGCGCTGGCCGCCGCCCAGGCCATCGGGGCGATCAAGGCCGGCGACCTCGATGTGCGGCCGATCCAGGATTATGCGCACGGCTGACCTGTGGGTGGAGAATTCGACCAGTCCGGAACGCCTGACGACGGCGGCGGGTCGGACAGGTCGGCCAGTCAGTTGCGGGACAATCGGGCGTCACAGGCGCGACAAACCCGGGACCTGTCCGCTACAATTGCGGGACAAAGGCGGGACTCCGCCAGCGACAAGCGGGACATGTGAGACATGGCCCCCTCTCCGTCATCCCCGGGCCTGACCCGGGGATCAGACGTTGGGGCAGGCTGTGCTTTCGGAGCGGCCCACCGACCTCGCCCGTGCGCCTTGCGACGGAGCACCGGACGGTCTGATCCTCGGGCCAGGCCCGAGGATGACGGCTTGGTGTGGGTATGAGAGGTTGAGGAAGCTTGACGCTCCCGGTGCAGCACGTCCCACTCCCGCCATGGACGACAAGCGCCCGCTCATCGCCACCTACATCGAGGCCAGCCGGCCGTTCGGCGTCGTCTACATCGGCATGACCAGCAACCTCTACCGTCGCGGCCGGGAGCATCGCGAGGGCGCGGGGAGCGGCTTCACCAAGCGCTACGGGTGCAACATCCTCGTCTGGTACCAGACGTTCGAGCGGGTCACCTCGGCCATTCGCCGTGAGAAGGCGCTGAAGCGCTGGAACCGGCCGTGGAAGATGCAACTGATCGAGGCGAGGAATCCCGAGTGGCGGGACCTGTATCCGTTTCTGCGAGGCGAGGAACTGGATCCGCGGCTGCCGCTGGAGGACGAGTGCGGAGTGGCGGCGTTTCTGGCGCGGCTGGAAGACGAGGAGAAGGCCGGGGACTAGCCCCTCCCCTGCCGTCATCCTCGGGCTTGACCCGAGGATCAGACTGTCCGGTGCGCGGTGAGAGGGCGCACGGGCAGGGTCGTGGGGCCGCCCCATCCGCACAGCCCGCCTCTCGCCTCTGATCCTCGGGTCAAGCCCGAGGATGACGGTGGTGTGGGGCAAAAGCGCATGCGTCCGCCTTTGACGTAGCCGCCTGCAATCCTCCCCCGATGGAACACTTTCGTCTGCGCAAATATCGCGGACCGGAGACCTGGGCCCGGGTGAGGGCCGCTTATGTCGCCGGGGAGTCCGCCCCGTCTGTCGCCCGCCGGTTCGACGTGGGACTGTCGAATCTGAGGCGGCGGGCGATGGCCGAGGGCTGGACGAGAAGCCGGGTCGCGGAACGGCTGGACCGGGGGCTGACCCGCGGCGGGGCGGACGACCCGCCTCCGGCGCTGGCGCCGCTGGCGACTCTGGAGGCCGGAGCCCCTCCGCCGTGGATCGACCCGGAAGTGGCCATCGGGCGCGCCTTTCGCCGGGCGGCGTGGCTGGTCAGCGAGGGCCACGCCATCGAGGCCGCCGCGCTGATGCGCGCCGCAGAGGCGCTGGAGCGCATGTGGGAGGCGATGCGGCAGGGGGCGGCCCGGTAGACGGGCCCTAGACCCCCGCCAGCGGGTCGGCCTCGAGCGGGGCGTCCTTGCCCTCGACGATCCGCGCCGCCGCGAGGTCGCCGGTGACGTTGCCGATGGTGCGGAAGATGTCGGGGATGACCTCGACCGCCAGCAGCAGGGGCAGGACCTGGATCGGCACGCCCATGGCGAGGCAGATCGGGGCGATGGAGACGAAGAAGCTGACCTGTCCCGGCAGGCCGACGGAGCCGATCGAGATGGCGATCGCCGTCAGGCCGCCGGCGATCCAGGCGGCGGGCCCCAGATCGACGCCGTGCAGATGGGCGACGTAGATCACCACCGCGAGATTGGCGACCGGGCTGGTGATGCGGAACACCGCCACCGCCAGCGGCAGGACCAGACCCGCCGTCGGGGTCGAGACGCCGAGCGCGGTGCGGGCCTGTTCGACCATGGCCGGCAGGCTGGCCAGCGAGGACTGGGTCGAGAAGGCGACCACCTGGGCCGGGATGATCCCCTGGGCGAAGCGGGCCAGGCCGATGCGGCCCCAGGGCACGACCACGGCGTAGATCAGGACGATCAGGCCGATCTGGGCGAGGACGACCATGGAGACATAGTGGCCGAGCGTGCCCAGGGCGCCGAGGCCGGCGTTCAGCCCCACCCCCATCGACAGGGCGAAGACCCCCAGGGGAGCCGCCAGCAGAACCCAGTGGACGATGGTGATCATCGTCGCGGACACGGCCTCGAAGAATTCGACCAGCGGCACGCGGCGGCCGGCGTCGAGACGGGTGAGGGCGAAACCGAAGGCGATGGCGAAGACGACGATGCCGAGAATATTGTCCTCGACCGCGGCCCGGACCGGATTGGCCGGGGCCAGATTGGCGAGGAAGGCCGCGATGCCGCCGCCGGCCGCGCTGTCGCGCACCACCGCCGCGTCGGGCGCTCCGGCCAGCAGGGCGGCCGCTCCGGTCGGGTCGATCGGCCACAGCAGATGCAGGGCCTCGTTGGCGAAGATGGCGTAGACGGTGGCGCCCAGCAGCAGGATGGCGAAGACCATCAGCGCCTTCAGGGCCCGCCGCCCGGTCGCCGCCGCGTCGGCGATCGAGGCGATGCCGGTGACCAGCAGGCTGAAGACCAGCGGGATGATGGTCATCTTCAGGGCGTTGAGCCATAGGGTCCCGATCGCGCTGATCAGGTCGGCGGTCCCGGCCCCTCCGGGCAGGCCCCATGCCTCGGCCGCGGCGCCCGCGAACAGGCCGGCCAGCAGGGCGACGAGCACCCACAGGCTGAGGGACATCAGGGTGGAACGGAGTCGGGAAACGGCCATCGGGCGAAGCTAGGCGCCGTTGGGGCGTTTTACCATCCGTCGTGTGCGCGGGCGTGAACGATCTGTCGCCTGGCCGCGGTCGAGCACCCCGGCGATCCGGTCCGCCGCCGTTTCGAGGGCGGCGTCGACGAGCGAGCCGATTTCGACGCGAGCCAGTTCAGCGCGGGCGGCCTGCCCCTGGCGCCGGTAGGCCGGGTCGTAGTGGTGGACGATCAGCCCGGCGGCCAGGGCCTCGACCTCTCCGGCGGCGGCGAGGGCGCGCCACTCCGCGACCGTCTGCTTGCTGATATGACGCGGCAGGCGGGTCAGGGCTGCATCCAGCGCGGAGGCGTCGGCGGCGATGGCGGCGTAGTCGCGAACGGTGCGGGCGGCGCGGACCTCGACCGGAGAGTCGAGGCGGATGGCCGGGGCCGCGGCCATGGCGGCCCACAGCGAAGGCGGAACGACGCGGGCGCCGATCTTGGAGCTCTCGGCCTCGACCAGCACCGGCCGGGCCGGGTCGAGGCGGGACAGGGCGTCGTGCAGGCGGGTCTCGAAGGCCTTCTGCGACGGCTGGCCGCCGGGCATGGCCCCGAACAGGGAGCCGCGATGGGCGGCGAGGGCCTCCAGGTCGAGGGTCTGCGCCCCGCGCGCGGCGACGGCGCCGAGCAGGGCCGTCTTGCCGGCGCCTGTGGGGCCGTCGAGCAGGACGAGCCGGTGCGGCGAGGGCGTATCGTAGAGGGCCGCCTTCACCTGCCGCCGCCAGGTCTGGTAGCCGCCGTCGAGCACGGTCACGGGCCAGCCGACCTGGTCCATCACCGTGACCATGGCCCCGGAGCGCTGGCCGCCGCGCCAGCAGTAGACCAGCGGCCGGAACGAGCCGTCGCGGTCGCCGAGCGGGCCTTCCAGATGGGCGGCGATGTTGCGGGCGACCATGGCCGCGCCCGTGCGGCGGGCGAGGAATTTGGAGCCCTGGACGTATTCGGTTCCGACCGCGGCGCGCTGGGCGTCGTCGAGGACCGGCAGGTTGATCGCCCCGGGCAGGTGGTCGAGGGCGAATTCGGCGGGGCTGCGCACGTCGATGACGGCGTCGAAGCCGTCGCGGGCGGGCGGCGACAGGTCGGACGTGCGGCGGATCATCGGGTGACGCGGACGCGCGGCGGGCCCTCGACGACCCGGCCGACGACCTCGGCGGCGAAACCTTCGATCCGGGCCAGGGCCTGCAGGGCGGACGCCTCCGCCTCGGCCACGGCGATCAGGAGGCCGCCGGAGGTCTGGGGGTCCGTCAGCAGGTCGCGGCGCCACGGCTCGAGGCCCTCGGGCAGGTCGACCTCGGCGCCGTAGCTGGCCCAGTTGCGGCCCGAGGCGCCGGTGCGGACGCCGGCCTGCAGCAGGTCGCGGACGCCGGAGAGGATCGGCGGGTCGGCGGTGATCTCGACCGTGGCCTCTGCGCCGCGGGCCATCTCCAGGGCGTGGCCCAGCAGGCCGAAGCCGGTGACGTCGGTGACGGCGTGGACCCCCGGCCGGCCGGGCAGCTTCGAGCCCAGGCTGTTCAGCCGGGTGGTGCTGTCCTTCAGCGTCCGGTAGCCGTCCTTGTCCAGCCGGTCCTGTTTGAAGGCGGCGCTGAGCACCCCGACGCCCAGCCCCTTGGTCAGCAGTAGCACGTCCCCCGGCCGCGCGCCCCGGTTGGTCAGCACCTGATCCGGGTGGACGAGGCCGAGGGCGACGAGGCCGTAGATCGGCTCGACGCTGTCGATGGAGTGGCCGCCGGCGACTGGGACGCCCGCCGCCCGGCAGGCCTCGGCGCCGCCCTGCAGGATGCGGCCGATGGTCCGGGTCGACAGGACGCTGACCGGCATGCCGAGGATGGCGAGGGCGAAGATCGGCGTCCCGCCCATGGCGTAGACGTCGGACAGGGCGTTGGTCGCGGCGATCTGGCCGAAATGGAAGGGGTCGTCGACCACGGGCATGAAGAAGTCGGTCGTGGCCACCAGGGCCTGTTGATCGTTCAGGCGCCAGACGGCGGCGTCGTCGCTGGTCTCGGTCCCCACCAGCAGATCGGCGAAGGGCGCCGCCTGCGGCATGCCCTTGAGGATATCCCGCAGCATCGCCGGCGCGATCTTGCAGCCGCATCCGCCGCCGTGGGCGAGCGAGGTCAGGCGGGGTTCGGCGGAGGACTCGGTCGCGGTCATGCTCCGGCTTAGGGCGAAACCGCCCGGGAACTCAACTGCCGGGCCCTGACCGCTGAACCGTTCGCGGCGCCGGCCGTTCACGCCCCGACAGGAGACCGCCCCATGCCCGTTCCCAAGTTCGCAACCCTGATCGGCGGCCTGCTGCTCAGCAAGGGCGGACGGCGCATGGCCGGACGCCATGCCGGCAAGCTGGCCCTGGCCACCCTGGCCTTCCAGCTGTGGCAGCAGAGGCAGGAGACGAAGCGTCCCGGCGACCCCGCCCGGACGCGCGACCATCCGCGGCGGCGCTGGAGCGGTCGGCGGCCCTGAACAATCCGGCTGGACCGACGCTGCGTAAACCCCGCTAAGTGCGTCCAGCAAGCGGAGCCGTCGCCATGATCACCGTCCATCACCTCAATGACTCCCGCTCGCAGCGGGTGCTGTGGCTGCTCGAGGAGCTGGGGCTGGCCTATGAGGTGAAGCGGTATCAGCGCGACCCGAAGACCATGCTGGCGCCGCCGGAGCTGAGGGCGATCCATCCGCTGGGCAAGTCGCCGGTGGTCGACGACGGCGAGGCGCGGCTGGCCGAGACCGGGGCCATCGTCGAATATCTGCTGGATACGCATGGCGGCTCGGCGCTGCGACCGGCGCGGGGAACGCCGGAGGGACGCCGCTTCACCTACTGGCTGCATTACGCCGAGGGGTCGGCGATGACGCCCCTGCTGCTGAAGCTGATCTTCAGCCAGATCCCGAAACGGGCGCCGCTGCTGGTGCGGCCGGTAGCCGCCGGCATCGCCCGCAAGGTCGACGCCAGTCTGATCGCGCCGCAGATCAAGGCGCACACCGACTACTGGGAGGCCGAACTGGCCCGTTCGGAGTGGTTCGCCGGCGACGGCTTCTCGGCCGCCGACATCATGATGAGCTTCCCCGTAGAGGCGGCGGGCAGCCGGGTCAGCTACGGCGCCGACAAGCCCCGGCTGAAGGCCTTTCTGGAGCGAATCCACGCCCGTCCGGCCTACCAGCGGGCGCTGGAGCGGGGCGGACCCTACAGCTATGCCTGATGGCGCCGAAGCCACAGTGCGACCCCTGCGAGAAAAGGGGGCCAGCGGCGCCGCAACCCCGGCCCCGCACAACCGTTAACGGGCTATGCGACTGAAAACCATACAAGTCATTGCGGCCCTGGCCGCCGCCGTCGCCTTCATCCTGGCCTTCATGGCGGCGGGCGTCCTGATCCTGTCCGGCCTGTTCATGGCCGTGGGTCTGACAGCGGTCGGCTGGCTGGCCTGGAGCCTTGTCCGGCAGGTCCGCGGGCGCGGCCGGGACCGGACCGCCTCGAGGTCGATCTGAGACAGGCCTTGAACCTTGGGGCCGGGCGTCCTACCCTCTTGGGCCGGTCGCCTGCGCCCAGCGATCTTTGTGCCGAGTAAGTCTGTCAGTCGGGCTAACCAAGAAACTCACGACATATGGAAAAAGTGCCGATGACGGCCGAGGGCTACCGTGCCCTCGACGATCAGTTGAAGCAATTGAAGTCGGTCGAGAGGCCAAGCGTCATCGCGGCCATTTCCGAGGCGCGCGAACACGGCGACCTGTCCGAAAACGCCGAGTACCACGCGGCCAAGGAACGGCAGGGCTGGATCGAGGGTCAGATCGCCGAGATCGAGGACCGGATCAGCCGCGCCCAGGTCATCGACGTCTCCAAGCTGGACGGCGACCTGGTGAAGTTCGGCGCCACGGTCACCGTGGTCGACGAGGACACCGAGGAAGAGAACACCTACCAGATCGTCGGCGAGCACGAGGCCGACGTGAAGCAGGGCAAGGTCTCCGTCGCCTCGCCGATCGCGCGCGCCATGATCTCGAAAGAGGTCGGCGACGTGGTCGAGGTCAACACCCCGGGCGGGGTGAAGGCCTATGAAATCCTGAAGGTTCAGTGGAAGTAGCCGACGCTCCCGTCTGGTTGATCACCAACGGGGTTGTCGGCTCGGACGTTCAGGCGCGCGGCGTGGCCGAGGCGCTGGGCGTCCCCTATCGCCTTGAGCACGTCGACCCGCCGCCGCCCTGGCGCTGGCTGTCGCCCTGGGGCCCGGCGCGGCCGGGAGAGGTCGGCCACGGCGGGCGTTTCACGCCGCCCTGGCCCAAGGTCGCGATCTCGGTCGGACGACAGGCGACGCCCTACGCCCGGGCCATTCGCAAGGCGTCGAATGGCGAGACGTTCACCGTCGCGCTGCAGGATCCCAAGACCGGCGCAGGGTCTTTCGACTTCATCTGGGCGCCGGAACACGACCCGGTGGACGGTCCGAATGTGATCAAGACCCTGACCTCGCCTCACCGGGTGACGGCGGCCAGGCTGGCGCTGGCGGGCGACAGCGCCCGCGCCGGGCTGAGCGGCCTCCCCTCGCCCTATGTCCTCCTGCTCGTCGGCGGCCCGAACGGCGTCTATCGCTTCGACGCGGCGGTCATCGAGCGCCTGCTGGACGAGACGGCCCGCGGGGTCGGGGGCGGCACGGTCCTGATCTCCACCTCGCGCCGAACCCCCGAGCCTCTGGTCGAGCGACTGCGGGAATGGGCCTCGGGCCGACCGGCCCGGCTCTACACCGGCGAGGGACCCAATCCCTATGCCGGCTGGCTGGCGGTGGCGGATTCCGTGATCGTCACCGCCGATTCCGTGAACATGGCCGGGGAAGCCGCCTTCACGGGCAAGCCGGTCCACGTCTTCCATCCTCCCGGCGGGGAAGGCAGCAAATTCGCCCGCTATCATGCGGCCCTGGAGGCCGCCGGGGCGACCCGGCCGTTCGACGGCGTCCTTTCGCACTGGACCTATGCGCCGGTGGACGCGACCGCCTATATTGCGGATGCGCTGCGCGCGCGTCTCGAGGCGCGCGGCGTGACCCTGGCTTGAGGAGCGCCGTCATGGCCCTGCTGGACATCGACAAACTGGTCGCCACGCCGCTGAAACGGCAACCCTATGATTATCTGGTCGTGGAGGATTTCGTCACGCCCGAGGCGTTCGCCGGGATCAGCCGCGACTTCCCCGCCATGGACGTCCCGGGCTCTGTGCCGCCCAGCGAACTCGACATCCACGGTCGATTCGCCGACCTGCTGGCCGAGATGGACGGTCCGGCGTTCCGCCGCGCGGTGGAGGCCAAGTTCGACGTCCGGCTGGAAGGCAAGCCGACCATGTTCACGGTCCGTGGCCGCTGCCGCGCCACCGACGGCAAGGTGCATACGGACTCGAAGTCCAAGATCATCACCGTCCTGCTGTACCTCAACGACAATTGGGACGCGGACGGCGGACGGCTGCGTATTCTGAACTCGGACCGGCTCGATGACGTCGCCGAGGAGATTTCCCCCAACGGCGGCGCCCTGCTGGTCTTCCGCCGTTCGGACCATTCGCACCACGGCCATGAGCCCTTCGAGGGCAAGCGCCGCGCCGTGCAGATGAACTGGGTCACCAGTCCCGGCGTCGTGGCCTGGGAGCAGTTCCGCCATCGCCTCTCGGCCATGGCCAAGAAGCGCAAGGCGAGGCAGGCGGCCTGAGATCAATCGCGCCCCTTGCGCTTCCTGGCCTCGTCCAGGGCTATGCCGAGAGCCAGCCCGATCCCGACGCCGGCGCCGATGCCGATCGCCAGGTTGCCCATGGCTATGCCCAGGGCTGCGCCGATCGCGACGCCCAGGGCGATGCCGATGCCCAGATGACTGCGTCCTTCCATGAGGGTCCTCCTGTCGCGGCTGTGAATGGATACGAACCTACCATCGCACGAACCGGAATCAGCGCCTAAATAGACGCCATGAGCACTCCCCGAACCGTCCGCGTCGCCATCATCGGATCCGGCCCCGCCGGCTGGACCGCCGCCATCTACGCCGCGCGCGCGATGCTGAGCCCGGTGGTCATCGCCGGCCTGCAGCCCGGCGGCCAACTGACCATCACCACCGATGTCGAGAACTATCCGGGCTTCAAGGACGTCATCCAGGGACCCTGGCTGATGGACCAGATGCGCGCCCAGGCCGAGCATGTCGGCACCGAGGTGATCGAGGACATCGTGGTCAAGGCCGACCTGTCGCAGCGGCCGTTCCGGCTGACGCTGGATTCGGGGACCGAACTGCTGGCCGAGACCGTGATCATCTCGACCGGCGCCCAGGCCAAATGGCTGGGGATCGAGAGCGAGGCGAAATACCAGGGCTTCGGCGTCTCGGCCTGCGCCACCTGCGACGGCTTCTTCTACCGCGACAAGGACGTGATCGTGGTCGGTGGCGGCAACACCGCGGTCGAGGAGGCGCTGTTCCTGACCAAATTCGCCTCGAAGGTCACCGTCGTGCACCGCCGCGACGAGTTTCGGGCCGAGCGCATCCTGCAGGACAGGCTGTTTTCCAATCCGAAGGTCGAGGTGGTCTGGGACAACGCCATCGACGAGATTCTCGGCGAGACCAACGACTTCGGGGGCGTCAACGTCACCGGCGCCCGGGTGAAGAACGTCAGGACCGGCGAGACGCGCGAGATCAAGGCGGACGGCGTCTTCATCGCCATCGGCCACGCCCCGTCGTCGGAGCTGTTCGCCGGCCAGCTGGAAACCAAACAGGGCGGCTATCTGGTGGTCAAGCCGGGCACCGCCGCGACGGCCATCGAAGGCGTCTGGGCGGCCGGCGACGTGACCGACGACATCTATCGCCAGGCGGTCACGGCGGCGGGCATGGGCTGTATGGCGGCGCTGGAGGCGGTGCGCTTCCTCGCCGAGCAGGACCACAAGGCCGAGGGCCACCCGATCTCGCACAAGGAAGCCGAGAAGATCGGCGTCTGGTAGCCCGGCTCAGCCGAACAGCTGTAACTCCGGCGGCGCGTACAGCACCGGGGCGCCGGCGCGGCGGCGCAGGGCGTAGTCGACCGACTTCTGCACGGCGCGCTCGTCGGTCGGCTTGGACAGGACGCCGATCGTGCCGGCGACGCCTTCGCGCACCATGCCGGGGTTGGCGGTCATGAACAGCACCGACACGCCGAGGTCCTGACCGAGTTCGCGACCCAGGGCCACGCCGGTCGGGCCGTCCGACAGATGGATGTCGACGAGGGCGAGATCGACCTCGGATTCGCGCACGATGTTCCGGGCGGACGCCGCGTCCGCCACGGTGGCCACCACCTCATGGCCGAGGTCCTCGAGGACGAAGCGGAGCTCCATCGCCACGAGGGCCTCGTCTTCGATGATCAGGATGCGGGCGGTCATTTCAGTCGGTCAGTTCAGAAGTGTCGGCCGCCGTACATTGGCGACACAGGGAAAGCGTGCATGCGTCCGGGCAGTTCCATCATGCGTCATTGAGGGCGGCGCGGCGGCGGGACAGGGCGGTGGCGGGGAGGTCCGCGATCACCTGCAAACCGGACGTCGCCCAGATTCGTTCCAGCCGGCCGCCCAATTGGCCCTCGACCGACAGACTGGCCAGGGACGAGCCGAAACCGGTATGGGCGGGCGGCCCGGCGATGGGCGGCCCGCCCGTCTCGGTCCAGGTCAGGACGAAGCGGTCGTCCGCGCGCCGGGTGTCCAGCGTCACCCGCCCGTCCTCGCGCGACAGGGCGCCGTATTTGGCGGCGTTGGTGGCCAGTTCATGGAACAGCAGAGCCACCGAGGTCGCAGCCTGGTCGTCGAAGGTGGCGTCGTCGCCGCTGAGCAGAATCCGGGGCTCCCCCTTCAGGTCGCAATAGGCCTTGAACAGGTCAGCCAGGAAGGCGTGCAGCGTCATCGACCCGACCGTGGGCCTCGAGCTCTCGGTATGCGGCCGGACGAATTCGTGGGCGCGCGCCAGGGCGTTGATCCGGGTGCGCACGGCCGCGGCGAAACCCTTGGCCTCCGGATGCTGGCGGGCCGACAGGGCGATCAGGGCCGAGACGACGGCGAAGATGTTCTTGATGCGGTGGCTGAGCTCCTGGCTGAGGAGCTCCTTGGCCTGATCCGACCGCTTCAGATCGTCGATGTCGGTGCAGGTGCCGAACCAGCGGGTGATCTCGCCCATCTCGTCGCGGATCGGCCGGGCGCGGCCCAGGGTCCAGCGATAGACCCCGTCGTGGCGCCGCAACCGGTACTCGATCTCATAGGGTTCGCCGGTCTCGAGGCAACGGCTCCAGAGCGCGAAGGCCCGCGCCTGGTCCTCGGGATGGAACATGCCGTTCCAGCTCTCGCCGTCAGTCGAGCCTTCCGGCACGCCGGTGAATTCATACCAGCGGGCATTGTAGTAGTCGTGGAAGCCGTCCGGGCGGGTCGACCACACCATCTGGGGCATGGAGTCCGCGATGGCGCGGAACCGGGCTTCGCTCTCGGCCAGGGCCTTGACGGTCTGGGCCAGCTGGCGTTCGACGGAAGAGCCGCCGTTCGGGTCGGTCTGGGTCACGGAGCCTCAATGACGGCGCGTCGCACACGGGCACAGCACAATGCGCAAAGCCCCCAAAGCGTTGCAATGGATTGGATTTCAGGAGGCCGGGCGGCCGACTTCCTCGACGTCCATGACGGTGACGCCGGGCGGCGGCGGGGCGGGGGCCGGAGCCGGCGCCGCCGGGGTCTCGAAGGCGGCCAGGCGCTGATTGATCTCTGAAATCTGCTCCCGCGTCGGCTGCTGCCGGCCGCCGAGGGAGACCACCCCAACGACGCGGGTCTGGCCATCGATGACCACGGTGCGGGTCGCGTTCTCGCCGGTCGCGGTGGCCTCGGCCAGGGCGGCTTCGGACTCGGTCACGGAGGCGATCTGGAGACGGGGGCGGGCGAAGCGGGCCTCGTCGATGTGGGGCTCGCGGCCCGAATAGGCCTGACGGAAGGCCGCCGGCTCGCCGTAGACGCCCTTCCAGCGATAGAAGATATGGGCGCCGATCTGGGTCAGCTTGTTCAGCGTCGGGGCCCACCAGGGATGCACATAGTCGGCGTGGTAGTGGGTGGCCGTCCCGACCTTGGCGGCGACGTACCCGCCCAGAGCCCGTTCGGCGACCCGGGCCGCGCGGTTCCAGGCCCAGGCCACCGGCCCATGCGCCAGCGACCCGTCGCAGGTGAAGCTGAACTGGCAGCCGGTGACGCGCTCGGCGCCCTCATAGACCACGCCGCAGACGGAGTTGGCGTAGTTGGGATCGCGCACGCGGTTGAGGATGACCTGGGCCACCGCCTCCTGGCCCTCGGTCGGCTCCAGCGCCGCTTCGTAATAGATAGCTTGGGTCAGGCACCGGATGGCGCGGCGCCGGTCGTCGGCCGTGGCGGGCTTGAAGGCGAAGGGCTGGGCCGGCCGCAACAGGCCGGAGACGGGCGTGGCGGCGTTGATCTGCTGGGCCTTCAGGCCGAAGGCGCCGAGGTCCAGCGACGGCTTGCCGCCCAGCGACAGGCTCTCCCAGCCGGGGGTCAGGCCGTAGAGGGCCGCGCGGCGGTCGCTCGGGTCGTGGCGGAGGGCGATGGCCAGCTGCGACGGCGTCATGCGGGCGGTGATCGCGGCGAGCCCCTTGTCGGAGAGATCGCCTCCGGTCAGCTGGCGCACCACCTCGGCGCGGCGGTCGATCTCGGGCCGAACGGTCGAGCTGGCGGCCATGGCCACGCCGACGGCGGCCAGGGCGGCGGGCGCGGCGGCTGCGAGCCGGCGCGTCGTCTTCAGCATCGATGTCCAGTCGATCCCGGCCAAGTCCAGCTCCTGTTCCGGCCAGGACGGCCGGACGACCATCCATAACGCCGAAGCGAGGCGGCTTTCAGGCGGAAAACCGCCGCTCGGTCAACCTCTGGCGGACCTTTTGCCCCGCGCAGCGCGCCGGGCGGGGTGATCGCCGGTAAATGCCGCGCTTGCCGGAACGCAAGTGAGGCCAATACGTTGCGCAAGATCGCGTACGCGCGAGCGGGGGACGATTTGAGCGCGGTCGGGGTGCTTCGGCGAATACTAGATATCGACGCGGGCGTGACGCGCCTCGCGCGGGTCCGGGCGCGCCGTTGGTGGAGCCAGATTCTGGTCGGCCTCGGCGCCGCGGCGGTCGTGCTGATGATCCGCCTGGCCCTGTCCGCCTTCTACGCCGAGGTCACGGGATTCATGATCCTGCTGCCGGGGGTCATCGTTGCGGCCCTCGCGGGCGGACGGCTGGCGGGCGCGGTGGCTGTGCTGGCCTGCCTGTTCGGCGGCTGGGCCCTGATCGGGATGGACGCCGTCGGATCGGGCGTCTCGAACCGCCTCGGCGTCGTCGCCACGACCAACTTCATCGTGGTGGGCCTGTTCTCCACCGTCGTCGCGGCCTCGCTGCGCAGCGTGCTCGGCCGGCTCGACTCCTCGATCGACGCCCTGCACGACTCCGCCGCCCGCATCAGCGACAGCGAACGCCGCCTGCATCTGATCAGCGAACAGGCGCCGGTGATGCTGTGGATGAGCGACGAGGCGGGCCGCTGCGTCCACCTGAACGAGGCGCTCAGACGGTTCTGGGGCGTCGCCGATCCCGCCGGATCAGTCGATTTCATGAGCTTCGTCCACCGCCGGGACCGGGCGCGCGTCTCGGCCGTCACCCGGGAGGCGGTCGAGCGCGGCGCCGGCTTCGAGACCGAGGCGCGATTCCGCCGGGCCGACGGCGCGTGGCGGACGCTGCACACCGAGGCCCGGCCCAGGATCGATGCGGACGGCCGTTTCCGGGGCATGATCGGCGTCAACGTCGACGTCACCGACGGCCGCGCCGCCGAGACCGCCCTGAAGGAACGCGAGGCCCAGCTCCAGGCCATGGTCGACCAGGCCTCCGCCGGCATCACCCGCGTCGGGCTGGACGGCGTCATCCTCAGCGCCAACGCGCGCTACGCCGAAATCCTAGGCGTCCCGCTCGACAGGGTCGTGGGCCTGACCACCGAGGCGGTCAGCCATCCTGACGACATCGAGCCGACCCGACGCGCCCTGGCCCAAGCCCTCAGCGAAGGCGGCGCCCAGCTCGAGAAACGCTACATCCGTCCCGACGGCTCGACCGTCTGGGTCGTCATCAGCCTGCGGGCCCTGACCGCGCCCGACGGAACGGTCGAAGCCTATATCGCCGTCGTCGTCGACATCTCCGGGGCCAAGGCGGCCGAGGCCGCGCTGCGCGAAAGCGAGGCGCGCTTCCGCCTCATGGCCGACACGGCTCCCTCTCCCGTCTGGCTGACGAATACGGAAGGCGAGGTCGAGTTCGTCAACGCGGCCCTTGTCGCCTTCTACGGCCGGCCGGCGAACGAAATCCTCGGCCACGTCTGGCGCGACGCCATGCACCCCGACGACGTCGCGGAGGTCAATCTCGTCCAGTCGAAGAGCCGGCCCAAACACCGCCCCTACGGGTTCGAGGCGCGGTTCCGGCGGACCGACGGGGCCTGGCGCTGGATGCGGATCGCGGTGAACCCCCGCTTCGACGCCAACGGCGCCTTCATGGGCTATGTCGGCATGTCGTTCGACGTCACCGACACGCGCGAGGCCATCGAGGCGATGGCGCGACAGGAACGCCGCCAGTCGTTCCTTCTGACCCTGGCGGATTCGCTGCGCGACCTGACCTCTCCCGACGACATCATGGTCGAGGTCGAGCGCGCGCTCG